>Ga0209160_1000849_pt1 | contig 25444 bp, 15 predicted proteins | sample GraSoiAngelo_153_FD_186167 | JGI IMG/M metagenome (GOLD analysis project Ga0209160, IMG submission 186167) | Grasslands soil microbial communities from the Angelo Coastal Reserve, California, USA - 14_1009_12_40cm (SPAdes) (version 2) | ecosystem: Environmental > Terrestrial > Soil > Grasslands ...
TTCGCGCCCGCGTCCGCTATTTCAATGCCAATGAAACGGTAATGATTAGCACCTGCGATGCTGCCGATAATCTTGTTTTGTCCTTTAATCCCACTAATTCGTGCCATCACGTTGCTATTCGCAGTGCAATTGAATGGCGGCCTGCCAGGTAAACTCGGCACTCCGGCGTAGCACGGGGTAATCCGCTTGCCCTCTGGAGGTAAACCCTGGCTGCTTGTTCGGATTACGATCCAATGAGTATCGTCGCACGACTTATTGGGCAATTCGACGTGTCCGTCATAGGTTTCGCCGGCTTGTAACTCTATCGTGTCTCCGCAGTTTGCGCGACCGAGAGCATCACCAACACTGCCGTGGTCCTTCACTCTCCAAGTTTTGCCCGGCGCAGGTGTATCGGCAACAGCGGTCTTCAGATATATGCGAGGTAGTTCAGCCGGGCCGTCGAGACGGTCTGGCTCGGACGAGGAACGACCAGGGGATTGGGCAAAAGAGATGAATACGAAAATTGGTGGAAGCAAAAGAAAACATAGGAAGTTGCGGATCGGAAGGGCCACATTCATGAGTTGAATCTTGGGAAAATGATACCACGGGCTCTTTGATGTCAAGAAAGCGGGTACCTTGTGCGCCGGGCTAACACGTGAAGGTCGTTAGCCAGAACACGGCGGATATCCATCTATCTGGGTAGACATACCGATCCATATTGTTTAGGCAGAGATAACAGCGCCCCATCCTGTGTCCAACATTAGTACGGACGACAGGGCTTTAGCACAACGAAACGGGCTGCGAAAGTTGCGACCTTGGCCGCTCGGCGGCGCTACCAGTACAGCTTCAAGCCTAACTGCACCTCTCGTGTCGGGGTGGCCAACGAAGTAATTGTGCCGAACGAACCGTCTCCGAGCGCGGTATCAGCAGGTCCGAAATTTGGATGATTAAAGGCGTTGAATGCTTCCAAGCGAAACTCCAAGCGCATTCCTTCCCGTAGGCCTGCTAGAGGGAATTCCTTGAAGAGTGCCATGTTGACAATCTTGCTGCTAGGCTGACGTACTCCGCCATACGTCCGCGGGGCATTGCCCAAGGTGAAATCAGCCGTCGGTATTAAGACTCCAGTAGGATCACCGTTGGGACATGTCTGGCCATTTCCAGTGTCACACGCATTGGCGAAGTAGTCTGAAATCATGCTCAACGTGGAAGAGTGGTTTACTTGTAGTGGCCCGGTCAACGTAGGGCGCTGTCCGTATGTCGGGATCGCGTGCCTTATTGAGCTGTCCTCGACAAGGATTACGGGTCTGCCCGCTTGGAAACGCCAGATGCCGTTCAATTGCCATCCGCCAATAGCCCCATTGAGGATGGAGTTCATGCTTCCGCCAAAGCGCTTCCCTCGGCCGACGGGTAGGGCATACACATAGCTAAACTGCAACACTTGAGGGATGTCAAAGGTGGAGAGCGATCTCTCTGCGCGCAGATTGTGAGGATTTTGCACGCTGAGTGTATTGCCTTGCAAACCGCCACCCAGCCACGAGATGCTGTCGTCTGTTGCGGAAGCACCATCGATGGACTTGGAGACTGCGTAGGTGACCAGGAACTGGAGTCCACTGGAGAACGATTTCTCCACCCGGAATTGTGCGGCGTGGTAGATGGAATTCGCAATGGGCGGCGAGTCACCGTCGAACCCTACAAACTGCGAAAACGGCGTGTGAAACTGATTCCCGGGATCCCGGTAGGGATGGACCGTGGGCTGCGATAGTTCGCTCAGTGGATCGGTGATGTATGGCGCAAGGGGATTGGGAACCTGATCTCGCGCCAAGTTGCGAATGTCATCGGTTGTTATCGCTCCGGAGACACGCGCCTGTTCGAAATCGGTTCCAAGACGGTTTAAGTTACGGAATCCACCCAAGTAGAGGTGCGTGCCCTTCTTCCCTACATAATTCGCCTCGGCCACTATCTTCCAAGGCAACTCCTTCTGTACGCCAAGGCTCCATGCTTGCTCGTAGGGTACGTTGCGGCTAATGCTGGGGATGGGGCCGACCGCGTCGAATCCGACATCGTTCAAAGGCCCTAAATTCTGGGGACAATCCGGTAGTCCGCAGGAGATTCCTGGCGGCAGCTTGGGGCCCGTACCCGGGAAAGGATCACTTAACCTTGCTCCTGGCAATACTCCGGCATTCTGGAAGGTTGGAATCCACGGTGTCTGCTGGTCGAACCCCTGGTAGCCCCAAGGCCCCGTTCCCGCAGCGCCAGAGCGGGGCTGAGAGAAGTAAATGCCATATCCGCCGCGCAGCACTGCATTATGCGGTAATTGGTAAGCAAATCCCAAACGCGGCTGAATCGCCCCGTGGTAAGTGTCGTAGTTGTAACGGTGACTGGGGCTCGCGAATACCTCACCGCCCTTAACCGGTAAGTCCGGCAGGGCGGGGGCGGTCAACGAGTAAGCCAGATTCGGATCCAGCCAGTTCATGCGGTTGAAGCGCTCGGTGCGCGGCAGGGAAATCTCATAGCGAACACCAACGTTGAGCGTCAACTTGGGAGTGGCACGGAGGTTGTCCTGAACGAATCCGCCAAACTGGAAATTCTGTGTGGCCACATCGTTGGGGACCTCGTACAAATTATCGCCACCAGAGTTGAAGCCAATCCCTGTGAGAAAACTGGCCATTCCGTCTCCACCGGTTGACCCGTCCGTCGAGACCTGCGATGTGCCGCTGAAATCGAATGAAAATGCCCCTCCCGGCCAACCTGGTTGAGTAAAGTTGATGCGATGCACGCGCATTTCTCCACCAAACTTTAGCTCGTGTTTCCCACGTACCCAGTTCAGGCTACCTAGGGCAGTGTGGGTTTCCTGACCTTCTTTAATTATGCTGAAGGTCTGGGTCCCAATGTTGCTTCCTCCCGCCGCGAGATACCCGTTGATGCCGATGTTAGGAATCTGTGGATATCTTGAAACCAGCATGTACGATGGCAGGCCCAGATCAGTCCCCGGATTCAGCTTCGGAAAGTCCCCGGTAATGCCGCGTTCGTTGACGTGTCCACGAGTGAATCCGTACGAGAGGTTCATCACAAGGGTCGGGCTGAAGGTTTGCGTGTAATTGAGCGCAAACAGGTGGTCATGTTCCTGGACCGGTCCTCCTGTACATGGGTCAGCTTCATTAGGGAAACAGGTGAAACTGTGAGAATTATCTCTGCGCTCGGCATACTTTGTGCTTAACAGCTTGCTTTCACTGAAGCGATGGTCAATCTTGATGTCGAACTGGTTCTGTGAATCCCTGTTGGTGCCGGACGCAAACCAATCGTTGGTTAGATCAGTCACGCTGCCTATAGGTTTGTTCGGCGCCGGAAACATCTGCATGAGCTTGGCTGCAACCGGATCGATCAGGTTCCCAGCCGTACCCGGATTTGCAACTTGAAAGGGAGTCCCGTTCAGGGCTGGATTGCCGGGGCTTGCGTAGGTCGCTAAATTATTAAAGGGAATCAGCACAGAACGGACCGACCCCAGATCGGGATCGAACGAACCACTGTAAGGATCCCAAAGCTGGAAGGCGGGATCTGAGCACGTCCCATTGCTGTCAAAGCTCGCCCCGCTCAGCGTGCACAACTCGCCAAAATCGCCTCCTTTTTCTGCATTGGTGGGTACACCAGCGGTGGCCGAGGCAAAGGATCTAGTTCTTGTGCCCTCATAATCAAAGAAGAAGAAGGTCTTGTTCTTCCAAATTGGTCCGCCTACAGTTCCGCCGAAGTCGTTATGCCGCAGGGGGGCTCTTGGCACGCCATTAAAGTTGTTGAACCAATCGTTGGCGTCCAATTTCTCATTGCGGACGAACTCGTATAAGGTTCCATGAAACTGATTGGTACCAGAGCGGGTCACCACATTAACTAGAGTGGCCCCACTGAAGCCGTATTCGGCGCTGAAATTCGATTGCTGCACCTTGAACTCTTCGACGGCATCAACGGACGGAGTGTAGGTAGGCGCGAGAATCCCGCTGTTTTGCTCGAAATTCGTGCTCGACACGCCATCCAGCAAGATATCGGCCGTCGCATTACGGCTGCCGTTTGAGATGAAGTTGTTCGCCATACATCCCTGGCAGTCCGTATCTACTTCCGTAATTCCCGGTGTAAGGTACGCCAAATCCAAGACGTTTCGGCCCACGAGAGGCAGATCATTGATGAATTTCCTATCGATCACCTGACCCGTGACCGCATCCTGAGTCTGCAATTCGACACCGGTTGCCTGCACGTCCACCACTTGCGAGGCAGCGCCAACTTTTAGCGAAAAATCGACCGCTACATTTTGATTCACATCCAGCGTTATCCCATCCTTGCGCTGGCTTTGGAAGTTGGGAGTTTCCACGGAGATTCTGTATTTTCCCGGCGGAATCGAACGCAACAGATATCTTCCAGAGGCGTCGGTTTTCGCCGTGTAGGAGAAACCCTTTTCTTGGTCGACTAGTGTGATATTCGCACCAGAGATCACGGCGCCCGAAGGGTCTGTTACGGTCCCAGAGACGGAGCCGGTATAGAGTTGGGCCACTGCGCCGGGGACCAACAGAAAGCAGAAGATGAGCGCGGTAAGAATCAACATGGGCAGCATATCGCCCGGGCCGGCAATTCTTCCTATTGTTGGGACAGATTGTGATGGGGCATGGGGGCTCGCAGTTTTGTTCATGTCCTCCTCCAGTGGCTACACGATTCAAGGCAGGGTCGTCTCCCGGGGCTTGTGAGGAAAACCCGGGATCGATAGGCGCCCCCTCAACTATTGAAACGTTTTATTAGCCGGATTCAACGTGGATGTCAAGTCAAATATTTGTCTTCTCATCGTGTGAAAATTCCAAAACTTGTATAACTATTTATTGTGAACGGCAGGGCTATGCTTGATGGGTTCTGAAATCCTGTTGTATTGATTCGACCTGAGGTTTGAGATGCGCTGCACCGTGCCGCTCGGCCAGCGTATCTCTGCATTCACTGCGGCGGGTTGCGGTCCTTCCCCAAGCCCGACGATTACACGCTTGTCGTGGGACGAAAGGTAACTGCTTCCACCAGTGATCCATCGAACCAGCTTTCTGTCAGAGAAGGAAACCGTGATTTTTGCGCCGACGGCATCGCGGTTGCTCTTCGTGCCCTGCAGTTGAAAACCGATCCAGGAGTTACTTTGCCCTACGTTGTTGCGAAGGAGTATTGGTTTTCCGTTCAGACAGGTCAATACGATGTCTATCCCGCCGTCATTGTCGAAGTCCCCGATCGCGAGCCCACGTGCACTGTAACCGGTGTTGAACGCAGGCCCAGCTTGTTCTCGCATATTCTGAAAAATTCCTTTTCCATTATTTCGCAGAAGCAGCGGCGGTTCTTTGTACTTCACATCGCTGCGGGTTGTTTCGACGACCTGATTGATGTGACCATTCGCGATAACCAGGTCTAAATTTCCATCGTTGTCATAATCGATAAAGTGAGCTCCCCAACCTACAAAGGATTTCGAGTATTCAGCCAAGTGTGACGCCACAGTGCGATCGTCGTAACGAAGAGCAGGGGAACCGAAAAAGAGAGAATGGTATTGATCGTTAAAATTCGTGACGACAAAGTCGGGAAACCCATCGCCATTGAGGTCTCCGGCATCCACTCCCATTCCAGCTTTGGCGAGTCCGCCGGCATCATAAGCCACCTCTGCGTCGAGTGCGATATCTTCAAACCTCCCGTTTCCCTTGTTGATGAGAAGCAAATTGGGCGACGCGTCGCGCGCAATGAAAAGATCGGGCAATCTGTCATCGTTGACGTCAATGGCCACTACGCCGAGGGCGCGCCCTACCAATTTGTCAAAACCTGCCTGCCTGCTGACGTCGGTAAATGTCCCATTGCCATTATTGTGGTATAGCGAGAGCGGCATCCCCAAGTACGCTTCCTGCTCACAGTAAGTGGGCACGTCGTTTACTGCGCATTTCTTGGGATTGTCGAATGAAAACTGGACGTAGTTAGTGACGACGAGATCCAGAAGGCCGTCCCGGTCATAATCGAACCACGCAGCACTTGCTGCCCACTTACCTGCATTTTTAACTCCGGCACGATCTGTAACGTTTGTGAAAGTCCCATTACCGTTGTTATGAAAAAGAGCGCTTTCAGGGAATCCGGTTATGAACAGGTCGGGGAATCCGTCGTTATCATAATCAGCGACCGCGACTCCCATTCCGTAAAAACCGATACGGTCGACGCCGGCCTTAGCGGCCACGTCCTCAAACTTCCCGTTCCCAAGATTTCGATAAAGCGCGTTGCGAACCGGATTTGGGCTTTTGCCACGCGGTGTTTCGCCGCCATTCACAAAGAAGATGTCCTGCAGACCGTCGCCGTCGAAGTCTAAGAACCCCACACCCCCACCCATGGTTTCGATCAGGAAGCGGTCGGGTGATTCTCCGCTGAAGTGATGCCAGGTGATTCCGGCCTGCTCGGTAACATCTGTGAAGATTTCCGCCTGTGATGCGGTCTTGCCCGTTCCGCCATGTGTAAAGAAGGTGAAAGCAACCAGACATACATGGAACGGACGATTAGAAAAGCGCAAAGTCATGACATGCCTAATTTTGAGAGGCGCCGGTTCCTGAAGGAGGCATCGCCGCTTTCGACTCGGATTCTTTCAGTCTTTGGTAGAAATCCATCTCTCGCGCGGCTTCTGCATTTCGCCCCAGCCGACGGTAAATCCGCCCCAGCGCGAAGTGAACCTTCGCACTCTGCGGATCCAACTTTGCAGCATGTCTGAATTCGGCTAGAGCTTCTGTCGTGCGGTTCTTTTTTTGGGCGAGATCTCCGAGTTGATAATGTACTTCGGGCAGGGGAGGAGTGAGCGCTACCGCGGATTTGAGCAACCGTTCGGCGCGTGTCTCCGCGGATAAGTTACCGCTCTCGGCTAGTTTCAATAGCATCAGCGCATATTGGAGCCTAAAGCGGGGATCTTGTGGAAATTTCCTAATCGCTGCCTCAAAACCGGCAACTGCCTCTTTGTCCAGACCTGCATTGGACTGAGCTTCTGCAAGTCCGAGGCTGGCGTCGGGATTGGCAGGGTCAAGACGCAGCGCACGAGTATAGGACACGACGGCGTCGGTGAACTGGCTCATCTTCAGCTCAATCGAACCTCTCATCAGGAACGCCAGCGGAGAATCGGGAAACCTATCGGAGGCCCGTTTCGCCGCGCCGAGGGCCGACGGGAGTGATCCGCTAGCGAGAAGAATTTTTTCCAAATCCAAATAGTTCGACTGCTGCGTTGGGTCGAGGTCTATGGCCTCCTGCATAGCGCGCGCCGCATCTGCCGGTTGATTTTCCTCGTGATAACACCAACCCAGCAGATTGAATGCCTGGCTGCTCTTGTATCCAGAGCTAATCAAACTAAGCAAAGTTCGCTGGCTTTCTGCGAAACGCTTCGCATGATATTGCACGAGTGCCAGCTCGTAACCAACTGTCGCCTGGTCCGTAGATTGTGATGTTATCGCCGTAATCAATTTTTCGGCAGTGTCATAATCCTTCATCTCATCGGCTACCTGGGCTCCCAGAAGGATTCCCCGCGCCCCCGATGGATGAGTCAGCAACTCTTCCAATGATCTCTGGGCGTTTTTCCTCTGGCCCAGGTGGTAGTAAGACCTGGCCAACGCGGCAATTGATTCTGGTCGTTCGCGCACCTGCGCTGGAACCGAACCAAGCATTCTGATCGCCGTGGGGTAGTCCTTCATATTCTCTGAGACCATTCCTAACAAGAGTCGTGATTCCTTATCATTGGGGGCTTGGTTCAGAATGATTTCCAGATTCCGCTTCGCCTCGGGATAGCGGTGCAATTGCCATAGATTCGCCGCGAGGTATCGGCGGGTGGTGACATCTTTAGGGTCGACCCTTAGCGCACGTTCAAAGACGCCTGTCGAGTCTTCCAGCTTCCTTTCCATGGCCAGAATGGTGCCCAAGTTTGACAGGAAGCCAGCATCGTCAGGCACCACTTGGACAGCTATTCGAAGTTCAATTTCAGCCTCCGGAAGATTGCCAGCCTGTGCGAGTCGCAAACCTTTATCAGCATGAATCTCGGCATCCCTACGTTGGTCTGAGCCATGGCCAACATTACTCACGAAGAGGGGCAACAGCGTGGCGATTAATATCGCCACCTTGCATGAGTTGAAATGCAATCGCATGACCCTGAAATTCCCGACTATTAATTCCGCGCGCTGGCAGTTTGCGTTCTCAACGGCATCGTGGACTGTGACAGGCTGCGTTCGGGGTTTACGAGCAACCACGCCAGCGCGCCAAGTACTGACAAACCTGCCGCGACCAGAAATGGAGCCGTCCAGCCAAAGCGGGCCGCGATTGCGGGGGTGAGAGATGCGGTCAATGCTCCGCCGATCTGGTTTCCCATATTCATGAAGCCGGAGACAGAGCCAGAAGATGCGCCCGCGATATCGGCTGTAACTGACCAGAATGAGCTTTGCGACAGATAGAGCGCTCCTGCACCGCCCGCCAAAACGATGCTCGCCAGCCGTGAGCCATGGACTTGCGAGCCCAAGGCGAGAAATACCGCCGCCATAGTTATCGAGATCATGGAAAGATAGCATCGGCCTACGCGTGGACCACGCGATTTTGTTAAACGATCACTTATGGCGCCGCCTAGTGGACAAGTCGCCGCCATGGCCAGAAAAGGCAGCATCGCGTAGAAAGCACTAGCTTTCAGGTTCAGACCACGTACCTGTGCCAGGTAAATATAAAACCAGCTAAAGAAAATCCAGGCGACATAGCCGTAACAAAAGTAGCTGAACGTGATTGCCAAGACTTCTTTACTCTTGAAGACTCTACTCCAAGGAACGATTATCGTCGGATTCCCGCTTGTTCCATCATCTACACCGGAGCCGGTCGCTCTACGCCTCAAGCCTGACTGAATCGTAGACAACTCTTCGGCGGAGACAAGGGGGTGATCGGCGGGATTGTCCCGCGCCACCAGGAACCAAACCGTTCCAGCAACGAGACCGATTATGGCGCATACCCAAAATGACGCCCGCCAGCCGTAGTGCAGCATGATGTATGTAATCAAGGGCGGGGTGAGCCCGGCGCCAGCTCCAACCCCCGCAAAGATCCAGCCATTTGCGATCCCGCGCTCGTGTGTTGGGATCCACCGCGAAACGAACTGATTGGCCGCCGGATAAATGACAGCTTCCCCCGCGCCGAGAAGAAACCGGATCGACATTAAAAGAAGAAGGGTACAGCTGCGGTCAACGCCGTGAAAATTCCCCACCATACAACTCCCGCCGCCAATACTCGGTGCGGTCCCAATCGATCCGCCATCCGGCCACCCAGTGTTTGGAAGCTTGCGTAACCGGCAAGAAAAGAACTGAAAACCCATCCCAGTTGGATGTTGCTCAGATGGTAGGTGCTCGCGATGGAGCTTCCCGCGATGGAAATGTTTACTCGGTCGAGATAGGCCACCGCGCTCAAGATGAAAAGCCAAAATATTAGAAACCAACGCACTCGAGTTGGCTTTCCGTCAATCATTAGTTTCTTCTCGATGTCGCGTTCCGTAAGTATCTGAGGTGGGAGCGGGTTCATTGCACCGGCATCCGCAACTTAGATCCCTTGCGCTCGAGCCAGGTGTTGAACTGCTGGACCATTTCCCTGGTCCACGGTGCATCGATTTGTCCAGGTGTGTACTTACCTTCGCGCAACATCATGTGACCCCATTCATCCACCAGATGATCCATCGCGGTGTCGTTTGCGACTTTGTCTGCCAGCTGTGAAGGGACAAACGTAATGCCCTCGGGATCGCCAATCGCGATGTCGCCCGGCATAACAGTTACGTCCCCGATACGAACCGCAACATTAATTCCCGTCAACATGACGTTTTCGAGTGCGGAAGGATCAACGCCGCGCACATAGCATTGAAACCCTTGAATCTGTTGAATACCGGTCACGTCGCGCACCGCACCGTTCACAATAAGACCATTGTGGCTTTTGGCGTATATGGCAGTGGAAAGATTGTCACCCGCGAACGTGCCGTAGCGGATCTTTCCGAACAGATCGACGACGAGAATGTCATTCGGCTGGAGGATGTCGATCACCCAAGAGTTTTCATCCCCGATGCGTCCTTCTTTCCTGCCGTTGTTCTTAATAATCGAATCCACATCCGGGCGACGTGGCATGAAAACCGCGGTCACGACCCGGCCTACCAGGCGTTCCCCAGGATTAATTACTTTCCAGCCGCCCTCGAATTGATTGCGATAACCTGCGCCCTGCAACACATCCCACGCTTCGTCGGCCGTAACCTCCCGCAGCCCTTGAAGCACGGAGTCCGGTACCTTCGGCCGTCCGTCCTCGAATCGTTCGCCATGCCAATCAGGCGAGAACGTAATACGCTGTTCTTTGGAAAAGAGGCCCAATTGGCTGTGTGCGGCGTTGGTCAATCCCCACAGAACAGCGATGCCGATTGCGAAGCAGCGGAACGATCGGTTCATTTTGTTCTCAGAGCCGCCAGCGATTCACCCGACTCATCCACACAGCGACATTGGAAATATGCCATCAAGCGGAGTGCTCGCGAAACAGTTTGACCAACTGCTGCGCGACGATTTTGTCTTCACCCGGCTGCAACATGAATGAGTTCACCACCAGACCGCGCCTGTCCTCGCCCGTCCCTATGACGATGGATGGTCTTGAGCTTCGCAGCAATTTCGAAGCCTCTTGGGGCGTGAAGGAAATCCGACTCGAATCCCAGGTGATTTGCATATGCGGAACGTGATTGGCGATATCCGGGACAAAGAAGGACGTGCTAACGCCAGTGACGTGCGTGATTTGCCGGGAGATTCCTTCGAGCTGGTCCTGCCATTGTTTTGCCAAGGCGTCGTGGTCCTCATTGAGGTAGAGTTCGAGCGCTTTCACCATTCCGACAATTTCTTCTTTGCCGACCTTCTGGCTGCGGCCAAGTGTGTCCTCATGAGGGCTGTTGTTAAGCAGCGCGTTCGCAACCAAATCTGTGCGCCCGATTAGCAGTCCGGCGCATTGCGGACCGCGAATGGCTTTGCCGCCACTAAAGGCCACCAAGTCGTAGCCGATTTTGGTGTATTCCCAAAGGTGCGACACGGGCGGCGTATCGGCGGCGGCATCGTTGAAGCACGGAACGTTGTACTGCTTTGCCAGCTTCGGCCACTCGTCGACTTTGATTTGCCCCGCCGCATTTGCAAAGTTTGTAAAATGCATCATGGCCGTCCGCGGGCCGACCGCTTTGTGAAGATCATCGCGGCTTTCGATCTCGATGAGCTTCACGCCCGTGGAGCGTAGCTGGTGATCAAAGGGATTGCGGTGTGATTTCTGGATGATCACCTCGGACTTCATCCCGGTGAGATCAGGCAATTGCTTGATGAAAGTTTCATTGTCGCCGGTGAGAATTCCAGCCAAGCCGGACTGAATTGCAGCAGCGGCGCCGGACGCAACCAGCGCGGTGTATCCATCCGGCAACTTGAGCATTTCCGCGATCCGCTTTCCGGCAGCAACCTCTAAGTCCGGAATACTCACAAAGTGCCGTCCGGCTTGGGCCATGACCGCCTCAAGTTCCGGCCGAAGCACAGAGCCGCCAAGCATAGTCATGGTTCCTTCGCCGTTAATGACCGTGGTCACGCCCAGCTCTTCGTAGGGATTACCTGATTGTCCAAACCCGGTAACAGAAGTGCCAGCCGACCGATTCAGGCTGAATAATTTTGCTGGAGCTAACGCCACACCTGCAATTACGGCTAGCGTCTCCAAGAACGAGCGTCGATTCCATTTTTCCTTCAGTGACATGCTGCAAGCTCCTTGTAATCACTTGCGGGTGACGGCGGCAATGCAATTGATTTCGAGCAATGAGTGTCCCGGGACCCCGGCCACGGACACGGTTGTGCGCGCAGGTCCCCCATGCGGAAAATATGTCTTGAAAACTTTGTTCATGCCCTCGTAGTAATCCAAATTTCCCAGATACACCGTTAGCTGCAAGATGCTGTCCATGGTGCCCCCGCCGGCCTCCACCAGCTTTTTCACATTGTTCATGACTTTCGTGGTATGGCTTTCGATGTCGCTCTGTTGCACCGAACCAGCATCATTCGCTCCCTGGCCTGAGATGTAAATTAGGCCGTTGTGGACAATGAGCGACGTGATCATCTGGGTGCCGTCGGCTGGTTTGCCGTCATAATCGAGTTTGCGGACAGTTGAATCCTGAGCGCTGGACTTTTTGGCGCCCAGTATGGTGCCGGTGATGCCCAGCCCGGAAAGGATTGCGGCCAGGCGGAGTGCGAAGTTCCTGCGACTGAATGAACTGGAAATCATAGCCATATCTTTATCTCCTCTCACGTTCCACGCTCCTTACAAGTGTTTGCCCGATCAAGGCAAGCCAAAGCTAAAGACGTCACTGCCGGATGCGATAGCTACGTACTGCTTGCCCGCGATTGCATAGCTCATTGGTGAGGCATCCACGCTCTGACCGGTATTGAAATGCCAGAGTGGTTCACCATTTTGTGCGTCCACAGCCTCAAACGATTGAGAGTCGTCTCCAAAGAAAACGATCCCACCGGCGGTGGTCATGGTTCCGCCGGACGAATATGTTGATCCCACTTGAGGATATTTCCAAGCGAAGCTTTTGGTGTCAAAGTTATAGGCCAGGAGAATCTTCTGGCGGCTCTCGCTGGAAAGATGTTTAACCCCGGTGGCGTAATAGGTGCGTCCCTCGGAGAACTGCTCCGGTTTCAAGAAGAAATTTCCGCAGTCCTCGAGCGCTTTGAAATAAAACAGATGAGTCACTTCGCTGTAAGAAGGTGCAAACCAATTGGTGGCTCCCGCGAAGCCGGGGCACACTCGGGTTCCTTCCGCTGACGGTTGAATGCCTGTGCGGATCGGACGTCCCTGCGCGTCAATGCCTCTTGCCCAGTTCAGTTTTTCCACGAAGGGGACGGCTGACAGAAATTTACCGTTGCTGCGGTCCAGCACATAGACAAATCCGTTGCGATTCGCTTCAACCAACAGCTTTCGCGGCTCCCCTTGGTAGACTGCGTCGATCAGAACGGGCGTTTCTGTCGCATCATAGTCAAAAAGATCATGAGGGGTGAATTGAAAATACCACTTCAGTTTGCCGTTGTCGGGATCCATGGCTAACACGCAGTCGGTATAAAGATCATCGCCAGGGCGCACTTCTCCATCGAAATCGGGAGACGGATTGCTGGTGCCCCAGTAGATAGTATTCAGTTCGGGATCGTACGTGCCCGGCATCCAAGTCGTGCCGCCACCATGGATATACAGTTTTCCCGGCCAACTGGCTGAGCCAAATTCGCCAGGTCCTGGAATCGTCCAGAAACGCCACGCTTGTTTTCCTGTGAGCGCATCGTACGCAGCAACGAATCCCCGGACGCCATCGTCTCCACCGGAAGTGCCCACCAGAACTTTGTCCTTGACCAGCAGCGGAGCACTGGTCGCGCCATAGTTCTTATTTTCGACCGCATATGCCACGTCCCATATTAAGTGGCCTGATCGCGCATCCAGGCAAAGCAGATGCGCGTTATCGGTCTCCAGATAAATTCGCGAATGCCATACCGCAACTCCTCGACTCACATGTCTCGACGCATCATCGATCAGGCCTTCGGTCACCGGACGCGTGTAGTGCCATACAACTCGACCAGTTCGGGCATCGAGGGCAAGTGCATCGTTCGAAGCGGTTACAAACATCATTCCATTGATCACTACTGGCGTAACTTCCAGCCGGCTTGAATTGTCCGAATGGAAGACCCACTGGGCACGTAACTGGCCGACATTCTGAACGTTGATTTCACTGAGACTGCTGTAGCGCCGCCCGGAGTAATCGCCGTTATAGGAAACCCAGTTCTCGCCGGGCGGTTGGGCAACAAGATCTGCGGGGAGTACATCGACGGTGGTTGAAATAGGGGCATTAAACTTGTTCTGCGCGGCTGCGGCGACAAAGAGAAACAGCCAGACTAGAGTCGTCCATCTCGTTCTCGGCCTGATATACATGGTCCGGCGAGCTCTCACCATCTGATCAAGATAATCCGCCCAAGATGGCCCATTTCTCCACTTAGTGTGGAGCCGAAGCAGCTTTTGAGACAGAACGGAGCTGATGCACAGCGGAAGTTACCCCAGTCGGGCCCCGCTGAGTTTGCATGGACGCTTGATAGCCGAGTTCACTGGAAATCTTTGCGCCAGCTTCCTGAATGAGTGGGGCCAGTTCCCGCAAGCGAGTCATCGACATTCGGACCGCAGGCCCGGTAATGCTGAGGCTGGCGTTAACCATCCCGGAATGATCCCAAACCGGAGCGGCTATGCATCGAATGTGCGGTTCATTCTCCTCCAGATCGCAGGCGTATCCATTCCGCCGCACTTTTTGCAAATGTGTTTGCAGCTCTTGAATGCTTCCAATCGTGTTCGCGGACATGCGCTTTAACTCGAGCTGGGGAATAATATTTGCCAGCTCCTGCGGTGGCATATACGCCAACAAAACCTTGCCGACTGCTGAGCAGTACAAGGGAACAGCGGCTCCGATGCGTGAATAGATGCGAAGTGGTTCCGAGGAATCGAGCTTCTCAACGTAGACAGCAGCCAGCCCGTGACGGACCGTCAAATGGACTGTTTCGCGAGTCTGCTGGTTTAATTTCTGCAAATACGGCAAGCTCAAGCGCCGAATATCGAGTTGCGCCAAAGCAGCCTGGCCAAGTGAAAAGCAGCCGAGGCCGAGGTGATAGATCCCCACGTCGCTACAGTTTAAAAAGCTCGAAGATTCGAGATTTACCAGGAAGCGATGTACTGTACTAACCGGAAGGCCAGATATTTTTGCAACTTGCGACGCGGTTAAGCCTTTCTCGGCGTTGGCAAAGAAATTGAGCAGCCGCAGTCCGCGTTGCAGGGCGGTAATGTTGTAAGTTCGTTTTGCCATTGCCCACCTACGGTTCTCTCAGTTGGTCAAAATGAAAGTGCGGATTATCTGATGAAAGTTGGTTTTGTGCAAGTACTCTCTACAAGCGTCCAAATTGTTTCACCGCCTCTTGGATCGACTTGAGTTTTTCAATGTAGGGATACATCGAATGTTCTTTGAAGTCGAGTTGCTGGGCCAGAGCCAGGACCTCTTGAGCCTTGGCCCGGGGAACAACAACTACGCCGTCGGAATCGGCTATGACAACGTCGTAGGGATGCACAGCTACTCCGTCGCAGACCACCGGAACGTTCGCACCCGCAAACCGATAATGATTTACTGAGGTAGAGGGTACGATACCGAGCGCAAAAACAGGGAAGCTAATTTTACGAAGGTATCCCACATCGCGAACCCCACCGTCAATGACCGCTCCCGCGTAGCCTCTTGCGGACATGGCAGTTCCCATTAATCCTCCCATGCCCGCGATATCAATTCCGTCTTCCACTACCATGACATAGACGGAATTTGCTGTGCCCTGGTCAATTGCCGCCAGCATTCCATTCAGAGCAGCGGGGTCGTTGTTAGCTTCCGCTTTTTTAAGCAACACGGTGATGGCGAGCCCCGCGAACTTTGCGGGAAATATCGGCTGCATGCGATGCGTCATATACATTTTGCGTCCCGCAATCTGTTCCATAGCGTCGGACACCGAAGCAACTTCGACATGCCGAAATCCATCCAGCAGAGTCGCTTCTTCGTTGGGAGAGGTTGGTTGAGCGGCCGACTGCGCTGCAAGCAACCGGCCAACCTGTGAGAGTCCTGCCAGAAACAAGAGTACAGAAAGAATGAGGATGGCATTTTTTCGCTGGAGCCTTGGAAAGCGAGATTTGTTCATTGAGTCCTCCCGTTGTATATATGAGCGCGGACTTTAGCATTGTTTTTGGTGGTATGGAAGAGCGGCGAATGCAGATTTCTCGAAAATTGGGAAGTGAACTGCTATCTGAGAAATGATTATCAACAAAAGGAGATCACAAATATGGCGACAAGAGTTCTTAAGCAATTGATGGTTCTGCTCATGATCACGGCCGGCTTTTTACTGACTGGCTCTGCCAGTTGTTTTGCTCAGCAGCGGCGCGCTATCAGCGTCGGACCAGCCAAAGGGCTTCCATTTAGTGATGGCATGCTTGTCGGCAACACTCTCTACATTGCCGGAACTGAAGGTACCGATGACCAGGGAAAATTGAAAACCGGCGGGATAGGCCCGGAAACGCAAGCCGCACTCGAAAACATTGAGAAGGTAATCAAGGCGGCTGGGTTCGAGTTGAAGGATGTGGTTGCGGTGACGGTTTACCTGGCAGACATTCATGAATTTGCGGATATGAACAAGGTGTACAAGAGTTTCATGCCCGATCCCAAGCCTACGCGCGCGACCGTGCAAGTCGGCGGTCTTGTCAACAACGCGCGCATTGAAATCTCGGCCGTTGCGGCCAAGGACAAGTAGTAGGCAGTTGGGCGAAGCCGGATGGTGTCGAGCAATTCGCAGGGATCACCCGCGAGAAGTTTATTCGGAATCGCTTCCGCGCACGACCGCGTCTGTCTTTGACACGACCTTGACATGCTCGGCGATGGTGATGTAACAGGATGAACCGGTTGTCGGGCAACTAAGCCTTGTTAAGAGCTTTATCTTAATCTTTAGATTCGCTTTGAGGTGAGTGGGCAAGGAGCAGGGGGGAGATATTCCGCAAGTATCGTCGTACCCATGGATATTGCTGTTACTGGGCGCCGCTTGTGTCGGGGAAATGGTTCCGATTCTCAAGTCTCAGACCCGGCCACCGCGCCGTTCAAAATCTGCCTTAGCGTCCACGCATTTAGCAGGCCAACAAGTCTTCGCTTCGAATTGTGCATCGTGCCACGGATTAGATGGTCGCGGCGGTGAGCGGGCGCCCGATATTGCGGGTACAGCAAAAGTACAAAAGTTTCCCGATGAGAAACTGTTTCATATTGTTGGGGACGGTATTCCAGCGACAGGAATGCCCGCCTTTCGCACGCTCGGCGCGGACAAAATCAAGGCAGTGGTGAGTTACCTGCGCGTTCTGCAAGGACGGACTCCTTCCGTCAAATTACCGGGTAATCCTGAGAGAGGTAAGCTGCTCTTTTTCGGTAAAGGGAGATGTTCCAACTGTCACATAATTGCCGGTGCGGGCGGTTTTATTGGAACTGATTTGTCCGTTTACGCCAAGACTCGGTCCGTCGAGGAAATCCGCGAGGCGATAACGAAGCCCGGGAAAAATGTGGAGACACATGGGAAGGAAAAGCGCGAAAGACCTGTAACGGTGCTCATGCGTGATGGGCAGAAATATATTGGCATCGCGCGCAACGAAGACAATTTTTCCCTACAGTTGCAGACCCTCGACGGAGCTTTTCATTTCCTGATGAAATCAGAACTGGATCATATTGAGTATCAGCCGCAGTCCCTGATGCCATCGGATTATGGCTCAACCCTGAGCCGCCAGGAACTGGACGATCTGATTAGTTTTCTTGTCAGCACTTCGAAGTCCAGCAAGGCCAGGCAGTCCGCCGACAATGGTGAACCTGACCCTTAAATGCACTTGGTCTGAATCTTGGGCTAAAGCATATCCCAATTTGAAAGGGCAACCCCTGTGGATCACAACACAGTATCAAGAGCAGGATCTCTGATCATAAGAGCCCTTTTGCTAACTATTGTTAGCGCGTCTCTCATCGCTGAAACGAATATCCGCACCTTTGAATTACAAGCCGTGCGACCAGAATTTTGGGATCTTCTCGATCACGATGCCAAGTTAAGCACAGTCGCGGGCGGATTCGGATTTACAGAGGGACCCGTCTGGGATGAAGCCGGCTTTCTGTACGTGAGTGACGAGACTCTAAATAAGATTTTTCGCGTTTATCCTGATGGCAAGAAGGAAACCGTCATTTCTCTTGGCGATCCGGACGGCAGCACTTTCGACCGGCATCATCGTCTTCTTGACTGCGCCAGCGTTCTGCGAGCGATCATTGAAGTAAGTCCGGAGGGACAATACAAGATCCTCGCGGACCGTTATGAAGGGAAAAAATTCAACAGCCCGAATGATGTGGTGATTGGTCCAGATGGGGCGATTTACTTTACCGACCCGACCCTTGACTTGCCTCAGGGTGAGAAGCAAGAGATAGCCTTTCAGGGCGTGTACCGCCTGGACGACAAAGGGAGTGTGAAGCTGTTGACCAAAGATCTATCACAGCCTAACGGGCTGGCTTTCTCGCCGGACGGCAAACATTTCTACGTGGACGACAGTGAGAAGAGAAACATTCGTGTATACGATTTTTCATCGGATGGAACCATCAGCAATGGACGGATCTTTGGCGAAGAACCCGGCGGCAAGCACGAGGGCGTGCCGGATGGAATCAAAGTGGACGAGAAAGGCAACCTGTTCGTTACCGGTCCCAAGGGTATCTGGATATGGGATGCCGGAGGTCATCATCTCGGCACGATCGCCATGCCGGAACAACCGGCGAATCTGGCGTGGGGAGACAAAGACTATGGCACGCTCTATATAACTGCAACCACTTCAGTGTATCGCTTGCGGACCAAAACTCACGGTTACATACCCTATCGCTGACTATCGAGTATCCGGCGTGCCGCGCAACACGGTCACAGACGCTGCGGGTAGGCTGTAAGTTGCATTGAAAGCACCCTGTAAGGTGGATTTCACGGTTGGTCCATCCGGGTCTGCGTAGCCGTTTCTTCCGGCTGGATGCCACTGATACTGCGCCTTGCCAAATGTAATCATCGTGACCGGCCCGACGAACGAAGCGTCCTTCCCGGCATCATCATCGTGAAACGCAATGCGCACCGGATGGGCGTTGTCATAATCCTTGTTGATTAGCATGAGCGACCACTGGTGGTCAGGGCGGAGTATGGCATAGGCGGTGACCAGCACATCGCCGTCCGCGTCCCTTATGTCGGTCGAAGCTTTGAATACTCGATGCTGTGCGTCTACCGGTTGGACCCACTCTTGGGTGAGTAGCTGCGCGGCGAAGAATTGCGACGTGCGTTGTCTGATCTGATAGTTCCGATCCACCATGAACATGTGATAGGTCCCCCAACTGTTTGCGCATGCCGGATGTGGGGGAGAATAGGCAAGTGCGTGATAATAGTAAGTGGCCGTGCCGCCCGCCGTCAGAAAGCCTGCGAAGGTGTCAGCGAGCCACAAGGCACCGAAAACATCCACGGATGCCTCTCCACCATGCGCGTTTGTTTCGGTGTCCAAGAGTGGCACTCCAGGCGGCAACCCATCCTCACGCCACACTTGCATAATATGAGTGAGCAGCTGCGGCTCTTCGTAGAGGTTTTTCCACGGCGTCTCGCAGCCGTCATACGGATAGTGTTCAAATGACATAAACGCCAGATCCGATAGCCGACCATGAGCCTTCAAGTAATCAAGAAATCGTCCGAACCATGAAGTCTTGCCCTGCGCGTCTGGCCACACTTTGATGTCTTCCGTAACACCCTCAAACACAGGCCCTCCGAGCTTAAGCTTCGGGTCAACGCGATGGAGCGCCGTCGCCCACTGCAGGTATAGGGCGCCGTAATCCTCTGGAAGCATGTACTGGCCGTCGGGTTCTTCTCCCATTTCCACATACGAAATGGGATAGCCACGTTTTTCCAGATAAGTGAGTTGTGCTACTGAATCTTCGGGCGTGCCGTAGAGCATTGCGACTGGAATGACGGCGGGAAGGCCCCGCGTTATGCCACTCGTATAGAACAAATCGAATCCTGGCTGATCTCCCGATTCCATGCGGTCGGGGGCAACGTATAAATCGGAAGGCTCATGCCACGGATCAACCGAACTGCAATAGGTGAGTGACTGATGTTGATCCGGAGAGTGATGAAGTACCTCTTTGAAGTTGCCATTAGCGTCCATCATGCCGACGTAAACTTCTTTGATGCCATACCCGACGCAGTTGCGCCGATCGCTTGAACCATGGTTGTCGCAAGTGTTCGAGGATTGCGTCATCAAGACGCGAACATACTTTGTGTTGATAGGTGAGGCATCAAGCAGAAGGGCCGGAGTACCGCCTTTGCCATTCGTCACCACTCCTGAGACGAAGCCTTTCCACTCTCCTTTCGCTTGATCATCCATCGCGTCACCGTCGCCAACCCAGTACTGTACCTGGAAGGTTCGGGCATAGGGCTCCGCCCAGGCAATACGGATCGCGTTGACGTCCTGCTTTTTATCCAGGTCAATCACAATCCACTGCGGATGGAGCGAGTCATCCTCCCCTGTGAACGGCTTGGTGAGATAAGGATTGCTCTTCCAATAAGTAGCCTCGTCTCCATCGTTCAGGCGCGAGAAGCCGTCAAACTCGGTTCCACCATTTCGGGTAAAGCCGCGATGACGGAGTGAATAGCCGTAGGAATGCCGAATCATCTCGGTCGGTGAGGAATTACCGGTGAAGTAGCCTTTGCCGGAGGGGTCGCTCCAGGTTCCTTTTGGATTCCAATGCCAGGCTTGAACAAACAACTCAGTGTTCTGCCGATAACTGATCGTCCCCCAGCCGGCGGAGAGAATTTCCTTAAGCTGGTCTGGTCTAAAAAATACGTCGGTGGCATTGCTGGGGACCCGGTCGACCGTCGAACCGAGCGCAGAGGGAGGACTAAATGAGTTCAGCACATGACTGGGAGTCGAATCTACTTGTACTGTCTGTGCAACGATGGCTGGCGCTGAGACGATGATGATTGATACGACGATGTGGGAGCACGCGCACAAGAACATTCTTGATGGCCTCACATAATTGGCGATATGCGCCCGCTCAAACCGCGAAGCTATGAGAATCATGAGTAAGCCCTCGGGTCGAATGCCGACAAGTGTAGAAGAAGTCCTTGCAGGATGCGGCAACAATTCAGCAATCTCACCAACTTTGGACTGGTCATTTTCGCCCAGTGAAAGCGGCTTGGTCATAGTTGGTGTCGTCGTTTGATAGTTTTGCAATCCGACATCGCTTCTGGATATTGGAATGTCGGCCTCCGCCGCCATAAATCGTTACACTGGCCACGTTTTTCAAAAAATCCATTACTGCCATCGAAATTCTAGATTGTACTTTTCAGCGTTAGCAGTTTAAACAATTGCGATGGCAGTTAATCGCGGCAGTGTCTCAACCGACCACGATGCCTGTGGTGTCGGCTTCATCGCGCGACTTGGAAGCACAGGGTCGCGTGAAGTGGTGGAGCGCGCGCTGGAGGCACTGCTGCGACTTTCTCACCGCGGTGGCGTCGACGCGGACGGCCGCAGCGGCGATGGCGCAGGACTGCTAACCAGGATTCCAGACCGCTTTATCCGTCGTAGCGCCCGAGAAGCCGGAATAGAACTGCCAGCTTCCTTCGGCCTGGGAATGGTTTTCCTTCCGGCGGGCGCGGAAGCGCGAACGCGTGATGTGATTGAAATTATCGCAAAAGGAAACGGACTTCGATGTCTGGGGTGGCGTATTGTCCCCGTCGATTCGACGATTGTCGGACCGCGAGCCCGCGACACACTACCGGTTGTGCAGCAGTGTTTCTTTGCCGGTGGTCCCGAAGCCGATCTGGAACCGCTGCTTTATGTACTGCGCAAAGAAGTTGAAGCGGCCGCCCCGAAGGGAGTCTATTTTTGTTCACTGTCTTCACGCACAGTGGTCTACAAGGGATTATTGACGCCGGAACAGTTGCCTGCGTTTTACCCGGATCTGCGCAGCTCGGAGTTCGAGAGTCCGTTCGCCATCTTTCATCAGCGCTACTCTACCAATACGCAACCGAGTTGGTCGCTGGCCCAGCCTTTCCGCTTGGTGGCACACAACGGCGAGATCAACACGATAAGTGGAAATCGGCGTTGGCTCAGGGCCAGGGAACCGGTTTTGCGGCAGACGCTCGGATTGTCTGATCGAGTTCGCTTGTTGGAAGAGGGCGTGAGCGACTCGGCAAGCTTCGACAACGGGCTGGAGATATTCATTCGTCAAGCCTACCCCTCGCACGCTGCGATGCTGTGCATGGTCCCTCCTGCGGTACAAGACCAGCGACATACATCGCAGGAATACCGCTGTTTCATTGAAGCGCACGCTCGCGAACATGAGCCGTGGGATGGACCGGCCGCACTGATTTTCACGGACGGCGTGACTGTGGGGGCGAAGCTCGATCGCAATGGCCTGCGACCGCTGCGGTATACGGTGACCTCTGACGGCTTGATCGTCGTGGGCTCGGAAGTGGGCGTTGTCGATCTCCGCGGCAAACGGGTGACGCAGCGCCAGCGTCTTGGTCCTGGCGAAATGTTGCTCGCCAATCCAATAACTGGAAGCTTCTGGCGCCCGCAGGAAATTCTGAAACTGAAGGGATGGGGTAACCCAAAGCGGTGTTCACTGCCGCGACGCGTAATCGCGACTGGACAGAGCTGTGATTTGCCGCCGGCGGAAGTCAAAAGGGAAATGGTGGCTTTAGGCTGGAGCGCAGATCAGTTTCGCCTGCTTTTCCTGCCGCTGGTGCAGGACGCGCAGGAAGCCGTTTGGAGTATGGGCGATGACACGCCGCCTGCCTTCCTCTCTACTATGCGGAGGCCTCTCTGGGAGTACTGCAAACAACGATTTGCCCAGGTGACGAACCCGCCTATAGATCCTCTGCGCGAGACTCACGTCATGTCGCTTGACGTTTTTCTCGGCGCGGACACCGTGATCAGTTCTCCTCTGCTCGATTCCGGCCAGATAAAAGTGCTTGCCGACATTCTGCGCCCAGTACAGCGCATCGATTTTACTTTTTCGGGCGATAGTGGGATTGAAGGTGCGAAGACTGCCTTGACGCGGGTGCAAGACCAGGCTGGCAATGCTGCGGCGCTGAAACCAGGAATGATCTTGCTAAGCGACCGAGGGATAGACGCGAATCGAGCGGCGCTGCCGGCTTTGCTGGCACTGGCAGCCGCATGGAAATCAATGGTGCGGGCAGGATTTTTCGACGTGCCGCTGGTGATTGAGACCGGACAAGTCATCGAGACCCACCACGTGGCGCTGTTGATCGCGGCCGGTGCTAGTGCTGTATTTCCCTACATGGCATTGCAGCAGGCGGCCAGAGTGAGCCCCGAAGGGCCCAGCAGGTTTCGCATTGCGATAGAGAAGGGACTGAGGAAGGTGCTGGCGCGCATGGGGATCTCAACGGTTACGAGTTATCGCAACAGCCAGCTCTTCGAAATCGTAGGCTTGGACGAAGATCTTTGTAAGGAATTGTTTGAAGACGCAAATTATACGATCGGCGGGATTGGACTGTCTGATCTTCTGCAAGACTGCATGGAACGCCACGGCGCAGCCTACGCTTCCGACAAAGGAGAACTGCGCGATGCCGGCTTATATCGCTTCCGACACAACGGGGAGCGCCATGCGAGTTCGCCTGAACTTGTGCGTCGGATGCACCGCTACATTAAGTCAAATAACGTGGAAGACTATCGCAGGTTCAGCGAATTGAGCCACGAAACACAGCCGCTTGTCATTCGCGACCTGCTAGAAGTCACCGCCGCTGTGCCAGTGCCGTTGCATGAGGTGGAGCCCGAGGCTTCACTGCTCAGCCGGTTTTCTACCCAGGCAATGTCGTTGGGAGCGATTTCTCCGGAAGCCCATCAGACTCTAGCAATTGCCATGAACCGCCTCGGCGCACGCAGCAACACCGGAGAGGGCGGGGAAGATCCGGCAGTCTACACAGACTATTCCGGTGCCAACAATCGGGTGAAGCAAGTCGCTTCGGCGCGCTTCGGAGTCACCACTGAGTATCTGATCCATGCGGACGAGCTGGAGATCAAGATTGCGCAAGGAGCGAAGCCGGGGGAGGGTGGACAACTGCCTGCCGCAAAAGTCACGGCGTATATCGCTAAACTTCGCCATGCCGTTCCCAACATGGCGCTGATCTCACCGCCTCCACACCACGACATCTATAGCATCGAAGATTTGGCCCAGTTGATCTACGATCTGCGCGCGGTGAATCCGCATGCCCGGATCGGCGTGAAACTTGTTTCCAGCGGGAGTGTCGGCATCATTGCAGCCGGCGTCGCCAAGGCAGGGGCGAACGTTATCACCATCAGCGGTTATGACGGCGGCACGGGTGCGTCGCCTCTCACATCCATAAAGAACACCGGAATTCCGTGGGAGATTGGCCTTTACGAGGCGCATTGTGCGTTGGTACGGACAGGGTTGCGCGGGCGAGTACGCTTGCGCGTGGATGGGGGTTTCAAGTTTGCGCGGGACGTCATCTTTGGAGCACTGCTCGGGGCAGAAGAGTTTGGTTTTGGTACCGCGGCTCTGCTTACCGTAGGCTGCGTGATGGCCCGCCAATGTCACCTGAACACCTGTCCGGTGGGTATTGCCACTCAGGATGAAAAGTTGCGGGCTCGTTTTTCCGGAACTCCGGAGATGGTTGAAAGCTATTTTCGGTCTGTTGCAGTTGAGGTGCGCGAGCTGCTGGCTGGCATGGGAGCCTGTTCGATTGATGAAATAGTAGGCTCTGTGGACCGTCTGCGTCCACGAAATGCGCAAGCAGAACGAGCGTTGGGATATCTGCTGGAGCCAATCGAGCGTGTCCCGCAGTTAGCCTGCCGGCAGGAGAGCGACACGAGCCTGCATCTCCGACTGAACCGCTTTGTCAACGGCCTGGAACACTTGGCTGACCATCCTCACCGCTTCCATATTGCGAATTGCGATCGGGCAATCGGCGCTCACTTGAGCGGTGAAGTGCTGCGCCGCCTGGGGCCATCACCCGCTCTTCCGGTGTCAATGGATTATGAATTTGTAGGGTCTGCGGGACAAAGTTTTGGTGCATTCCTGATCGCCGGAATCAACTTTCGGCTGACGGGGGAAGCCAATGATTACGTCGGTAAAGGTCTCTCTGGAGGCGCCATCTCAATCAGCGCGGGCACGGAAAGTTCTCAGCGCGGTGACGTGCTAGTGGGAAATACGGTTCTTTACGGCGCTACTGCTGGCGAATTGTATGTCGCCGGAAGAGCAGGTGAGCGATTCGGAGTACGAAACAGCGGCGCTCTTGCCGTTGTAGAAGGTGTGGGGCAACACGGTTGTGAGTACATGACCGCGGGTGTTGTCGTAATTTTGGGGCCTGCCGGCACCAACCTGGGTGCGGGGATGACTGGCGGGTTAGCCTATCTGTTGCGCGATTCCGTGGCCGGGGACGGTTATAACCATCAATCTGTGCGGATGGTTCCGCTTGAAGTGCGGGAGGAGTTGTGGCTGCGACGCGTTCTGCAAAAACATCTGCGCCTCACCGGCAGTCCACGGGCGGCAAGGTTGCTGAGCAGCGATGCTGCGCTGCCGCTGCTCCGGGTAGAACCTTTGCACCGCCCGTGCTCTATCGCAGAAACCTGGTTAGCCAGTCTGAAGCTACTGCGAGGGCAGAGTGTGCTCCCGATGGAGTCTCCTCAAATCGTTTCTTCCGAGTTAGCAATCGTGTAGCGGCTGGACATGTGAGCGGCGGTTTGTTTCTCTTATCCGTAACGGAGCGTCCGGCTCCGCTATAATCACGCACTATCTGTGGATTTCGATCAGCTAGTTACGTTT
>Ga0209160_1000850_pt1 | contig 25438 bp, 23 predicted proteins | sample GraSoiAngelo_153_FD_186167 | JGI IMG/M metagenome (GOLD analysis project Ga0209160, IMG submission 186167) | Grasslands soil microbial communities from the Angelo Coastal Reserve, California, USA - 14_1009_12_40cm (SPAdes) (version 2) | ecosystem: Environmental > Terrestrial > Soil > Grasslands ...
GCGCTTGTGGAGAAGAACATCGCTCACCGGCGCGCGACGAGACGCTCGAGGATCAGCCGTGCGAGAATCGGCCCGCGCGTGACGAATCCGGTGAAGTAGCCGACCGCCGTCGCGCCCTCGTCGAGCAGCTTCACGGCTTTGTCGGCCGAGTCCACGCCGCCGGTCGTGATGATCTCGAGGTCGTTGCCGAAGACGCTGCGCGTCCTCCTCAAGTTGTCCAGCGTGGTCGGGAAGATGTCGGGTCCAGAGAGCCCGCCCTCGCCCTGTGAAAGCTGTCGGTTCGCGACCTTTCGCGTGTTGCCGTAGTTGACGATCCGCACGCCGGCATCCAGCGCCGCGGGGATGATCTCGCGCTCGTTCGTCTCGGCGAAATCGGGCGAGAGCTTGACGATGAGCGGCTTCTCGGTCGCGCGCCGCACCTCGCGGAGCAAGGTCGCGAGCTCGCCGGGCTTGCGGCTCCACTCGTAGACCAGCCGCGTGTTGGGCGAGGAGATGTTGAACTCGACCAGATCGCCGAGCGGGCCGAGCTCGCGCACGAGCCTCACGTAGTCCGCGATCGTTTCCCCGGCGACGCTCACGATCAGCGGGACCCGGTGGGCAAGTGACGCGATCGAGGCCCGAAATCGCTCGAGGCCGGGGTTCTGAAATCCGTTACAGTTCACGAGACCCGGCCCGTTGTCGGTGCTCGTCCGCACGAGGTTGGGCTGGGGATGGCCCGGGCGCGCCTGGATCGTGATCGACTTGGCGGTAACGGCGCCGAAGCCTAGCCCCATCGCGCGCTCGAGAATCGTGGGGTCGTAGTACATCGCGGCGAGGATGACGGGGTTGGAGAGCGGGACTCCGCCCAGGGTGATGGCGAGCCGCGGATCGTCCAGCCGGAAGTAGCTCAGCCGATCGAGGGGTAGCAAGCGCAGGAAATTCTGGCCCAGCGAGACCGCGACCGGTTCGGGCAGACGGGAGAGGAAGGCGGCGTAGAGGAACCGGTAGAGGGCCGCGATCGTTCGGCTCATGCGGGCGACCGGGTCGAAGGATAACACGCGCTCTTGACGAATGGCGACGCCGCCATTTAGGGTAAGGCATTGAATTTCATCGGGAACTCGCGCCTTGCAGCCCTGGTGAGCCTCGTGGTCGTGACTGCAGCGTGCGCGAGCGCGCCGCCCGGGAACGGCGGCGCGCCGCTCGGCCTCGAGTATGCGGTGCGCGCGCCGGCGTTCTCGTTCGAGAGCGACACCTTCGCGTTCGCGAACCTGATCGCCGCGCGGCATCCCGACGAGCCCGGGATCTACGCCCACTACTGCTTCGTGCTGGCTCGAGCCGTGCGCCAGTTCGCGCAATTTGCCCGGTTCGATCCGACGCTCCCGAAGATCGATCACGCCGGCTACGTCGAGCGGGTCAAGCGCGTCGTGGCGCGGCCGGCTCGGGAGCAGAAGTTGCCGCTCGACGATCGGATCGTGATCCCCGGCTATGTCAACCTCCGCGGGTTCTCGCGCGACGAGGAAAGCGCCGTCAAGGAGGGGCTCGGCGGTCGATTCTGGACCTGGGTACACTGGACCAACTGGCGCGTGACCTTGCCGGTCAATGGATCCCAGCAGGAAGGCGTCGCGTACGAGATCGTCGAACAGCTGCGTGCCGGACGGCTGGTGCAGCTCCTCGTGACCAACTGGCCAAAGCCCGAGCTGAACCACACCGTCGTCGCCTACGAGTCGCGTCCGGTGGAGGACGGCCGCATCGAGTTCCTCGTGTGGGATCCGAACAATCCTGACTCGCCCGGTATCATGACCTTCGACCCGACCGTCCGTCGGTTCTGGGCCACGAAGCTGTACGACACCGAGCAGGGACCGATCCGGGCCTTCCGGATGTACTACTCGCCATTCCTATGAGTCAGCGCGCTGAGCCCGTGAGCCTCGTCGCCGCGGGGGTCGTGACCCCGTTCGGCGCCGATCTCGACGCGTTCTGGTCGGGGCTCATCACGGGTAGCGACGGCATCTCGATGATCGAGCGCTTCCCGGTCGACGATCTCCGGGTCGGGCGCGGGGGCGAGATCAAGAAGCTTCGCCCGATGCCCGGCGCGCGCCGCGTGGGATGTCGGGCCACGCAGCTCCTGCTCGCCGCGGCCGCGGACCTGCTCGCTCGTTCGCCGATCTCCGCCGAGCCCGAGAGGGTCGCGGTCGTCCTCGGCACGGCGCTCGGCGGTGTCGGCGAGCTCGAGCGCGCTCTCGCTCCGGGCGGCCGGTCGCGCCACGCGGTGGGTGCGCTCTACGACAGCCCCGCACACGCGCTCGCCCGGCGGCTCGGCGCTCGAGGCCCCGTGCTCACGGTCGGCGCGGCGTGTGCGGCCGGCGCGACGGCGCTCGGCCACGGCGCCGACCTCCTGCGTGCGGATGTCGTGGACGTCGTGATCGCCGGCGGCTACGACGCGCTCTGCCGATTCGTGATGCGCGGCTTCGACGCGCTGCGCTCGCTGACTCGCGAGCGCGTGCGTCCCTTCGATCGCCGGCGCAGCGGGCTCCTCCTGGGCGAAGCGGCCGCGCTCGTGATGATGACGCGGGAAGGCGCGACGCGGGGGCCGAGGCTCGGCCGGTTGCTCGGTCACGCCAGCGCCAGCGACGGCTCGCACATCGCCGCGCCCGACGCGAACGGCCGCGGCCTCGAGCTCGCAGTGCGGTCCGCGCTCGAGGAGGCGGGGCTGACGCCTGCCGACGTCGATTTCGTGAGCGCGCACGGCACAGGCACGCCGCTGAACGACCGGATCGAGGCCGAGGTGCTCAGGCGCTCGCTCGGCCGCCGGGCGGCCGAGATTCCCGTGAACTCGATCAAGGCCTCGGTCGGCCACACGATGGGCGCGGCGGCGGCGCTGGAGGCCGTCATGTGCCTCCTGGCCGGGCGTGAGGGCATCGTGCCCTACACGCTGGGGCTCGAAGAGCCCGATCCAGCCTGCGAGCTGGATCACGTGATCGGCGCGCCGCGCGCCGCGCGCCCCCGGATCAGCCTCAGCACGTCCCTGGGCTTCGGCGGCTGCAACGCCGCGCTCGTACTGGAGGCGGTCGATCGATGAGAAGACGATGACCGGAACAGCCGTCGAAGCCGTGTCGGTCCTCACGGGATGGGGTAAGGGGGTTCGGGCGCTGCCGCCGGATGCGGCGCGGTCGGCAGCGGGCCGCGCCGTGATCCCGCTGGGCCGCCCGGCGCTCGAAGGCGAGCGATTCAGGCGAGCGACGCGTGAGTGCCTCCTGGGCGTGGCGGCGGTCGATGCCCTCCTGCGGGCCAGCGAGACCTCCCGCGAGGTCGTGAAGGGGAGCTCGACCGCGCTGATCTACGTGACCGGTGGCGCCTATGGGGCCGCGAATCACGCGTGGGTCGTCGCCGACACCGCCCGCCGCGGCGCCGTCGCGGGGACGCTCCACTTTCCGTACACGGCGCCGAGCGTCATGTCGGGCGAGGTGGCGATCGAGTTCGGGCTGACCGGTCCGTATGGCATCCTGATCGGCGGAGCGGCCGCCACGATCGACGGGCTCTGGCAGGCCACGCGGCTCCTCGAGAGCGGTCGGTGCGAGCGGGCGCTCGTGCTCGCGGTCGAGACCTTCGAGGACTGCGCCGAGCTCTACGCGCGGGGGCGCTGGCTCGTGGGGCGCCCGCTGGTCGAAGCGGCGGTGTGCGCCTTGCTGGTACCCGGCGACCTGCGTACGCGATACGATGCGCCGCGGGCACCCTCGGCGCTCGAGACCCGGGCGCGCACGCGCGCCGGCGAGACGCTCGCCTGCGGGCCGCTGATCGCGCTCGCGCTCGGGCGCGAGGACGGCGCCACCGGATCGATCGGCGTGACGGGCGAATGGCGCGGCCGCCGCGCCGGACTCTACTGGCATTAGGAGGGCTATGGAACCCAAAGAAGTGTTCGACGAGCTCAAGACGATCCTCGTGACGCGGCTCAAGTTCGATCCGCGCCGCGCCGTCGACTTGACCCCCGAGACGACGCTGCCCAAGGGTATCGAGAGCTCGATCGGTCTGGACTCCCTCGACTTCATCGAGCTGTCGATCGCGATCGAAGAGCGCTTCGGGATCGCGATGGACGAGTCGGCGGACCTCGCCCCCCACTTCGCCTCCTTCGACACGCTGTCCCGCTTCATCGCGTCGAGGACGGCCGGCGCGTGAGGCCCGTCGCCGTCACCGGGCTCGGAGTCGTCAGCCCGTTCGGCGCCGGCGTCAAGGCGTACTGGGAAGGTCTTACCGGCGGCGTCTGCGCGATCCGCCCGCTCACCCTGATCGACACCGAAGGCTTCCGCTGCCGGATCGGCGCCGAGGTGCCGGACTCGATCGGCGGCTCGGCGCGGCGGTCGCGGGCCGATCGATTCGCCCTTGCCGCTGCGCGCGAGGCGCTCGACGACGCCGGGATCGGCCGCGCCGATCGCGCGGACACCGCACTGATCGTGGGTGCGGTCGGCGGCGGCATGCTCGAAGCCGAGGCATGGTACTGGCAGCGGGCGCGCGGCGCCGCGGCGGCGCCGCCGCGCGTCGTCGCGTCGTGCTTTCCGTCCTCGCACGTCGACGTGGTCGGCAGCGTCCTCGGCATCGGCGGTCCGCGTGAGACGGTCGTAACGGCCTGCAGCTCGGGCGCCGCGTCGCTGGCGATGGCGGCCGACCTGATCGCCGACGGCGTCGTGTCGGTGGCCCTCGCGGGCGGAGTCGACGCGCTGACGCGGATCTGCTTCATGGGATTCAACACGCTCAAGCTCCTCGATCCCTCGCCGTGCCGCCCCTTCGATCGTGACCGGCGCGGCATGTCCATCGGCGAGGGCGCCGCGTTCGTCGTCCTCGAGAGCATCGAGCGCGCCCGCGCCCGCGACGCGCGAGTCTACGCCGAGCTGACGGGCTACGGCATGAGCACGGACGCCTTCCACGTCACCTCGCCCCATCCGCAAGGCGAGGGAATGATCCGCGCGATGCGCGCGGCGCTCGAGCAGGCGCGTGTCACGCCGGCGGACGTCGGGTACGCGAACGCGCACGGCACCGCCACCCCGCAGAACGACCGGATCGAGGCGCACGCGCTGCGCGACGTCTTTGGGGAAGGCGGGCTCCTCGTCAGCTCGACGAAGTCGATGATCGGTCACACGATGGCGGCGGCGGGAACGCTCGAGGCGGTCGCGACGGTGCTGGCGCTCGGCCACGAGATCATCCCCCCCACGGCACGACTCGAGAACACCGATCCTGACATCCCCTTCGACTGTGTTCCGCGCGTGGCGCGCGAGGCGGCCGTCGAGCACGCGATCTCGAACTCGTTCGGCTTCGGCGGCCAGAACGTGACGCTCGTGTTCAGGCGCACCGGGTGAGCGGGCGGCGCGTCGTCATCACGGGCGCCGGCGTCGTCGACGGGCACGCCAGCGGCGTCCTGAGCCAGCTGCTGGACGAAACGGAATCGCGCCGCCTCTCGCGCGTGTGCCAGATGACGGTGGCGGCCGGCCGTCTGGCCCTCGCCGATGCCGGCCTCACCGGAGGCACCGAGCTGGCGCTGCTGGTCGGCACCGAGTTCGGCGACATGGTCTCCACGATCCGCTTCGTCGACGACTACCTGCAACGGGGCATCCCCGGCCTCTCGGCGCTGCTCTTCCCGCACACGGTCATGAACACGATGGCGGCGACGACGGCGATCGCCGTGTCGGCGAAGGACCTTTCGCTCACGCTCAACGTGCCGACGGTGGCCGGTGAGCTCGCGATCGCCCGTGCCGCGGCCGCGGTGCGCGCCGGTCGGATCGAGGCGTGTCTGGCCGGCGGCGCCGACGAGCCGCCGCGGATCGTCGTGGACGCCTATCACGAAGCGGGCGCCGGCGCCGACGTGCGGGGTGAGGGCGCGGGGTTCGTCGTGCTCGAGTCGCTCGATGCCGCGCGCGCCCGTGGCGCCCGGATCCTGGGCGAGGTCGTCGGCGAGGCATGGCGCGCGCTGGCGGTGCGGCCTCACGGTGTCGGGCGGGCGACGCGCTCGCGGGCGATCGGCGCCGCGCTCGCGAACGCCGGTGCCGGACCCGCGAGAGTCGGGCTCGTGTTCACGTCGGCGAACGGCGATGGCCCGCGCGAAGCGTGGGAGCGCGCGCTGGTCGACCGCGCGCTGGCGCCGCACCGCCCGCCGCACCGGTCGCTGAGCCTCCCGGCCGGACACCATTCGGGTCTGGCGGCTCGCTCGATCGCGACCGCGGCGACGGAGGCCGGCGATCGGCTCGCGCTGGTCCACGCGGTGGCGCGCGGCGGCAATCAGGTCGCGATCGTCGTCGCGGCCTCGCGGGCCTGTGCGGCATGACCGCGCTGATCGTGGTCCCGGTCTTCAACGAGGCCGAGACCGTCGGGAGCGTCGTCGCGGCCGCGCGCGCGTACGCCCCGGTGCTGGTGGTCGACGACGGCTCCCGCGACGAGAGTGCGGATGTCGCCCGTCGTGCCGGCGCCGAGGTGATCCGCCATCCGCGGCGCCGCGGCAAGGGCGCGGCGATCCGAACGGGCATCGCGGCGGCGCGCGAGCGCGGCGCGTCGGAGGTGGTGACGCTCGACGGCGACGGGCAGCATAGCCCCGCGGATCTCGGACTGGTCCTCGACGCGGCGCGGGCGCGGCGGACCATCGTGATTGGCGGCCGCCTGGAAGAGCCGGAGCCGGACGCGCTTCCGCCCGGCCGGCTCAACGCGATCCGGGTCGCGGGCTTCTTCGTGAACTGGGCTTGCGGCGTCAAGCTCCACGACACCCAGTCCGGCTTCCGGGTCTACCCGATCGAGCTCTTCGACGAGATCCGCGTGCGTCGCGGCGGCTTCGTGTTCGAGACGGAGGTGCTGGTCGCCGGCGTCGCGCGCGGCTGGCGCGTTCACGAGGTTTCCGTGGCCGCCATTCCGCGGGCGCGCCAGCGCAGCCGCTTTCGCCCGATCAGCGACGGCGTCGCGATCGGCGGCTATCTGGCGGGCCGAGTTCTCGTCCGCTGGGGTCTCGAGATGGGGGCGCTCGTCGGTGCCCTGGTGAAGCCCTTTTTCGGCGAGCGTCGGCGGGTGCGTCACAGAGCGACGCTGGAAGCGGCCTCGGTGTACGCTGCCTCACCGCCGCTCTGGGCGCTGTCCGTCGGCAGCTCGGCCATCCAGCACGTTCTCAACAAGCTGGCCCTCTGGCGGCGCGATCCGCGGCCGCGGCGCGCGCTCATCGCCGCGCAGGCGACCGCCGCGGCGCCGGTCCTGCTCCCGCTGCTCGTGCTGCAGGCGTTCGCGCCGCGCCGGATGCCCGACTTCGTGTCGCCCCTCGTCCGCTGGTTTTGCTCGCAGGAGCGGCTCGAGACCGAGCGGTCGAGCCTCGCGACCGTCGTGAATCCGGTGGGGCCGCCGTCGTGAGGGTACCGTGAGGTCGTTACGGGTGCTGCGTGGATATCTCTTCACCGTCGTCGGCATCGCGATCGGCGTCGCCGGGCTCGTCTCGCTCGGCGCCATGAGCGAGCGCATCGTGCGCTTCATCGAGGGCGGCGACCGCTTCGTGCTCGGCCAGATCTCGGTGGCCGGCCGCGGCATGGGCATGGGGACCGGCTTCACCGCCGGCGGGCTGCTTCCGGCCGCCACCATCCGGGCGATCTCCGAGGTCCCGGGGGTCCAGGGCGTGCAGGCGCAGATCATGCTGCCGCTCGATCCGTCGACCTCGCAGTTCATGACCCTCACGCAAGAGCTGATCCTCGGCATGGATCTCTCGGTCCCGATGCCCAACCGTCACTACCGCTCGCTCCCCGTTCGCAGCGGCCGGTTCCTTCGCGAGGGCGATCGTCGTGTGGCGGTCGTCGGCGCCTCGTTCGCCGCCTCGCGCGGCCTCGCGGTCGGTTCGCACATCGCGCTCGAGGACGAGGACTACGAGGTGGTCGGCGTGCTGGACCGCATGCTCACCGCGCCGGACCGCTTCGTCATGGTGTCGATCGCCGACGCCCGCGCGCAGTGGGTCGCCAAGGACCGTCTGCTCCGCACCGTGCTGGCCTCCGGCGGCATGGCGCTCACCGCGTCGGATCTGAACACCGGGGCCGCGGTCGGCTGGCGCGACGGCGACGATCCCGACGCGGTGGCGTTGCGGATCCGGCAACGGGTGCCCGGCGTCAACGTCCAGCTGCCGAGCGAGCTCAGCCGCCTGCTGCGCCAGTCCACCGCGTTTTTCTCCGCGCTGCTCGTCGGCATCGGCGCCCTCGCCTTCGTGATCGGCGGCCTGTCGCTGGCGAACACGATGGCCGCGGCGGTCTTCGAGCGCATCCGTGATTTCGGCGTCAAGCGCGCGCTCGGGGCGACCGACCTGCAGCTCGGCCGCGAGGTGCTGGCCGAGTCGCTCGCGGTGACGATGATGGGCGGTCTGGGCGGCATCGCGTTCGCGCGCGTGCTCGGCTGGTTCATCGATCGCTATCTGGCGCAGGCCCAGCAGCTCTTCTATTTTTCACCGCGGCTGCTCGGCGGCGCCTTCGCGTTCTCGGTCCTGCTCGGCGCGGCGGCGGCCATCTACGCCACGGGCCGCGTCGTCTCCCTCTCGCCGGCCGAGGCGATCCGCCGGGGCGCCTGATGCTGCGCGCCGCCGGTCTCGTGAAGTCCTATCGAGCCCCGTCGGGGGCGGCGATCCGCGTGCTGGCGGGTGTCGACCTCGCGGTGAAGGGCGGCGAGATCGTCGTGGTCAGCGGGCCGTCTGGCTCGGGCAAGAGCACCCTGTTGAACGTGCTCGGGCTGCTGGAAGATTCGGACGGCGGCGAGATCTGGTTCGAGGACGCGCGCGTGAGCACGCTCGGCCGCGCGGGCAAGAGCCAGGCGCGGGGCCGGTACGTGGGGTTCTTGTTCCAGTCGTTTCTGCTGCTGCCGTCGCTCACGGCGCTGGAGAACGTGCTGCTGGCTGCCCGGTACGTGAGGCGCGCGGGCGCCGCCGCGATCCGACGCCGGGCGATCGAGCTCATGCAGGATGTCGGCATGGCCGACCGGATGGAGCACTTCCCCGCGCAGCTCTCGGGGGGCGAGCAGCAGCGGGTGGCTTTCTGCCGGGCCGTGCTGAACGACCCTCCGCTGTTGCTCGCCGACGAGCCGACGGGCAATCTGGACGACGCCAACGGCGCCGTGATCCTCGACGCGCTCCGCGGCCGGGCGCGCGCCGGGGCCGCGGTCGTGGTGGTGAGTCACCGGCCGGAGGCCGCCGTGGGCGCCAGCGCCTTGTATCGGCTGCGCGGCGGCGTGCTCGAATCACCGTAAGTCCCAGCGGGAGGATCCTCGATGAGTCGAATGTTCCTTGCCATCGCACTGTTGTCCTGGCTCGTGGTGCCGGCGATCGCCGGCGAGCCGGTCTCGCAGACGTTCGCCGCGCCGCCCGAGAAGGTCTGGAGCGTCGTCCAATCCGTGCTGAAGCAGCAAGGCTGGGAGGTCGAGAAGTCGGATCAGTCGAACGGCTGGATCAACACCGAGTCGCGCTCGGTGAACGGTGAGGACTACGGAGTCTACGCCAAGGGGGCGCGCCATCGGCTGGTGATCCGCCTCAAGGCGGCCGGAGCGAACCGAACGACGGTGAGCGTGGAGCGTGCCTTGTTCAATCGCGAGCGAATCTTGTGGATCGACAAGGACGAGGTGCTCACCACGACCGATCAGTCCGTCGAGAAGAACGTGCTGACGGCGATCGGCGCGGCGCTCTGATGCTGGTCTCACGCACCTGAAGTCGGCCGGGCTCGCGGCCTTCCTCGCGGCAGCGCTCGCGATGCTCGTGGCGGCGCCGCTTCTCTTCGCGAGCCTGGGCCGAGCCCCCTTCGATGATCCGGGCGAGGGGATGCACGCCGAGATCGCGCGCGAGCTGGCGATGTCGCGCGACCCGCTCGCGCTGACGTTGAACGGGGTCCGCTACGTGGACAAGCCGCCGCTTCTCTACGTGCTGATCGCGGCAGTCTCCGCGGTCGCGGGGCCGAGTGAGGCGGCGGCGCGCGCGGTGTCCGCGTGCGCGGCGCTCGCCGCGGTGGGCGCCACGGCATGGCTCGGCGCGCACCTGCTGGGCCCCCGCGGCGGCCTCGTCGCCGGCGTGGCGCTGCTGACGGGCATCGGATTCTTCGCCTACGGCCGCTACGTGCGCCCGGAGACTCTGTTCGTCGCCGCGCTCGCCGGCGGCTTCGCGCTCTGCCTCGTCGGCATCCGTGACGAACGGCGGGCGCTCTGCGCTGCTGGTCTTGCGCTCTTCGGCGTGGCGGCGCTGGCGAAGGATCCGCTGGGCGCGCTCCTGCCGCCCCTGGCGATCGGCGTGGCCCTCGCCCTGGCTGGGCGCGCCCGCCCATTCTCCGCGTGGCTCCCGTGGACAGGCGTCGGCGCGTGCTTGATCATCGGCTTCGGCTGGTGGGTCGGCGCCGAGCTACGCACGCCCGGCTTCGGCTGGTACACGACGATCGACAACCACGTGCTGAACGTCGCGCGCGCGCGTCACTTCGCCGACGAGGATGTCCCGCTGACGGCGCTCGAGTTTCTCGCGGTCGCGGTCGGGAGCACGCTGCCCTGGATCATCGCTGCCGGCATCGCGGTCTGGTCCCTCGTGCGCCGACGGGCGTGGCGTGACGCAAACGAGATCGGCTGGGTGGCGTTGACGATCTGGGTCGTCGGCGTCTTCGGGATCACCGCACTATCACCGTTTCGGCTGCCGCATTACGGGCTTCCGGCATCGTTCGGAGTGGCGCTGCTCGCGGCGCGCGGCTGGGAGCTCCACGGCGGGCGGCGCCTGCTGGCGGCGCATCTGGTCTTCTTCACCGCGGCCGCTCTCGGATGCGGCGTCATCTGGATCGGCGGCGGCGCGCAGCTCCTCACGAGCGTTATGGACGTGACCGACGTGGCCACGATGAAGAGCGCCGCGGCCGGATTGCCGCCGCCGGTTCCCTCCTGGGAGGAGTTTCGGCCGGTCTTCTTGAGCGCCGCCGTCACGTTCGGGCTGTGCGCGCTCGCCATGGCCGCCGTGATGACGCTGGCCGGGTCGCCCGAGCGGCGGCGGAGCCTCGGCGTCCTCATTGTCGGCGCGACAATGCTCGCCACGATGCCGGGGGTGACGCGCTCGCTCGGGGTCGTCACGACCAACCGGGCGGTGAGGGATCTCGCTTGGAGCGTGGCGCGGCAGGCCGGTCCCGACGACGTCCTCGCCCACGAGGGGCCGATCGAGAATTCTGGCGCCCTCGAGTGGTATTCGGGGCGCAGGCCCGTCATCGTCGACGGCCTGCGGAGCGTCCTGGGGTTCGGCGCCGAGCGGCCCGAGTCGCGCGACCTGTTCTGGGACGCCGACCGGTTGCGCCAGGCGTGGACGAGCGGCCGGCGCGTGTGGGTGGTGAGCGTGCGCAGCCCCGGACGCAGCGTGGTTGCCGATCTTCCCGGCGCCCGGCTCCTCGGCGTCAGCGGCGGCCGTGCCCTCTGGGTGAATGAGATAAGATAGGCGCGAATGGTCGCCCACCTCAGGACCCTGTTCCTGCACCCACCATCGTTCAAGGGCTTCGACGGCGGCGCCGGCGCGCGCTATCAGGCCCGTCGCGAGATCCGCTCGTTCTGGTATCCGACGTGGCTCGCGCAGACCGCGGCGCTCGTGCCCGGCAGCCGCCTCGTCGACGCGCCTCCCGCGGGCCTCACGCTCGACGACGTGGCCCCGCTCGCGCGCGACTACGAGCTGGCCGTGCTCCACACCAGCGCGGCGTCGTTCGCCCACGACGTCGGCGTCGCCGAAGCGCTCAAGCGCGAGAATCCTCGGCTGCGGGTCGGTTTCGTCGGCGCCCACGTGGCCGTCGAGCGCGAGCGCGCGCTGGGCGCCTCGCCCGCGATCGAGTTCGTCGCCGGCAACGAGTTCGACTTCACGATCCAGGAGATCGCGCAGGGGCGGCCGCTGCCGTCGGTGGCCGGGCTCAGCTATCGTGTGAACGGACACTTCGAGCGCACGCCGGAGCGCGCGCCGCTCGAGGACATGGACGCGCTGCCGTTCGTCGTGGACGTCTACCACCGCGACCTCGTGATCGAGCAGTACTTCATCGGCTACCTGCTGCATCCCTACGTGTCACTCTACACGGGCCGCGGCTGTCGATCGAAGTGCACCTTCTGCCTCTGGCCGCAGACCGTGGGCGGCCATCGCTATCGCACGCGCTCGGTGGAGCACGTCGTGGCCGAGATCGCGCAGGCCACGCGCTATTTCCCGAACGTGAAGGAGTACTTCTTCGACGACGACACCTTCACCGACGATCTGCCGCGCGCCGAGGCGATCGCCCGCGGGCTCGGGCGCCTGGGCGTGACGTGGTCTTGCAACGCGAAGGCGAACGTGCCGGAGTCGACGCTCCGGGTGCTGCGCGACAACGGGCTGCGGCTCCTGCTGGTCGGCTACGAGTCGGGCAATCAGGATATCCTGAACCGCGTGAAGAAGGGGATCCGCCTCGACATCGCCCGCGAGTTCACTCGGGATGCCAAGGGCCTCGGCATCAAGATCCACGGCACGTTCATCATGGGCCTGCCCGGCGAGACGCGCGAGACGATCGAGGAGACGATCCGCTTCGCGCGCGACATCGACCCCGATTCGCTCCAGGTCTCGCTGGCGGCACCGTATCCGGGCACCGCGCTGTACCGCGAGGCGCTCGAGCGTGGCTGGCTCGAGAGGACCGAGCTCGTCGACGCGGGCGGCACCCAGACAAGCGTGCTCGGCTATCCCCATCTGTCGCGCGAGGAGATCTTCGCCTCGGTCGAACGCTTCTACCGCCGCTTCTACTTCCGTCCGCGGAAGCTCTACGGCTTTCTCAAGGAGATGGCGAGGGACTTCGCGGTCTGCAAGCGGCGACTCGCCGAGGGGCGCGAGTTCCTGAAGTTTCTCGCGCGCCGGCACTCGTCGGCGTAAGCCTGCTCATGTTTTCGATCGACGACGCGTGTCTGCCTCATTTTACGCTTGACAGTTTCTGCGCACGCGATGCGGTTGAGTCTTCCGGGCCGGGTGGAAAGCCTACTAGCGGTACATAGAAGCCTTCAGGGGTAACGCGGCCAGCGATTCGCGAAAAAATTGCCGATCGCGTCTCGTTCGTCTTTCCTCTCGCCTTCCAGACGCCTTTGAAACTGGGGTGTACAGTCGGCCCCGCGAAAGGGGATTGCCATGGAAATCCGCACGCCTGACACCGTGGACTATGCGGCACTCGATCGGCTGGGCGACGACATCGCCGAGCTCTCGGCGCATCTCGAAGCGGCGGCCGCGCGCTTGCTCGATCTCATCCGTGAGTTCGACGAGCGCGGCGGCTGGAACACAGGATTCAGCTCGTGCGCCGCGTGGCTGAGCTGGCGCGTGGGGCTCGATCTCGGCGCGGCCCGGGAGCGCGTACGGGTCGCGCGCGCCCTGGGGACCCTGCCGCGACTGGCCCGGGCGCTGGCACGCGGCGAGCTCTCTTACGCCAAGGTACTGGCGCTCACACGCGTCGCCACGCCGGAGACCGAAGAGCGGTTACTGGCCGTGGGCCGCGCGGGCACGGCCTGGCACGTCGAGCGGATCGTCCGCGGCTGGCGCCGTGTGGACCGGAACGCCGAGGCGCGCGAGACCGCTTTGCGCCACAGCCGTCGGGCCCTCCGCTTGTATCAGGACGAAGACGGCATGGTGGTCGTGCGCGGGCGGCTGGCGCCGGAAGCGGGCGCGGTGCTGTTGCAAGCGTTGGCCGCTGCCCGCGAGACGCTGTACCAGCAGCAGCGCCAGACGTTCGTGGACGACGTTTCTGCGGAAACGCCTCCGCTCGAGCAGCAACCGCCGGCCTTTGAGCAGCAACAGGCGGACGCGCTCACGCTGCTGGCCGAATCGGCGCTCCACCACGGCATCGATCCGGGCGCCCCGGGTGAGCGCTATCAGGTCGTGGTCCACGTGGACGCGCCTGTGCTTGCGGATCCCGAGGCGCCGGGCCAGTCGGTTCTGGAGGACGGCGTGCGCGTTTCCGCGGAAACGTCCCAACGCCTGGCGTGCGACGCGAGCCGGGTGGTGATGCAGCACGGCCGTGACGGCTGCGTCGTGGAGGTCGCGGCCCGAACGCGCACGATTCCGCCTGCCTTACGGCGCGCGTTACAGCACCGAGACCACGGCTGCCGTTTTCCGGGCTGTGTGGTGAGGTTCGGCGAAGGTCATCATATCCGCCACTGGGCTCAGGGCGGCCCCACGACGCTCTCGAATATCGCGTTGCTCTGCCGCCGCCATCATCGCGCCGTCCACGAGGAGGGCTATCAGCTCGAACGACTGGCGGACGGCGAGCTTCAGTTCCGCCATCCGAACGGCTGGATTCTACCGGACGTCCCCCCGGCGCCTGACGTTCCGGACCAGCCGGTCGAGCTTCTTCGAGCGCTGAACGAAGCGGAAGGGCTCGTCCTGGATGCGCACACCGCCACACCGAGCTGGCAAGGGGAACGGCTGGACGTCGTCTACGCGATCGACGTCTTGCACCCGTTGGCGATTCGACGGTCGGCGCTCAACTGACGTTCACACGGCGAAGGAGGGACTTCGTCGAGTTCGCCGGCCACATCGAGCCTTCCTGCCATCAATCGTCGCTGCCGCCGCGATCCTTCGGCGGCCCGTCGATAAGCTCGCCCACGGTAGCGAACTCATACCCCAGTTCGCGGAGCCCCGCGATCATCCGCGGCAGCGCCGCGAGAAGCCGCTCGGGCGCGTCGCGGACTCCCTCGGCATCGTGCAGATCCACGATGGCGCCGGGGTGGGCACGTTCCATGACGTGCTCGACCTGCCGCGCGGCCGCCACCGCGCGCAAGCCCTCAGGCTGGATCGACCAGAACACACACCGCAGGCCGTGACGCCGGAGCGCGCCGTACATCGCCGCATTCACCATGCCCCAGGGCGGACGGAAGTAGCGGACCGGTCGGCCAACTGCATCGGAGAGAAAGCGATGGGCACGGCCGATCTCGTCCTCGGTGCGGCGCGGGCCGCAGAGCCAGAGACTCCGGTGCGACCAGCCGTGGCTACCGATCTCGTGACCCGCCGCCACGATGCGGCACACCGTCTCGGGCGCCCGTGCCGCGCGCTCGCCGACAAGAAAGAAAGAAGCTCGGACCGCCTCGCGGTTCAGGAGAGCGAGCGTCCGCTCGGTCCAGGCGGCGTCAGGGCCGTCGTCGAAGGTGAGCGCGATACGCCGGCGCGTCGCCGGGCCGCGCCAGACGCAGCCCGGGGTGAGCAGATGAGCGCCCCAGGCGTACGCGGCCCAGCCCGCGGCCGCGCCGAGCGCCAGCCGCGCGAGGATCATCGCGCGCGCACGACGCGGTCGAGGACGGCGCCGACGATCCGCCGGGTCGCGTCCGGGCGGCGGAGCCGCCGCATCCGAGCGCGCAGGCGCTCGAGCAGCTCTGGCTCGTCGAACGCGCGCTCGAGGAGCGGCGTGAGCTCCGAGTGGTGCCGGGCGACCAGCGCGATCCCGGCTCGCGCGGCGAACCGCTCGTTCCGGCGCTCCTGCCCGGGGAGCGAGCCATAGAGAAGAAGCGGAGCCTCGGCCGCCATGGCCTCGGCGAGCGTCATCCCGCCCGCCTTGGTCACCAGAATGTCCGCCGCCGCCATCAGTCTGCGGACGTCTCCCGCGTAGCCGAGCGTGCGGATCGTTGTGCCCTCGGTCAGCCGGGTCAGCGTGGCCTTGAGGCGCGGGTCGTGTCCGGCGACGACCAGGCCCTGGAGCGGCCGGCGCATCGCCGTCAGGACACGGGCGACGTCGGGCAGGCGGCCGAGCTCGCCCTGAGAGCCTGCCATCGCGAGGACCACCGGGGCCCGCGTAGAGAGCCCCAGATCTTCGCGCGCCGCGGCCCGGGCGACGGGCTGAGAGAACTCCGGACGCACTGGAACCCCGGTGACCAGGATGCGTTCGGCGGGGATGCCTCGCGCGATCAGCTCATGGCGCACTTCCGGGTCGGCGACGCAGTAGCGGTCGATGTGGCGCGCGATCCACTGGCTGTGCGCGACGAAGTCGGTGACGACCGTCGTGTGCGGCGGCACGCGCGCGCCGAGCTTGGCGAGCGACGCGATCGCCACCGCGGGGGTCGCGTGGACCGTGACGACCAGGTCGGGCGCCAGGTGCTCGAGCAGCGCGCCGAGGCGGGGGGTGCCGAGTCGCGTGAGCCCGAGAGTCAGGACGGAGTCGCTGGCCATCCAATCGCCGAGAGCATATCCGAGCCCCCAGAGGAAAGGCGCCCGTCGCAGGAGTGCGTGATAGAGCGCGCGGCTCGAGCGGTCGAAGAGTGGATGGACCATTTCGCGAAAATGGTCCACGACCGTGACCTGAGCCTTCTCACGCTCGAAGGCGGCGGCGAGACACCGGGCGGCGACGTTGTGGCCTGAGCCGTAGCTGGCGGTGACGATCAGAACGCGGGTCATCGACGGCCCCATCCTACCTTGTCTCGCGCGCGCGGGCTGGTTAGACTGCGTGCGGTTCCCATGGAAAGCTCGGCGCTGACCGAAGGCGCTCGGCCGCAGTGGTACGCCCACGGGTACAACCGCCCCGAGCTCTACCGCCTGGCGGCGGCGATGGGCTGGCTGCCTCGTCGCCTGCGCTTGAGCCTGGCCCGGCGGCTTGGCCGTCTCGCCCAGTCGTTCTTGCCGGCCGAACGCGCCGTGACGCGCAAGACGCTCTCGGTGATGACTGGCGCGACGGGCCGGCGGCTGGACGAGCTGACCGCCGAGGTCTTCGGCGAGTTCGCGATGTGCTTCAGCGACCTGATCACCGCCAGCCGTCGGCCGGCTCGCATCGGCTCGTATCTCGGCGCCATCCACGGGCGGGAGCTGCTCAATGGGTTCGACGGCGCGCTGATTTCGCTCACGGCCCACGTCGGCAACTGGGAGCTGGCCGGCCGCTTGCTCGCCCAGCATTCCGCGCGCACCACCCACGTGGTGGTGGCGGTGGAGGAGGCGCGCGCGCTCGAGCGGTGGCTGCGTCGTGACGGCAGTGGCCTTCGCTTCGTGCCACGATCGCATCCGACGGTCTCGCTCACGTTGATCGCGGCTCTGCGGCGCGGCGAGGCGGTCGCGTTGCAGGGAGACCGGGCGCTCGGCAATCGGGGCGACGTCCTGGTGCCGTTTTTCGGGCGGCCCGCGCCCTTCCCAGTCGGCCCCTTCCATCTCGCGCGAGCCGCGGCCGTCCCGGTCGTTCCCGCGTTCTGCACGCTCGACGTCGACGGCCGGTATGTGCTCAGGGTGCTCCCGCCCGTGAAAATCACGCGCGGAGGCGAGGAGGAAGCGCTCGTCGCCTGGGTGGGCACGCTCGAGTCCATCGTGGCCGAGAAGCCGACCCAGTGGTTCAACTTCTTCGACGTGTGGAATCCTTTCGGCCTGTGAGCGAGGTCGTCGAGCTCGCTGAAGCTGAGAGACGGTCGCGAGAGCTGGCCTCGATCCTACCGGCCCGGATCAGCCCGCCCTTCACCGGCTCGTTCATCCGCTCGGCAACCCTCTACGACGAGTACGTCCTGCGCCTGACGCTCGGGATCTTCCGCACGACCGGGCTGGCGAAGGCGGCGCAGACGCCGAGCACCATCGACGAGCTGATCGCTCGCGTCGGCTTCGAACCCGGTCGAGCCCGGGTGCCGGTCGACTGGATGCTGCGCCGGTTGAGCCATCGTGGGATCGTCGAGCAGATCGACGCAGCGGGCGGGCCTCGCTTTCGGCTCCGAGGCGAGATGCCCGAGCTCGACCCGGGAGAAATCCTCGAGGCTCAACGTCAGCAAGACAGCTCATGGCAACCGTCGTACGTCCTGGCCGAGACGGTCGCCCAGGATTATCCCGTGTTCCTGCGCGGCGAGCGCACCGGCGAGGAGATTCTTTTCTCGCCGAGTCGGCTCCGCATGTGGGTGAACTTCTTCTCCAATGACAACGGCCTCTATGTCGTGAACAACCTCGTGGGCGCCGCCGCTGTGGCCGAGCTGATGCCGCCGGCTCCGGTCGTCATCATGGAGCTCGGTGGCGGCCTCGGCAGCGGCGCGACCGCGCTGATCGACGAGCTCCGCGGTTCCGGACGATGGGCGGAGGTCCGCGAGTATCGCTTCACCGAGCTCGTGCCGTTTTTCCTGCGAAGAGGCCAGCAGGCGCTGGAGACGCGCTTCCCGGGCCTCTCGCTCCTGAAGTTCGCCGCGCTGGACATGAACCGGGTCTTCACGGGGCAGGGGGTCGAGCCCGGGAGTGTCTCGCTGGTCTACGCGGTCAACACGCTCCACGTCGCGCGCGATCTCGACTTCACACTTCGCGAGATTTTCGGCGCGCTCGGCCCGGGCGGCCGGCTCGTCGTGTCCGAATGCATCCGCACGGCGCCGGCTCAGGCGATCTACATCGAGTTCATCTTCAACTTGATGGAGACGTTTCGGTCACCGGTGCTCCATCCCACCTATCGACCTAACGGCGGCTTCCTCGCGCCCGAGGAATGGCGGGGCGCGATGGAAGCCGCCGGGTTCGTCGACGTCCGGATGCTGCCGGATATCCCGAGCTTGCGAGCCCGTTTCCCGCACTTCCAGGTCGGCGCCGTCGTCGCGACCCGTCCAGCGTAAACGAGAAGCGCTTAGGACTCCTCGAGGTCCCTACTCAAATTTGATGATCCACTTCAGCTTCGGATACTCCGGCGGCTTGCCGTCGAGGTCGACGATGCGGATCGACTTGTCGGGGCCCTCGAGCTGCAGATTACCGCCGCTGTAGGACACGTACTTGCCCCACGCCTTCGGGATCGTCGCTTCCCGGGCGGCCATGCTCTGCGCCTGCGCCGGCGCCACGCGGAGCATCTGGGGCCAGCTCGCCGTGGGGACGTAAGGACGAGCGGCGATCACGACGAGCGCGACGGCGATGACGGTCAAGACGGCCTTCGTGTAGCGATCGATGGTCATCGATGTCCTCCTTATGCTCAGCATGGTACTGCCGCGCGGCTCCGCGCCCCATCGATTTCCTCGACGACTTGAACGCGTGGATGTCGCCGCGCGCTACTGGCTCTTGATCTTCATGTCCTCGTAAGACGGCCAGACCGTCATCGGCACGAGATTGATCGTGTGGTCGGCCATTTTCGGGCCGATCCCCATCAGGGCCCGGAGATCCATGATCGGCGCGAACATCGCCCGATCGATCGTCATCTGCTGGATGCGGTGCAGCAGGGCCTCGCGCTTCTTCGCATCGCGCTCGCCGGCTTGCTGCTGGACGAGGTCGTCGATCTCCGGGTAGCCGCCGTAGGCGTACGCGCCCTTCGAGCTGATGAACTCCGTCACGCGGCTGGCGGCGTTGCCCGAGTTGCCGACCGCGGTCATGAAGAGCCCGTGCAGCTTCTTCTCGCGCCACGCGGCGTAGAAGGCCGCGCGCTCCATCGGCCGCATCCTCACCCGGAGGCCGACCGCGTTCAGATAGTTCACCGCCGCCTCGGCCACCGTGGGGAATCCCGGGATCGGGACGAACTCGCCGGCGTCGAAGCCGTTGGGGTAGCCGGCTTCGGCGATGAGCTGCTTGGCCTTCTGCGGATCGTAGGGCGGGGGCTCCACTTGCAGCGCGAAGTCCATCACGCGCGGCACGATGACGCCGGCCGGCGGACAGAAGCCCAGACACGCGGCCTCGTTCGTGGTCTTGCGGTCGAGCGCGAAGTTCACTGCCTGGCGCAGCCGCTTGTCGTGCCACGGCGACTTCGCGTCCCATTGATCCGCGAACTCGATCCAGAAGATCGACGCGTGACGCGAGGCCACCAGTTGAAGCCGTGGATCACGCCGCACCTCGATGCCTTCAGGACCGTCCAGCGCCACCGCGATATCGGCTTCGCCCGTCTTGAGCATCGCCAGGCGCGTGCTGCCATCCGGTACGCTCTTCAGCACGAGTCGCCTGACGTTGGGAACACGCCGCCAGTAGCCCGTGTAGGCCTCCAGCACCACGTCGACCCCCGGCGTGTGGCTCACGAACTTGTAAGGCCCGGCGCCGATCGGATGCTTCCTGAACCCGTCGTCGCCGACCTGGGTGAGGTATTTCTTGGGGACGACGATCCCGGCGCCGGTGGCCGTCGTGCCGTAGAACGTCATGAAGTCGGGCCACGGGGAATTCAGACGGAAGCGGATGGTCAGCGGATCCACGATCTCCACCTGCCGGACGCGCGTCTGAAACTCTTTGGCTCCTGCACCTTTATAGCGCTCGAAGCTGAACTTCACATCCTCGGTCGTGGCGGGATCACCGTTGTGGAACTTGAGCCCGCGGCGCAGCTTGAACTCGTACGTGAGGCCGTCCGGGCTCTCGCTCCACGACTCGGCCAGACTCGGGCCCATCTTCTGGTTCGGCAGCGGGCGTACGAGCGCGTCGTGAATCGCGTAGAGCGTGCCGAAGGGCGTGATCTGGGGCGGTGCGCTGGACGGATCGAACCAGGTCGGCGCGATCGTGACGTGCCAGGCGACGATGACCTCGCCGGCGGGGCCCGCCTGGCCGGCCGCTTCACGGATCGTTCCAAAGGTGAGGACGACGGTCGTGAGCAACAAGGCGATGCGGCGATGTGAAGACCGCATATTCAACCCTCCGCTGAAGGGATTGTTCTCAACGGCTTCGCGATGCCGCCGAGGATATCATCTCCCCTTGACTTCGTTCGCTGCCCTATGGGAGGGTCGCCGCACTCGAGGCCGCTGTTTTCCCTTCGTCTCATGTCCGGACAGGGAGGAGAACCTCGATGGCCACCACTCGACGTGATTTCCTCAAGCGCGCAGCCGTGACCAGCGCCGGGATGACCGTGTTGGTTGTCGGGGCCGATTGGCAAAGAGCCTCGGCCGCCTCGCCGTATGCTGACTGGATCGCGGCGAGCCCCAAGCCGCCGAAGCGAGGCGGGGTGCTCACTCGGGCCTCGGCCTGGGACCCCCCGGTGATCGATCCGCGGCTCACGCAATCGGTCGGGCTGTTCCAGTTCGCGGGGCTGACCAGCAATCGTCTCCTGCGCTATGCGTTTGCCGACGAGGCGACCGGCTACACCGACCTCAGCCTCAAAGGAGACCTCGCCGAATCCTGGCAGGGGAGCCCCGACCAGCGCGTGTGGACGTTCAAGCTGCGCCGGGGCGTCAAGTGGCAGAACGTGCCGCCGCTGAATGGACGCGAGCTGGTCGCCGCCGATATCAAGTACTGTTTCGAGGCGTACGCGAAGGAGGGCGTGCAGGCGTTCACGTTCCAGGAAATCGAAGGCATGGAGACGCCGGATACGCATACACTGCGCATCTACCTGCGGACGCCCAATGCGCTGTTCCCACAGAACGTCGCCGAGCCCGTCGCCCTGATCTTCTCGCGCGAGGTCCTCGAGGAGGACGGCGACCTCAAGAAGCGTCTGATCGGCACCGGGCCCTACATCCTGAAGGAGCACACCCGCAAGGTGCGCGTTGTGCTCCAACGCAACCCCGACTACTTCGATACGGCTCGCCCCTACGTCGACGAGTACGTCATCCTCTCGGCGCCGGACGCCGCCACCCGCACGGCGGCGTTCCGCACGGGCCAGAGCGACTTCCTGCCGCTGCAGAGCCCGTCCGAGGTGGAGGCCGTCCGCAAGTCCAATCCCGCCGCCCTCGTGCAGGCGCTCACGCCCTCGATAACGCCGTTCGGGCTCGCGCTGGCTCAGGACAGGCCGCCGTTCAACGACGTGCGCGTCCGCCGCGCCCTCTCGATGGCCATCGATCGTCAGAGGCAGGTGGAGACGGTGTACGAGGGCCACGGCATCGTCACGGCCGGCGTGCCGTGGATCTACTACCAGGACGCGAAGCCGACGGCGAAGGACCTCGGCCCCTGGTGGCAGCACCGTCCCGCCGACGCCAAGAAGCTCTTGGCCGAGGCCGGTCACCCCAGCGGTTTCGAGACGACGCTGTTCTACTACGAGTACTTCCCGCAGATGACGTCCCAGGTCCAGCTCGTCCAGCAAGATCTCAAGAAGAACCTCAACATCAATGTCAAGATCACCAAGCTCGACTACACGAGCTACTACGGGCGGTACGCCGAGGGAAAGTGGGACGGGATGGCCTGGGGCTTCCAGTCCGGACACGCGGTCGGCCTCGACGAGCGGACCTATGTGTACATGCACTCGAAGTCCACGAAGAACTTCTTTCGCGTCAATGATCCGGTCATCGACGAGTTGACCGTGAAGCTCCGGCAGGCGCCCGACCGAGCCGAGCAGCGCGCGACTGCCCGAAGGATCGTCGACCGCGAGTACGACCAGGTGCTGCGAATGTGGATGCCCCACGGCTCGAACTTCGTCCTGTTCCAGCCGTACCTGCGAAACGTGGCCGGCGGCGTCCTGCGCGGCACCATCGGCTATGGCTCGCCGACCATCGCCCGGCTCTGGATCGATAAGTAGCGGAGCGGCCGGCGGCTCCTACCGAGATTCCCTTGACTTCCCTCGGTGCGTATGGGAATTTCGCCGCACTCGTGGCCGGTTCGCTCGATATTTCTCCGTGGAAAGAAGGAGACCTTCGATGCCCGCCACCGACCCTCGCAACCGTGCTCGTCGTCGTGTGACTCGACGAGAGTTCCTCGAGCGCGCCGGATTGACCGGTGCCGGCGCGGCCGCCCTGGCCTCGGGTATCCCCCGTGGCCGCGCCTGGGCCCAGGCGGGGACGTCCTACCCCGACTGGATTCCGGCCAGCACCAAGCCGCCGAAACGGGGCGGAGTCCTCACACGCGCCTCCGCCTGGGATCCGCCGGTGATCGATCCGCGACTGACGCAGTCCGTCGGCCTCTACCAGTTTGTCGGGCTCACGAGCAACCGTCTCGTCCGCTACACGTTTTCCGACGAAGCCACCGGCCCGAGCGACATGACCCTCAAGGGCGACCTCGCGGAGTCGTGGCAGAGCGACTCCGCCAACCGGGTGTGGACGTTCAAGCTCCGGCAGGGCGTCAAGTGGCAGAACGTCGCGCCGCTCAACGGGCGCGAGCTCACCGCGGCGGACGTCAAGTATTGCTTCGAGGCCTACGCGAAGGAGGGGGTGCAGACGTTCACGTTCCAGGAAATCGAGGGGATGGAGACACCCGAGAAGCACACGCTGCGGGTCCATCTGAAGGCGCCCAACACCCTCTTTCCGCAGAACGTGGCCGAATTCATCGCCGTCATTTTCCCGCGCGAGATCCTGGAGGAGGACGGGGATCTCAAGAAGCGGCTGGTCGGCACCGGGCCCTACATCCTCAAGGAGCACACCCGCAAGGTGCGGATAGTGCTCCAGCGCAATCCCGACTACTACGACAAGGGCCGCCCGTACATCGACGAGTACATCATCCTCTCCACGCCGGACGCGTCGACCCGCCTGGCGGCGTTCCGCACGGGGCAGAGCGACATCATCTGGCTGGCGAGTCCGTCTGAGGTCGAGACGGTGCGCAAGACCAACCCCAATGCCCTCGTGCAGTCCCACCACAACACACTCGCGCCGTTCGGGCTGGCGCTCGCGCAGGACCGGCCGCCCTTCAATGACGTGCGGGTCCGTCGTGCGATCTCGATGGCCATCGACCGCCAGAAGCAGGTCGACACGGTTTACGAAGGGCATGGCATCCCTGGCTGGGGCGTCCCGTACATCTACTACCAGGACAAGGCTCCAACCTTGAAGGAGCTTGGCCCGTGGTGGCAGTACCGGCCGGAGGAGGCGAAGAAGCTCATGGCCGAGGCCGGGCACGGCAAGGGGTTCGAGACCACCCTGTTCTACTACGAATACTTCCCGCAGATGACGTCGCAGGTGCAGCTGGTGCAGCAAGAGCTCAAGAAGAATCTCAACATCGACGTGAAGATCACCAAGCTCGACTACACGACCTATTACGGCCGATACGTCGACGGCAAGTGGGACGGGATGTCCTGGGGCTTCCAGTCGGGCCACGCGATCGGCCTCGACGAGCGGACATACCAGTACATGCACTCCAAATCGACGAAGAACTTCTTCCGTGTCAACGATCCCGTCGTCGACGAGCTGACGACCAAGGTTCGGCGCACGCCGGATCGCGCGGAGCAGCGCGCCCTCACCAAGAAGCTCGTCGACCGGGAGTTCGATCAGGTGCTGCGGATGTGGATGCCGTACGACAGCGGCTTTGTGGTGTCCCAGCCCCACATGCGTAACGTTGGGGCCGCCGCGCTTCGGCGTACCGACGGATACGGGTCTCCGACCGTGGCGCGAGCCTGGATAGACAAGTGACGGAGCGCTGACCGGACCCGAGACTCAATAGGAGAGGGCGCGACCGTCCCATGCAGAAGTACGTGATCCGGCGTCTGCTGCTCGCCGTGCCGGTTCTCCTGCTTTCCTCGCTGATCGTCTTCGGTCTCATGCGCGTCATGCCGGGCGACGCGCTGATCGCGCTGATGGGCGAGTCCGGCAACGTCGGCGAGAAGGAGCTGGCGAAGCTTCGCAAGGACCTCGGTCTCGATCAGCCCTACTACCAACAGTATCTGCTCTGGCTCTGGCAGATGGTGAGTCTCCGTCCGGGCGACTCGATCTTCACGAACGAGCCGATCGCCGTGTCGCTCCGGAAGGCGATTCCCGTCACGCTCGAGCTGGCTTCGCTGGCGATGATCATCGGGCTCGTCATCGCCGTGCCGGTCGGTGTGCTGTCGGCCACCCGACAGGACAAGCCCGCGGACTACGCGGGCAGGGTCGTCGCGGTGGCCGGCCTCTCCATTCCCGACTTCTGGCTCGCGACGCTCGTCATCACTTTCGCCGCGATCTGGGTCAACTGGATCCCGCCGATCGGCTACGTGAGCTTCTGGGATTCGCCGTGGCGCAATCTCCAGCAGTTCCTGCTGCCCGCGGCCATCCTCGGATACCGCCTCTCATCGGCGACGATGCGGATGACCCGCTCGACCGTCCTCGAGACCTTGCGCGAGGATTACGTGCGCACGGCGTGGGCCAAGGGGCTCGCGGGGCGGATCGTCGTCTACAAGCACGCGCTGAAGAACGCGCTGATCCCGGTCGTCACGATCGTCGGCGGTCAGCTCGGGACCCTGCTGGCCGGGACGTTCGTCGTCGAGCAGATCTTCGCGCTGCCGGGGATGGGCCGGCTCACGGTGGAGGCGATCCTGTACCGCGACTATCCGGTCGTGCAGACCAACGTGATGCTGGTCGCGGCTACGCTAGTCACCCTGAACCTGGTCGTCGATCTGACGTACGCGTGGCTCGACCCGCGGATCCGGTACCAGTGAGGCGCTGATGGCGACTGTCCCACTCCACGTGCCTCTGGAGGATCCGGCGAGCGTCACGGTCAGCCGCGCGCAGGCGCTCTGGCGGACGATGAAGAAGAAGCCGCTCGGTGCTGCTTCGGCCGCGCTCCTCGTCGCGATCGTCCTGACGGCGATCTTCGCCGACGTGCTGGCGCCCTACGATCCGCTGGAGACTCATCCCGAGATCAGGCTGTCGGCGCCCAGCCGCGCGCACCCGTTCGGGACCGACGACATCGGCCGCGACGTCTTGAGCCGGATCATCTACGGCGCCCGCATCTCGCTCTGGGTCGGGTTGCTCGCCGTCGGCATCGGCACGGCGGCGGGCATGG
>Ga0209160_1000852_pt1 | contig 25406 bp, 24 predicted proteins | sample GraSoiAngelo_153_FD_186167 | JGI IMG/M metagenome (GOLD analysis project Ga0209160, IMG submission 186167) | Grasslands soil microbial communities from the Angelo Coastal Reserve, California, USA - 14_1009_12_40cm (SPAdes) (version 2) | ecosystem: Environmental > Terrestrial > Soil > Grasslands ...
AGCGACCGCATCGCGGGCCTCAAGCTGGGCGCCGACGATTATGTCGGTAAGCCCTTTGCCCTCGAGGAGCTGATGGCTCGGGTCGAGGCCGTCATCCGGCGCCATCGGGGCAACGGTGGCTCTCGGCTCGTGGTCGGCGATGTATCCCTGGACCTTAGCGAAGGTATCGCCGAGCGCGGCGGCCGGGCGCTTGGGCTGACCGGGATCGAGTTCCGAATCCTGGCCGCCCTGATGCGCAACCGAGGCCGGCTGGTCACGTACGCCCAGCTCGGTGAGGCCGTGTGGGCGCAGGACGCGGGGCCCGAGTCGAACTCGCTCGAGGTGCATGTTTCACGCATCCGTCAGAAGCTGGAGGCTGGGGGTGAGCCACGGCTCGTACACACCGTTCGTGGGATCGGTTACAGGTTCAACCCGGAGGACTGAGATGAGGCTCACCAGGATCGTGCCGGCGGCGATGATCGCCGCCGCGCTTCTAGTCGCGGGCGAGGCCACCGCCTCGGCGAACGTCGTGTGGTGCCTCTACGACCCGCCCATCCAGGTGGTGACGCCGGGCGGCGAGATCCTGGTCGTGAACAACACCATCTACCTGCCTCCATACGAGCGCCATCTGGCGAAGCACTTCGTCGCCACGGCGACGGCCGTTTCCAACGGCCACGGCGGGACACACATCACTGTTCACGTCCAGATCGCTTCCGGAATCTCTTCGGCGCACGTCGTCTCGTCTGTGAATCGCTTCCAGGTCTCGTCCGGTGGCGGCGGCACGGGAGGGACGGTCGTGACCACTGACCTGGACGTGCCCGCCGCCTGAGTTCGAGCTTGGCTCGGGGATTCGGAGCTCTCAGCCCACCGCTTCGGGCGGTGATCCTGGGCGTTCCCGCACTGGGTGTCGCGCTTGCGGCCGTGGCGGCGCGCGGCGGCCTCGCGGCACCAGAGCCATGGCGCTGGGCGCTCGTGCCCATGTGCCTGGTGGCGATCGTCTTGACGGAGCGGTTCCCGGTGAAGATCGGCCCCGAGCAAAAGGTCAACCTGGGTGCGCTCTTCTGCTTGCTCGCGGCGCTGCTCCTGCCCCCTGCCATCGGCCCCGCCACGGCGGCGGTCGGGGCACTGGCCGGCAACCTGACGGTGCGCCGGACCTGGTGGGAGAGCACGTTCAACGCCGGCAACGTGCTCGCGTCGAGCGCCATCGCGGCATCGATCGGCGCCGTCGGCCGTGACCTCGATGTGGGCATGGACGCGCGCGCGGCGCTGGCCGCGCTCCTCTACTCGACCGTCAATCTCGCGTTGGCGATCCTTCCGGCTTCAATCCACACCGGGCGCGCGTATCTGGCGTTGCTGCGCCAGGCGGCAGCGGCGTCGTGGACCGCTTCGCTGTCGCTGGCGGCATGTGCCGTGAGCGTGGCGCTGCTGGCGATCGAGGCCCCGGTGGCCGCCCCGCTGCCGCTGATCGTGCTGCCGCTCATCTACCGGATGAACCTGGCGATCCAGGCCCAGGGCAAGGCCAACGAGCAGCTGGCCGGCGTGCTCGCCGCGCAGCGCAGGTTCTTGACCGACGTCTCGCACCAGGTCGCGACCCCGCTGGCGACGATCATGACCAACCTGTCGATCCTCAGCCGGGCGCAGCGTGGCACCGGACCGACGAGGGAGGCGATCACCGACAGTGTCGCGGAGGCCGAGCGCATGAGGAGGATGCTGGCGCGCCTGCGCGCACTCGCACACGCCGACGAGGACATCCCGCTGCGCCGCGAGCTGGTGGACCTCGCCGAGCTGACTGCCGACGTCGTGCACGCCTACGCGGCCCAGGCCGGCACGTCAGGAGTCGAGTTCGTGACCGAGGTACGCATGCCGGCCCGCATCAGCGCCGACAAGGACCTGCTGCGAGAGGCCGTCGCCAACCTGGTCGACAACGCGGTTCGCGTCAGCCCTCCTGGCGACGCGGTCACGCTGCGCGTCGGCAACGGCGCCGTCGGTCCGTCGATCGATGTCATCGACCACGGGCCGGGCATCGACGACGAGCGGTTGAAGAACCTGTTCGATCGATTCCAGCGAAGCGACTCGGGCAGCGGACTCGGCCTGGCGATCGCGCGACGTGTGGTCGAGCGTCACGGCGGCACGATCCGGGTGCAGACCAAGCCCGGGTCGGGCAGCACGTTTACGATCGAATTACCGCCTGGATAGTTGCGACTCCCCACCCGGGCCTTCGGCCCGACCTCCCCAAGTGGTGGGGAGGCGAATTCCTCCTAGCGGAGCAGGCCTCCCGCCCAGGGCTGGCCGGCCACCGCGTTCAGTCCGCAGACCCACCTGAACACCTGCGCGCCGTTGCCTCCACCCTGCACGGTCATGCTCGCCACGATCACCGAGCCGGTGAACTGCGGGCTCGAGTTACCGTCGCTCACGTAGGCGCTCTGCGGCAGGTAGATGATGCCGCTCATATCGGTGCCGGCGTGAGGACCGATGGTCACGCCGCCGGTGTAGCCGGTGGGGCCGTTGCCGCCGAAGACCACGAAGTTATGCGTGCCCGCGGGATCGCGCGGCCCCGTGTTGGTCGTCGCGTACAGGTCGTCGAGGCCGTTGAGGACGGCCTGGCTTAGGTCGAGCGCACCGGTGTCGGACGAATCGAGCACGATCGCGACCGCGTCAGCCCCGTTTGACATGCCTGACGGTTGGTGGACGGTGTTTGTGATCGCACCCAGCGCCAGGCTGGGCGAGTTGATGATCCTGTACACGCCGCCATTCATGAATCCGCCGCTGGGCGCGAACCCGTCATAGATGCCGGGCTTCCAGTTGCCCGATGCATCTTGCGCGGCGGCCGCGGTGAAGTAGCGCGGCCCGGGCGGGGCGACCAGAGGCGAGGCGTTGTCGTAGTTGTACGGCGGTGCCACGTTCGGGTTGGTCAGCAGCGGGTTGCCGTCGGTGGTGTGGTAGTTGAGCCCGTTCGATCCGCCGCCATTGTCGACCTGGTTGGTGAGCGGACCCGGACAGGGACTGCCGTCGTAATCGGTTTGCTGTGAAGGCACGCCCGTCGAGTGCGGACCGTTGTTGGCGCCGAAGCTGCCGTACGCGTAGACCGGACCTGTCACCGTCTGGAACGCGGCGCCTCCACCGTTGATCATGGCGTCGCCGCTCAACGCGGCGACCGCATAATCGGCGCCGTTGAACTCGGGTCCTGGCTTGGTCGCGCGCGCGGACGCGCCGGTGTTGACTACCGAGTAGCCCACCATGCGCGCGAAGATGCTCGGCTGCTGGTGCTGCAGCAGCACGTCGAGAACGCTCGGGTAGTTGAGGATCCCGCCCACGCGATACCTGTCGGCGAGCTGGACCGTGTAGCCGGTCACGTAGTAAGTGCCCGCGGGGCAGATGGTGGGCCCTCCGCAAGCGCCCACCGGGACTGTGAAACCGAGCGACGGCGCGAGGTATTGGAGCGCGACGTAGTTTGCCCGGGCGGGGCCCGCCGGCCCGAACGACCGCGACCCGGCGAGCGCGGCGGCGTCCGCGTACGCCTGGAGGTTGCGGCGGTCCGACATCGCAAGGCCAACGTCGAACACCATGGTGCCGAGGATGGTCAGCGCGATGATCATCGCTCCGACGATCACGATCGCCTGGCCGCTCTGCCGCTCGCGACGGCGTCTGTCCATCAGCTCAGTACTCCGCAACCATCGATGTGGAAGACGCGATCCTCAGGAAGTTCGGCGTGGCGCTGCCGAGGAAGGGGACGAGCGTGTTGTAGCGGTAGATGACGGTCACGACGATCTGGAAGCAGCCCCTGTACTGAGGGCTGCTGTACTCAGGCGCGCGCGCTCCCAGCTCGCCAGGGGCGGGGTCGCGGCCGAGCGCGCTGCGCGCGGAGGCGCAGCTGACGTAGCTGCCGGCGGCGCCTTGCTCGGTTGGATAGATGCACACCGACGCGTGGCCTACTGCCGGATTGGGGCAGTTCGCCGGGGACGCCTCGGCGAGGTTCGTGCCGGAGCTGAAGCCGCCGAGCACATTGGTCACCGTCTGGTAGACCCGCGCGCTCGTGAGGCAGCCGCTGCCGTTGGCCGCGTTGACCTGAGTCGTGCCGGAGCACGCGCCTGCTGCGGTTCCGAAGGGGTTGTCGTAGGGATCGGCGTTGGCCACCACCTGTCGAGCACCCTGTCGCGCGGCTTCGGCGACGGTCGTAGTCACCCAGTCGACGCGGAACAGGTCGATGGTGAGAGCCAGCAAAAAGAAAAGGATGGGGAACACCAGCGCGAACTCGACGAGCGCCTGGCCCTTCTGTCTCGACATCAGTACTCGCTCCGCTGGAACGAGCTCACCGTGATGGATATCTGCGTGCCGATCACCGGCCACAGCAGGGGCGTGATGATGCGCATGGTGTCGGTGATGGTCGCGGTGATCGAATCCGCGCCCGCGCTTTGAGGCCCGCCGCCGTTGGCGTTGGCGTTCGTGACGGCGGCGCCGTTGAGGCAGTGGAACGTGACTGACAGCGTCGCGCCCGCGATCACCGAGCCGGCGGGGGTGCCGTTGTTGGAGCTCTCCAGCGCCGCCTCGTTGGCGATCGTCGCGATGGAACCGCCTGAGGGCGGAATCGGCGAAGTCACCGTGACGGCCAGCGGGCCGCTCCCGGTGCCGGAGCAGATGGCGTCGGCGGTGGCTTGCTGGCTCGGGGATACCGCCACGCGCAAGGCCTGCCGCGTCGAGTTGGTGACGGCTTCGCGGTAATAGAAAGCGCGCCCGATGTCGGTCACCCCCAACGCGAGCAGCAGCACCACGGGCAGCGTGATCGCTGTTTCGACCAGCGACTGCCCACGCATCCGCCGCCGCGCCAGCCAAGCGCACGAGTGCATGCGAAAACCCCCTCTCTCGTGGAACCGAGCGCCTCCATCGGGAGCCCGTTCACTTGACACTTAAAACGAGCCCGCGCGGGGTGTCTTGCAGCCCGCCGGCCGTCTTAACCTTCAGTGAGAGTGGGCCTTAAGGAAACGACTTACGACGAGCGTGTGCTGGCCAACTTCGTCGATCCCGGCGGCCATCTGCTCGGAATTCCAGCGCAGCGCAAGAAGCGCCTCGCCGTGCTGCGTTGGTTGGTGGAAGATTTCCAGCCCGGCCGCCGCTACGCGGAGGCGGAGGTGAACCGGATAATCAGCCGCCGCCATCCCGACTTCGCGGCGCTGCGCCGGCTGCTGGTCGATGAAGAGCTGATGCAGCGGCGTCGCGGGATCTACTGGCGCACGGGAAGCGTGCCGAACGTGGGGCACGACCCGGCCTCGTGGCCGAGCCCGCCTTAATCTTTAGGTCCCTTGGCGATCATCGTCTGCCCGCAGCCGGCCGCGGCCGAGATCGGCCTCGAGGTCATGAGGCGTGGGGGCAACGCGGTCGACGCTGCCGTCACGTGCGCCTTCGTGCAGGGCGTCCTCGACCCGCAGATGTGCGGCATCGGCGGCTGCGGGGTGATGCTCGTGCACGGTCCGAAGAGCGGCGACGCGCTCCTCGAGTTCTATGCGACGGCGGGCTCGCGGGCTCGAGAGGACCAGTGGGAGCACCTTTTCGTCCGTCAGGCCGCGGATCGGTACGGCTATGTGCTTCAGGGATGGGTGAATGACGTCGGCTATCAGTCGGTGGGCGTGCCGGGGACCGTGGCGGGGCTGGCCGAGGCGCTGACCAGGTACGGCACGATCACGTGGGCGCAGGCGATCGAGCCCGCGATCCCACTCGCGCGTGATGGGTTCCCGGTGACCGGGTACATGCACGGCTACTGGACGACCGACTACGGACCGGACGTGGTGCCGAACCGGCTGCGCATCCAGGCCACGCCCGCCGCCAGGGCGATTTATATGCGAAATGGTGAACTATTCGATATTGGCGAACCATTTGTGCAGACGGACCTCGCCCGGACGCTGGAGAGGCTGGCGAACGAGGGACCGGACGTCTTCTACAAGGGCGATATCGCCGATCGGATCGCCGCCGACTTCGAGGCCAACGGCGGGTTCATCACGAAGGAAGACCTGGCCGGCTACCGGGTCAACGTGACCGAGCCTCTGCGAGGGACGTATCGAGGGCTGTCCGTCATGGCGGCGGGACCGCCCGCCGCCGGAATCACCCTCCTGCAGATGCTCAACTTCCTCGAGGGATTCGACATCGGCTCACACGGATGGCCGAGCACGGAGGCGGCCCGGCTGCTCATCGAGGCGATGGCATGGGCGGTCGCCGACCGCGACCTTCACGTCGCCGACCCGCGCTTCATCGACGTGCCCACAGGCGCGCTCGCCGACAAGGGCTACGCGGCCAAGGCGCGTGAGGTGGCAGGGATGGCTGTTGGTGCAGGGAGTGCAGCGGGCGGGGTCCAGGATCGGCCCGACACGACTCACGTTTGCGTGGTCGACGACATCGGCAACGCGGTGTCGCTGACGCACACGCTCGGGTCGGCGAGCGGTGTCGTCACGCCAGGCCTCGGCTTTGGCTTCAACGACTACATGAACTGCTTCGACCCGCGCCCCGGGAACCCGAACTCCGTGCGGCCGGGCAAGACACGGGCGACCAGCATGACGCCGACTCTGGTGTTCGATGGCGACCGCTTGCGCGTCTGCATCGGTGCGCCTGGCGGCACCAAGATCGTGACCGGAATCCTGCAGGTGCTCGTCAACATCCTGGACCACGCCATGACGCCGGTCGAAGCGGTGAGCGCGCCGAGGATCGATTTCCAGGGCGATGTGGTGCAGCTCGAGGCCCGCATCCCGCCGGCGGTCGGCCGCGGGCTGGAGCGGCGCGGCTACGCGGTGACCCGGCGGACGCTCAACTACGACTCCTACTTCTCACGGCCGCAGGTCATCGTCGGCGAGAAGGACGGTTTCCTCCACGGCGCGTCGGACCCGCGCAAGGACGGTGGCACCGCGCTGGACACGGAAACCGAATGAGGTTCAAAGACCGGGTCGCCCTAGTCACCGGAGGAGGGCGCGGAATCGGCGCCGCCACGGCACGGCTTTTGGCGGCGGAAGGCGCGAAAGTCGCGGTCTCCGACCTCGACGAGGCGCCCGTTCGCGAGGTGGCCGACCCGATCGGCGCCCTCGCCATAGGCTGTGACGTGAGCGTTCGCACCGAGGTTGAAGCGATGGTCGAGCTCACTGTCAAGGAGCTCGGGGGGCTCGACATCCTCGTCACGTGCGCGGGGATCATCCGCGACAACCTGCTTTTCAAGATGACCGACGAGGATTGGGACGCGGTCATCGACACGCACCTGAAGGGCAGCTTTCTCTGCGCCCGCTCGGCCCAGAAGCACATGGTCGAGAAGAAGTACGGAAAGATGGTGTTCCTCTCGTCGACGTCGGCGTTGGGAAACCGCGGGCAGGCCAACTACTCAGCAGCCAAAGCAGGGCTCCAGGGCATGGCACGCACTCTCGCGATCGAGCTCGGGCCGTTCAATGTCAACGTGAACACGGTCGCTCCAGGCTTCGTGGAGACCCGAATGACGCGCGCCACCGCGGAGCGCATGAGCATGGACTTCGAGACGTTCAAGCTCGGCGCGGCGTCGCAGATTCCGCTCCGCCGGATCGGACAGCCGGAGGACATCGCAAACGTGATCGCGTTCCTGTGCAGCGATGAGTCGGGATTTGTCTCCGGGCAGACGATCTACGTGCGCGGGGGACCGTAGCGCCGCAGTTCGAACTCAAGCAAGGTTGGGCGGCCACCGACCGTTGTACCGCCCATGAAGCTGCGCCTCAGCTTGCTTTCCAAGCGGCGTCGATCCGTTTTGGCCGTACGAACTTTCGTACGCGCGAACGCCAAAAATCGCGCCAATCTTAAGCTGGACGTGAGTTCGGTTGGGGGAGGCGAACTGGCGTTCGCTCGGTTGCGGGTTGAGTCCAAGCGGGTTGACGGACTTGGTGGGGGTCTGCTACGGTGACCGCCGTTCTCTGGGGACCCGGCCGCGCCCGCGGGTTGGTTCACAACGATCGCAACGTTTAGGGGTAGACATTTGCGAGTCCATCGATATCTGACACATGCTGTCGTGCTTGCGATAGCTGTGGGTATTTCGTCATATGCGTCGATGGACCGCCACGTCCCCGCTTATCTCACCTCCAGACTCGGAACCGTCGACGCGCAGGCGGTGGTCGCGACCGAGGGCGGCACAGCGGGCGACGTGTCGCTGGGCCGTTACAGCACGATCATCAAGCCGGTCGCCATCCCGGCCGCGGCGCCGATGAGCCACAAGTCGTTCGGCTATACGGTTGCGGCCGGCGAGACGCTCTCGTCGATCGCGACCAAGTTCCATGTCACCGTCAGCCAGATTCGCTGGTCGAACACCAACCTGTTCTCGAACGACTCGGTCTCCACCGGCGACCAGATCGTGATCCCGCCGATCCCCGGCGTCGTGGTCACCGTCAAGGCGACCGACACGCTCGACGCCCTGGCCACCAAGTACCAGGTGGACGCCCAGAGCATCTACGACTTCAACCGGCTGCGCAGCACCGAGCTGGCCGCCGGTTCCACGCTGGTCATCCCCAACGGCGTGGGCGGCGCATTCCCGCCACCGCCGGCGCTGTACCAGCTGCTCATGCGCTCGGGCACGGGCGGCGGCTACCCGGTCAAGGTGCTCGGATGCTGCCTCGGCCCATACACCGCCAACGGGTTCCCGGTCGGCTGGTGCACCTACTACGTGGCGACGAAGCGCAACGTGACGTGGCGCGGTGACGCGGGCTACTGGTACCAGAACGCGGCGGCGCAGGGCTACCCGGTGGGCCCGACTCCAAGGGTCGGTTCGATCATGGTCACCTGGGAGAGCTGGGCCGGTCACGTGGCCTACGTCGAAGCCGTTAATGCGGACGGGTCTTGGGTGGTGACTGAGATGAACTGGGTTGCGTTCGACGTGATCGACGAGCGCACCATCAGGCCCGGTCAGCTCGGTGCCCGCCTGGTGGGCTTCATCTACTAAAGAGCGGGCGCGGGTTCTCCTGGTTTGGCTGCCCAGGCAGCCTCCATCGTCTCGGTGTCCGGTTTCACAGTCCTCAGGCCGGTCGATGCCACGATCGCGGCCACGACCAGCAGCGTCGGCGAGGTGATCAGCAGCGCCAGCTGAATGCTGTGGACGTGGTCTGAGATCCAGCCCACGTCGAATGTCGAGTGCGAGTCGCCGAACACGTGTGAGACGAACAAAAGCAGCGTCACGGAGCTGGCGCGCAGAGCCGGAGACACCACGTTCTGCGAGACGGCGGTGAACGGGCCGGATTGCAGATAGAGAGCGATGACGGTGATCAGGAAGGCAGGCACGAAAACCGGAACCGGCCCGACGTTGAGGGGCGCGATGAGCGCGATCGTGATGAAGACGGCGCCGATGAGAAAGCCTGCGATCCCAACCTCGAGGTGAGCGGCCGGGCGCGTGCGGGCAAGGCGATCCGCGATCCAGCCGCCGGCCAGCGTGCCGATCAGCCCGCCGACCACGAGGACGCCGCCCGAAAGGAGGCCGGCACCCGTGACCGACATGTCGAACCGCCGGTGCAGGACGGTCGGCAGCCAGAAGGCGTTGGAGGCGAGCACGAAATACAGCACTGTCTGCGACAGGATCGCGGCGCGCAGGGTCGGGATGCGCATCAGGTTGACGAACGTGCGCGCGCTGGCGTCGGTGGTACGCCTGACCGCGGACCCGACCTTCTCCATGCTTCCGCGTAGGGGCTCGCGCATGGTGAAGGCAAGAATCGCGAGGATCAAGCCGGGCAGCGCGGCGATGAAGAAGGCGGTGCGCCAGCCGTAGTGGTCCGCGACGAACCCGCCGCCTGCATAAGCGGCAGCGATTCCGATCACGCTGCCGGCACCCCAGATCGACATGACGCGGCCGCGCTGTTCCTTGGGGAAGTAGTCGGAGACCAGGGACGTGCCGGCGGGGTAGTAGCCCGCCTCACCGATGCCCACCGCTGCGCGGCTGAGGAACAGATGAACGTAGTTGGCGGCAAGGCCGGAGAACAGCGTGGCGAGGCTCCAGATCGTCACCCCGACGCCGATCACGGTCTTGCGCACGGAGCGGTCGCCCAAGTAGCCGAAGGGCAGGGCGGCGATTGCGTAGACGAGGAGGAAGGCGGTGGCCAGCAGCCCAATCTGCGCGTCGTTGAGCTGGAACTCGGTTTTGATTGGCGTCACGATGGCGGCGCCGACGTAACGATCCATGTAGTTGAGGAAGTTGATCGCGACCATCACCGCGAGGACGTAGCGGGCGTAGCCTCGCGACACGAGGTGAATTATGGCGTTGGGCTACCATTTAGCCCTACGGTCTCGGCTGGTCTTCGCGGCGCGGGCATCGTGGGTCGGCTGGGCATTGGTGAGCCTAACGGTCTGTAAAATCGCCTCCGAAAGGATGTGGCAGTTCGAGTCTGCCCCGGCCCACCATCCGAACCCTTTTCGAGTGTTTTAGCCCCTAGTTTCGCCGGTGGGCGACTATGCCTTGAAGCCAACCGGTCAGCTCCGCTCCCGCCATGGAATTGCGCTGAAAGATGGCGGCCACCTGGCCGTTGAGGGCTCTCTTGTCATCCTCGGTGAGGGTTTTCGCGGTCAACACCATGATCGGTATCGAGCGCGTCGCTTCCTCGCCTCGAAGCGCCTCGACCACGTCGAATCCGCTGAGGCCGGGCATCATCAGGTCGAGCAGGATCAGGCTGGGCATCTCAGACCTGGCCATGTCGATTCCTTCCTGCCCGCTGCCTGCCTTCAGGACCCCAAAGCCCGCCGGTTTGAGGAGGGCTTCTAGCATGTCCAGGTTCGCCTTCTCGTCGTCCACGACCAGCACCTGGACCGGTTCGCTCTTCACCTTGGTCGTGAACGTGTACCGGCTCAACCGTGACAACAACGCCTTTCCGTCCACGGGCTTGACGAAGTAGTCGAACGCGCCGAGGGCACGGCCGAGCAGCGGTTTGTCGACCACCGAGACCACGACCACCGGGATGTCCCGCGTGGCTGGGTCGGCTTTGAGTCGGCTCATAACCTCCCAGCCATCGACCTCAGGCAGGAGGATGTCGAGCGTGATCGCCACCGGCTTCAACTCGCCGGCCATGCTCAGGGCTTCAGAGCCGGTACGCGCGACCTCGGTCCTGAATCCGCCGGCTTCCAGGTGCCGCGACAGAATCTCCGCCGCCTGGGGATTGTCATCGACCACCAGCACCAGCGGCCGATCCAGGTCGATCGATGCGACGTGCGACGGGGCGACCGAAGCCGGCGCTCGAGACGCCCGCGGCGCTGGTGTCTGCAACGGTAAACGCAGGGTGAAGGTGCTTCCCTTTCCCAGCTCGCTCTCCACGATCACCTGGCCGCCATGCAGTTCCGCAAAACGTTTAGTCAAGGCGAGGCCCAGACCGGTTCCTTCCTGCTGCCGTCCCGGGCCCGCATCCAGCTGCTGGAACTCAGCGAAGAGGCGGCCCAGGTCTTCCTTCGCAATCCCGATGCCGCTGTCGCTGACGGCAATCTCCACCCACGACTCGAGCCGGCGGACTCGAATGTCTATGCGGCCGCCGCTGGGCGTGAACTTGATCGCGTTGGAGACTAGGTTCAAGAGCATCTGTTTCACCTTCGCCGAGTCGGCGATCAGGCTGAGCTCGCGAGATGACTCGGTGTTCAGGACTATCGCCTTGCTCCTGGCCAGAGGTTCGATGCTCGCCCGAACCTCCTGGACCAACTCTCCGAGCTCAACCGATTGAAGGTGCAGCTCCATCTGTCCGGCTTCCACTTTCGAGAGGTCGAGGATGTCGTTGATGAGCTGTAGCAGATGTTGGCCGCTGGTATGGATTTGATCCAGAAATCGGCGGCGCGTCCCCTTGTCGAACTTGTCGCTCGTGTCGTCGCTGAGCAGCTCCGAGAAGCCGAGGATCGCGTTGAGCGGGGTCCTCAACTCGTGGCTCATGCTGGCGAGGAACTGACTCTTGGCCTTATTGGCTCGTTCGGCCTCCGCCTGTGCCTGCAGCAATGCTTCCTGAACGATCCGGGCCTCGGTGATGTCTTCGGAGATCCCCAGTAAGAAGGACGGCTCGCCGGCTGCATCCAGGATGGGAATCTTTTGCGTATGCAGCGTTCGTGCGCCTTTGTTCCTGGTCTGGATGGTCTCCTCCGGGATGTCGACAAGCCGCCGATTGCGCAGCGTCGCTCTGTCCGCCGCGACAAAGAGCTCCGCCTGGTCGGCGGGGAAAAAGTCGAAATCGTTCTTGCCCATCAGCTCATCGCGTGAAAAACCGAGCAGCTCCTCGCCCGCGTGATTGATGCGTACGAATCTGAGTTCCTTGGCGTCCTTGACGAAAATCATGTTCGGGATGTTTTCGATCATCGAGTCGAGGAATTGGCTGGTCGCGCTCAATTCCCTCGTGCGCTCCGCCACATTGGTTTCGAGCTCGCTCGCGGTCATCCTCTGTTCGCGCATGAGCTGCGCGATTGCGATCGCGCGCGCGGCTCGCGTCGCCAAGCTCTCCAGAAGCTTGAGGTCGTCCTCACCAAGGGGAGCGCTTCCCTCCATGCGATTGAGGTTGAGCCCACCCACGACTCTGTCGCCGGCGACCATCGGGATCATCGCCGCCTGCCGTATGCGCCACTTCGAAATGTGACGTGCCTGATGCGGAGCCATGTTCGCGGGCAGGTGATCGGGATCGATGTCGATGACAACCGGCCGCCTCTCGGTGAGGACTGTTTTCCATGGCCCCGCGGCGTCGAGTTCCATCGGTACGCCGAGGCGCTGGGCTGCGTCTTGCAGCACTGCCGGATCCGGGTGAAATGCGGCTACCGGCTCGATTTGCCGGCCATCACGCGAGAGCAAAACCACCGAGCAGAAATCCCCGGTCGTGCGCGATATTTGCTCGGCGACGATGGCCAGCAGGGCCTCCATGTCTGGAACCGCATCGCTGAACGCGGCCGATGCGGCCGCGATCGCAGCCAGGCGGCCGGCGTCGTCGATCTGGCCCTCTGGCTCGCCACTTGACACGACGCAAACTGTATTCCCACGTGCTTGGCGAAATGCTTCGTTAAGTCAAGAGTTCGCACGGCCCATCAGCACCGCTTATCGAGTGTTCCAGCCTCACATTTCAGGACGGAGCGTGAAACCGGTCCCCTTCTTGTCCAGCTCGGTCCCGACACCCCCCCAGGGCCACCTCGACCAGGCCATCGCCGAAGACGTAGAGAGCAAAGAATCCTGGACTGCCCTTTTGCAGGAGCTGTTTGAAGCGATATGTGTACAAAGTCGGGGTGAATTCTGGGACAAACACGTGAAAAGAGATGGCGCTCACGCCAATCACGTAGACTGATAAACCTCGGCCGGCTTTGCCGGCCCGCTCGCTCGGGTCCTCTCTCCCGTCATTTGGACGGTGTCCTGATCGCCGCGCCAATACGACCCTGGAGAGGATCAGGAGAAAAACGTTGCAGTCATTCGCAGACGCGGGCGTGCGCCCGCATACACTCGCGGCCCTGGCCGCCCTCGGCATCACCGAACCGGTTCCGGTTCAAGCGCAAGCCATCCCCCTCATCATTCAAGGACGGGACGTCGTCATCGAGGCGCCGACCGGGTCGGGAAAGACGCTAGCGTTCCTCATCCCGATGATCGAGAAGCTGCCCCGGCGTGGCGCCGGACCAAGGGCTCTCATCGTCACACCGACCCGAGAGCTCGCACTGCAGGTGGAGAAGGTGCTCCGTTCGCTGGCCACCGATCTGCGCTCGGCCGTGCTCTATGGCGGCGTCGGCTATGCCACCCAGCGGGTCGCCCTGAAGAGCGGAGTCGACGTCGTCGTCGGGACGCCGGGCCGGATCCTCGACCTGGTCACGCAGGGCAAGGTCTCATTGTCCCGGGTCGAGTACCTGGTGCTCGACGAGGCGGACGAGATGCTCGACGCGGGTTTCGCGCCGGCGGTCGAGAAGCTTCTCGGCCTCACCTACGAGCCGCAGACGGTGCTCGCGTCGGCGACGATGCCGGCGTGGGTGACCCGGATGATCGACAAGCACACCCGCGACCACGCTGAGGTTCGCGTTGAAACCGAGAAGGAAGCGGACCTCGAGCACGGACTTCTAAGGGTGCACCGTGACCTCAAGCTGCAGACACTCAGCCGCGTGCTGAAGCGCCACGGCGGCTCGGCGATCGTGTTCGGACGCACCAAGCACGGCGTGTCGAAGCTCAACGGACATTTACGCCAGCTCGGCCACAACTCGGTCGAGCTCCAGGGCAACCTGTCGCAGGCCATTCGCGACCGCGCCATGGCTTCGTTCCGCGAAGGCCGGAGCCAGGTTCTCGTCGCTACCAACGTGGCCGCGCGCGGCATCGATGTCGCCGACGTCGGCCTGGTCGTCAACTTCGACATGCCCGATTCGGCGCAGTGGCTCACCCACCGGGTCGGTCGCACGGCCCGTATGGGCGTCGCGGGACGAGCGCTGACCTTCGTCACCCCCGAGGACGAGCTCGCCTGGGTCAAGCTCAGCCGCCAGGGCGCTCCCGACATTCGAGAGCTGGACGCGAAGCGCTTCCTCGACGACGGCAGCTGGCAGTACCAAGAGCACCGGCCGGCATATTCGTCGCGGCCGGCCCAGCCGCGTCCTGTTAACGCAAGAAGCCGCGGGAACAATCGCGGCCGGCGATGGCCTTCTCGAAGCGTCGCTGCCAGGTAAGTGCCCTAGACTCTTCTCAACCCGACACAACCCGACAGGCTGGCGTTTCCTCCCGTGAACCTGCCGATCCCTTAACCAAAGAAGGAGATAGGAAGTTTCGCGCATGGAAGCCAATCACATCGCTCTGCTGGTCGATGACGAGCCCGCCTCGCGCTCAGAACATCAAGTGCGTCTCGAGGGTCAGGGATACACCGTGTTCGTGGCCCTCAATCAGGCCGACGCCCTGAGCCGGGCCAAACAGACCGCGCCGAAGATCATCTTCGCCCACCTCGGAGCGTCGGGTCTCGGCAACCTCGCCTTGATCCAGGCTCTTCGGTCCGATGACACGTGCCGGCACATCCCCGTCGTCGTCGTCAGCGACCCGCCGGCGGTCGCCCCGAAACCTTCGAAGCTCCGCGCCGTCCAGCACGACAGCTGGTAGACAGCCAAATTTCGCCAAGGGCGGCTAGGATACCCGCGGGACGGGACCCCGACCACATCGGAAGTCGGGGCGCATACAAAAGGGGGTAGGCGCCATGGCTGTGGCATCTGCTGCGCGGGAGCGCGACATCGTCTATCCGGAGGAGCGGCTGCCATGGCCGCAGACCATCCTCCTCGGGGTTCAGCACGTGATGGCGATGTTCGGCGCCACGGTACTGGTCCCGCTGATCCTCGGTTTCAACCCGAACACCGTGATTTTCTTCAGCGGCATCGGGACGCTCATCTTCCTTATCGTCACCGGCCGCAAGGTACCCAGCTACCTCGGCTCGTCTTTCTCGTTCATCGGTGCGGTGCTCGCGATCCAGGGCGGGCCCGGCCAGCACCAGGGATTGGCGTTCGCCGGGATCCTGGTCGCCGGCGTCATCTACTTTCTGATCGGAGTCGTCGTCCACTTCGCCGGCATCAACGTCATCCGATTCCTGATGCCGCCGGTGGTGACCGGCACGGTCGTGGCCGTAATCGGGATCGCGCTGGCCGGCGTTGCCGTCACCAACTTCCAGAAGGAGCTGGTCACCGGCACCATCACCTTCCTCGCCGCGGCCATCGCCTCCGTGTACCTGCGCGGTTTTCCACGCTTGCTTCCAGTCCTCATCGGTGTCGTGGTCGGATATCTGGTCGCGGGGCTGGACCAGGCCGCCGGCGGCGCATGCGCCTCGGCCGCCGCGGGCTGCCACGTCAACACCTCCGGAATCGGCAGCGCCGACTGGCTCGGATACCCAAAGCTCACCTTCCCTGATTTCAGCGACCCGGTCCGGGCCTTCAGCCTGTTCTGGTTCATCCCCATCGTCCTGGTGGCCGAGAACACAGGCCACGTCTTCGCGATCGGCGGGATCATGAAGCGCGATCTGTCCGGCTACCTCGGCCGCACCTTCATGGGCGACGGCCTCGCCACGATCGTGAGCTCGATTTTCGGCGGCACCGGCGAAACGACTTACGCCGAGAACATCGGAGTCATGGGCATCACGCGCGTCTTCTCGATCTGGGTCTTCATCGTCGCCGCCATCACCGCCGTCCTGCTCGGATTCATCCCCAAGTTCGGGGCCCTGGTTCTCAGCATCCCGATCAGCGTCCTGGGTGGGATCGAGCTCTACCTGTTTGGCCTGATCGCGGTGATCGGCGCCAAGATCTGGGTCGACGCCCGTGTCGACTTCTCCAAGCGGGCCAACCTCGCCGTCGCGGCCATTCCGCTCATCCTCGCCGCCGGCGGAGCGGACCTCAAGATCGGCTCATTCGAGATCAACAACCTGGGCATCGGGGCGCTGGGCGCGATCGTCCTCTACCAGATTCTGCGGCCGGGCCACGTGCGCGACACCGAGGCGGAGCCGGCTGAGGTGGTCGCGCCAACCTGAAGTCACCGAAGCAGCTGACGAAAAAGGACTACGAGAAAGAGCTCAGGCGCCTCCAGGTCGAGCTCGTCCAGCTCGAGGAATGGATCCGCCATCGAAATCTGCGCGTGGTGGTCATCTTCGAAGGCCGCGACACCGCCGGCAAGGGCGGCGTCATCAAGCGGATCATGGCGCTGCTGAACCCGCGCTTCTGCCGCGTGGTCGCGCTGCCCGCGCCGACCGAAAGGGAGCGCACGCAGTGGTATTTCCAGCGCTACGTGGAGCACCTTCCCTCAGCAGGCGAGATGGTCCTGTTCGACAGAAGCTGGTACAACCGCGCGGGTGTGGAGCATGTCATGGGCTTCTGCACGGACGCCGAGTACGAAGAGTTCATGCGCACGTGTCCAGAGTTCGAGCGAATGCTGGTGCGCTCCGGGATCGTCCTGATCAAGTACTGGCTGTCGGTCAGCGACGAGGAGCAGGAGCGCCGGTTCCTCGGCCGGATCAACGATCCCAGCAAGCGGTGGAAGCTGAGCCCGATGGACCTGCAGGCTCGCGCCCGGTGGGTCGACTATTCCGAGGCGAAGGATCGGATGTTCGCGAGCTGTGACATCAAAGAGGCGCCGTGGCACGTCGTCGAGACCGACAACAAGCGCGCGGCGCATCTCAACCTGATCACGCATTTTCTCAAGCTCATCCCACATCAAGAGGTTCCACACGAGGACATCAGGCTACCGCCGCGGCAAAAGCGCAGGTACAACCGACCACCGAGGAGTGGCCAGCGAATGGTGCCGGTCAGGTATGAGGTGATTTGAGTGAAGGTTAGAGACGTGCCGCCAGGGCGCCTGCTCTCAGTCGAGCCACAGACCAGCCTGGCGGAGGTGGCGAAACGCATGCGCCGCGAAGACGCCGACTCCGCCGCCGTGATGTCCGGAGGCCGCTTGGTCGGGATCATCACGGAGCGCGACCTGGTGCGCGCCATCGCCGACGGGGTCAACCCTCAACAGGCCAAGGCCGACGTGATCATGACCGGCGACCCGGCGACTGTGAGCGCCGATGAAGAGGTGGCGGTGGTGGCGTTGAAGATGATGACCCTGGGCATCAGGCACTTGCCCGTGGTCGATCAGCAGGGCAAGCCGATCGGCCTCATCTCCGCGCGCAATCTCGTCGCCGTGCTGGAGCGGGACAAGAGCTAGATTTTCCTCATGGCAAGGGGGGTGGTGGGCTCGCGTGAGGATATCGAGGCGGTCCGCCGCCGGCTCCGCACGGGGATTCTTCCGGTCGAGCTGCTGCCGGGCGGGAAGCACATCGCTCTGCGGACCGCAGATCGCCAGCTCACCGGGGACGAGCTGAAGGCCCAGGCCGAGCAGGTCGGCGGCGGCCTCCGCGACCTCGGCGTCGCGCCCGGCGACCGGATCGGCCTTTACGCCCTCAGCTCACTCGACTGGGTCATCGCGTACCTCGGCGCCCAGCGGGCCGGCGCGTGCGTGGTACCCATGAACCCCGACTACCACTCGGCCGAGGTCGAGCACATCGTCGGCAACGCCGAGCCTTCGATCGTGATCGCGGACGGCGAGCGCGCCGCGGTCGTGCGGAAGCTGGGCATCCGCTCAGTAGACGTGCACGATCCCCCGCGCGGCGCACCGCCCGCGATGCCTGACCTCACGCCCGACAGCCCGGCCGCCATCCTCTACACGTCTGGGACGACCGGCCGGCCGAAGGGCGCCGTCCTCGACCACGGGGGTTTGCTGGCGCAGGCGCGCGGCGCGATCGAGATGTGGCGCTGGACCGCTCGGGACATCCTCGTCCACGCCCTTCCGCTCTTCCACCTGCATGGCCTCGGCATGGGGCTGCATGGCACGCTGCTGAGCGGCGGCAGCGCCACCCTCATCCACTTCTCGCCCGATGGCGTCGTCACCGAGCTGACCCGAAACGACGCCGACCGCGGGACCATGTTTTTCGGCGTGCCCGCCATGTACCAGCGCCTGTGCGACTGGCTGGAGGAACACCCCGCAGACCTCAGCCACGTGCGCCTTTTCGTTTCGGGATCCGCGCCGCTGCCCCCGGCACTTTTCGAGAGATGCGAACGCTTGCTGGGGCAGGCACCTGTCGAGCGCTACGGAATCACAGAGGGCGGGATCGTCGTCACCAACCCTTACGAAGGCCCGCGCCAGCCTGGCCGGGTCGGCATTCCGTTTCCCGGCGTCGAGGTGAAGCTCGGCGAGAAAGACGAGGTCTTGCTCAAGGGCGGCCAGGTGTTCAGGGGCTACTGGCGCAACGACGCGGCGACCAAGGAGGCGTTCACGGCCGACGGGTTCTTCAAGACGGCCGACGTCGGCGAGATCGGCCACGACGGCACCCTCGCCATCCGCGGCCGGTTGAAGGAGCTGATCATCTCCGGCGGGTTCAACGTCTACCCGCGCGAGGTTGAGATCGTCCTCGAGACGCATCCCGCCGTCGACGAGGTGGCCGTGGCCGGAGTCCCCAGCGAGGCCTGGGGCGAAGAGGTCACCGCCTTCGTGGTGCCATCGAAAACGCAGCAGCTCGACGAGAGCGAGCTCATCGCCTTCGCGCGCGAGCGCCTCGCGACCTATAAGTGTCCACGCCGGGTCGTCGTCGTCGAGCAGCTGCCGCGGAACGCGATGGGTAAGGTTGAGCGATCGAAATTGCGCACACCCGAACAAGCCAGGTGAAATTCATCGACCTCACCCAGGACTTCTCGCTGCATACTCCCGCGTTTGCGGGCTACGCCGGGCCCGCGATCCGCTGGATCAAACGGCTCGCGTTCGACAAGGCCGGCGGCCAGGAGATCACGATGACGCTGCACGTCAGCACCCACCTCGATGCGCCCGCGCATTTCCTGTCGGGCGGCAAGTTCATCGGTGAGCTGCCGCTCGATTTCCTGATCGGCCCTGCTTGCGTCGTAGACCTCGAGCGGATGGGCCTGGGCGACTACGACCTCTACGGTCCCGAGCATTTCGAGCGCTGGGAGAAAGACACGGGCCACCGCATAGATCGCGGCGACATCCTGGTCATCCACACCGGCTACCACCGCCACTATCCCGAGAACTGGGCCGACCGCTCCCAGGTCGACGAGACGAAATACTTCATCCGCCACCCGGGTCCGACGCACGCGTTCGCCGAGTGGGTGCTGAAGCGCGGCGTGCGGTGGATCGCGATCGACGCCGGGAGCGCCGACCATCCCATGAACACGGTCATCCGCCGCATCCGGGCCGACGAGGCCGAGGAGGCGGAGAAGAAGCTCGGCCGGAGCCTCGACGAAGTCTTTCCGAAGGCCGATTACCAGATCATGCACACGCTGCTTTTTCCCCACGATGTGATCCACGTCGAGAACCTCGGCGGCCACATCGACGAGGTGCTCGACAAGAAGATCACGCTGGGCTGCTTCCCGTGGCGATTCCAGGGCGGCGAGGCATCGCCGTGCCGCGTCGTGGCCATCATCGAGTGAAGCCGGCACCGTTCGAATACCACGTACCGGCCTCGGTCGAGGAGGCGTGCTCGATGCTCGCCTCGCTGGAGGACGCCAAGGTGCTCGCCGGGGGCCAATCGCTGGTGCCCTTGCTCAACTTCCGCCTCGCTCGGCCGGCGCACCTCGTCGACATCAACCGGATTCCCAACCTGAACCGCATCTACGAACAGGACGGCGGCGTGGTCGTGCAGGCGCTCGCGCGCCAGGCCGAGGTCGAGGATTCCAGGCTGGTCGCGCAGAGGTGCCCGCTGCTCGGGCTGGCCGTCCGGTTGGTGGCGCATCGCGTGATTCGCAATCGGGGCACGGTGTGTGGAAGCCTCGCGCACGCCGACCCGGCATCGGAGCTGCCCGCGACGCTGCTGGCGCTCAACGGCCACGTCGTCGCTCGCTCGACTAGGGGAACGCGCATCATCCCGGCCGCCGATTTCTTCACCAGCGTGTTTGAAACCGCGCTCGCGCCCGATGAGCTGCTGGTCGAATCCTGGTTCCCGGCGTCGACGGGCAAGTACGCGATCGCCGAGGAGTCCCGCCGCCATGGTGATTTTGCCCTCGCCGGCGGGGTGCGCTACGGAGACCGGCTCGCTCTTTTCGGGGTGGCTCCGACCCCGGTGCTGGCCGATCCCAAGAACCCCACAAGCGGGCTGAATCCCAGCGGCGACCTAGAAGCCACGCCAGAGTTTCGACTGCACCTCGTCCAGGTCGTGACCGACAGGCTCTTCGCGGCATGAGAGTCAACGGCACGGTCCACCCGGCCTCCGCCGATCCGCGACGCCTGCTCTCCGATCACCTGCGCCACGACCTCGGCCTCACCGGTACTCATGTGGGCTGCGAGCATGGCGTGTGCGGCTGCTGCACCGTCCTGTTCGACGGAGCGCCCGTGCGGTCGTGCCTGATGCTCGCCATTCAGGCCGAGGGTCACGAGGTGACGACGATCGAGGGTTTGGCGGCCCCTGGCGCGCGCCTTCACCCGGTGCAGCAGGCGTTCCACGAATGCCATGGCCTCCAGTGCGGGTTCTGCACGCCCGGCTTCGTGATGTCGGTGGTCGGCCTGCTCGGTCAGCATCCGAACCCGACCCCCGAGCAGGTCGATGAAGGCATCTCTGGCAACCTCTGCCGCTGCACCGGTTACGCCTCGATCCGCCGTGCGGTACATCGCGCCGCCGAGCTGTCCAAGTGACGACGCGTTGGTTCGGGGCGAGGGTGCAGCGCGTCGAAGACGACCGGCTGCTGCGCGGGCGCGGCCACTTCACCGACGACATCGATGAGGGTGCGTTGGAGTCGGTGCTCGTTCGCTCGCCGTTCGCGCACGCCCGCATCAAGTCGATCGACGTCAGCGCGGCGCGGGCGGTGCCCGGCGTGAAGGCTGTATACGTGGCCGCCGACCTGCCTTTCGGCCACACCGACCTCCCCATCCTGATCCCGCATCCCAACCTCACCCACGGCCGCACCCAGCGTTGCCTCGCTTCGGAGGTCGTGCGCTACACCGGCGAGGCGGTCGCATTCGTGGTCGCGGAGAACCGATACATCGCCGAGGACGCGGCCGACCTGGTCCAGGTCGAGTACGAGCCGCTGCCGGTCGTGATCACGCCGGAGGTTGCCGCGGTCGCGGAGCACCTCGTCCACGCCGACGTCCCCGGCAACGTCGCGGCCGAGATGCTGCAGGAAGCGGGAGACGTGAAGTCCGCGCTCGCCGCCGCGCCCCATCGCAAGCAGCTGCATCTGCGGTTCGAACGGGGCGCCGCCAGCCCGATGGAAGGCCGCGCCGTGTGGGCGCGCTGGTCGGAGGCCGAGCACAGGCTCACCGTCTTCGATTCCACCCAGTCGCCGACCTCGATTCGGGGCGGCCTGGCCGTGCTCTTCGGTCTTCCCGAATCGGATGTAGACGTCATCGCTCCAGACGTGGGCGGCGGCTTCGGACCGAAGATCATGCTGTTCTACCCCGACGAGCTGCTGGTCCCGTTCGCGGCGATGCAGCTCGGCCGGCCCGTCAAATGGACCGAGGACCGCCAGGAGCACTTCACCGCGGTCAATCAGGAGCGCGGGCAGGTGCACGAGGTCGAGGTCGGGTTCGACGGCGATGGGCACGTGCTCGCGCTCGACGTCGACTTCATCCACGACGGCGGCGCCTATACGCCGTACGGAATCATCCTGCCGATCATCACCGCCGCCCAGGTGCCAGGGCCGTATCGCGTGCCCAACTACCGGGTGCGGTTCCGCGATGTGTACACCAACGCCATACCCACGTCGCCATATCGCGGCGCGGGCCGCCCTCATGCCTGCTTCGTGATGGAGCGAACCCTCGATGCGATCGCCGCCGAGCTCGGACTCGACCGCATCGAGGTCCGTCGCCGCAACCTCATTCAGGCCGACCAGTTTCCGTACGAGGTCGGCGTCGTGTGGCAGGACGGCAATCAGGTCGTGTACGACAGCGGCGACTACCCCGCGCTTGTACAGCGGGCGCTCGAGATGCTCGGCCCGCGACCCGAGGGCGATCACATCGGCATGGGCCTCAGCCCGTACGTCGAGGGGACCGGGGTCGGGCCGTACGAGGGCGCGCACGTGCAGGTGCTCGTCTCGGGCAAGGTCGTGGCGTCCACGGGCATCCCAAACCAGGGGCAGGCCCATGCCACCGTCTGGGCGCAGATCGTCGCCGACCAGCTGGGCGTGGACATCTCCGACGTCGAGGTGTCGAGCGGCGACACCCGCAGATTCAAATGGGGCGTCGGCACGTTCGCGTCCCGAGCCGCGATCATGGCCGGCAACGCGATGGCGGTGGCCGCGGGGATGGTCGCGGAGAAGGCGAAGGTCATCGCCGCCGAGCACCTGGAAGCTGATCCCGCGGACCTGGAGCTTGCGGGCGGCAGCGTACGCGTCAAAGGATCGCCCGATCGCGGTATCCCGCTCGCCGCGGTCGCGGTGCTCTCCAACCCGATGCGATATGCGTTCGGTGGCGGCACGGAAGCAGCGACCCAGTTCACGCCCAAGGCACGGCCGGGGCCGCCGCTGCTGAAGGGCGAGCAGCCGGGATTGGAGGCGACCGGATACTTCAGCCCGGTCGGGTCGGCGTGGGCGGCGGGCTGCCACGCGGCGTACGTGCGGGTCGACCCGAAGTCCTACCGGCTCGAGATCCTCAAGTACGTGGTCGTCCATGACTGCGGTCGGTTGATCAATCCACTGGTGGTGGAGGGCCAGATCGAGGGCGGCGTCGCGCAGGGGATCGGGGGCGCGTTCTACGAGCGACTCGCGTACGACGCCGACGGCCAGCTTCGCAACGCGTCCTTCATGGAATTCCTGATGCCCTACGCGACCGAGATTCCGAAGATCGAGATCGACCACATCGAAACCCCATCGCCGCTCAACCCACTTGGCATCAAGGGCGCGGGGGAGGCGGGGGTGATCCCGGTCGGTGCGGTCATCGCGTCAGCGGTCGAGGAGGCGCTCGGCGTGGCCATCACCGAGATGCCGCTGTCACCGCTGAAGCTCTACGAGCTAAGCCAGGCTCATACGAAGTGACGGCGACCATGATTCGCTCGTCGTGACCCCCGACCGCGCCCGCCGGCACCGATACCTTCGAATCGCGCTCGGGCTGCAGGCGGTCGGCCTCTCGGCGTTGATCGCACTGACTCTCCCAGATTGGCTCGACCACTACGTGCATCCATACGCTTGCACCCCCGATCAATGGTGTATGGACCTTCGCGGCCTCTCGTTCGATCTCCTTGCCATTTTCTTGGGGCCCGTCATCGTGGTGCTGCTGATCCTGACTCGGTGGTGGCGTGGACCGCGACTGTGGCCGCTGGGGATCGTGGTCTTGCTCGACGCGGCGGCGATCTTCTTCACAGCCGACACGATCATCAACGACCTACACGCCCGGGCCAGTTCGATCCCTCCGGTGGCCTCCGCGCCGCCACTCTTGCTGCTGCCCGCCCTAGCCACCCTGGCGCTCGGCCTCAACCTGGTGAGGCCCGTTCGGTGGAAGCCTCTACTTGCGGCGAGCGCCGCCGGCTGTATCGTGCTGGCCGCCGTTCTCCGGATTCACGACGTCGGGTCTACGTCTCCGCTCTGACGACCGCGGCCACGATGTTTCCGCCAGGCGGCCCCTGGTGCGAGTTGCGCTCCCCTCCGCTCACGTAGTTCGTCGTGCGACCTGTCACCGACGCCACCAGCATCCCACCCAGCGCCTTGCCGATCTGATAAGCGTCGGCGTCGTCCAGAAGCGTGATCCTCTGCCCGCGGATCTGATCGCTCCCCGGTATCACGGACTTGGCGAAAACGTGAACCAGGCGCGACAGGTCGGTTTCGGATGGGAGTCCGTTGAATTGAAGGCCGGCGGCGCGGAGGGCGTTCCTCACCCCTTCCGCGTCGATGAAATCCTTGGTGACGGCATGGCCGATCCGCAGCGTGCTCCGCGACGCGGTCGAGTTCCCGAAAACGACGACCTCGCCGTGGCGCTTCTCGCCGCCAGATGAGGTCATCGCCACCTCCGAGTACAGGTCCCAGTTGCGGCGCACGATGGCGTCCGACAACGACGACTCCGGGACCTCGCCGAGCGCCATCGCGACTCCAAGCGCCGCGGCGTCGTTTGCGTACACGCCCGCGCCCTCGGGTCCGAACGTGAGGTCGTGCGACACCACCGTCTTGCCGCGGGACTCCGCGTCTTTGATGCTCGCGGTCGTCAGCCCCGGCACCTTGACCATCACGAGGTGGACGTCCTTGGGATCGGTCAGGCCGGCGTCCGTCATCGCTCGGCGCGTGGCTTCGGCCACCTTGCGAATCTGACCCATGCGGCCGACTTCTTCGGGCGGCATCGGTTCGGAGCCGGCCCTGCCGACGACGAGCCGCTTGTCCTGGCTCTTCTCATCCGGGACTTCGACCCACTCTCGAGTCACGGCCGCGATGTGCGGCGTGATCACGCCCGGGCATCCGCCCGAGAGCACGAAGATGACCTGCTTGGCCACGTCGCCGGCCGGAATGCCAAGAAACCTGCCGGTCCACTCGCGCAGCACCACATCGGCCCACACGCGGCCCCAGTCATCGTGAAAGCCCGTCCCTTCGGTCTTTCCGACCAGGGCGACCAGTGTGTCGGGCTTGATCTTTCCCTCGTCCGCCAGCTTCTGCAGCCCGGTCGTGTCAGCCGGCGTGGCCATGGGACGGACGAACAGTTCCACACGCTGAGCCTTCATCCGATCACCTCATTCAAGACCTGGCGGGCGCTGAAACCCGAAACCGGGCATCTTCTCGAGCTGTTCCGCGAAATCGAGCAGCTCATATTCCTGCGCAAAGCGTCCCACGAGCTGGACGCCCACCGGCAGGCCGTCGTGGAGGCCGGCCGGGATCGAGATCGCCGGTGAACGCGAAAACGTGACCGGCAGAACGAACTGCGTGTAGCGCGCCCATTCGTCGCCGAGAAAGGCGGGCACACGTTCGATGGGCATCGGAAGCATCCCCAGGGTTGGCGTGAGGATGAAGTCGTAGCGCGTCTGCAGCGGCACGCCGACCGAGCGATTGGCGGCGTCGGTCGCCGATTC
>Ga0209160_1000853_pt1 | contig 25395 bp, 24 predicted proteins | sample GraSoiAngelo_153_FD_186167 | JGI IMG/M metagenome (GOLD analysis project Ga0209160, IMG submission 186167) | Grasslands soil microbial communities from the Angelo Coastal Reserve, California, USA - 14_1009_12_40cm (SPAdes) (version 2) | ecosystem: Environmental > Terrestrial > Soil > Grasslands ...
GCGGGATGTTGATCGGCGGCAGCAACCGGATGCAGTTGTTGTAGAAGCCGGCCGTGAGCAGGATGAGGCCGTTCTTCAGACCCGCGAGCTGGACGGCCCGCGCGAGCTCCACGTCCGGCTCTTTCGTCCGGCGGTCTTTCACAAACTCGAGCGCCCACATCGCGCCGATGCCGCGTACCTCGCCCACGCGATCATGGCCTTCGAAGATCTCGTCCAGTCGTTTTCGGATGAGCCCCTCGAGTTTCTTCGTCTTCGGGAGCGCCTTCTGAATCACATCGATGGATTCGAGCGCCGCGGCGCAGACGACCGGATTCCCGCCGAACGTCCCGCCGAGGCTTCCCGGGGCCGGTAGGTCCATCACCGCCGGCTTCCCGGTGACGCCGCCGAAGGGCAACCCGCCTCCGACCGCCTTGCCGCTCACGAGGATATCGGGGATCGTGTTCCAGTGCTCGATCGCCCAGAGCTTCCCGGTCCGGCCCATCCCGGCCTGCACCTCGTCGTCCACGAGCACGATCCCATGGGCGTCGCACAGTTTGCGGAGGAGCGGGAAGAACTCCTTCGGAGGGACGATCATGCCGCCCTCCCCTTGGACCGGCTCGGCGAGGATCGCCGCGACGCGGCCGGCGACCTCCGGCTGGTTGATGAGCCGCTCGATCTCCTCGACGCGCGCCTTTGCGCACTCCGCGGGCGGGAGCCCTTGAGGGTCTCGGTACGGGTACGCATAGTCCGCGAGGAGCACCTCCCGCACGAGGGGACCGAACCCTTCGCGGTACGGTTTCTCCTTCCCCGTGAGGCTGATGTCCAGGAGCGTGCGTCCGTGGAACGCGGTCTTGAAGGACAGGAGCCACGCCCTCTTTGTCGCGGCGCGCGAGATCTTGACGGCATTCTCGATCGCCTCGGAGCCGGAGTTCAGGAAGATCGATTTGGTCAGGCCGGACGGGCAAATCTCCGCCATGCGCGCCGCGAGATCCGTGTACGGTGCGTATGTCGCCACCATGAACGAGATGTGAGTCAGGCGGTCCAGTTCATCTTTCGCCGCCCGGATGACGGAAGGCGGGCGATGCCCCGCGGTCTGAACGCCAATTCCGCCTCCCAGGTCGACGTACACGTTTCCATCCGCGTCTTGCACGAAGGGACCCTCCGCCGAGGTGACGTCGATGGGAAGGGCGACCTTCACGCCGTTCGTAATGAATTTCTCTTTTCGCGCGAGCGCGGCTTTCGACTTGGGTCCAGGCGGGACCGTCACAATCTTGGGGCCACGGAGCGCTTTCGTCGCACGTGTTGCCATCGTATCGTCGCGGCCGTCCTCGGTGGGATCGGCCCGGAGCCAGGGAAGGGACCTTGGGATTATAGGTTTTCGATTCCCCGCCAAAAACCCGAAGACTCTTCCGCGGTATTCAGTTCGAATCAACTCACTCGGCTCGCCGGCTGCGGGCGACCCGGAAACGGATGATCCCGCCCAGGAGGGAGAGGCCACCAAACCCCACGATTAGAAATGCGACGGCCCATTCTCGGAGGAGGACCATCGCAAGAGCGAAGAATGTCATGAAGAACAACAGGCCCCAGCCGATTAGCCCCATTGTCCTCGCCCAACCTACCGTCGTCATGAAGTCCCATTTCGCCCGGGTAAACCAAACAACGGCGAAGGATCCGGCGCCTCCAAACGAGGCTGCCAAACTCGCCCACCATTCGGTTTCAATTCCGATGCTGGTGGCCGGACCTCGACTCAGGTTCGAACCAACCAAGATTAACGCCGTCCCCGCGCCAAAGACGCATGCGGGCATCGGAGCGGTGGCCACGGGAAGGACGCGGCTAAAGCCTTGCCTCGTCCCCACCGCGATTTCGACGCAACGAGAATAAACCAGGGCGACTCCCAAACCAGCGAACGATGCAGGGACTCCGTATGCCACAGCGGCAGGCTGGAGAGCGATTCCAGTGTCAGCCCCACGGTCGAGCGTCAAAAGAGATACGCTGAGGCCGAGAACCGGCAAGACGCCAGGTAGAAGAGCGAGGATGAGTAGGCGGCCCCCACCTTCTCGTTTCCACCGGTTTGCTGTGGCAGAGATCCCCGGACGACGGAGGTTCTTGGCGGCTGCAACCCATGCTGCGACCATGGCGGTTGAAGGCAATCCCAAAAGGAACACGAAATCCAACGCGGACAATATGGAGCGGGATGTTCACCGACGGCTTCAAGTGTTGGGCAACAAGTCCAAACATTACGTCGAACTAGGCTTGCTGTTCCTCTCCGGAGCTACTCGCCACGAGTCGCCCTTCCCGCACCGCGCGCAGCTGCTTCTCCCACGCCGACCGGCCCCAGAAGTAGTACACGAACACGACGAAAATGATTGTTGGCAACGCGGCCGAGATCGTCTCTCGGACGGCCGGGAATCCGAACGCGATCATCCAATAGAGCGCGGTCCCGCTCAGGAGAGTGACGACCGCGGGCCAATTCCATCCACCGCGGTACCAATAGTGGCCGCCTTCCTGCGCGAACAGGTCGTCGTGGTAGCGACGCGCCTTCACGAGGAAATAATCCACGAGGGTGAGAGTCCATAGCGGCACAACAATCGCTCCGAGGAAGTCGAGGAAGAAGATGTACGTGAAGACGAAGTTCGTTTCAAGCAATGGGAGGAGCGCGAGCGGGACGACGATGATCGAGGACAGGAGGAGGAGCCTTCGCAACGAGGCTTTCCACCGCGTTGCGATGTTGCTGATTCCGAGCGCGGATGCGTAGATATTGCCGGCATTCGTGGAGATCGTCGCGAACAGGATAATCAGGTACGCCCCGAGGCCGAACCCGAGTTGTGTCGCCTTGTAGCTCGGATCCGAAATCGCCGCGAAGTTCACGGAGCCTGCCGGCGCGGTGACGAGGAACGCGACCGTCATCAGCGCGCCGACGGAGAAGAACCAGTATTGAGCCAGAGACGCCCCCGCGAACGGCCCCCAGGTCCCCGCTTTCTTGGACCGTGCAAACCGGCTGAAATCCCCGATGAATTCCCAGGTCCAGTTGTAGGCAATCAAAAGGTCGAGTAGGAGCGGGAACGTGAGCGTATACGTGAATCCGGTCCCAAGGGCGCCGGCCGTGAATGTGAAGGACAGCGGTTGCGCGGGCCGCCAGGCCCACAGCTGTCCGAAGTCGAAATCCTTCAGCACGATGTACGACGCGTAAGCCCCCAAGACGACAAGGGCGATCGTGGAAGCCCAGTTCAGATATCGAATCGCGCGATGGCCCGCGGTGGCGAAGAATCCCTGCAGGAGGCAGATGAGGAGAATCGACGGCACGAGATAGTAGTTGATCGGGGACCCCGCGGGGGTGTGGAACGCGTCGGGCCAGCCGAGTGTGAGGTTGAAGACGAACGACATCGAGATCGCCGCGATGAACACGTTCACCGCGGCCCAGCCGTACCCGAAAAAGAGGTAGAAGACGGACGGCAGCTTGCTCCCTCGTAATCCGAACGCGGGCCGGAGAAGAGACACGGACGACGCGCCCTTATCTGCGGCGATGTAGCCGATGAGGGCCCATGGGATGAACGTAAGCGTGGAGACAAGGAAGATGAGGGCAAAGGCTCCAGGGAGGCCGTAGGCGCCCGTCATGTAGCCGCCGTACAGCCACGCCGCGGGCAATGACGCCGCCGCGAACCAGAGGGCGAACTGATCCCATCCGCTGAAGGCGCGGGCCTCCGCGGGCACTTGGTCCGTCGCCTTGTACTCGGCCGCGATGACGTCGAGGCCCTTGAAAACCTTCACGCGGGCGACGCATTCCGCGAGGCTATTTGAGGATTCTGACCGAGGCCTCAGGCAGCCGGAATCGCGGGGAATTCGATCGGCACGGCGGCCCGCGGATCGCGTCGCGGGAAATCTTTCACATACGCGCCGTAGTACGGGACGCGGTTTGCAACGACCCGGCGGAAGGCGTCTCGCAGGCCATCGTCATCGAGGCCGCGGGTCGGGATGAGGTCATCGTTCCGATTCAAGCACCCTTTCAACTCACCTTGGTGTGTGACGCGGATCCTGTGGCAGTTCATGCAGAACTCTGCGTTGTACACCGGGTCCACGACTTCGACCTCCGCGCCGTTGAAGATGTAGATCCGGCGGTGGTGCATCTCCCGCACGAGGATCTTGTCGGCGCGAACCTCGAGCCACTTCTTGAGTGCGTCGATGTCGACCATCCAATCTTCTTGGCCGACGAGTTCCGGCATGAACTGGATCAACTGGAGCTTCAGGCCGTCGCCGTCGGAGATGTACTCGATCATCCGGGGGATGTGCGGGAGCGTCTGTTTGAACACGACCATGTTCAGCTTGACGGGCTTCAACCCAACTCGGAGCGCCTCCCGGATTCCTCGGAGGACGGGTGCCAGCTCGCCCTTCCGGATGTCCCGGAACGCGGCGGGATCGAGGGAGTCGACGGAGACGTTCACGCGCTTCAACCCAGCGGCACGCAGCCCCTCCGCGCGCTTCGCAAGCATCGATCCGTTCGTCGTCATCGACACGTCGGGAATCTGGCGAACGGAACGATCGATGATCTCCTCCATGTCCAGACGAACGAGCGGCTCCCCGCCCGTGAATTTCACGGACCGAATGCCGAATTCGCGCGCGACGCGGAGGAGCCGTTCAATCTCCTCCGCGGACATCTCGTCCTCATGGGGCATTCGCGGCCTCAAGATGGGACCGAGGCCCTCATCGTGGCAGTAAATGCAGCCGAAATTGCATCGCTTCGTGACGCTGACGCGGATGTCCGTCACCTCACGTCCGAAGGCGTCGACCAGCATGAGCGCGCAGAGAACCCGAGGACGCGCTAAATAGTTGGCGTCGCCGACGTGATCCCGCTCGAGGGGTTGCGACGTTCGTGCGGACATTCATTCGAACGAGGTGGTTCGTCGCGCCGCTCCGCTCCGAACGTTTTTATAGGAGGGGCTCGTAAACGGGACACAGCCCACATCGTCTGAATTCGCCTGGTGACGGTTTTTCCGGCCTTTGCGACTCGGCGGCTTGTGTCGGCAGAAGTGAGAACATGGAAGACAAGGCAATGACCAAAGTGAAGGACTTGACCCCGTCCACCAAACAGGTGAACGTTCGAGTCAAGGTCCTCGGATTGAGCGAAGAGCGAGAGATCACGTCGAAGTTCGGCGAAGCACGAAAGCTCGTCGAGGCGACGGTCGGTGACGAGACCGGCACGGTCCTCCTGACGCTCTGGAATGACCAGATCGGGAACGTCCACAAGGATGAGACGCTCTTGATCGACAACGGCTACGTCACCCTCGTGCGGGGCCACATCCGGCTGAACGTCGGAAAGTACGGCACGATGACGAAGTCGGACCAGGCCATCGAGACCGTCAACACCGCCCTGGACGTCAGCGCGGTGGAGTACGAGCGCGAGCCGCGCTACCGAAGCGGTGGCTACAGCGGCGAGCGACGGGAGCGCACTGGCGGAGACCGGCAGTTCGAGTTCGGGACCTTCAGCGGCAACCGCAGTGGCGGCGGCAGCCGAGACCGGGACCGACGGGACCGCGGTCGGCGCCGGTACTGAGCGAAATCGATTTTCTTCTTCCTGGCCTTCGGGCCAGGGCCCATTTTTTCGCCTTCATGAGCGGGAGCGCTAGAGCGCTCCAGCACGGGGTATCCTTTGGGATCGAGACTGGGTCCCGTCAACGGCGCCGCGGGGGGCGACGTTCCTCCGATCGCTCCGGAATCTGGTAGAGACGCTCGGGCTGGCGGACCGCGAGTCGGCCGTTCCAAAACGCGCGGGCGTTCTCCTCCGTGACCTCGACATGCAGGACGTCGAGCTTCGATTTCATCAGGTTTCGGAACTTTTCCCGCTTCGACTTGTTCTCTTCGTTCCACATACGCGTGAACTGCTGGTCCTTGTCGTCGGGCATCGTCATCACCGCCTCAACGCTCGATGAGAACGTGGTCGGTGCGCGATGCGGCCGACTCGGTTCATCACGGGAATTGACGGACGAACCGAGCGAGGGACCGCTCGTTGATAAGCCTTTTCTCGCCAATTCGCACGCGCGTACGTGGACGGCGTCAGTACGTGAACGTCACGATTAGGTCGTCGCCCACCGCTTCGGCGCGGTACACGGTCAAGGGGAACTTCGCCGGGGACCCTCGCGGCTGTCCGGTCTGAAGGTCCCACGATCCGCTACAGTCTTTGCACGTGATCACGAGCTTGTCCCGGTCCACGAGTCCGTCCGTCAGCATGGCCCACTTGTACGTGCAAGCCGCATCCACGCAGAAAAAGCGGTCCTCGAGCCGCACGACGAGGATGTCGTACCCCATGATCTCGAAGTGTTTCATCCCGCCGTCCGAGATGTCCTCGACCTTGCAGAGGTTGACATCCGTGTCCATTGCGCGGGGCGAACTCCCGGGGGGCCTTAAGGGTTTGTGGGGCCGTTCCCCTCCCGGTCGAGGCGACCCCGCGCCCGCTCACATCCGGGCAAACATCGCGGCCATGTGCTTCGCACCGCCGACGAAATCCGGGAGGCGGAAGTGCTCGTTCGGCGCATGGTAGTTCGAGCCGTCGTACGAAACCCCGGGGCCGGAAATCGATGGCACGCCGACGACCTTGTTGAAGAACCCATGGGCGGAGGCGCCCGGAGACCAAGGCCAGACCTCCGGCTCCCGCCCGTACGCATCGACGGAGCCCTTGATCGCGGCTTTCACGACCCGCGCGCTCAGGGAGATGGCGGCGGACTCGAGGGACTCCTTCGCGGGAGAGAGCTCGATGTCGCCGAACCCCTTCGAAGTCAGATGCTCCCGGAGTTTCGCGAGCTGCTTCTCCTGAGTCATATTCGGAACGAGTCGGAAGTCGATCTTCGCTTTCGCGACCGCGGGGTTCACGGTCTTCGTGCCCTGCTCGATGTACCCGCTCACGAAGCCGCAAATCGTGCAAGTCGGGGAATAGATCAGGCGCCGGAGCAGTTCGAAATCGCTCCCGCCGCCGATGAATTCGGAGACGCCCCAGAACTCTTTGAGGGCCTCCGCCTTGAACGCACTCGCGCGCAGGTACCGCAACTCGCGGGCGCTCGGACGCCGTGCGTCGGCGTACCAGCCGGCGATCTTGATCCGACCCTTCGCGTCGCGTAACGTCATGAGCGCGTGGATCAGTCGCCACGCAGGGTTCGGCGCGATTGCCGCGTACGAGGAGTGCTGGTCCACCTTCGCGGTGCGGCTGGTCATCTCGACGTAGAGGATGCCTTTGCATCCGAGCTCGATCTTCGGCGTGCCCTCGTGGAGGTGATCGCCGCCCTCGATCGTCGCGCCCTCCGCGCCCAGGATGTCCTTGTTCGCGTTCACGAAGGAGGCGAAATGCGGGCTCCCGACCTCTTCCTCCCCCTCGACGACGAACTTCAGATTGATGGGAGGCCGCCCTTCGACGGACTGCCACGCTTGGACCGCGAGGAGCTGCATGATCAGGTTGCCTTTCGTGTCCGCGCAGCCGCGACCCCAGAATTTGCCGTCCTGGATCGTGGGATCGAACGGATCCCGCTTCCATTCGTTCAACGGGTCGACGGGCTGGACGTCGTAGTGCTGGTACATCAGCAGCGTCGGCTTGCGTTCGTCGACGATCATCTGGCCGAAGACGACGTTCGGGCCGCCCTCCGTCGGGACCTCGCGGGCCTCGAAGCCGTTCTCGGCGAGGAGCCGCCGCACGAAGGCGGCCGTCTCCGGCTGGGCCCGCTTGTGGGCCGAGATCGTCGGGAATCGGACGTATTCCTTGAGGACTTCGAGGGCTTTCTCCGAGTCGGCCTCGACGCGGGCCAGGACATCCGTGAGCGCTATGCTCCGCACCCGCAGCGGGTAAGTCGGCCGCCCCATAAGAACCCCACGAGTTGCATCGTGCTGCGACGCAACGCACGAAAGGAATAAGTCCGCGGACAGTCGTCGGCTCCTCGGGCGGGACGATGGAATTCCTGAAGGGCGTCCACGTGATCGAGACGTATGCGACGACGACCTTGCTCGTCGACGACCGGCTCGTACTCGTCGACACGTCCGCGGACGCGGATGCGGGGAAAGTCCTCGACTACCTTTCGCGGATCAAAGTGAAGCCGAAAGACCTCTCGACGATCTTCATCACCCATACCCACCCGGACCACGTCGGCGGGCTCGCGGCCATCAAGCACGGTTCGCCCGCGAAAGTCGCCTCGTCGCGGGTCGAAGCGGAGTTCATCGCCCGCAAGCGCGTCTACGACGGACCGCCCGGCATCCAGCGCCATCCCGGCACCGTGGTGGACGTACCCCTCGACGACGGACAGGTCCACGACGGTTTGCGGATGATCTTCACGCCGGGTCACACGCGCGGCAGCATGTCGCTCCTCGATGAATCGCGTTCCTTCTGCATCGCAGGCGACGCCGTGAACAACGAATCGGGCCTCCGGCCGATGCCGGACCAGTACAATGTCGACCCAACTCAACACCGCGAATCGATCAAGAAGCTCGCGAAATTCCATTTCGAAAATGTCGTCATGGGGCACGGCACGCCGATCAAAGGCGGAGCGAGCGCGAAGATCGCCGAACTCGCGAAGCGCCTCTGACAACCGCTCGGATGTCAACGGCTGACAATCACGGGCAGAGGTTTATGAGGGGGCGCGGGACATAGCTCACTTCCGCCCCTCGAAATCGCGGAGGCCTCCCCCGTTGTCGGCCCGAATGAGCGCCCTCGTCCGGCGGTTCGCCGCCACTATCGCCGTGTTGGCGATCGCGGGCGCGTTCGTCCCCGGGGCCGCCGTCGTCGCGACGGCGAAGCCGACCGTCATCACGAACTTCCCGCTTCACACGGAGTTCCCGAACGACCCGTTCTACGTGGATGAATGGGGATTGCAGTCGATCGGCGCACCGAACGCCTGGGGCGTGACCCTCGGGAATAGCTCGGTCGTGGTGGCGGTCGTCGACACCGGCGTCTGGTGGACCCACCCGGACATCCAGGCGAACATGTGGACCAACCCGATCGACGGGACCCACGGCCACGACTACGTCGACGGGGACAGCAACCCGATGGACATCGACCCGAATGGGATCTATCATGGCACCGGGGTCGCGGGCGTCATCGCGGCGATCACGGACAACGGCCAAGGGATCGCCGGCACGGCACAGGTGAGCGTCATGGCGGTCCGGGCGCTCGGGCCGAACGGCCAGGGATCCTCGTTCAACGTCTCGCAGGCGATTATGTACGCCGCGGATCACGGCGCGAAAGTGATCAACCTCTCCCTCGGGACGAACCAGACGTTCGGGGGACCGACGGACATCGAACTCGCGATCAACTACGCATGGTCCAAGGGCGCGCTGATCACCGCCGCGGCCGGCAATTCCGGGACGGGGACGCTCGACTATCCGGCGCGATTGCCGAACGTCGTGTCAGTCGCCGCGATTGATGAGACGGGTTCGCGCGCGTCGTTCTCCAACTTCGGTCCCGGGCTCAGCCTCTCGGCTCCGGGGGACCGGATCCTCACGCTGGACGGAAGCAACAACGGCAACGCGGTCCACTACCTGCGCGGGACCTCGTTCTCGACGCCCTTCGTTACGGGCGCCGCCGCCCTCCTTCTCTCCGAGGACCCAAGCCTGACGAACTCGGAGTTGTGGGACGTCCTGAACCGGACGGCGGTCCAACCCGTTGGGAACGGATACAACACGAACTACGGCTGGGGTGTCGTGAATGCGTGGAACGCGCTCAACGCACTCAATACGCCGTTCATCTACGTGAACTCCTTCCCGTCATCCGTATCGAGCAGCTCGAAGTTCGACGTGACGTGGTCGGTCCTGGGACCCGCCGGCATGGCCGTAACGGACACCCACGTCGTCTGGGGGACCATGTCGGGGAGGCTCGGAAACTCGACGCCGGCGCAGACGGGACAGACGCGGCAGTCGTACACCGCGAGCGGACTGTCCTTGCCGTCCGGCGCCGGCACCCTGTACTTCAAAGTCGTCGCGACCGTCAACGGAAACCTGTACGAATCCCAGGAGAAAGTCGTGACCGCGTCCAGCGTCCCGGACTTCCTCTTCGTCCTGTACCAGCTCCTCGCGTCGAACCTGCTGTACCTCGCCTTGTTCATCTTGGTGCTCGCGGGGGTCGTCGCCTTCATCCCGCAGCGCCGCGCGGCGAGGGCCCGGCGCGCCGTTGCACGCCCGCAGACGATGTATCCGTCCACCTATTACGTCCAAGCGGCGCCGCAACCTCAACCCCCGCCCGCGCAACAGCCAAGTCCGATGGCGGCTGCACAATACCCGCCGCGCGTCGCGAGTCCGCCTTCATCCGCTCCCGCGCCTGCGAGCACGCCTTCCGTGCCAATCGCACCGATCGCTCCCGGGGCCAAGAAGCGGTGCCCGAGCTGTGGGACGATGGTGAACGCGGATAACATGTTCTGCTTCTTCTGCGGTCACCCGTTCCGGTGAGGTCGACCGGTCGTTCTCCCGCCCGAGACATACCTCTACTTAGAGGTACGAAACGGGATGCCAACGAGCCGTCATCGCGGCCTCATGTTCGGTGCTGGTAGAACTCGTACGCGGACATCGGCTTCTTGTAGTCCACCCGCCAAGCCCGGTCCGGGGGCGCTTTCCCGAGGGCCCGCGCCATCTCGCGGACGTGGACCGGCATCGAGCCGCAACAGGAGCCGATGTAATTGATCCCCGCGGCCTTCGCCTCCGCAGCGTACGCACCCATCACTTTCCGCGAGAGCACGAGGGTCTCCGTTTCGTACGGGAACTCTTTCGTCGCGGTGAAGTCCGGCACGTCACGGGGCGTGCGGTACGCGGTCGGCTGGCAGGCGACGAACCCGGTCACAGCCTGACGCATTTCCTTCGCAATCGGCAGGAGGAGCAGCGGATTCCGCAGGCAATTTACCCCGACGATATCCGCACCGAAATCGCGCAGGGCCCGAGCGCAGTCCGCCGGCGAATAACCGTCATATGACCGCGGCTCCTTGTCAAACGAGACGGTCACCATCGATGGCATGCCCGTCCGCAAGATTCGCTCGACAGCAAGGGTGGCCTCTCCGAGCCACGAGAACGTCTCGGCGATCACGAAGTCGGCCCCTTCCCGCAACTGGGCCTCGAGCTGCTCGTCGAAGAGCCGGCGAACCTTGTCCGCCGACCGCTTGTCCTTCGGATCGTACTGCCACGTGAGGCTGAGGTTTGCCGCGACCAAGGCCTTGTCGCCGGCGACTTCGCGCGCGAGCCGCACGGCGGCGCGGTTGATGTCTCGCACCTTGTTCGCATACCCCACCGTCGCGAGTTTCTCCTTGCTCGCGTAGAACGCGAGGGACTGCAGGACCTCCGCGCCGGCATCGAGGAATTCCTGATGGAGCTCCCGGACGGCCGCCGGATGCTCGAGGACGACCTCCGGGGTGAAGGGACCCGGCTGCACGTACCCGCGTTTCTCGAGCTCGAGCAGGTAACCCCCGTCGCCGAGGACCACGCCTTTCTCGAGCTTCTCGAGGATCCCGCCCGAGCCTTTCCGACGGCCGCTCGCTTTCACGGCCACGGCACGCAGAAGGAAGGCAGCCGCTTATAGTTTGACGGAGCAGCCCGACCACACTATGCCCCACTAACGATACATACGAATCCCGCGCTCCCCGTCCCATGGATGGCACGTGGGATGCCATCGTCGTCGGCGGAGGCCACAACGGTCTCGTCGCTGCGGCGTACCTCGCCAAAGCGGGACGGCGTGTCCTCGTCGTAGAACGCCGCCCGATCGTTGGCGGCGCCTGCATCACGGAAGAGGTCTTCCCCGGCGTCAAGTTCTCGCGGCTCGCTTATTCCGCGGGCCTCTTGCGACCCGAGATCATCCGGGACCTCGAGCTCGCGCGATTCGGATACGAGGCCCATCCGTTCGACCCGCAGTTCTTCTTGCCGTTCCCGAACGGCGACTCCCTCCTCCTGTGGAACGATGCGGAACGGAACGAGAAGGAACTCGCGCGGTTCTCCCGGAAGGACGCGGCGGCGTATCCGAAGTACGTGGCCTTCTGGACCGAGGTCATGGAGCTCATCGAGGCGACCGTCCTCGAACCGCCACCGCCATTGCCGGATCTGCTCGCCTTGTTCAAGGGTCCCGAGGCCGAGGAACTCGCCCGTCGCATCCTCCTGCAGAGCGCCGCGGACCTCCTCGACGAATTCTTTGAGTCCGACGAGGTGAAGGCGATGCTCGCCACCGCGACGACGATCGGCCTGCCGGCCGGTCCGCGGACGCCCGGGACCGCGCTGATGCTCGGCCATATGCTCCTCCACGAGATCAACGGAGTCAAGCAGACGTTCGGCTACGTAAAAGGCGGGATGGGCGGGATCGCCCAAGCCCTCGCAGCCGCGGCGGTCCATCACGGCGCGAAAATCCGAACGTCGACCCCGGTCCAAACAATCCTGACGCGCCGAGGGCACGTCACCGGCGTCGAACTCGCGGACGGAACGCCGGAGATGGCCCCCGTGGTCCTCGCGAATGTCGACGTGAAGACGACGTTCGAGAAGCTCGTCGAACCCGATGCCATCGATCCGACGTTCCTCGCGCAGGTGCATCGGATTCGCGCGACCGGCGTCGTGACGAAGGTGAACTGCCTGCTCACGGAACTCCCGGACTTCACGTGCCGTCCCGGGAAGATGGTTCAACCGCACCACCGAGGCTACCTGGACATCTGTCCGTCCATCGACTACTTGGAGCGAGCGTGGGACGACGCGAAATGGGGCGACCCGTCGAAGGAGCCGTTCCTCGACTGCGTGTTGCACTCCGTGACCGACCCGAGCCTCGCACCCCCGGGGAAATTCACGCTGTCGATCTACTCGCAGTACTCGCCGTACCGCCTGCGCGGAGGCACGTGGGACGACCGCAAGGACGAGGTCGCCGACACGATCCTGGAGACGCTGACCGCGTACGCGCCGAACCTCCGCCACGCGGTGGAACGGAGGGACGTGATCTCCCCCCTGGACATGGAGCGGGAATGGGGCCTGCCCGGCGGGTGCATCTACCAGACGGACATGACGCCGGACCAGCTGTTCTCGTTCCGTCCCGTGCCGGGTTGGTCGGGATACCGCACGCCGATCGGGGGCCTGTACCTGTGCGGCAGCAGCTCCCATCCGGGCGGCGGCGTCACGGGAGCGCCGGGGCGGAACGCTGCAATCGCGGTCCTCGAAGACCTTCGGCAGCGAAAACGGGGTTCGCCCTAGACGGCGATCCGTCCGTTCTGAACGAGCGAAAGTCCGTCGATTTCCAGGGTCGCATTCGGAACCGTCACGGGGAAGAAGAACGACGACTTGTTGACACCGCCGAGATCCTCGTTCGCGCCGACCCCAATCGTGACGGCACCTCGCACCGGCCTCAGACTATGTCACGCTGCGTTCGGGAGGTGGACGAATCGGCGAGATTTTTCTCCCGGACCGCTATGGCCCTGCGACATGCCGGCCGCGCGGAACCCGGCTTCATTGCCGACGGAGGTGACGCCGCCGACTCCGGATCATTGCGACGTCTGCGGCGGGCCCACGTACGAGCGGAATTGCAAGCTGATCTGCCGCCGGTGCGGGTACACTCGGGATTGCAGCGACCCGTGAGTCACTGGACTTCGACGGATGCCGGGAAGTTCGTCAACTGACGGATAATCTCACGGCAAAAAATATAACCCCCTGTTTGTGTCGGCGACGATTGCCCATGGCGGAATTGGATCAGACTTCGATCCGCACGGCATTCGTCCGCCGTGCGATTCTCGAACCACGCTATGAGCCGGACCCAACGTACGCGCGGGATCTGCTCGCTCTCGAGCGCTTCCTCTCTGCTCGCTCAGTGGGAATGGCAGAATCGATGGCCCTCTCGAACCTAATCAGCCGCTACCCGCGGGAAGCCGATGCCATCGCGAGGGAGCTTGGCGTGCGACCGTTCCTCTCGTTCGACGACGAACGTGTTGCGGCCCTCGTCGCCGAGCGGCTACAATTGGCCCTGAGTCGCCATCCGCTGCGCCGACTCCGACCTGAGGAACCGTCCAGCCTCATCGAATTTTGAGTCTCACGACCGAGCTGAAATCCCATTCGATAGCGGCCGTCCGCCGGGAGCGATGGATGGCATCCAAACCGAGCCGCGAAAAGTCGCGGTCCGACATCAACATTATTAAGTATCAGGTAGACGAATAGGCCCGCGGGTTGCGGCGGCTCATCCTCGCCGAGAAATTCAGTGCCGCCCGCCGCTTGGCCCAAATCCTGTCAGAAGGGACGGCTGAGAAGGTCCGGGCAGACGGCTCCAGCCACTTCACGTTCTCGATCCATGGCGACGACGTCATCGTGTTCCCTCTCCGGGGCCACGTCGTCGAGCTCGATTATCCGGAGGCCGCCCGGGATTGGGCCCTGATGGACCTCGACGACCTGATCGACCTCGAGCCCGTCCGAGAAGAGACGCCCGTAACGCTCCATGACGCGCTGCGCGGCTTCGCCGACACGATCGACGAGGTCGTCCTCGCCACGGACTACGATCGGGAGGGGGAGCTGATCGCCGTCGAGGCGCTCGAGACCCTCCGCGGTCGAAAGCCTCACCTCACCGCCCGCCGCGCCCGCTTCAGTGCGATGACGCCCGGCGAGGTCCGTCGCGCGTTCGAGACCCCCGTCGAGCCGGACTGGGCTCTCGCGGAGGCGGCCGCGGCCCGGCAGCGAATCGACCTCGCGTGGGGTGCGGTGCTCACGCGATTCCTCACGCTCGAGTGTGGCTCCGGCCGACAGCTGCTTTCCGCGGGCCGGGTGCAGACCCCCACTCTGCGGCTCGCAGGGGACCGGGAACGGGATCGCGAGGACTTCATGGCCCGGCCCTTCTGGAACGTCACCTTGCTTGCGGGAGACCCGCCAATCGAGGCCACCGCCGTCGGCGGACCGTTCTGGGACGAAGGCGGGGCGCAAGCGCTCGTGGCCCTCGCGGGCCTGGGCGACACGGCCGTCGTCGAACGGGTTGAGCACCGGGAACGCCGCGATCCACCTCCGGCGCCGTTCAACACGACCTCCTTCCTGGCGCAAGCTTCCCGACAGGGGACGAGCCCCTCCCGGGCGATGCTCGCCGCGCAGTCCCTGTACGTCAGCGGAGAAATCAGCTACCCCCGGACCGACAACACGGTCTACCCCCCGTCCACCGCCTTCCACGAGATCCTCGGACGATTGGCAGAGTCTCCGTACGCGGCATATGCGGAGAGGCTGCTCGCTCGTTCGGAGTTGACGGTGAGTCGCGGTCCGATCCAGACGACGGATCATCCGCCCCTCCATCCGACCGCCGCGCCCGCGAAGCGACGCGCGGGACTCCGATCCTGGGTGTACGACCTCATCGCCCGGCGATTCCTCGCGACGCTGTCGCCCGCGAGCGTCGCCGCGGTCACGGAGGCCCATCTCCGGGTTGGCGACACGGAGTTCCTCGCGGTCGGCGAGACGACAGTCGATCCGGGTTGGCGCGAGATCCTCCCGGACGAAAATCCGGTGTCGGCGTTGCCCGACTTGAAGGAGGGCGACGCGCTCCCTCTCCGCGAAATCCGCATCGTCGAGGAACGGACGAAGCCTCCTCCTCTCCATACCGCCGGAACGCTCCTGCTGACGATGCAACGCCTCGGACTCGGCACGAAATCGACGCGGCACGAGATCGTGGACCTGCTGTTCCGCCGGCAATATGTGAGCGGCCGATCGATTCGGACGACGGCCGCAGGTCGCGCCCTCGTCGACGCCCTGGCCATCTATGGCCCCGACGTCACGACGCCGGACATGACCCGCCATCTGGAGGACCGGATGAGTGATATCGCGGAAGGTCGTGCGACCCTCGGCGAGGTCGTGGCGGAATCGCGCCACGCGCTCCACGGCGTGTTGGCGGAGCTGAGGGCCCATCGCGAGTCGTTGGGGCGCTGGGTCCGCGACGCGACCTTCTTCGAGAAAGACTACGGCGCCTGCGATGCATGCGCGGACGGACGGCTCGTGCGTCGAAAGGCCCGAAATGGGTGGGCGTTCTTGGGATGCTCGCGGTTCCCCGAGTGCCGGCAGCGCTACCGGCTCGGCGCGCTGGGGCAACGGCTCCCCTGGTCCGAAAGCGCAGCGACCGCCGACGCGGCGGAGGTTCCATCGACCGCTGCGTAACGCGCAGGAGACAGATCGGGGCGCGTCTACCGCATCATCATGGCGGGTTTCATCATGGCCCGCGCGTCGCGCATTGACAAGTCCTGCTTATGCGTGTCCTTCACATGCATCTGGGCCATCTTGACGATCTCGTTCTCGTTGTGGCTCTGGACCATGAAGCCGCAGTCGCACTGGACCATCTTGGCGCCCATCATCTCTCCCGGCATTGACAACCAACCTCCCCGCCCACAAGCAGGATTGTTAGGAATATTTCATGGAATATAAGAATGCGTGCCCAACGCCGCCTTGCGTGGGACGGCCATTTTGATGCAGTGACACGCTATCCTCCCCCGGTCACGCGATGGTCTTTGTCCGGGATGTCATGACGCGCAGCGTGATCGTCATCGACCCGGACCGGACGATCCTCGATGCCGCGAAACGGATGGCCGCGAAGAAGATCGGCGGGCTCGTCGTCGTCGAGCACGGTCGACCGATCGGTCTCGTCACGGACCGCGACATCCTGTGGGAGGTCACCTCGAAAGGCAAGGATCCCGGGAAGGTCTTGGTCCGGGAGATCATGACCTCGCCGGTCGCGACGGTCAGCCCCCTCACCACGTTGCGCGCCGCGGCCCGCGTGATGCTGGAGCGGAACACGCGGTGGGTCGTCGTGACGCGCTTGGACAACGTGGAAGGCATCATCACCGCGAGCGATCTGACGTGGGGATTCTTGGAGACGTTCGCCCGCGCGTCGAAGCGCGGCATCGCGCCGAAGTGACTCGACCCGCGTCATCCCGGGAACAGCCGTACCCAGATCAGGATGTAGAGGTACGCGCGGGCGACTCCGCCGATCAGGTTGGAGAGCACGAATCGCCAACGGCCGATCGCGTGGCCCTCCTCGTTCAGCAGGGAGTAGAAGTAGTTCACCGCGGTATCGCTCATGAACGGGATCGCGAGGAGGACCGTGAGGCCGATCCAACCGGTCCGCCGGACGAACGTCTCCATGGCCTTCAGGATCTTCGCGCCCCACGGATGGCGGCCCATCCACCGCTCGATGAACGGGTTCACTTTGTTCCCGACGTAGAAGACGGCGATGGCACCGACGGCTTTCCCGAGGCCGAGCACGATCGCCTTGATCGCGGGGTGAATCTCCGGGTAGAACGGGAGTAACGCCTCGACCGGAATCGGCAGGATGATGGCGGCCGCGATTGAATAGACGAAAAGGCCGGCGAGGTAGCCGAGGGCGCCCGCCGAATCCAAGCCAAACTGGAGCGAGGCGAATCGCAGGACGCCGATGCCGGACCCTCTCTCCCCGGCGCCAACGGATTCTTGAGCCTAAAGACTTCCGCGAGGCCCCGCGAACTTCGGGAGGGGAACGCCTCCCCGCCGAGCGAGGGCGAGCAGGTCCGCCCACGAGGCCTCCGCGAGCCGGCGGGTCTCGACCAGCGAGAGGGTCTCGTGCCGGAGCCGTCGGATTGCCTCGCCCACTGCGCCATAGCGGCGAATCTCGATGAACGCACGCCGGCCGGTCCGGAGGACGTGACGATGGAGGTCGAGGAGCGCGCCCGCGGCGGCGCCGGCGTACCAGACCGCCATCTCGCGCGCCTCCTCTTCGTCTCCGACATCGACGGCGTTCCGAACTTTTCCGAGATCCTCGTACGTCTCGATGAGTGCCCGGCGCGCCGCCTCCCGGAATTGCGACGCGGTCGGGACTCTCGCCCGTTTCATGAGCTTCCGCAAGAGGCCGGACGGATCGTACAAGGGTCTCAACGAACGCCAGCCGCCAAGCGCGGCGTTCAGGTCCCCCCGGGAGCCCGTGACCTCGGCCCTCGCCTCCTGCGGCGTTTGTTGCAGGATCGTGATGAGGATGCCGTCTCGCACTAAGTGACGGATCGCCGCCCGTTTGCGTCGGACGACAACGAGCACGTCGACATCGGAGTGCGCACGGTCCTCGCCGCGAGCGGCGGAGCCATACACCCCGACGGCCACGAGGTTCCGACCCTCGCGCGTACGAAGCTCGCACGCCAGGGTCTTCGCGAGCTCGAGCCGGCGAGAGGTCGCCATGTCCGGCACATTCCGCGAGGGGCCATCAGCCTTTCCGCCGGTCCGCTGCCTTTATGGACGCCAAGCGAATCCCCGCAACCATGATGCGCCTCACCACAATCGCTCTCGTCGTGTCCGATGCGAAGAAATCGGCCAAGTGGTACACGGAGAAGCTCGGCTTCGAAATCCGAGACCATCAGGGCCACTGGATCACAGTGGGCCCGAAGAAGGAGAACATGGCCTTTCACCTGTGCGAGGGATTCTATCCCCTGGAACCGGGGAACTCCGGGATCTCCTTCGTCTCGAAGAGCGTCAAGAAGGAAGAGGAGGCGTTGCGCAAGCTTGGCGTCCAGTTCACGACGCCGACGACGAAGGAAGACTGGGGCACGTACGCGATGTTCAAGGATCCCGACGGAAACGAGTTCTGGCTCATCGAGGAGTAGCGGCGAGCCGCTCGTGGACGAACCCCGTCGTGCGCGCGGCGAGGGCCATGATCGAGATCATCGGATTTACTCCGGGCGTGGTAGGCAAGAGGCTCCCGTCCCCGATCCACAGGTTCCGGACCTCATGGCATTCCCCCGTTGGTCCCGCGGCCGATGTCCTCGGGTCGAGCCCCGCCCGCGCGGAGCCCATAGGATGTGCCGAGAACAGGCCGACCGCGTTCTCCCGAACGCCGAGGCGGCCCACCCGATCCGGATTCACCGCGAGGGACGGAACGAGGGTGTCCGCGAGGGCGCGGAGCGTCGCGCGTTCTCGTTCCGAAAGTTTCTCAGGCCGTTCCGCGCCGATCGCCGCCTCGGAAGACCGCAACAATGACCCGCGCTAAGGCGCTTCGTGCGAGATGGCGTATCTATTTATCCGCGGGTCGGCTCTCGACGCCGGGGGACTCCCAACGTCTGAATACGAGGCGCTCGCGAAGAACATCATCCGCCGAAGCTTGCACATCCAACCGAAGGAGAACGTGATCGTGGAGTGTTGGAATCACACACTCGATGCCGCGAAGGAAGTCGTCTACCAGCTCCGCGCGGCCGGCGCCCGCCCGATGTTCCTGATGGAAGACGAGGAGACATATTGGCGATCCGTCGAGACGCTCCCTACCGCGAAGCTGGGGCAGGTCTCCGCGCCGGAATGGGCCGCCCTTTCGAAGGCGGACGCGTACGTGTTCTTCCCAGGCCCCGCGGACCTACCGCGATACCGGAAGAATCTCCCGAAATCAGCGGCCGCGGCGGGGTACAATTCCGAATGGTATCGCCGCGCGGGCAAAGCCGGCCTCCGAGGCGCGCGGGTGCTCCTCGGATATGTCAGCCGCGAACGCGCCCAGACGTATGGGTACGATTTCGACGCGTGGCGGGAGATGGTCCTCCGCGCGAGCTCGATCGACTTCGGCCCGATCTCGCGGAAGGGAAAGAAGCTCGCGACCCTCTTGGCACGGGATGCGGAGGTCGAGGTGACCGCCCCGAACGGTACGCAGTTCGTCTGCGAACTGAAGGGCCGCGACGCCCTGGTCGAGGACGGCATCGTCGACGCGCAGGACGTGGAGAATGGCGAGTTCATGACGGGGGTCCCGCCGGGCTACGTGATTGTGTGTCCCGATGAGACGTCCGCGGAAGGCGTCGTCCGGTTCGACCGACCCGTCCCATACCTCGGGGTTCAAGTCACGGATGTCGCGTTCCAATTCAAGGCGGGCAAGGCCACTTGGACCGCGGGCTCGAACGCGGACGAGATTCGGACGCAGTACGACAAAGCAACGGGGGCGAAAGATCGCCTGGGTTGGTTGCAAGTCGGCCTGAATCCGGAAGTGGAGTATGGCTTCCTTCAGGACGATCTTGTTGCTGGCGCCGTGGAAATCGGAATCGGCGACAACACGGACTATGGCGGGAAGAACACGTCAGGGTTCAGCTTCCAAGGCCGCTTGACGAACGCGACGGTCCGAATCGGCAAGAAGGTCGTTGTGGACCATGGCCACCTCGCCGCGTGAGCGAGCTCATTCTCAGCCGCGCGACGCAGGACCCTTAGCCTTAAGGTGAACCGCCGCCCTGAGCGGGGACAACATGGTTCCGACCTCCGTGGACCCGGCCGCGAGGGCATCCCTCGACGACTTGCGGGACCATGACCGCGAGGTTCTCGAATTCCTCTCGCAAGACCCGTCCACCCAGGTTGCGTTCCAGGGATTGCGGCGGCGGCTCGGCATCCATCCAGAGCAATTGTCCCGTGCGCTGCATCGTCTCGCTCAGGACGAATTGGTCGAACGAACGGAGCTCGGGTATCGGGTCTCGCGGCGCGCCCTCGGGATTCTGAGTCCTAGTTCCCTCCCGCCCGCGGAACCAACCGTCACGATCCTCCAGACCTCGCTGCCCGCCCACGTGGACTTGCGAGGGCTCGTCGGGGCGCTTCGGGGCACCTGGATTGGCCCGTTGCGGTGGTACGGGCTTGCCGAGTCCGATGAGGGCCTCCGGCTCGGCTGGGCCCTCGAGGACGACAGTATCGGAATCGAAATCCTCGTGCGGCCCGGTCAACTCACGATGAGTGCGAAGGTCGACACACCGAGCCGACTCGACGAGGCGACACGACTCGGGTACGAGCTGTTCCACCACGTGTCGCGAGAGATCTCCTCGAACACGGGTCGCGGAATCAGCGCGTGACAACGCCTGTGCGCAGCAATGTGCACGAAGGGCTACTTCCGAACGCGTGTGTGATGCCCCAATTGCAAACACACGTGAAACGTTCGTAACCCAGTCGCCCCGCCGGGTTCATTCACAGGCCCACCGTTTCTGATGGGCATGTTGCTAAATGCGACGGCGCTGGGAAAGACCGGATTCTCGCACCGTGCCCGCGGCCTCATCCCATTCGCCGCGGGGATTACGCTTGCCTTCCTCGTGCTCCTTGTCCCCCTGGCGGCCGTTTCTTGGAACGGCCTACCGACCGTTCCCGTCATCGATTCTCTCCCGACCGTCGCGCGCGCTGCCGCGACCCTCCCCGGCGGCTTTCAGGAGTCGATCGCCTTGAGCGGCTTGACGGAGCCGACCGCCGTCCGTTTCGCGTCCGACGGCCGGGTCTTCGTCGCCGAAAAGAGCGGGATCATCAAGGTCTTCGACAACCTCACCGACACTTCGCCGACGATCTTCGCCGACCTGCGGACGAACACCCACAATTTCTGGGACCGCGGCCTCCTCGGCCTCGCGTTGGACCCTAATTTCCCGGTCCAACCGTGGGTCTACGCGCTCTACACCCACGACGCCGTGATCGGGGGCACCGCTCCCCGATGGGGGAAACCCGGGGTCAGCTCGGACCCGTGCCCGACCCCGCCGGGGCCCACGACGAACGGTTGCGTCGTGAGCGGGCGGCTGTCGCGCCTCCAAGCCGCCGGCAACGTGATGACCGGCCCCGAGCAAGTGCTGATCGAGGACTGGTGCCAGCAGTACCCGAGCCACTCGATCGGCGACCTCGCGTTCGGCCCGGATGGAATGTTGTACGTCTCCGGCGGCGACGGAGCCTCCTTCAATTACGTGGACTACGGCCAAGTGGGGAACCCGTGCGGGGATCCCCCGGGAGGCACGATGGCGCCCCCCACCGCCGAAGGCGGGGCGCTTCGCAGCCAAGACCTCCAGACGATTTCCGATCCCACGACGTTGGACGGGGCGATCCTCCGGGTCGATCCGGCGACCGGAGCCGCCGCGGCCGGCAACCCGGGGACCGGGGACACGAACGCCCAGCGGATCGTGGCGTACGGCCTTCGCAACCCGTTCCGGTTCACGATTCGGCCCGGCACGAATGAGTTGTGGATTGGCGACGTTGGCTGGGACACGTGGGAAGAGATCGATCGATTCGTGAGCCCCACCGACGTACCGATCGAGAACTTCGGTTGGCCGTGCTACGAGGGGAACGACCGCCAGGCCGGCTACGATAGCGCCAACCTCAACATCTGCGAGAACCTCTACGTGGCCGGTTCGGCGGCCGTAGCTGCGCCGTACTACACGTACAACCACAGCGCGACGATCCTCCCGGGCGAGACGTGTCCGGCGGGCTCCTCGTCGATCACGGGACTCGCGTTCTACGGCGGGGGCTCGTACCCAGCCGAGTACAACGGAGCCCTCTTTTTCGGGGACTACTCCCGGAACTGCATCTGGGTGATGTTCCCCGGCGCGAACGGCTTGCCGGATCCGAACAACCGGATGACCTTCGTGGCGCCGGCCGCCGGTCCCGTCGACCTCCAGATCGGACCCGGAGGCGATCTGTTCTACGTGGATTACAACGGCGGCACGATCCGCCGCGTCACCTTCGGAGGTCCGACGCCACCTCCGCCGCCGCCCGACGCGATTCCGGTCAACGCCTTCCGCGGGGATTACTTCGACAATGCCGACCTGACGAACCTGAAATTCAACCGGACCGATCCGAATATCGATTTCGACTGGGGCCTCGGGTCCCCCGACCCCCGCATCGAACCGGACACGTTTTCGGTGCGGTGGACCGGGAACTGGGATTTCGGCATCGCCGGGACGTACCGCTTCACGATGACGGCGGACGATGGAATGCGCGTTTGGGTCGACAACTCGATCGTCCTCGACGCGTGGGTCCTGCAACCGGCGACGACGTACGTGGCCGACATGGGCCTCGCGGCGGGTCGCCACCTCATCCGCGTGGAGTACTTCGAGAACACCGAGGCGGCCGTGGCGCGCGTCTCGTGGGCTCTCAGCGGCAATACGCCCCCCACGGCGACGATCGCATCGCCCGGGCCCGGCACGACGTGGAAGGTGGGGGACACGATCGCGTTCTCGGGCTCGGGGGCCGATTCCGAGGACGGCGCTCTCCCGGCTTCGGCCCTTTCCTGGCAAGTCATCCTTCACCACTGCTCCCCGGATAGCCCGTCGTCATGCCATACCCACTATCTTGAGACCTTCCCGGGGACGGCGGCAGGCTCCTTCGTCGCGCCGGATCACGAGTACCCGTCCTACCTCGAGTTCCGGCTCACTGCGCGGGACTCCGGTGGTCTGACGAACGTGACGAGTGTCCTGGTCTATCCGCAGACGACGACGCTCACCTTCACCGCGAATCCAAGTGGGGTCGGGCTCAACCTCGTCGTCGGCGGCACCGCCCGCACCGCCCCGTTCAACGTGACGGTGATTGTCGGGTCGACACTCACGATCAGTGCGCCCTCTCCGCAGACGATCGGCCTATCGGCGTACATTTGGATGTCGTGGTCCGACGGCGGCGCCCAGACGCACAACATCGTCGTTGGGACCTCGCCGGCCAGGTACACCGCCATCTTCATGGCCGTCCCTCCGGTGCCGCCCTAGCGGACGAGGGTTCAGCCTCCCGCTCGGTGAACGCTTAAGTCTGGAGGGGGTTTGTCTCCCATGACCGTCGATCCGAGTCGAAGCCACCCCTCGAAAACGATTCCCGGAACGCATGCATCGGCTGCGGCCCGAAAAATCCGCGGGGCCTGCGACTGGAATTCCGACGAGAAGGCAAACAGGTCGAGACCGAGTTGATCGCCCACGAGACGCTCGAAGGATGGCCCGCGCGGCTCCACTCAGGCGTGCTCTACCTCGCGATGCTCGATGCGGCGAACTGGACCGTGTATGGCCTCCATGACCGCGTCGGGCTCCCCGTGCAGACGAGTGCCCTGACGCTCCAGCGGTGGGTACCGACGGGCACCCGGCTTTCGGTTGGTCGGGGTCGGGCAATCCCGGACCGCGGACCTCACGATCCAGGTGGAGGCGCACGACGAAGAGGGGCCCGTGGCGCGTCTGGACCGTTCCTACGTCCTCGCGAACCGAGCCGAGTTCGAACAACGTCTCGGGTACAAGACGTTGCGCAAGGTCCTTCACGAGGTCGTGCCCGACTAGGGATCGCCGACGGCTCCCATTAAAGAAGTCGCGGTTGATGCGAAAGAGCAGGACGAGGCCGGAGCTCACGCCCGGTCAGGGGGCGCGGCGTCGCTGTCGGAGTGCAAGGACAGCCAGGACGAGGCCCTCCGTGGTCGTGGCAGTCAGGGCAGCGTACAGGAGCCAAGTTCGAGTGACTCCCGACAAAGGCATTGACGGTGGGGATGGAGGAGAGGACGAGACTACTTCGACTGTCGATTCGCCCGCGATGGCGACGAAGCGATCCCCATTCGCGGTCAACCGCAAGCGAGTGACGGGGGCCGTCATAGTAATGCTCCAGAGTGGAGTGCCAACGTCATCGAAGACGTGTATCGCCTTATCCCCCGCAGACATCGCAACCCGATCCCCGGAAGAGGAGACGACAACGGCAGAGGACTCCCGGAGTGAACCGAACGTCCGCACGAGAGTAAAGTCGCTTGTCCAGAGCTTCAGGAGGCTTGTCCCGGCCGTGGCGAGATACAGGTACTGATTGTCCGGCGAGAAGGCGAGGTCCCTCGCCCGGCAGCCCAAGCCCCATCCAGGGCCACGGTTGTTGCCGACAAGCGGCCATGTGCCGTTGACGCCCCTTTGGTAGGAGTAGAGGGCGGTAGGGCAGAGAAGCGAATCCGCGAGCATCAGCCAAGAACGGTCGGGACTTGTCGCGACGAGTGTGTCTTGGTAGAACTTGTTGCAAACGAGCGGGTGCGAGCAGAGGCGCTGGACGATTCCGCCGTTCGAGGCGTTAAGGACGTAGGGGCCGTCGCCACTCCACTGGTCGTCATGGGTCGTCACGACGAGGGTCAACGCGTCCGGGGCGACCATCTCCCACGTGAGGAACGTCGTCTCGAAGGTCCGGACGACTGCGAGGGAATTGAGATCGACTGCTATGATTGATCGGTTCGACCCATGGCCCACATACAGAATGTCGCCCGAGGGTGGGATCGCGAGGGCCGTGGGCCCTTCCCGGACTGGGATCGAGGCGAGTACGCTCCCGCTGTCCAAGTCCAGCGCGTAGACTCGGTTGTTCATCCGGTCGGCCGCGTACGCCCTCAATCGGATTGGATCAACGACCAGTTCCGAGAGGTTGCCGGACAGAAAAATTGAGGTCCGTGTCCCGAGAGGCGGTGACCAAGGTTCGACGCCGAGTGCTGGGCGGGGGTCCACAGCGACGACGAGGACGAGCGAGAATACCAAGAGGCAAATCGAGACCGCGCAAGCCCGTTCCATCACGCTTATAGATGATCCGTCGGGCCAAAATACCTTCGTGTCAGTACTAGAATCGAGCGAGCCATCGTCGCCTTGCCCTAGCCCCAAGTGACCAGCCTTCGGTCATTCGAGTCAACATACCCAACCACCGACATACGGATCCGAGGTTCGACATGACCACAACGGTCGGCATACGAAGCAAGGACGGCGTCGTCCTCGCGGCGGACAAGCGCGCCTCGAAGGG
>Ga0209160_1000855_pt1 | contig 25380 bp, 21 predicted proteins | sample GraSoiAngelo_153_FD_186167 | JGI IMG/M metagenome (GOLD analysis project Ga0209160, IMG submission 186167) | Grasslands soil microbial communities from the Angelo Coastal Reserve, California, USA - 14_1009_12_40cm (SPAdes) (version 2) | ecosystem: Environmental > Terrestrial > Soil > Grasslands ...
GGGACGTGGTCTGATGCCGGTGTACGGCGACAAGGTGCGGGGCGACGACCGCTGGGACCTGGTGAACTACGTGCGCACTCTGCAGGCGCAGGCGCGGAGCCAGGGGAAACGATGAGCGCGCCGGCGGTGGCGCGGGGGGGCGGCGGGGGCGGGGGCTCGCGATCCGACCTGGTTCAGAAGGCGCGCCAGTTCCCGGCGCGGCCGTTCGCGATATGGGGCATGCTGCTGACGCTGGTCGGCGCGGGCGCGTTCCTGTGGGTGCTCGCCGGCGGCCGGCCAGCGGAGGCGCGCGCGTGGCAGGCGTGGCACGTCAACTTCATGTTCTGGACCGGGCTCGCGCAGGGGCTGGTGGTGTTCGCCGCGACGCAGAAGCTCGCGAAAGGCCACTGGTCGGGGCTCCTGATTCGGTTTGCCGAGGCCGCGGCGGCCTTCCTGATCGTGTCGCTCGCGTTGTACGTGGGGCTGTTCCTGGGCCGCGCGGCGATCTTCAGCTGGCTGCGCGAGCCCCGTGCCGACCTCGGCGTGTGGCTCACGCCCAAGTTCTTTTTCGTGCGCAATGGCTTGATTTACGTGGCCCTCGCCTGGCTGTCGTGGAGGTTCGTGCGACACGACATGGCGCCGGACGTGGCGGAGCTGGCCGACGGCCGGCCCGCCGAGCGGGTCGCGGGGCGCGACACGATCGCGCGCGAGGCGGCGATCCTCGTCGTGGGGTACGCGTTCGGGTACAGCCTGCTGGCGTTCGACCTGATGATGTCGCTCGCCCACAAGTGGGTGAGCAACCTGTTCGGGGCGTTCTACTTCATGGGCGGCTTCCTCGCCGCGCTCATGGCGCTCGCGGTCATCACGATCGCGGTGCGGCGGCGGATGGGGCTCGCGTCCCTGATCTCGTCGAAACAGCTTCACGACCTCGGCAAGCTCGCCTTCGGATTCACGGTCTTCTGGGCCTATCTGATGTGGGCGCAGTATCTCGTCATCTGGTACGGCAACCTGCCGGAAGAGACGTACTTCATCTTCTACCGCCTCATCGGTCCCTGGAAGCCGATCGGCGTCGCGGTGTTTCTGATGGTGTTCGTGATTCCCTTCGTCGGCCTGCTCGGCGTGAGGCCGAAGCAGCATCCGCCCACGTTCCTGCTGTTCGCCCTCGTGAGCCTGGTCGGGATCTGGATCGAGCGCTACCTTGAGATCGTGCCGTCCGTCAACGGGGGCGCTGGGCCCGCCATCGGGCTGCCGGAGGTCGGGGTCACGGTGCTGTTCGGCGGGTTGTTCCTGCTTTCCCTCGGCTGGTTCGCCGCGCGCTATCCGATGCTGTCGCCGCGGCTCGCCGCGGACACGTTGGAGCGCGAGCGGCACTGATGGAGCACCCTCGTGCAGGGGAACGCATGCGCTTGGCATTCCTCTTTCTTGCCGCGGCACTGGTGATCGGGCTGGCGTGCAATAATCCCACCGGTGGCAACACGTGTAAGGCCGTGGCGGCGGACGTGTCGATCGATGCGCGTGATCAGGGTGGCTTTTCGCCTACGCCCGTGACCGTCTCCTCAGTAGACCGCGTGTGCTGGCAGAATCTCGGCACGATTACCCACACGGTTACCACAGTGGTGCCAGCGACGGACACGATCGACGAGGCGCTGCCACCCGATGCCGTGTTCGACCATGTCTTCAGCACTAGAGGCAGCGACATCCACTACTACTGCAAGTACCACCCGGCCGAAACGGGCTTGATCCAGGTACGCTGAGGGCGTCCGCAACGGACCCTCCGACCTTCACAGCTTCCTGACACTTCCCGCACGCGCCTCGGCATCCGGTCGAGGCGCTTTTGACGTTGTCAGGGTACTTGTAACGAATACTCCTCATCCAGTGTCAGGAGGCTTTCATGCGACGGCTCGCAGGTCTACTCGCAGCAGTGTTATTGGTGTCGTGCAACAGTTCGACGTCCCCGTACGGCGGTGGGGGCGGGGGTGGGGGTGGGGCGACGCCGAGCGTCGGTATCCAAAACTTCGCCTTCCATCCCACGCCTGACACGGTGAGTGTTAACACCACGGTCACGTGGACGAACCAGGACGGCACCGCTCACACGGCGACATCGGATGGTGGCGCCGGCGAGACGTGGGATACGGGCCAGCTCGGGAACGGAGCATCAGGCAGCCACCTGTTCACCATGACCGGTACGTTCGCCTACCATTGCTCCAATCACCCCAACATGCACGGCACGATCGTCGTGAAATAGCCGGGTCATCTGTGCCGCCTCTCGGCTCCCGGAGCGCACGCGGCTCCGGGAGCTTCAGTTTCTGCGAGGGGAGCTGCTCGAGGGGACGCGACGACGCCTGAAGGGGTTGCGGTGAGGGCGCGTGGGTGGCCATTTTGGGTGCGCCGCAGCGCCAACGGCGTAAGGGTCCGCGCCCTACTGGATGGGAATCGTGCCGCGCTACACTTACCGCCGCCTCACCAGGCTCCCGACGTCGGCCGACGAGCTTCGTCGCCACACCGTTCTCAACCTCCCCGGCATGCTCGCGGGTGTGACCTTCGAGCACATGGTCATGGAGCCCGGCGCCGCTGTACCCATCACGGCGGACGACGAGGCGGGGATCCTGATCTTCACGCTCTCGGGCCGCGGCGTCATGCTGCTGGACGGCGACCGGATCGAGGTGGGGGCGAACGACCTGGTGCACATCCCGCCCGGCGTGCCGTACGGGATGCAAACGCTCGGGGGAACGAACTGGATCTACGTCGTGCTGCAGGCGCCGGTCGGGTAGTCACCCTACCGCGCACTGATTGGGCCCGAATTCGAGGATCTCCGCCTCCGCCTCAGAGACTGCAGCCAGTCCGAGATTCGCGAGCTTGATGTTGCGGTAGCTCTCCGGGGGCGTCGTCGTGTTGCGCGCCACCCACGCGAGAAAGGCCCGCTCGTCGGGGAGGGCCGCCGCCTCGTTTGTCGCCGCGATGACGTCGAAGCGCGCCGCGACGCCGCGGTCGGCCCGGCGTTCCCGCTCGCCAGCGTAGTGCGCCGGCAGCACCACCAGGTCGCCCGGCCACTCGCGCCGGGCGCGCTCGAGGCTGCGCCACAGCAGGCGCGCCCAGGCGTCCCGCCGGCCGCCGAGGTCGGGCCGGCCGATCGACTGGACGAACAGGAAGTCGCCGGTGAGCGCGAGCGCGTCGTCGGCGAGGAGCGCCACGCTGCCGAGGGTGTGCCCCGGGACGTGTGCGACCCGCAACGCGGCTCGCCCGAACGCGATCGTATCGCCGTCGGTCATGGGCTGGTATGCGAGCCGGCCCGGCGCATCGTCGTACGGCGAGCGGGCGTCGTCGGGATGCAGGAAGTAGGGCACCTGCCAGTGGACGGCCGCGGCGCGGGCGCCGCTCAGGTAATCCGCGTGCAGGTGGGTATCGATCACGGCGGCGGGGGTGGCCTCGACCTCCGCGAGCAGCGCGTCGTACCGATCGAGATGACGCCCAGGATCGACCACCACGGCGTCCCCGTCGCTCGCGAGCACGTACGACAGCGCGCCCTTGCCGATGCGGTCGAGCTGCAGCACGTGGTTGAGCGCCGCCGTGGGGGCGAGGCGGCGGACCAGATAAACGGTTTCCCACGCGGCCATCCCGCCCGACACGGAGTACGCCTCGAAGCCGTGCTCGCGGAGAAAGCGGGTCGCCCGCTGACTCGAGTTGCCGTGGCCGCAGATCACCGCGACGGGCGCCGTCCGCTCGAGCCGGAGCGGCGCGAGGCTCGGCAACCGGTACATCTCCGACGCCGCGAAGGCGCGGAAATCGAGCGTCGCGCCGAAGGTGACTCGTCCCTGTGCCACGCGCTCCGGGCTGCGGATGTCGAGCACCTGCACCGGCTCGCCTCCCTCGAGCCGCCGCGCGAGGTCGGCGGCGGGAATCTGCGGCAGGTCGGAGTCGGACATGGACATCAGTGTCACCGGGCGCGCGCCAAAGCGCAACGGCGCGCGGAGTGCGCGGGTCTCCCGTTTTGCCAACGTGGGGGTATATTGTGAACGCGTTCACAAAGTTACCCAGTCATAGTCTCGGAGGAGATCAGCAATGCGGTTGACCCTGCTTCCCACGCTCGTCGCGTTCGGTGTCGTCGCCTGCGGCGGCGAGAAGAAGGCTGACACGTCCCAGGCGCAGGCCGCGACGCCGGCGCCCGCCGCAGCGGTCCCCGCGACGTCCGTGGCTCAGCCCGCTGCGGCGGTCGTCGAAGTGAAGATGACCGGTAACGGAACGACCAAGGCGGCGTTCGAGCCCACGACGCTGACGATCGCACCCGGCACGACCGTGCGGTTCATCAACGTTTCGGGCGGGCCGCACGACATCGCGTTCTACGCCGACTCGATTCCCAAAGGCGCGGCGGAGGTCTTGAAGAAGGGGATGCCGAACCAGATGATGGATCTCGCGAGCCCCTTCCTGCAGCAGCCGAATGAGAAGTACGATGTGTCCTTCGCGGGCGCCCCGGCGGGCACCTACAAAGGCTATTGTCTGCCGCACGTGGCGCTCGGCATGAAGATCGCGATCACGGTGAAGTAAGCGGCGCGCGCGGCGTCGCACGCACCACGGCCTCGGAACGTCCCGGGGCCGTTTGACTTTCGCGCCCCTGGTTCGAATGTTCCCGCATCGGGGGGTTTCCTCCATCCATGTCCGCCTTCTTCGACCGGGTGCGTGCGGCGCTGGCGCCGAAGGGCTATGACGTGCTCCGCGAGCTGGGGAGCGGCGGCATGGGCATCGTCGTTCTCGCCCGCCACCTGAAGCTTGATCGCCTGGTGGCCGTCAAGGTGATTCGTCCGGAGATGCATACGGCCGGCGCCGCCGAGCGTTTCCTGGTGGAGGCCAAGACGCTCGCGATCCTCCCCCATCCCAACATCGTCCCGGTGTACGACGCCGACGAAACCGATGGTTTGCCATACTACGCGATGAAGTACCTCGACGGGGAAACCGTCGCCGATCGCGTCCGCAGAGGACCACTGCCGTCCGACGAGGTCCGCAAGCTCGGGCGCGATCTGCTGGACGCGCTCGAGTTCGCGCACACGCACGGCGTGGTGCATCGTGATGTGAAGCCCGCCAACGTGTTCTGGGACGGCAGGACGGCGGTGCTGGTGGACTTTGGCATCGCGAAGCGTGTGCCGCTGCCCGGGGCGCGGCCCGAGCCGTCCGGCGAACCGCTCACCGAGCCAGGCGTCAGGCCGGGAACGCGCGGCTACATGTCACCGGAGCAACTCGCCGGCGCGGAGGCCACGGCGGGAAGCGATCTGTACGCGGCCGCGCTCGTGATCTACGAGGCGTACACGGCACGCCATTGGCTCGAGGCCCAGCACCTGGGGCGGCGGGCGTGGTCGGGGATTCCGGGCCCCGAAGCGCACGTGCTGCGACGTGCGCTGGCGTGGCGGGCGGAAGGGCGCTGGCCGCACGCCGCCTCGTTCCGCCGCGTCCTGTGGCGCACGCGCGAATGGCGCTATCAGCGCCGTACCATCTGGCTCACGATCGGCGGCTTGGTCGCCGGTGCGGCTGGGGCAGGGTGGCTCATACACCGCTGGGTGGTCGAAGCCTGGCCGTTTCGCGCACCGGGCGCCGTCCAGGTGGTGGTGGCGCCGTTCGAGAGCGTCTGCGCGGGCGCCGCGCGGAGCGGTGAGCGCGTCGCCCTGGCCCTGGTGCGCGATCTGCAAGGGTACCTGGATTTCACTGCCCAGGGACCGGCGGCGCCGCCGTGGTTTCGCACGCGGTCCACCGTGGTCGTGCGGGGGACGGTGTGCGCGCGAGGGGACTCGCTGCGCATCGAGGTGGGGACGCAGCTGGGCCGGCAGACGACGGACCCGGCCGTGATCACGGCCCGAGGCGACACCGGCCATCTTGAATTCGTCGCCGACACGCTCGCCTACGGGTTGGTGCGCGAGATCTGGAACCGCGAGAACCCGCTCGACTTGGTGTTGCCTAGGGCGGCCCTGCCGCAGACGGGCCGCGGGCTCGCGGCGTGGCTCGCGGCGGAACGGCTGCTGGCTCAGGGCCGTTGGGGTGACGCGGATCGCGCCTATGACGAGGCGGAAGCGCTCGACTCGACCTGCTGGCTGTGCGCCTGGCGCCATGCGGACGTGGACAAGTGGCTGGGCCGCAAGTTCGACCTGGCTCGGGCGTCCCGCTACTTGAGCCACATCGATTCGTTCCCGGCCCACTACCAGCGACTCATCCGAGCGTCCCGTCGGCCACTGTTGGAGCGCCTCGAGACGTTGCTCTCCCTCACGCACGAGCGGCGGGACTTCCTGCCGGCTCAGTTCATGCTGGCGGACGAGTTGTACCACCGCGGCCCGCTGGTGGGGCACCCGCGGCGCGAGGCGATCGAGGCATTCCAGCGGGTCGTGCATCTGCGGCCCGATTTCATGCCGGCGTGGGAGCATCTCGTCTGGGTGCTGGCCGCCGACGGGCGGGAGGCGGCAGCGAAGGCGGCGTACGACAGCCTCGAGCGGTCCGGGCCCGCGCGCGATCCCTTCTCGGCGGAGCTGCGGGCGCTGTTCGCGGTCGGGCTGGCATGTCGGTTCGACGGCAGCGCCGCGTGCCGGCGCGTGCTGGACCAAGCCCTGCCGCTGGCGGGGAATTATCCGGACCTCGGCGCGGGCCCTCGCTATCTCATGACGTTCGACGCTCCGTGGGGGGCGATCGAGTTCGGCCGCCGGTTCGCGGCGCTGGCCGATCAGCCGGAGTTGGCCCGGTCCGGCCTCGTCGCGGAGGTCTCGGCGTATGTCGCGCTGGGACGGGTGGACTCGGCGCGCGCGGCAGCGCGGGTGCTGCGCGACCGCAGGCCGGAGCTGGACGTGTTCGCGCCCGAACTGGACGGCGCGTTGCTGCTGGTGGACACGGGCTGCGCCGATCGCAACGCGCCCTGGAGCGAGGTCAGCCGTGGGCTGGCGGACCATGCGCGGTCCCGGGCGAGCACGGACGCGACGCGGCGCCGTGCCGCATGGATGCTGCTGCTGCTCGCCGGGCGGTGCGGCGGGTTGGCAGACTCCGCGGCGTATACGCGGTTCGTGGGGGGGGAACCGGGGGCTCGACCGCTGGCGGGGGTCCTCGCCGCCGACGCCCTGGCCCGGAAGGGTCGCTTCGATCTGGCCCTCGCCGTGACGGATCCACTCACCACCCTGTCGGCGGAGAACCTGGGCGACCCGGTGAACGTCGATCCTTTCTTTCGCTCGGTGCTCCATTGGCTACGGGCCGACTGGCATGAGCGCCGTCACGACGGCGCGAGCGCGGTAGCGGAGCTCGACTGGTACGAGAACAACGACGTGTGGGACCGGCCTGGGGGGCCGCCTCAGGTGGGTGACATGGACTGGGCGTTCGGTACGCTGGCGCGGTGGCGCCAGGCGGCGTTGCTCGACCGAGCGAGGGCGGCCGACGCCTGCCGTGTCTACCTCGCGGTCGTCGGCGCCTGGTCTCGCGGAGACGAACGTTACCGGACTCGCGCCGACAGCGCCGCACAGCGGATGAAGCAGCTGCACTGCGGGGCTCCCCCTCCGTGATCGTCTGCCACACCCTCGGCCCGGTGAGCATCGAAGTCGACGGCGCGGGCGCGCCGTCCGAGCTCACCTGGCGCAAGAACATCGCGCTGGTGGTCTACCTGGCACGTTCCCCCAAGCGCGCGCGGGCCCGCGAGCACCTCATCGGCCTGCTGTGGGGCGACAAGCCGGACGAGAAAGCCCGACACTCACTCAACGAAGCGGTGCGCGTGCTGCGCCGCTACGCGGGAGAGGGCGGGGTGGACTCGGACGCCGCGCAGGTGCGTTTCCACGCCGACGCGGTCGAGCTCGACACCGATCGCTTCGAGGCCCTGGTGGCGGCAGGAGACCATCGCGGGGCCGCGGCCCTCGTCGCGGGCGAGTTCCTCGAAGGCTTCAGCGTCCCGGGCGCCTCGGGCTTTGACGACTGGATGACCGCGGAGCGCGCCCACTGGCGCCAGCGCTCGGTGGAGGTGCTGATCCGCTGCGCCGAACAACTCCTGGCGGCGGGCGCGCTGACGGGGGCGACGGAGACGGCCCGGCGGGCGTTGGGGCTCGATCCGCTATCCGACGCCGCCGTACGGGCCGTGATGCGCTGCCACGCCCTCGCGGGTGATCGAGCCGGGGCGCTCGAGCAGGGCGAGATCTTCGCCCGACGCCTCAAGGCCGAGGTCGGAACGGAGCCGGAGCTGGAAACCCGAGCGCTGGCGGAGCGGATGCGGCACGAGCGCATGTGGCGGCTGCCGCAGCGCGTGGGCGGGGCCGCGGCGGAAACACGGCGGGCGCCGTTGGTGGGGCGCGCCGCGGAGCTCGAGCGACTGGTGGAATCCTGGGCCGCGGGCCGGCGGGAGAGACGGGCCACGGTGGCCGTGATCGAAGGAGACGCGGGGCTGGGAAAGACACGGCTTGCCGAGGAGCTGGTGGCGCGGGCGCGGCTCGACGGCGCCGTGGTGGCGGCGGTGCGGGCGGTCGAAGCCGACCGGGGCGACGCATGGAGTGGCGTGCTCGGCCTGACCCGGGGCGGCTTGCTCGACGCCCCCGGTGTGGCGGCGGCTCCCCCGTCGGCGTTGGCGCAGCTGCGCGGCGGGGCGACAGCGGAGACGCCCGGCCGGGCCTTCTCCGCCGTGCTCCAGGCCGTCGCCGACGAGCAGCCGGTGCTCGTGTTGGCGGACGACGTGCACTGGCTCGACCGGGAGTCGCTGCTCGCGCTCGGCGCGGCGGCCCGCGATCTCGCCCGGGCGCCCGTGCTGTTCCTGCTGACTGCGGCTGCGCAGCCGCCGCGAGACGAGCTGGACGAATTGCGCGTGCGCATCGGACGGGAGCTTGCCGGCTGCGCGGTCCGGCTCGGCCCGCTCGCCCCCGACGCGCTGCGCGCTCTCGCGCACTGGGCGCTGCCGGCGTACGGCGACGTCGAGCTCGATCGGGTCGCGCGCCGCGTCGCCACCGACTCAGCCGGGATCCCCCTCCTTGCGGTCGAGCTGCTGCAGGCCGTGGCGTCGGGACTCGATCTGCGCGAGACCGGGGGCGCCTGGCCGGAGCCGCTCCGCACGCTCGACCAGACGCTCCCCGGAGACCTGCCCGATGCGATCGTCGCGGCCGTGCGTATCAACTTCCGCCGGCTGTCGGCCGACGCGCAGCGAGTACTTGCCGTCGCCGCCGTGGTGAGCGGGCGGGTGGACGCCTCGACGCTCGGGCGGGCGTCGGGGGTCGCTCACCCTTCTCTGGCCGTGGCGCTGGACGAGCTCGAGTGGCAGCGCTGGCTGACCGCCGAGCCGCGGGGCTACACGTTCGTCGCGCGGATCGTGCGCGACGTGGTCGACCGCGACATGGTCACCCCGGGACAGCGCCAGCGGATCAAGGACGCCACTGAGGAGGGCTTTACCGTTCCTTGACGGGAACGGACGAGCGTGGTGCCGGTCCCCCAAGGAGGGTCACATGCACTGCCGCGCTGTCGTCCCCATCGCTTTCGTCGCCGCCCTGCTTTCCGGGTGCGCCGACTCCACGCCGCTCGGTCCCCCCACCCGTGCCGCCCGCGTAGCGGGCGACGCAGCGGCCGCCTCGTCCGTTGCCCCGGGCGTCACGGCGCTCACCTGGAACGTGTACGTCGGAGCGGAGATCGAGCGCGTGGTCCAGGCACGCTCCCCCGAGGAGGCGATCCTGATCGCCACCGACGAGTGGGCCAACGTGCAGGCCACGAACTTCCCGGCGCGCGCGGGGGCGCTGGCCGCGGCGATCGCTGCGCGGCGGCCCCAGCTCGTGGGCCTCGAGGAGCTGGCCCTGTACCGCACCACCGACAAGCCGTTCGAGGAGCTGGCGACGCACGTGGCTTACGACTTCCTGCAGCTGGTGATCGACTCGCTGCACGCCCGCGGCCTCGACTACACGGCCGTCGCCGTGGACCGCACCACCGACATCCAGGTGCCGGTGATCGCGGGGTTCGACGCCTCGGGCCAGCCGATCTTCGCCGGTGTGCGGTTCACCGACGGCGACGCCGCGCTGGTGCGTGGCGACGTCCCGTTCACGAACGCGCAGTCCGGCGTGTACGACGCCTCTCTGCCCGTGTCGCTCGGCGACGTGACGACCGCGGTGTACCAGGGCTGGAGCTCGGTGGACGCGACCGTCGACGGGGAGAGCTACCGCTTCGTCGTCACGCACCTCGCCGGCCAGGAGGTCCAGGACATTCAGGTGGCGCAGACCGAGCAACTGCTCGGCTTACTGACCGGCGAGTCACGCCCCATGATTCTCGTCGGCGACTTCAACTCCGACGCCTACGGCGCCGATCCGACGCGCGCCACGCCGACTTACGGGATGGTGCTCGGGGCGGGGTTCGCGGACAGCTGGAAGGAACCGGACCGCCAGGCTCCAGGCCTCACGTGCTGCGAGCGCGCGGATCTCCTCAACTCGCGGCAGACCTTCGACCAGCGCATCGACTTCGTCTTCACCCGTAACCTGCCCAGCGGTACCGTGCCGGTGCGTCGCGAGCTGGTGGGCGACCGGCCCGGCGATCGCACGCCCGCGGGGCTCTGGCCGTCCGACCATGCGGGCGTGGTGGCGAGGTTTTAGCGCGACGAGCTCGCCCGGCACAGCTGCTCGGCCTGTGGCTGGGCGACCTGGTCCGTGTAGCCCATCAGGGCGTCGAACGACGCGCACCCGCGCGCGACGAGCGCGCCGTCGCGGCGCGCCACCGCCACGCGCACGAGATCGAGGCGCAGCGGCCAGAGCGACGCGACGAGCTCGAGCGGCGTGCTGAGCACGGCGTAGCGGCGCGTCGCGCCGTCCCACAGGCGCAACGCCGCGCTCGAATCGCCATGTACCAGCGCCGCGTGTGCCTGGAGATCGGCCGCGAGGCTGGTGGGGAGCGGCGCGCCGCCCGCGGCGAGTCGGGCGAGCGCGGCCGCGTGCAGCGGCCGCTCGATGCCGGCGCGCGCCAGCGCCCAGTGGGCCGTCACGTCCGTGTCCTGGACGGCGCGCGGCCGGGCCGAGAGGCGGCGCGCGGCGCGCTCCCAGTCCCCGAGGGCCGGGAGCCCGGCGTCGTGTGCCGTCACCAGCCACAGATCCCGCTCCCGTTCCGCCCAGGTGCCGCTCGCGCGGTCGAGACGCTGGCGGGCACTGTCCACCCACCCCGCGGCCAGGTCCGCCGCGAGTCCCATGCGCAGCGCGCGCACGCGCTCCTGGTCGCTGGCGCCGCGTTGCGGGAGGCACCGCAGGACCGCGCGCGCTGGTCCTTCACGTTGCGCCTTCGTGCCGAACGCGGCGGCCTGAAACGCGAGATACTGGAGCGCCAGGAAGCTGTGCCCGCACGCGTGGTTCAAGAGCGCGAGTTGGTCGACGGCCGAGCCCAGGATGAGGGTGTCGGCGATCCCCACGGCTTCGGCCACCACCGACGTCGAATCGATCCGGAGATACTGCCGGATCAGGCGCTCCGTCTCGGCCCGATCGCCGGCCTGGTGGGCGAGCGCGATGAGGTGCCCGATGGCCGGGGAGAATCGGGGATCGAGATCGAGCACCCGGTTGAACGCGACGCGCGCCTCGCCGACGCTCTCGTCGAACAGGCCGCCGAAGTGATAGTAGAACTCGCCGAGCACGTACCACGCCTGGGGATACGCCGGCGCGCTCTCGGTGGCTCCCTTGAACCGAGCGAGCGCCGCGACGCCGTCGCCGCGGGAGAGCAGCTGGGAAAAGCCGTCGAGCAACAGGCTGTCGGCGGAAGAGAGGCCGCGCTGGTGCAGCACCGCGCCGCGGAGCGCCGCGCCGAAGCCCTGCTCCGTGGGGTCCACCTGGGCCGCGACGAGCGCGAGCCGCAGCCGCCCGATCGCGAACGCCGTGTCGGCGCGGATCACGCGCGTGTACTCGTCGCGCGCCGTACGGTAATCGCCGCGCCGGAAGGCCGCCTCGGCGTTGAGGTAGGCGGCCAGCGCCTCGGGGCCGCCGTTCGGGAGCGTCACGTCGGGGCTGGGTGTGAACTCGGGGTAGAGCTGCGCCCACACCTTGTCCATCATATCCGACTCGTCCGCTCCCACCCGGCCCGTGGCCGTGCCGGAGCGCCGGGCGCGGCCGCCTTCGTACAGCGTGGCGGTGAGCGTGACGGTCGGACCGGCGTACGACATGCTGCCTTGGACGAAGAAGCGCGCGCCCAGCCGGCGGGCGAGATCGCGGGCCTCGCCGGTCGCGGGCGGCTCCGTCCCGATCTGTGCGACCACGCGCCCAAAAGACACGACCTCGATCACGTGCTCCACCGGCCTGAAGCGGGAGACGAAATAGTCGGGGAGCTGGGTGGCCGGGTAGGGCGGGGTGCCGAGCACCGCGAACGGCATCACGGCGACGCGCCGGGGTGACTCAGACGGCGCCGCAGGCGGACCCCACACCATCCGCGCCACACCGGCGGCAATCACCACGACCGCGGCTGCACCGGCCCAACGCCAGCGCGGCGGCTTCGTCCCCGCGAGCGCGGCGACCCAGGCGCCCGCGGATTCGGGGCGCTCATCGGGTCGCTCGGCCAGCGGAGCGACGAGCGCGCCGGCCTCGCGCGGGGACACCTCCGGGCGGGCGGCGCGGAGCGTGCGCGCCAGCGTGACGCGGTCTGCCCGGAAATCGGGAGGCGCGCCGGCGAGGGCCTCGAAGGTGACCGCGCCGAGGGCGTACAGGTCGGCGCGGCCGTCCACGGGCCCGCTCGTCGCCTGCTCGGGAGCCATGTAGCCGGGTGTGCCGACGGGGGCTCCGGGCTGCGTGAGCGACGTGTCTACCGCGCCCTCGACGCGGGCAATGCCGAAGTCGGCGAGCAGGGCGCGCCCGCTGTCCTCGTCGAGCAGGATATTCGACGGCTTCACGTCGCGGTGCACGATCCCGCGCCGGTGCGCATAGCCGAGCGCGTCGGCGATCTCGCGGGCGACGCGGAGGACGGCGTCCATGGTCGGACGTGCGTCGCTGCGCAGCCGCTCTTCCAGGGTCACGCCGCGCACGAACGTCATGATGAGGAACGTGATGCCGTGGCGCGTATCGAAGTCGTACACGCGCACGATATTGGGATGATCGAGCGAGGCGCCGAGGGTGGCCTCGCGCCGGAATCGCTCGCGCCGCATCGCGCTAGCGGCCACTTCGGGAGGCAGCACCTTGACCGCGACGATGTGACCGAGCGCGCGATGGCGGGCGCGGAACACGGCGCCCATGCCCCCGACGCCAGCGAGGCTCAGCACCTCGTAGCGATCGCCGACGGCGTGCTGGACCTCTTCGAGGGCGGGTGGTTGCATGCGGCACGGAGAATGTAGCCGTGCTTGCTCCGGGCCGCACCATACCCGATAATCGGGACGCGATGCCCGACGTGTCCCTCCGAGTGCTCGGCCCCGCGCGCGTCACGGTCGGCGGCGCCGCGGCTCCCCCCGAGCTGCTGTGGCGCAAGCACCTGGCGCTGCTGGTCTATCTCGCACGCAGCCCGCGCAAGAGCCGCACGCGCGAGCATCTGGTCGGAGTGCTGTGGAGCGACCGCGACGAAAAGCAGGCCCGGCATTCGCTGAGCGAGGCGCTGCGCGTGCTGCGGCGGGTGCTGGGCGACAGCGCCGTGCAAGCCGACGTGGACCAAGTACGCCTCGCGGCGGACGGCGTCACGCTCGACTGCGATCGCTTCGCGGAGCTCGCGGCGCGGGGAGAGTGGGGTGCCGCCGCGGCATTGGTGGAGGGGGAGTTTCTCGAGGGTCTCGCGCTCCCCGAAGCGAACGAGTTCGAGAACTGGCTCGGGGCCGAGCGGGGGCTGTGGCGCGCGCAGGCGCTCGATGCCTTCGTCAAGTCCGCCGAGGGGGATCTGGCCCGGGGCGATACGGCCGCCGCGGTGCGCGCTGCGCTCAGGGCCGTGGGCTTCGATCCCACGTCCGAACCGGCGGCGCGCGCCGCGATGCGCGCCCTCGCGCTCGCGGGCGACCGCGCCGCGGCCCTGCGCGTGGCCGACGTTCTCGCGCGCGCGCTGCGCGACGGCCTCGACGCGGCTCCCGGCCCGGAGACGGCGCGCCTGGTCGAGCGGATCCGCGAGGCCCGTGTGGGACGGCGCGTCCTGGCGGCGCCCCCGGCCGCCCGCCCACGCCCGCCGCTGCTCGGCCGCGCGGCCGAGCTGGCGGCCCTCGCGGCGGCGTGGGAGCGGGCGAAAGCCGGCCGAGGTCAGCTGGTGCTCGTGGAAGGAGAGCCGGGAGAAGGGAAGACCCGCGTGATCGAGGAGCTCACCGGACGCGCCCGCTTGGACGACGCGACCGTCGCCGCCGCCCGCGCCGTGCCGGCGGATCGGAAGCGGGAGTGGAGCGCCGTCGCGGGGCTTCTCGCCGGCGGACTGGCGGACGCGCCGGGGCTCGCGAGCGCGGCGCCCGGCGCGCTCGCGAGCCTGGGAGCGCTCGATCCCGATGTGGGTGCGCGCTTCCGGGTAGCGGGACCTCCCCTGCCGCCGGGCGACGCGCTCCTCGCCGCCGTGCTGGCGGCCACCGAGGAGCGCCCGCTGTTGCTCGCGCTCGACGACGCCCAGTGGCTGGACGGCGCGACGCTCGAGGCGCTGCCGGCCCTGGCGCGTGACGGCGCGCGGCGCCCGCTGCTCCTGATGCTGGGGGTGGCGCGCGGGGCGCCGGAGGCGGAACGCTTCGACGGACTGCGGTCTCGGCTGGGGCGCGACCTGGAGGGCTCGGTGATCCGGCTGGGACGGCTCGATGCGGTCGCGCTGCGACGGCTCGCCGAGTGGGCCATACCGACCTACGGCGCGGAGCAGCTGGATCGGTTGGTGCGGCGCGTGGAGCGCGACACCGCCGGGATTCCCCTCCTCGCCGTGGCGATGCTCGAAGCCCTGGCCGCGGACCACCGGCTCGCGCCGGACGCGGCGGCGTGGCCGTCCGCCGCGCGCACGCTGATCGATTCACTCCCCGGAGACCTTCCTCCTGCCGTGGTCGGCGCGGTGTGCGTGCGGTTCCGCAATCTCCCGGCGGTGGCGCAGCAAGTGCTCGGCGCCGCGGCGGCGCTGGGGGGGCGCGCGGACGCGGGGCGACTGGCCCGTGCCACGGGGCTCGACCCCGCCGCCGTCGCTCAAGCCCTCGACGCGCTCGAGTGGGAGCGCTGGCTCGCGGCCGATGCCCGGGGCTACGTGTTCGCGGCCCCGATCGAGCGCGACATCGTGCTCCAGGAGATGATCACCCCAGGGCAGGCACGCCGCTACCGGGACGAATCCGTGGCTTGAAATCGGCCTGAAGTGACGCGCGCATCGTGTCTCCGACTGTTCGAGGCTTGACCGCGACTTGATCTCGGGCCGCGATCGTCCCGGATCAGGAGGGAGTCATGTGGCTGCTCGCGTTGCTCGCGCTGGTTGACAGCTCGCGCGCCTTTCCGGTGGTGTTGCCCCTCGCCGAGTCGCTCCAGGTCACGCTGGCCGGCGCCGCGGCGGGCGCGCCCGTTGTGCTCGTGCCCGGGCTGTTCGGCTCGGCATTCGCCTATCGCAACGTGATCCCGCGTCTCGCCGACGCCGGCTATCGCGCCATCGTGATCGAACCGCTCGGGGTCGGCAGCTCGGGCCGGCCCGAGCATGCCGACTACTCGCTCACCGCGCAGGCGGACCGCATCGCGGCGACGCTCGACCGGCTGGGGGTGGCGCGGGCGCTGGTCGTCGCCTACTCCACGAGCGCGTCGATGGTGTATCGCCTCGCGTACCGGCGGCCCGACCTCGTGCGGGGGATCGTGTCGATCGAAGGCGGACCGGTCGAAACGCTCGCGACGTCCGGACTGCGCCGGGCCATGGAGCTCGCTCCGTGGATCAAGCTGTTCGGTGGCGTGCGGCTGATCCGCAAGAAGATCCGCAAGAACCTGATCGCCGTCTCCGGAGACCCGTCGTGGGTGAGCGACTCGGTGGTGGACGGCTACACCGTTGGGGCTGGGCGCGACTTGGACGGGACGCTTAAGGCGTTCCTCGGCATGGCCGAGGCGCGCGAGCGGGAGCGCCTGCGGCCGCACCTGGGCGAGATCGCGTGTCCCGTGCTCCTGCTGTTGGGCGGCGTGCCGCACGACGGCGGCCCACAGCCCGCCGAGCTCGCCGAGATGGCGGAGTCGCTGCGCGCGTTCACCGTGGACACGGTGCCCGGCGTCGGCCAGTTCGTGCACGAGGAGCGGCCCGCGGCCGTCGTGGCGGCGGTCGTGCGGCTGGACGCCGCGCGCGCAGCCGCCACTCACGCTGTCTTGACCGCGCCTTGACCTGTGCGCGCGACGTTATGCACCGAGCGCAACGGTCATGGAGGTCCAGATGCGCGCGGTCGTTACCGGCGGAGCGGGATTCATTGGAAGTCACCTGATCGAGGCGCTGGTGCGGCGCGGCGACGCGGTCGTGTGCGTGGAGCGCCCTGGTGCGTCACGTCGCTGGCTCGCTGGACTCGACGTGGGCTACGAGGACTCGGGGCTCGAGGACGTATCGCGGCTCACGGCGGCGCTCGCGGGGGCGGACGTCGTGTTCCACCTCGCGGGGCTCACCGAGGCCCGCACGCCGCGCGATTTCTACGCCGTGAACACGGAAGGGACGGCACGCCTGTTCCACGCCGCGGCCGCGCACAACGGCGGGGCGCCCCGGGTCGTGCTGATGTCCTCGCTCGCTGCCCTGGGGCCGTGCCGCAACGGTGACCGACTGTCGCCAGACACCGTTCCATACCCCATCTCCCACTACGGCCACTCGAAGCTGCTCGCGGAAGCGGTGGCCCACGCGTTCGCCGATCGCGTCCCCGCGACGATCATCCGGCCGCCCTCGGTCTACGGACCGCGCGAGCGCGGCGTGCTTATGCTGTTCCGGCTGGTGCGACGCGGCATCGCGCTCACGGCGGGCTCGTGGGACCGGGAAGTGAGCCTCATCCACGTGGGGGACGTAGTGCAGGCGCTGCTCGCCGCCGCCGATTGCGATCGGGCCGCGCACCGCACGTACTGCATCGCTCATCCAGAGCGGGTCACCTGGCGCGGGTTTGCGCACGCGGTGGGGCAAGCGCTGGGGCGTGCGCCCCTGCTCGTAAGCGTGCCCGCGAGCGTAGCGTGGGCGATCGCCGTAGCGGCGGAAGCCGGCGCGCGTCTGCGCGGCACGGCCGCCATTCTCAATCGCGAGCGCGTCCGCGAGCTGGTGCAGGAACAGTGGGTGTGCGATCCGTCCCGGGCGCGCGCCGAGCTGGGGTTCTGCCCGCGATACCCGGTCGCCCGCGGCGTCCCCGAGACCGCCGCGTGGTACCGGGAGGCCCGATGGATCTGAAGCCCCTCCCTCCCCAGCGGGTCCTGCCGGTGGATCGCTGCGTCGCGCTGTACAACGCGATCTTCGCCGGATTCTGGATCGCCTCCGCCGGGCGCGCTCCCTATGCGCTCTGGCTGGCGCTCGCGCACGGCGTCGCCGCGACGCTCCCGGCCCTGCTGCGACGCGCGCCGGATGACCTGTCGCCCCCGGTCCGCCTGCTGCGCGAGCTCTATCCCCTGATCTGGCTTGCCGCGTTCTGGCCGGAGCTCGACCTGCTGCATCAGCTGCGCATTCCGCCCACGTTCGACGATCAGATCGCCGCGTTCGACCTGGCCCTCTTCGGCGTCCACGGTACGCATGTCGATCTGGTCTGGATGTGGCGCATGCCGTACGTCTGGCTGAGCGAGCCGATGCACTTCGCCTACTGGGCCTACTACCTGCTCATCGGCATCCCGCCGCTCGCGTTTGCGTCGCTCGGGCGGACGGCCGCGCTGCGGGACCTGGTGTTCCGGATGATGCTCACGTACCTGTCATGCTTCGTGATCTTCATCCTGTACCCGGTGTACGGTCCTGGGCTCACCCTGCCGCGCTATGAGGGTCCCCTGACCGACGGGTTGTTCTACCGGCTGGTACGGGCCACGCTGGGAGCCGGCGACTCGCCCGGGTGCGCCTTCCCCAGCTCGCACGTGGCCGGGGCGATCACGATCGCCTTCGCCACCGCCCGCTGGACGCCACGCTGGATCGGCGCGCTGCTCTGGGCCGAAGCGATCGGCGTGCTCGTCTCCACCGTCTATACGCAGAACCACTTCCCTATCGATGCGCTCTCGGGCCTGGCGTTGGGTGTGCTGCTGCAGATCGCGGTCGCCCCGGCGCTCGCCCGCTGGCTCGAGCCGCGACGGACGATCCCGGCCCCCGTGCTACCCGGGTTCGCCTTCGGGCGAGATCGATGAGCGCCGTCACCCTCGTCACCGGCGCCACCGGGCTCATCGGCCGTCATCTCGTGCGCCAACTCGTCGCGGACGGAGTGCCCACCCGCGTGCTCGCGCGCCGGCCGGAGCTGCTGCCGCCCACCGTCCAGGGACGGCTGGAAGTGGTGCGGGGCGACGTGCGCGATCGAGCGGCGCTGGTCGCGGCCGTTCGGGGCGCGGGCACCGTCTTGCACCTCGCCGCGTGCGCCCGGGCGTGGTCACGCGATCCCACGGAGTTCGCGACGGTGAACGTGGAGGCGGTGGCGGACCTGCTCGAGACCGCGGTGACCTTGGGCGTCGAGCGGCTCGTGCACGTGTCGACGATCCTGACGCTGCCGCCGTCGCGGCCCGCGCCCGTGAGCGGACTCGCAGCCCGTCCCACGCCGTACGAGGCGACCAAACGGGCCGGGGAACGCCTGGTGGAGGCGTACGCGGCCTCGGGACGGCACGCGGTGATCGTGCACCCGGCGCGGGTCTACGGCCCGGGTCCCTGCAACGACGCCAACGCCCTGACGCGCGTGATCGACCTCTATCTGCGTGGTCGCTTCCTGGTGCGGCTCGAGGACGGCGACGTGCTCGGCAGCTACGTGCACGCCGCGGACGTGGCCGACGGCATCCGCCGGGCGGCCCGCGTCGGCCGGCCCGGCGCTCACTACGTCCTGGGCGGCGAGAACCTCTCGTTTCGCGCGTTCCTTTCTCTCGTGGGCGAGCTCTCGGGGACGAGACAGCGCGTCGTGACGCTGCCGCGAAGCGCCGCGCTCGCCGCGGGCTACCTCGGCCTCCTGTGGGGGCGGCTCGGCGGCGTCGCTCCCATCACGCCGGGGTGGGTTCGGGTGTTTCTCGAGGACCGGCCGGGCGACATCGCGTCCGCGCGCCGGGACCTGGGGTACGAGCCTCGGCCGGCCCACGTGGGACTCGCCGAGACCATCGCGTGGCTGCGTGAAAGCGAGGGCCAACCGTGGCCGCTCGCCGCCTGACTTGGGGTCCCGCCGCGTTGCTCATCGTCGCGACGCTCGCGCTCGTCGCCTTCTATTACTTGGCGCGCCCCGACGCGGTGGGGGTGTACTCACGTCCGCGCGGCTGGTTCGTGCTCACGGCGGCCCCGCTGGCGCCGCCGCTCCACTTCGCCGTCGCCGCGCTGCTCCTCGCCGGGATCCCGGTGCTCGCCGCCCGGCGTGTCACGGGACTCACGCTGCGCGACTTGGGGCTCGGGCTCGGGGCCTGGCGGGTGGGCCTGGCGTGGCTGGCGGTTGGGGTGCCGCTCGCGATCCTGGCCGGTCGGATCGCCGCCCTGGCCCCCGCGATGCGTGCCGTGTATCCCCTCGATCCGACGCTCACGGCCGACCCGCGCGTGTTCGCGCGGTACGCGGCGCTGCAGTTTCTCTATTTCGGCTCGTGGGAGGTGCTGTTCCGCGGCGTGCTGCTGTTCGGGCTCCGCGCGCCGTTCGGCGCCGCGTCGTCCAACGTCGTGCAGACCGCGCTGTCGGTCACGGCGCACTTCGGCCGCGCCCTCAACGAAACGCTAGCGGCGGTGCCGGCGGGGGTGGTGTTCGGCGCGATCGATCTACGCGTCGGATCGATTTGGTATGTCGCACTGCTACACTGGATTGTCGGCGTGACCATGGACTGGTTCATCCTCACGACCTGACGGCGAGCCCCCCCGGGGTCCTGCACGTCCCGCCAGCCTTGTCGGCGTCCTGCAGGCCCGGTTACAATTCGCCGCGTGAAAACCCATTCCCTTTGGCCGCTTGGCCTGCTCGGCGTGCTCGTCGTCAGCGTCACACACCATCCTGGGCCGGGCGAGCCCACCGGCCCCCGGATCTTCACGGATCCGGCGCGCGCCGCGCTGATCATCGATCTGGCGCCCATGGACCTGCCGGCCAACACGCCGCACCATGGCATCGCGCAACCCCCCGTCGCGACGCTCGAGATCCCGGAGACCGGCTACATCTACGGCTTCCGCGCCGAGGTGGTGGACAGCGCCGGCCACGTGCTGCCCGACGAGCTGATTCACCACTTCAACCTCATTGATCCGGATCACCGCGAGCTGTTCCTGCCGATCTCGCGGCGCCTGCTCGCCGCCGGGCACGAGACCGGCACCATCCGGCTGCCCTGGCTCCTGTTCGGACTGCCGCTCAAGCGGGGGGAGCACGTTGTCGCGAGCGCGATGGTGGAGAACTTGACGCCCCTCGCCTATCGCCAGGCGCGCGTGCGGCTCGTCATGGACTTCACGCCCACCGGCCGGCCGTGGCCGCTCTTCGCCGCCTCGCCGTGGCAGATGGACGTCGCCTTTCCGGTGGGCGACAAATCGTTCACGCTGCCGCCCGGGCGCTGGTCGCGCTCGTACGAGGGGAGTCCGGCGCTGCCGGGAAAGATCGTCGGGTTGGGCGGTCACATGCACGACCACGGTCAACTGATCGAGTTCACCGACGTGACGACCGGACAGATTATCTATCGCGCCGCACCCGCGGCCGACTCCGCGGGACACATCGTGTCCGTCCCGGTGAGCCGGCTGTACGGCTGGAGCGGAATCGGCGTCCACGTCGTCCCGAGTCACCACTATCGGGTGACGGTCTATTACGACAACCCCACCGGGCAACCCATCCCCGACGGCGGCATGGGCGTGGTGGGTGGTCTGTTCGTGCCCGACCGGGGCAGCGCGTGGCCGGCGGCCGATCCGCGCGACTCCCTCTATCAAGAGGACTACCGGCACTACATGCGTCTCTCGGGTGGGCACGACATGCCCATGGCCGGCCAGCCGATGCACATGCCGATGCGCATGAAGATGGGAGCGCATTAGGCCCGCCGCGGTCGTGCTGCTCGACTTCGGCGGCACGCTCGACGCCGACGGGGTGCACTGGAGCCCGCGGTTTCACGCCGCGTACCGGGACGCCGGCGGCGCGCTCGACTTCGCCGCCTTCGATGTGCTGTTCCGCGCGTCGGACCAGGCGCTCGGCCGGCTCCCCGGCGTCGCGACGCTCGGCTTCCGCGCCACGATCGAGGCGCAGGCTCGGCTGCTCGTGGCGCTGCTGCCCGATGGCGACCGAATTGACGCGCGCGGCCTGGCGGAGCGGTTTCATGGCGACGCCGTGACGACGGTCCGGCGCAACCTCCCCGTGCTCGAGCGGCTCGCGCGGCGTTACCGCCTCGGGCTCGTGTCCAATTTCACGGGCAATCTCGAGCCTTGTTTGGACGAGCTCGGCCTGGCGAGATTGTTTGCGGCCGTGAGCGACTCGGGAGTGGTGGGCTGGACCAAGCCCGACCGCCGCATCTTCGAGCACGCGCTGAGCGCCCTCGGGGCGCCGGCGGACCGGGGAGGCGCCTGGATGGTGGGCGACAACCTCGACGCGGACATCCGCGGGGCCGCGGCGCTGGGCATGCGCACGTGCTGGATCGCGCCGCCGGAGCGGGCGGCGCCCGCCGGCGTCGCCCCCACGGCGCGGATCAGCCGCTTCCCCGACATCGCAGGGGTGCTGGCGTAACGTGCACGGTCTGATCCTCGCGGGCGGGGAGGGCTCGCGCCTCGCGGCCGGCGGCATCACCGTGCCCAAGGCGCTGGTCGAGGTGGCGGGCAAGCCGCAGATCGTGGGGCTGCTCGAGACGTTCACCGCGCTCGGGTGCCGCAGTCTCACCTGCGCGGTGCGGGCCGATTTCCCCGCCGTCCGACGCTTGCTTGACGAGCGGCGATTCGGTCCGCCCCTTACAGTGGTAGAGTGCCGGACCCCGTCCTCCTTGCACACGCTGGTGGAGGGGCTGGCGGCAGTGCCCCCGGGCCCCGTGTTCTGTAGTATGGTGGATACGGTGATGCGGTCGCAGGATTGGCGCGGCGCCTATCGGGCGACCGACGACCAGCTGCGCAAGGGGGTGGACGCGGTGCTGATTGTGACGCCATACGTGGACGACGAGTCTCCCCTGTACGTGAACCGGCAGGGCGACGCGGTCCGGGCCGTCGGCGGCGCGCCCACCGAGCCGCCCTGCGTCACAGGCGGGGTGTACGGCCTGAGCGCCGGAGCCCGCCGCGCGGCGGCGGAAGCGGTCGGCCGGGGCGTGCACCGGATGCGCGGATTCCTCACGGCCCTGGTGGACGAGGGGCGGCGGGTGGCGGCCGTGGAGGTGGCGCGCATCATCGATATCGATCGGCCATCAGATCTCGAGACTGCCAACGCGTGGCTCGCCGCTCGCGAAAGGTGACCCTTGGCCCAACTGGTCGCGATTTACCGCAACCCGTCATACTCGCCGCTCCAGCATGGGGTGAACGACACCGCGATCCTCGACGCGACCGTCGCGCAGTTGGCCGCGCGGGGATGGCGCACGGCGAAGACGACCGAGCGCGAGGTGGAACAGGGGCGCCTGCCGGCCGCCGAGCTGTACCTCAACATGTGCCAGGGCTCGCTCGCCGCGGAGCAGCTGATGCCGCTCGAGTCGGACGGCGTGGTGGTCGTGAATCGCCCGTCGAGCGCGCTCAACTGTCACCGCTACCGGCTGGTGAAGCGGATCGGCGACAGTATGCTCCCGTTTCCCCGCACGCTCATCCTCGCCAGCTCCGCTCCGCTCCCGCCCTCCGCCCAGCTGCAGAGCTTGAGCCCCGATCGCCAGAAGGTGTGGATCAAGCGCGGCGACGTGCACGCCGAGCGGCCCGAGGACGTGGTGGCGTCGCCGCTCGAGCAGCTGGCGGACACGTTGCAGGCGTTCCGGGCGCGGGGGATCCCGTGGGTGGCCTTGCAGGAGCACGTCCCCGGTCCGGTCGTCAAGTTCTACGGGGTGACCGACGGCCGGTTCTTCAACTGGTACGGGTCGGAGGCGGGGTTCGCGGGGGCGCGTCCCGCGATCGACGAAAACCGGCTCAAGGCGCTGGCGTTCGAGGCGGCGGCGATCCTCGGCCTCGAGGTATTCGGGGGCGACGTCGCGTTCCCGGAGCCCGACCGTCCGGTGCTGATCGACATCAACGACTGGCCGAGCTTCGCCCCGTTCCGTGACGCCGCGGCGCGCGCCATCGCCGACTACATCACTCATCGCTTCGCACATCGGAAACGTTCGTGACCCATACCTTGCGCAAGCTCCAGATCCCCGGCCCGAAGTCGCAGGCGCTGTTCGACGCCGAGGCCCGCTACCTCGCCCCCGGCACCCAGAGCGTGGCACTGTTCAGCCAGCTCACGATCGACCGCGGCGCCGGGGCTGTTCTGTATGACGTCGACGGGAACAGCTACATCGATCTGCTCGCGGGGGTCGGCGTGGCGAGTCTGGGGTACGCGCACCCCAAGTACGTGGCGGCGTTGCAGCGACAAATCGCCCGCATTCACGTCGGCAGCTTCACGTCGGAGCACCGGGCGGCGCTCGTCAAGCTGCTCGCCGAGCTCACGCCCGGCGATCTGAACCGCTCGCAGTTCTACTCGAGCGGGGCAGAGGCGGTCGAGGCGGCGCTTCGGCTCGCCAAGTCGCGCACCGGGCATACCGAGGTGATCGGCTTCTGGGGTGGCTTCCACGGCAAGACGGGCGGCGTGCTCCCGGTGCTCGGCTCGAGCTTCAAGCACGCGCTCGGGCCGCTCATGCCCGGCGCCTACCTCTCACCCTACGCCGGGTGCGCGCGCTGCGCGTTCGACAAGACGTTCCCGTCCTGCGAGTGGCATTGCGTCGAGTTTCTGAGGAAGAAGGTCGAGGTCGAAACCACGAAGGACGTTGCCGCGATCCTGGTGGAGCCGATCCAGGGGACGGCCGGGAACGTGGTCCCGCCCCCCGGCTACCTGCAGCAGCTGCGCCGGCTGGCCGACGAGCTGGGCGCGCTCCTCATCTGCGACGAGATGATCACGGGCTTCGGGCGCACGGGGAAGATGTTCGCGATCGAGCATGAAGGCGTGCTGCCGGACGTGCTCACGGTCGGGAAGGGCTTCGGCGGCGGCTTCCCGATCAGCGGGGTGATCGCCCGCGAAGAGGTCGCGTTCTCCAAGCCGTGGGCCAACCCGAGCGGCAGCTCGTCGAGCTACGGCGGGAACCCGCTCGCGGCGGCCGCGGCGCGCATCACCGTGGAGACGATCATCGAGGACAACCTGGTGGAGCACGCCCGGCGCCTGGGCGAGAAGATGCTCGCCGAAATGAGACGCTGGGAGGCGGAACTGCCCATCGTCTCCGACGTGCGCGGCCGGGGACTGTTGCTCGGGATGGACCTCGTCCTCCCGGGAACGCGCACCTTGCTCGACAAGCAGACCACGCGGTGGATCTTCGACACGCTGCTGTCCCGCGGCGTGCTCGCGATGATCTACAATCCGGAGGTTCGCATCAATCCGCCGTTGGTGATCGAGGAAGACCAGGCGATGAGCGCCCTCGCCACCATGAAGGACGTGCTCGGTGAAGCCGCAGAGCGACTTGTCGCATAAGGGTCGGGCGGTGGAGGAGTGGGTCGACCTCCACTTTTTCCGTCCCATCGGCATTCGGATCGCCCGCGCCCTGCAGCCGAGCGGCGTCTCGGCGGACCAGGTCACCTTGTGGTCGCTCTTGATCGGTCTGGTGGCGGGCCACCTGTTTGCCTATCAGGACCGCTGGACCAACGTCATCGGCTTCCTGCTGTTCATCGTGTCCGACATCTTCGATTCGGCGGACGGCCAGCTGGCGCGGTTGCGCGGTACGTCGACGCGGTTCGGGCGCGCGCTCGACGGCATCAACGACAACCTCCGGTTCGTCAACCTCTACTTCCACCTCATCTACCGGCTGATCCATACGGGGTGGTGGTGGCCCGGCGCCGTTCTGCTGGTCGCGGCCGCGGGGCTGGCGCACACCTTCCAGAGCGCGGCAATCGATTTCGTGCGCAACGCGTTCCTGCGGATCGGCGTGGGCGACGGTGGCGAGCTGGACCTGCCCGAGGATCTGGACACCGGCGCGCGCGGCACGTTGCTGGAGCGGTTCGGGGCCCGCGTGTATCGCGACTATGTGATGCGGCAGGCGCAGCTCTTCCCCCGCTCGGTCAAGCTGATCCGCGTGCTGCGGCGTACGCGCGTAACGGAGTCGTTCCGAGCCGAATACCGCGCGCGCCAGGAGGTGGTGTTGCCGCTGTGCGCGTGGCTTGGGCAGAACATCCGCTTCCTGCTGCTCGGCGTCGCCGGGGTCGCATCCCGCGTCTCGGTGTTCCTCTGGGTCGAGGCGGTGTGGATGAGCCTGCTGCTCGTGGTGCTGCTGTGGATTCACGAGTGGAACGCCACGGCCCTGGGCGACACGCTCGCCAGCGAGCGCGATGCGT
>Ga0209160_1000858_pt1 | contig 25358 bp, 23 predicted proteins | sample GraSoiAngelo_153_FD_186167 | JGI IMG/M metagenome (GOLD analysis project Ga0209160, IMG submission 186167) | Grasslands soil microbial communities from the Angelo Coastal Reserve, California, USA - 14_1009_12_40cm (SPAdes) (version 2) | ecosystem: Environmental > Terrestrial > Soil > Grasslands ...
CGACCATGCGCAAAATCAAGCAGAATCTTTTCTGGGCTTTCATCTACAACGCTCTCGGAGTGCCCATTGCGGGCGGAGTGCTCTACCCGTTCTTCGGGCTTTTGTTGAGTCCCATGATTGCCGCCGCGGCGATGAGCTTCAGTTCCGTTTCGGTGATTTCCAACGCGTTGCGATTGCGCAAAGCGACATTGTGAAAATGGCTTATTGCTTTGCTGACTGCAGGATCGAGGAGGGATTCTTCGACTTCGTAACCGCGCGGCCCGCAGGCGGGCCGAGGAAAAAACGCGCGGCCACTTCGCTCAGAATGACAACGGGCAGTGCAAAGGATTATTTCGAGCGGAGGAGGGCGTCGAGGGCGGCAGTGAGCTCGGGGCTGGTCCAATCCTGAGGGCCGACGATTTTGCGGGCGATGCGGGCGTCGCGGCTGATGAGGTAGGCTTCGGGAATCATCACGGTGCCGTAGTTGGTGCCAATTTTTCTGCCGTCATCTCGATAGGTGGGAAAGTTTACTTGATGTTCGCCAAGAAATTTCTGATAGGCGGAGGGGTCGTCATCCCAGCTTATGCCAATCACCGTTCCACCTTGGGTCGAAATGCGCTGCTGAAGAGCGTTTAGCGACGCCGCCTCTTCCACGCAGGGCGGGCACCAGGACGCCCAGAAATCCAGCACGACGACCTTGCCGCGAAGATCCGACAAATGAAATTGCCGGCCGCCGGTTTCGACGGTGAAGTCGGGAGCGCGGCGACCCGCGACGCTGGGTTCGCCCTGGCGGTAGCTGGGCATGGCAAAGACGTACAACACGGCCAATGCTCCGACCATGGCCAGGCCGCCGAGGAGTTTTTGTTTCATCCGCACGTCTCGTTCATAAATTGAGTACGAGTGGGCAAAGCTCACGACACATGCTCATGAGAGATCCCTCGCTCCCGCTGTTCGCTCGGGATGACGATGCTGGCCGCATCGTCAGTTATAATAACTCGCCGGTTGAGCCTGCGCACTCTTACCTTCCCACGCAATGAATCCCGACGAATGCGTATCTGCGATCATACCCGCGAGAAACGAGGAGCGCACGATTGCGCAAGCCGTCATTTCCGTGGCGGAGCAACCTGAAATTCGCGAGGTTGTGGTTGTAAACGATCAATCCAGCGACAGCACCGGCGAGATATTGCGGCGGCTGGCGGCCGGGCAGCCGAAACTGCGCGTATGCGAGGCGGGACCGTTGCCGGCCGGTTGGGTAGGGAAGAATCACGCGGCGTCGCTGGGAGCGCAGAAAGCCGGATGCGATTGGCTGCTTTTTACGGATGCAGATGCGCTGCATCTGCCGGGATCAACGGCTCGCGCGCTCGCGGAAGCCGAATCCCGCAGGGCGGATCTGGTTTCCTATTCTCCGGGACAGGAGATGCACACGTGGTGGGAGCGCGCGCTGATTCCTTTCGTTTTTTGCCGGCTTTCGCAACTCTATTCCTACGCGACCGTGAATGATCCCGATTCACCGGCGGCAGCGGCCAATGGGCAATATCTGCTCGTTCGGCGGAATGTTTATGAACAGATCGGAGGGCACGCGGCGGTCCGCGATGAGGTGCTCGAGGACGTGGCCCTTGCGCGCCTGGCGAAATCGGCCGGCTTTCGCTTGCATTTTGCGCCGGGCGAGCAGATTTGCCGCGTGCGCATGTATGCAAGTTTCCAAGCGATGTGGGAAGGGTGGTCGAAGAATCTGCTTCCGTTGGTCAGCTGGTCCGGCCAGCGAGTGACGCGGGAGTTGCTTTCGGTGATGCCGTGGATTCCGCTGTTATGCCTGTTGCTTACGCCGTGGCATATCGTCTTGGGCGCGCTGGGACTCCTGCTGCTGGCAGGGCGCCATGCGAGCTACGCGGCGCTGCTGCGGAAGAATCGTTTCCCGCTCGCTAGCGTCTTATACTATCTAGTGGGTGCTGCTCTCTATTGCGCCGCATTGCTGGCCTCGGATTGGGGTTACGCGCGAGGCAAAATAGCGTGGAAAGGACGAGAGTATCCGGTGGCGACGCCCGCTCGCCGGTCGTGAGCCGATGGTCTATGTGACGCGCAAAATCGAGTTTTCCGCCGCGCACCGCTATCACAATCCGGCGTTTTCGGACGAGGAGAACCGGCGAATCTTCGGCAAGTGTAACAACGCGAATGGGCACGGCCATAACTACGTGCTGGAAGTTACCGTGGGCGGAGAAACCGATCCGGCAACGGGAATGGTCCTGGATTTGAAGGAACTGAAGGAAATTTTAGAGCGCGAGATCATGAATCGCATGGACCACCGCTTCTTGAATTATGAGGTGCCGGAATTGGCGAACCAGATTCCCACCTGCGAGAACATTGCCGCGCTGATCTGGAAGCTGCTGATGCCAAAAATAAAGAAGGGGCGGCTGACTCGAGTGCGGCTGTGGGAGTCTTCGGATCTTTACGTGGACTGCTATGGGGACGGGGCGGCATGAGGCTGGAACTGACCCGGCGGTACGCGCTGGCGGCTTCGCACCGGCTGCACAGCCCGCATTTAGACGATGCGGAAAACGAGCGAATCTACGGCAAGTGCAATAACCCCTACGGCCATGGGCATAATTACGTCGTGGAGGTCACCGTAACGGGAGAGATTGATACCGCGACGGGCATGATCGCGCACCTGGGCGATCTCGATAGTTACGTGGCGCGGGAGATCATCGAGCCATTCGATCATATGTATTTGAACAAGGACGTGGAGGCTTTCCGCGATCGCGTGCCGACAACGGAAAATTTCTGCATGGAGATTTTTGAGCGCTTGAAGCGATTTCCCGGTGCGCGTCTGGTACGTATTCGCCTCGAGGAGACTGGCCGTAACAGTTTCGAGTACGCCGGCCAGCGGAATGGGGATGAACATGACTGATTCGCCGAAGAAGACCGAAGAGCTCAAGCTGAATGATGAGCTCCAGCAAGGCAAAGGAGAGAACATCGCCGATCTGGTGCGCGTGATGCTCTCGCGTATCGGCGAGGATCCGGCCCGTGAAGGCTTGCGGCGCACGCCGGAGCGCTTTGAACGCGCGCTGCGTTATTTGACCAGCGGTTACCATCAGGACCCGGAAAAAGTTCTGAACGGCGCGATGTTTTCGGTTTGCTACGACCAGATGGTGGTGGTCAAGGATATTGATCTTTTCAGCTTGTGCGAACACCACATCCTTCCTTTTTTTGGAAAATGCCACGTCGCCTATCTCCCCGATAAACGCGTGGTCGGCCTATCGAAAATTCCCCGGCTGGTGAATATGTTCTCGCGCCGGCTGCAGATTCAGGAGCGGCTGACCAACCAGATCGCGCAAGCGATTCAGAAGGTCATCCAGCCGCTAGGCGTGGGCGTGGTGATCGAGGCGCGTCATTTGTGCATGGTCATGCGCGGCGTGGAAAAATATCGCACCGAGACGATCACCAGCGCCATGCTGGGCGCCTTTCGCGAGAATCAGCAGACGCGAGAGGAATTTTTGTCGCTGATCGGCCGCCGCTCTGTCTAACCTTGCGAATCCGTCGAAACGCGCGTGTCACAGTGTTTCGGCCGTCGCGGTGTTTCAGCCGTCGCGAAGGGCGCTTCGCCGCCCGATCTTCCGGCCGCGTAGGGGATTTCCAGGAGGCCTCGGGTCCAAAGATCCCAAAATCCCCTTAGGCGGCGAGCGGTGCGTGTGGTACCCTAAAAGGGTCGAAGAGAACAGAAAAAGAGAGCGTAGGGAACGACGGAGAAAGACTTGAGAGAGGCAAAGGCAGTGTTGATCGAGCAATACCGAAGCCATCCGAAAGACACGGGGTCCCCCGAAGTACAAATCGCATTGCTCAGTGAACGGATCAACTACCTGACATCGCATCTCAAGTCGCACGCGAAAGATCATGCCTCACGCCGCGGTCTGATCATGATGGTGAACAGGCGCAGGCGTCTGCTGGATTATCTGAATCGTCGTGATCCCGATCGGTACCGCGAGATTGTCGAACGATTGAGTCTGCGAAAGTAGCTCGACTGCTTCCTCAGACATTTCTGGCGTCCCGCGAAGCGGCATTCGAGGCAAATCGCTTCGCCGGCTGGTTTTACCGGTTCGCAGGTTTACCGCCTTTCGCGCTCCTCGGAAGCTCTTCCGTTTCTCTCCGGCAAGGAAATTCACTTATCCAAAGCATGGACAGCCGCCTTTGACGCGGCGAAAGGAATTGAAGTTATGTCGCAATCTGCACCACATCAAGTACAAGTTGAAGTCGGCGGGCGCCCGCTGACGCTGGAAACGGGGAAATTAGCCAAGCAGGCGAATGGAGCCGTTCTGGTGAAGTATGGAGACACGCAACTGCTGGTCACGGCGTGCATGGATCCGCATCCGAGCGACCGTGACTTCTTGCCTCTTACCGTCGATTACCGCGAGTACACCTATTCGGCGGGCAAGATTCCCGGCGGCTTTTTCAAGCGAGAGGGCCGTCCCTCCGAACGCGAGATCCTCATTTCCCGATTGATCGACCGGCCGCTCCGGCCGCTCTTTCCGGAAGCGTGGCGTAACGAAACACAGATCGTAGGTTTGGTCTTATCGGCCGACAGCGAAAACGATCCCGACGTGATCGCCGTTACCGGCGCATCGGCGGCGGCGTTTATCTCCGATCTGCCGTTTGACAAACCGATTGCCGCGGTGCGCGTGGGATTGCTGGAGGGCCAGTTGGTGGCCAATCCGACCACGGCCGAGCAGAAAACAAGCCTGCTGAATATTGTTGTCGCGGGAAGCGAAGATGCGATTGTCATGATCGAGGCCGGAGCGCTGGAGGTTTCCGAAGACACCATCGCGGACGCGCTCAGCTTCGGTCACGACCAAATTCGCCGCATCATTGCAGCCATACGCGAGCTGCACGATCTGGTCCGGCCGAACAAAGTGGTCGTCCCGCCGCTGGTTTTCAACGAAAAAGTGACGAGAGACATCGAGAAGCGCTTTGGCGAAAGATTGCACGACGCGCTGGACACCGCCAAGTATCCGAAAAAGGAAAGCTACCGGCGGGTGGACGACCTCAAAGAAGAAGTGCTGGCCACGATTCCGGAAGAAGACGAGGAGTTACGGAAAGACGCGGAACGGGCGTTTGAACGTCTGCGAGAGAAATTTTTCCGCGACGACGTGCTTCACCGCCACCGCCGCCCGGATGGGCGAGCGTTCGATCAGATTCGGCCGATCACCTGCGAGGTGGGATTGCTGCCTCGGGTGCACGGCTCGGCGCTTTTCACGCGCGGCGAGACGCAAGCGCTGGCTACCTTGACGCTCGGCACCAAGGAAGACATGCAGCGGCTGGACCTGCTTTTCGAGGACGAAGCCTTCAAGCGCTTCATGCTGCATTACAATTTCCCGCCGTTTTCGGTGGGCGAAGTGAAGTTTCTGCGCGGGCCGGGACGGCGCGAGATTGGTCACGGAGCGCTGGCGGAACGGGCATTGCTCAACTTACTTCCCCCCGAAGCTGATTTTCCCTACGCCATGCGGCTGGTGTCGGACATCTTGGAATCCAATGGTTCGTCGTCGATGGCCACCGTGTGCGGCGGCTCGCTGGCGCTCATGGATGCAGGAGTGCCCCTGCGCGCGGCGTGCGCAGGAATCGCTATGGGCTTGGTCATCGAGGGGGACAAGACTGCCGTGCTGACCGACATCGCCGGCGCTGAGGACCATTACGGCGATATGGATTTCAAGGTTGCCGGCACGCGAGCCGGAATTACAGCGCTGCAGATGGACATTAAAGTTGGGGGCGTTAGTGTCGGGGTGATGCGGCAGGCGCTGGAGCAAGCCCGAAAGGCGCGACTCGAAATTCTCGACATCATGGATCGCACACTCACCGAGCATCGCGGGACGATGTCGCAGTACGCGCCTCGCTTGTTCCAATTGACCATTCCGACTGACAAGATTCGCGATCTGATCGGCCCGGGCGGAAAAAAGATTCGCTCCATCATCGAGGCCACGGGCGTGAAGATCGACGTTATGGACGATGGCAAGGTACACGTCTTCGCTTCCGACGGCGAGTCGGCCGAATCGGCGCTGCGCATGATCCGCGATGTTACGGCCACCGCCGAGATTGGCAAGACCTACCTCGGTAAAGTCGTCCGCTTAGCTGATTTCGGGGCTTTTGTGGAGATTTTTCCCGGCACCGACGGATTGCTGCACATCAGCGAGATCGCCGAACAGCGCATCCGGGACGTGCGCGACGAACTGAAACTCGGTGATCAGGTGCTGGTGAAAGTTCTGGCCATCGAGGGCAATAAGATTCGCCTCTCGCGCAAGGCCATCCTCCGCGAACAACGTGAGAAACAGCGGAAGGAAGCGAGCGCACAATAACAAGAACGGCGAATTACCGCCGTCACAGACAAAAAGGGGAGGCTCAATTGCCTCCCTTTTTTTAGCAGATGGGTTAGCTCACGCGTTCGATGCGCGCGCCCAGGCGGATCAGTTTTTCCTCGATGCGTTCGTAACCGCGGTCGATGTGGTAGACGCGGTCCACGTAGCTCTCGCCCTGGGCCACTAACGCCGCCAGCACCAGAGAGGCGCTGGCGCGCAAGTCCGAAGCAATCACTGTGCTGCCCTGCAGCGTGGTCGGCCCGCGGACGATGGCTTTGCGGCCGTCAATGGAGATATTCGCGCCCATGCGCATCATCTCGCTGGCGTGCATGAAGCGGTTCTCAAAGATGGTCTCGGTGATTACCGAGGTTCCTTCGGCTTGAGTGGCCAGAGCCATGAATTGGGCCTGCATATCGGTGGGGAACCCCGGATACTCCTCCGTCCTCACATCCGCGGCCATGAGTTTGCGGGCGCCGCAGACGCGCAGTGTGCGATCGCCGGCTTGCTGAATATCCACGCCGGTCTGGCGAAGTTTGGAGATTAGCGAGGCGAGGTGCTGCGGCTCACACTCCGCTAGCTCCAGCGCGCCTCCTGTAATCGCGCCCGCGACCAGAAATGTGCCCGCTTCGATTCGGTCGGGGATGATGCTGTGCGTCGCGCCGCCCAACCTCTCAACGCCCTGCACGCGCAGTGAGGACGTTCCCCCGCCCTCGATTCGAGCGCCCATCTTCGCGAGCAACTCGACGAGGTCGGTAACTTCCGGCTCCAGCGCGGCATTTTCGATGCACGTTTCTCCGTCCGCGAGAACCGCCGCCATCAGGATATTCTCCGTGCCGGTGACGGTTATTTTTTCAAAGGTGACCCGCCCTCCGGGCAATCGGCCGCCTTGCGGTACCGTGGCGGCCACATAGCCGTGCTCGGTGGAAATGTTGGCGCCCATCTGCTCGAGCGCCTTCAGGTGCAAATCCACCGGCCGAGCGCCGATGGCGCAGCCGCCCGGAAGAGAGACGCGGGCGTAACCCAAGCGGCCGACGAGGGGTCCCAGCGTCAGAATCGATGCGCGCATGGTGCGCACGAGCTCGTAGGGCGCTTCGGCATCGGAAATTTTCTCCGCTTGAATGGTGAGGCCGGTGGGAGGCAGGTCCGGAGTTTCCACCCGGACGTTCATGTGCGCCAGCAGACGCCCCATGGTGATGATGTCGCGCACGCGAGGAATATTCCGCAGATGCACGGGCTCAGGCGTCAGCAGCGCAGCAGCCATCGCCGGCAGGGCGGAATTCTTCGCCCCGCTGATGCGTACAGTGCCTTGAAGGCGACCTCCGCCTTCGATCCGGAAACGGTCCATTAACTCTTCTTCCGCGAACTCATCCTAGGCTGAGCGGCTTGCTTGCCCGACCGGCCGGCCGAATGCACGGCGAGCGCTTGCCACAAATTTCCTCCAGTCCGTTTCAGCCGGCGCCGTGCTTGGGAGGCGGACAAGCCCATTTTCAGCATCACCAGCGCCACGCGCAGACTGCCGGATCGCGCGAGCGCTCGCTTGGCCTTCGGCGCGTCCGCACCGGTGGCCTCTTCGAGGATTCGCAGGCCTCGGCTGCGCAGTTTCTCATTGGTCATGCTGAGGTCCACCATCCAGTTATTGTAAACGCGCCCGAGGCGGATCATGGCGGCAGTGCTGAGCATGTTGAGAATAAGTTTCTGTGCCGTGCCTGCCTTCATGCGCGTCGAGCCGGCGATGACCTCGGGACCAGTCTGCGGAGCAATGGTAATGCCGGCCAAGCGACGCGCCGGCGAATTCCGGCTGGAGGTCACCAGCACCGTCTTTGCCTTGCGTTTGCGCGCGAACCGCAGGGCGCCCAGTACATAACGCGTGCTGCCGCTGGCGCTCACGCCAATTACGGTGTCCCGGGCGCCAATCTTTCGCGCGGCAAGATCTCTGGCGCCTTGGGAGGCCGAGTCCTCCACGCCTTCGGCGGCGCGAGTGAGGGCGCGGCGTCCCCCTGCGACGAGAGCCTGCACCAGGCGAGCGGGGACGCCAAAGGTGGGAGGGCATTCGGCTGCATCCAGCGCGGCCAGGCGGCCGCTCGTGCCGGCACCTACATAAATCAACCGCCCGCCTGCTTCGATGGATTTGGCAACGACGTTTACGGCGCGTGCGATCGAGGCGAGCTCTCGTCCCACTGCTTTGGGGACGAGCCGATCTTCGCGATTGATGATCTCGAGGAGCTCGCGCGTTCCCAGTTGATCGAGCCTGCGCGAGCGCGGATTGCGCCGCTCGGTGGCCGCCCGGTAAGAGGAGTTTTTCAAGGCTCGCAATTCGATTTGCCGGTTGGCGCAAGATCCGAAAGTGAGGTGAAGGCGCTACACGCTGACGTGAGGGGCTCTTTCGGCAGCCTCATCGGTTCGGTCCCGGCAGCAAGCCCAGGCACTCCACGATGGCGTTGTGAATTGCCGGCTGGACGTGGCGGATCTCGTCGTCATCGGGATCGGCATGCGTCCGATTCGCATTGGTCAGCAGCACGACGAAGAGCTCCTTTTGTTTGTCGATCCATAGGGAGGCTCCGGTGAACCCGGTGTGGCCGATGCTCTGCTTGGAAAAGTACCGGCCGCTCGAAGAGGGTTCTGTAGGTACATTCCAGCCTAACGTGCGCGTGTTTTCCGCGAGCGGCGCCGGGGAAGTGAATTCCGTGACCGTTTGGCGCCGAAGGATTCGCTCGTGTGCGTAGATGCCGCCGTTCAGCAGCATCTGGCAAAAGATAGCCAGGTCGGGGCCCGTGGAGAACATCCCGGCGTGGCCGGCGACTCCGTTCATCACCGAGGCGTTTTCGTCATGAACCTCGCCATGCAGCACACGCTGGCGCGCGCCAGAGACTCTTTCGGTGGGGGCAATACGCGCACGCAGCGATTTGGGCGGACGAAACATCGTGTTGGTCATGCCGAGCGGCGCAAAAATGCGCTCCTGCGCTAATTGATCGAGCGGCCGGCCGGTCAGCCGCTCGATCATTGCGCCCAGCAGGATGAAGCCGATATCCGAATAGACCGATTTGGCGCCGGGTTCATGCGCAAGGGGCTCCGCCAGGACGCGGGCGAGAATTTCGCTGCGGCTTTTGAGCTTCACAAAATAATCTTGGTGCGGCGGCAATCCCGAAGAGTGAGCGAGCAGATGCGCCACGGTCACGCGTTCGCGCCGGTCGCGATCCGGTCCGCAGGCCCATGCGGGGAGATAACGGTTGATGGGAGCGCTGACGTCCAGTTGCCCCGCTTCGCTAAGAAGCGCGGCAAGCGTAGCTGTAACCACGGGTTTTGTGAGCGAAGCCGCATCGTAAATCGTCCGCTCGTTGACTTTCGCTGAATCCAGAGCATAAGTCTGGCGTCCGAAGGCGTGAACGAATAGCTCACCCTGGTATCCCACCGCAAGCACGCCTCCCGGGGCTGCGCGATCCGAAATGGCTGCCTCGAGCAGTGTGCAGGCAGGCGCGAGTTTCACACGCATCTGATGGCCCGCGGGCAGGAGCTTCATCGGATTTGCCGCAAGATCGATGCCCGCGCCCAGGCATACCGCGCGGGGCACGTTCACGGGAATGCGGCCCGAGGTGGGCGCCTGGCCGAAAATCGCCCGAGCGGCGGCGCGTTGTGCTACGTCGGCGTTGCTGAAGATGCCGAGCCACGTCTTTGCCTCGGGAAAATGCTTGATCACATAAGGGCTTCCGAAGCAGGCCACGATTACTGGCTGCCTAAGGGCCAGCACGCGATGTACCGCCGCGGCCTGCTCTTCCGGCAGGGCCACGCTGCCTTTGCGGTCGGCCACGCGCACAAAAAGCGCCAGAACTACGGCGTCGCAGGCGGCGAGTTTAGAGAATTCGAGGCTGCTGATGGGCGCGAACCGAGTATCAAATTGCAGAGTTTCGAGCGCATCCACACGCCAGCGGATTTCGTTTTCCAAAAATCGTCCCGGGTGAACATCCGGATCACCGGCGATACTCAGGAGCAATAATTTCAGGGGCCGCGCGGCATCCAGAGGCAAGAGGCGTTGCGCGTGACGCAGGAGGGTAATGCCCCGGCCGGCGATTTCATCCGCCGAGCGGCCGAATTCCGCCCGCGCCAGCGACGCCGGCAGGGAATCGAGGTCCACAAATTTATCTCGATGCAGGCCGACGCGCGCTTTCGCCCGGAGCACGCGAGCTACAGCTTGATGGATTCGCTCGGGCGGCAGGCGGCCGGATTTCGCCGCTTCTTTGAGTGACAACAGGGCTGCTTCGGGTACGGGCGGCTGCAAAAGCAAATCTGTCCCGGCGAGAATTGCCTGCACGGCGGCTTCGCCGGGCGCATAGTGCCGCGCAACGCTCCCCATATCGAGCGCGTCGGTGACCACCAGTCCGTCAAAACCCAGTTCACGCCGCAGCAGGCCGCTAATGATTTTCTGCGAGAGCGTCGCCGATCTCCCAGGATCAGGTTCGAGCGCCGGCACGGCAAGGTGGCCCGTCATTACCGTGCTTGCTCCGGCGGCAAAGGCGGCCCGGAACGGAGGCAACTCCACGGTGTCGAGATGAGCGCGGTCGCTCGAGATGGCGGGCAAATCGAGATGCGAGTCGATCAGCGTATCGCCGTGGCCGGGAAAATGTTTTGCGGTGGAAAGCGCGCCGTTCTCTTCCACGCCGCGCACATAAGCCTCGACGAATGCAGACACGCGCCCTGGATCCTCGCCAAAGGAGCGGACGTTGATAATGGGGTTGTCCGGGTTGCTGTTGACATCCGCGACGGGCGCGAAAATCCAGTGCACGCCCACGGCCCGCGCTTCGGCCGCAGTAATGCGTCCGACGGTGTAGGCGTCCTCGGGGCGGCCAGTGGCCGCGATGGCCATGGCATGCGGGAAAGATGTGCCATGCTCGAGCCGCATGGCCGTGCCGCGCTCGAAATCGGCCGCAAACAGCAATGGAACGCGCGCTGTTTTCTGCAGCTCGTTAATCAACGCGGCCGTCGCATAAGGCTTACCGCGCTCGATTCCGAGGGGGCCCGCACGGGCGCCCAGCATGAACCCACCGATGTGATTTTGCACGACGGCACGCTGCAACTCCCGATATTCCGCGCTTTCTGAGGAGGTGAATTCCCCATGAAAGGACAGCATCAGAAGCTGCCCAAGTTTTTCCTCCAGGCTCATTTTTGCCAGAGTGCGCTTGATCCACGACTGCGCATCGGGCGAAAGACGCCGGCGGACATTTTTACGAGCGGCCGAGCGCAAACCTGGCGTGTGGCGGGAACGTGGCATCAATAGGATGGCCGCAGGAAACAGGCTGGAGACTTCATCACCAACGGGCGAGCGGCCAGTGCCTTCTGCTGCATGCGTGGATTGAGGCGACGCTCAACCAGCGGAGCCTTCGCCTGCGCCAAAAAGTATAAAGCCGCGAACGATTTGCATACAACAAATGCGACAACCAACGGACTTAAATGATAAGCCTCGCGTTAGGAACAGGGCGGCGGCGCGGGTATCTGCCCCTAATCTAGCTGGATATTCCACCGATTGCGCCGCGCCGGAGCCGGGGCTACACTCGCCTTGATGCGCATCGTGTCCCTGCTTCCTGCCGCGACGGAAATTCTCTACGCCGTCGGCGCGGGTAATTCCGTTGTTGGCGTTACGCATGAATGCGATTTCCCGCCAGAAGCAGCCAAAAAACCGGCGCTGATTCGGCCGCGCGTCGATCCTTCCGCGCTTCCGGCGGAAGTGGACCGGCAGGTGAGAGAACTTGTCGGCCGCGGCGAGAATATTTACGCGCTCGATACGGAACTGCTCCTGCGGCTCCAGCCAGATCTTATCGTGACGCAGGATTTGTGCGACGTTTGCGCCGTGTCGGCTGACGATCTCGCAGCGGCGCTTTCGCGTTTTCCGGCAGGGAACCGGCCCCTCGTGGTCAGCTTTACCCCCCGCAGTCTGGACGATGTCTGGAAGGGCGTCGGTGAGATCGCCGAGGCTGCTGATTGCGCTTCAGAGGGGCGAGCGCTGGCAGAATGGCTGGCTTTGGAAGCCGCCAGGGTGCGGCGGGCCGTAGCGGAAGCGGCGCCACGTCCGCGCGTGCTGTGCCTGGAATGGTTCGATCCACCCTACGCGGCCGGACATTGGGTCCCGGAGATGGTGCGGCTCGCGGGTGGCATCGACGTCCTCGGTCGCGAAGGAGCGCCGTCGTTTGGCATCCAGTGGCAAGAGGCCATCTCGGCTCAGCCCGAGATTCTTCTCCTGATGTCTTGCGGCTATGACCTGGAACGAAATATCCATGTGTGGCGTTCGACGAATCTGCCCCCGGGATGGGACGAAGTTCCCGCGGTCAGGAACGACCGCGTCTACGCTGTGGATGCCAATGCATATTTTTCACGCCCGGGACCGCGCCTGAGCGAAGGTCTGGCGTTGCTGGCGGCACTGCTGCACCCCACGCGCGTGCGCACGGATTTGGCATCGAAACCTGCATCGGTGCGGCGAGTCACCTCCGAAAGCGGTACGGTGCGAGCCAGGCCCGCCGGGTAGATTGCATCGCTGAACCTCTGCAGTCCAAGCGGCGGAGTCCTGCCCCGCCGCTCACGTTTTCGAGCAGGGCTCTTGAGAGCTCCCTCGCCCAGGCTCCTCGCTCGGGACGCCGATGTCCGGTCTTAGGAGCCCAATGGACTCCGCCGGAGCCCCGAAACCAGACCTGGTCGGATCGGCGATTGACCGGAGTGGCGATCTGCCTAAGAATACTCGGCCTATGAGCAATCCTCTTTCACACAAACGTTTGGCGGTACTCGGCGCAGGGAAGATGGGCGGCATTCTGCTGCGCGCATTCTTGGATCAGAAGCTGGTGTCGCCGGGGCACGTGGCCGCGACGGTGCGGCACGCCGAGCGCGCCGAGAAGCTTGGCAAAGAACTGGGCGTGCGCATCGGCACGGACAACCACGCCGCGGTGCATGGCGCGGACGTGGTGCTGCTGGCGGTGAAGCCGATGCAGGTGGCGGAAGTGTTGCAGGAGATTCACGCGGAACTGAAGGCGGGAAGCGTGCTGGTCTCCATAGCGGCTTCAGTGCCGACGAAATTTATCGAGCAGCACCTGGGGCGCGAAGTCCCGGTGGTGCGCGCCATGCCCAACACGCCGTGCGCCATCGGCTGCGGGATGACCGGAATCGCGCGGGGCACTCACGCCGGCACGGCGCACGTGGAGATGGCGCGAGCCATGTTCGAGGCTGTGGGGCGCGTGGTCGTGCTGGATGAAAAGCACATGGACGCGGTGACGGGGCTTTCCGCGAGCGGCGCGGCGTTTGTCTACATTATCCTGGAGTCGCTGGCGGAAGGCGGAGTGAAGGTAGGCCTGCCGCGCGACGTAGCCACACTCTTGGCGGCGCAGACCATGCAGGGCGCGGCGAGGACCGTGCTCGAGACCGGGGACCATCCGGCGCTCTTGAAAGACGGCGTGACCACGCCGGCGGGCTGCACCATCGACGGCATCATGGAACTGGAAGACGGCAAGGTTCGCGTGACGCTGATCAAGGCCGTGGTGAAGGCCACTGAGCGGGCCAAAGAATTGATGTTCGACGCGGTATAGAAGGAACTGGCGCGGGTTAAGCCGGCCTCGGGCTGGTGAGCCGGACCTCCCGAGATTCGTACAAGCGTCGACTTACTTCGACCCGGCGAATTATTTCGACGCTGGGGCGAGGCCGCGATACTTCAGCATGGGCTCGATGCTGGGTTCCTTTCCCAGCCACGCAGCATACATCTTGGCGAGGTCCTCGGTATTGCCTCGCGAAAGCACCATCTGACGGAAGCGGTCGCCGTTGGCCCGCGTTAGCCCGCCGTGATCCTCGAACCATTGGAAGGCGTTGTCGTCCAGCATCTCGCTCCACAGGTAAGCGTAGTAGCCGGCGGAGTAGTCGTTACCCCAGATGTGCAGGAAGTAGCTCGAGCGGTAGCGCGGCGGCACGTAACTCAGCGCGATCTGCGCCTTCTGCAATGCCTCCGTTCCGAACGGATCCGGATTTTGCAGCGGCGCGCCGGGCGGAAGTGTATGCCACTGCATATCGAGTTCCGCGGCGGCGAGCAGCTCGGTGAACATATAACCCTGGTTGAAGGTTTCCGCCTTCTTGATCTTGGCGGCGAGTTCCGCGGGCATAGGCGCCCCGGTTTTGTAATGTTTGGCGTAATTATTGAACACCGCAGGATAAGTCGCCCAGTGTTCGTTGAACTGCGAAGGGAACTCGACGAAATCGCGCGGCACGTTGACACCTTCAAGACTGGGGTACTTGGTATCGGCGAATATACCGTGTAGCGCATGACCGAATTCGTGGAACATAGCGGTTACATCATCAAAGCTGAGGAGAGTGGGTTGGCCCTGCACGGGCTTGGGAAAATTAAAAACGTTATAGACCACCGGCTGGATGCCAAGCAGTTTGGATGGATCGACAAACTCGTCCATCCAGGCGCCGCCATTTTTGTTATCGCGCTTGAAATAATCGCCATACCAAAGCGCCAGCGATTTGCCGTTGGAATCGAAGACCTCGAAAACGCGCACATCCGGGTGGTACACCGGAATGTCGTGGCGTTCCTTGAAGGTGAGCCCATAAAGCTGGCCGGCGGCGTAAAAAAGGCCATTCTGGACCACGTTGTTTAATTCGAGATACGGCTTGATCTGCGCCTCATCCAGGTCGTATTTCTGCTTACGGACCTGCTGGGAATAAAACTCCCAATCCCAGGGCTGCAGCTGGAAGCCGCCGTGCTGCGCGTCGATCACGGCCTGGATATCCTTGGCTTCGCTGATGGCTTTCGCCGCAGCCCCGGGCACCAATGCATTCACAAATTTCAGCGCGGCGTCCGGGTTCTTGGCCATCTGATCTTCCAGCTTCCAGGCCGCGTAGTTCGGAAAGCCAAGCAACTTGGCCTTCTCGGCGCGAAGCTGGGCCAAACGGGCGATGGTGTCGCGCGTATCGTTGGGACCGCCGTGTTCGGCGCGATTCCAGGAATTTTCGAAGATGGCCTGGCGGGTCGAGCGATTGCTTAGGGTAGCCAGGTCAGGCTGTTGCGTGGTGTTCTGCAAGGGAATGACGTAGCCGCTCAGCTTGCGCTCTTTCGCTGCTTGCATGGCCGCGGCGATTTGCGCATCGCTCAGGCCGGCGAGCGCCTTTTTATCTGAAGTGACGTAGGCCGCGGCCTTGGCCGCAGCGAGCAGCTTCGATTCGAACGCGGTGGTGAGAGTCGATTCCTCTTCGTTCAGCTTTTTCAGTTTGGCCTTATCGGAAGCGGAGAGATTGGCGCCGGAATGCACAAATTTTTTGTAATCGAACTCCACCAGCCGCAGCGATTCCGGATCGAGCTTGAGCGAAAGCCGTTGCTTATAGATCGCGGCAACACGCGCGAAGAGCTTGGCGTCGAGGAAGATCGCATCCTGGTGCGCCGCCAATTTGGGCGCTTCGATGTCCTTCACTTTCTGCAGGTCAGGATTCAGGTTCGCCGAAGTAACGCCGTTAAACGCCCCCATCACGCGATCCAGCAACCGGCCCGTCTTTTCCATGGCCACAATGGTGTTCTCAAACGCCGGCGCGGCCGGATTATTCGCGATGTCCTGCATCTCCTTGCGCTGCTCCGCCATGCCGGCTTCGATGGCGGGCTGATAATCGCCGTCCTTGATTTTGTCGAACGGCGGCGCCTGAAACGGCAAGGTGCTGGGCGCGTAGAATGGGTTCGCCGGGCCAAAAGGCGCGTCGGCGGTCAAACCAGGCTTAATGCTCAAAGCGACCGCCAGTGCGCCAATGGCGGCCAGAATAATAAATTGTGGCGGCGTGATCTTGGCCCTGCTCGGCCGGATTGTGCTCATCGCTTTTCATTACCTCGTATTCTCGATTGTAAGGGAGACACGGGCCTGCGGGCTACCTCGGTCGCATAACCTGGAACACGATGCGGCTCTGAACGGCAGTCAGCCCGGTACTACTAAAACCACAGTACGGCCAAAATCTGGGTCCAGCGGCCCATTGAAACACGCGGCTGTGGGTCCGAATATCCCCTTGTGAGATTCAGCAGGATGAACACGATAAAAGCGAAAATGCCATGATAACTAGCGCCCCCTTCAGAGAAAAACGCGCCAATCAGCGTTTCTCGTTCTTCGCGGATGCCGAAATTACTCTGCACGACGGAACGTCAGTTCCCACACAGATTGCTGAATTGAGCTCGCGAGGTTGTTACATGGGTACGCTTCTACCCATTCCTATTGGGACGGAATTTCGCTTGCGGATCTCGCACGACATGAGGACATGCGAACTGCAGGGCAAGGTGATCTACCTGCATTCCGGCAGCGGCCTGGGCATTTTCGGCATGGGCGTGCTTATTGAAAAGATAGCCGCTGACGAGCGCTCCGTAATCGACACGTGGCTGTACGATCTCGCCCGGAAGCGGCTTGCCATACCCTTGCCACTGACCTGACCTACGCGCGCGGCAGCGTCTCCAGACAAATACGGCCGGTAGCCATCGCGCCGGCATGGGTAACTTTGGCACAACGCTCATACCAGCCTGACGTGTCGGCGCTAGTTCCTGATAAGTCCTGCCAGCTCAACCGGTCGTGATAATATCACGGCAGGTGCATTCGCCTTGTGGTTAGTCCCGACCAAAGATGGGGAGGTCACCCGTGAAATTCCTTCTGGCTTTTGCTCTCGCTGCGAGTGGTGTGATCGTTTCGGTTCCGCTATTCGCACATCACGGCAACGCGTCGTACGACTCGACGAAGACGGTCACGGTGAAGGGAACGGTGACGGACTACATGTGGGCCAATCCTCATGTTTTCCTGAAGGTCGACGCCAAGGACAACAGAGGCAACACGTTGCATTGGATTATAGAAGCTCAAAACCCACTGTCCCAGACTGAAGTAGGCTGGACCAAGAATACGTTTAAGCCTGGCGATGAGGTCATCGTGGAAATCATTCCAGCCAAGAACGGGCAGCCCATCGGACGTTTCGGTGTCGCGGGACCAACAGCGGGCCTGGCAACACAAGAGAGCCGTATCGTGATCAATGGCAAACAGTTCAAGCCATGAGGAATCGCTCGGGTGAGTGTTCGTGCCGCAACGATTAGCGGACTGACCTATTCCACGCTGGTGTGAGGTTTCGCATGCCGTCGTCGGAGGCTGATTCGAAAGGTCAGAATCTAGCTGACGGAGGGATTTCGGAAATGTCCAAGCGCTGGGCGGTCTTGATCGTTGCTCTCATTACAGGATTGACGTTCTCACCCATTCTGCGAGTGCAAACCGCTGCGCCGCAAGCAGCAGGAGGTGAGGCGAGAAAATGGAATAATATCCCGCCACGCAAGTCTGCATACGCCGGGAAAAAGTCATCCCCCGCTCCGCGCCGTGACCTATCTGGGATCTGGGACGCAGCAGGATTGGATGCGGGAATCCAGGTAAACGGCGCCTTCGAACACCCAGCACTGTTACCACAAAAAGGAGGAGGTGCCGAAGGAGGGCGAGAAGCAGGAGCCGGTGCCGAAGGAGGGCGACTCGACGAGACAGGTATTGAGCATCCTCTGCCTTACACGCCTGTGGGGCTGGCGGCACTGAAAGCCAATAAGCCCTCGGGACCCGGTGTCAGACAAGTCCCCGCTGCGCTTTCCAATGATCCACTGGACCAATGTGATCCGATCGGGTTCCCGCGCATGGAGCTTTATGAATTGAGGACCATCGAGCTCGTGCAGACCGCCAACCGGGTGATTTTCTTGAATGGATGGTACGGCAATTGGCGCATCATCTGGACGGATGGGCGAGAACTCCCCAAGGACCCAGAGCTACGGTGGAACGGGTACTCGGTTGGCAAATGGCTGGATGACTACACCTTCATCGTTGAGACGGTTGGGCTGAATGCAAGAACCTGGCTCGATCATGCGGGTCGTCCGCATAGCGAAGATTTGCGGGTGGAGGAACGGTTTCACCGGGTGGACCATGACAACATGGAGCTCACCGTTACGATTGACGACCCCAAGATGTATACGCAACCCTGGCTGGGCGTCAACAAGTTCCCTCTCCACTTGCTACCATCCGATTTCGATATCCCAGAGTTGCTCTGCTCGCCATTAGACATGGCCGAATATAATCGGCAAATTAGTAATGCTGTCCTTCCCTCAAGGCCAAAGAAGTAGCGAAGGCGAATCGTCAAAAGGAAATCTGAACTGGCAACCATTCATCTCAAGAGCCGCCAAAGGAAGCAAAACAAAAAGGAGGGTCCCCCGACTCTCCCTTTAAATTGGCAGCCAAGCCTTTCGCTCGGCCGTCCGCCAAGCGTCAGTTGCCCGTCCTTACCGCCGAGGCTGGCCTGGGCTGCCCCTTGGGGATGCTCATGTATCCGACGACTTTGTCTTTCCCGATTTGGTTGACCACGAGCTCCAGAGGCACGCGGGTTCCGCGCGTATAGAAGTAGATGGGCTCATCGATCGCGCGGTTCTTCTTCTCGAGACGCAGGTCGTCTACGTAGAGCGCCACGGTGAACTGATTCTTCTTAACATTCGTGCCGCGGAGCTCGACCATGAGATCGCCCACCTTCGAGCGATTGCCCTTGCCGGTGACGGTGAACTCGAAATAATCGCGCTCGCCCACCCGGCGGAGCTCATCGATCTCATCGTGGTTGCGGGCGATGAGGGTGCCAAATTCGGTGCGGGTCATATCGAGATTGTTCCTCGTGGACGCCAGGTCGCTCTTCACGCCATTGATATCACCGCCCAAAGACTTGACGTCCTCTAGGTTCGCTTTGCCGGCGAGCTCCGACTGCACGCTGGTTAGCTTCTTGGAGTAGTCGTCGCGAATCTCACCGTTCTGTCGCCGCGCCGTTGTAACCTCACCTTGAGTCATCTTCATCTTGTCGGTCACGGCCACCAGTTCATTTTGGAGTTGGGTGTTGACCTCCTCGGTCTGCGTAAGGCGCTGGTTCAGGGCCTGGAGATCATGCCCCACGAGCTTATTCTGACCGGTCTGTCTGGCGAGGGCCTGCTCCGCTCTTTTCGCTTGTGTTGTGGCATTCCAGGCCACGCCCAAGCCCAAAACGGACACTGCCGCCAGAACAATTACGGCCAACCACACCCACCGGGGCGTTCCATCTCCCTCTATGCGGGATTCTTCTGCCTGCATGTCTTCTCCGCCGTTGAACTCTTTTTCAAAAGCCTCGCTCATCGAAGGGTCTCCTTCCACTCAAGCCAAATAATCCCTGTAGTCTGCGGGAGATCAGCGGGAATGAAGTCCCCCGGTAAATATCGAATCGAGTGACCATATCGCTTCAAAGGGCGAAACACATCCTGGCCGAAAGGCCAGGAGCACCCTAAAGGGAAACAGCTTCTATGCACTTGAAACCGTTGCTTAAGCTACTTCAAGAGCTATATTTGCAAGCACCTGAGATTCAACGTCGAACCCCGCGCTTTACAGTCACCTCCGGCCCGGCGGTGGTCGACCGACGCATCGCAAGTCGGATAGGGCCTGATAAGTCCTGTTCTCGGAATGTGGCGCGGCCCGGGCCGCGAAAGGCAGTTTACCGAGAATCACTTTTCTCGTGAGTCAACTGTCACTCCGACCAGGGTTTTATGTTCCGTTACAGAAAGTCATAACCAGGCAATTCGGGGTTGCGGGGTCTCGCTACAATGGCTATGTGGCGAAGCAGCTTTGCGCAAACCGAGCGGAATGGTGCCTCCTACAGGGGAAGGCCGCCGTGCGTATGTCGTCGCACTACCAGCTCGGGTGCGATTACGGAACCGCAATGATGATTTCCTGGGAGAATGGTGGAATCGCTCCGATTTACCTATGTGAAAGTCACGCTACCCAGATGGGCCGGTCAGGCACAAGTTGCGAGGGTGTCCTGGCGATGACGCCTAAATCGGTTCCTAGCAACCATGCGACAGAACAGCCGAAGAGCTCGGTTCCATCGGGCAGTCCCGCGGATGCGCAAGTTGGATCGGGAAAGGACTATTTAGCCGTCGTCAAAGCTTCGGTCCCAAGCCGTGCGTCCGGCGATTCCGCAAAGGTTTTGGCGGATGAGGCTATTGGGAATATGGCACGCGAAGACTTCGAGGCGCACGGGACCGTCCTGCAGCGTGTGAAGCCCTCCACGGCAACGGAAGAAAAACAAGCGGCGAGTGCGGACTTGGAGCGCTTATGTGTGTCCCGTTATGGTGGGCGGTGTACGGGTGAGGCGACGGTGCACTGCCCGAAATGCGGGAGGTGGTTCTGTGATGCTCATGCCGAGGATGAGAAGTGGCATCCTTGTGCCCTCACCATTTAGGACTCGAGAAACTCACTCGTCAGTTCACGGCCGATCATTTTGCAATTGAACGGCGCTGCATTTTGAACAGCGGGACTCGCCGCTGCATTCGGGATCTCCGAATGTAGCTTTCTGCCCCTTGGGGGGAGGTCTCAGTTACCGATAATGCCGTTTCTCAGGACTTGGCACACGGCAGGGAGAACGGGCCAAAAACCTCGCAACCGAATTTGAATTTCCCTTCTTGTACAGGCGTGATTTGTTTTCTTGCGCGGGGCTTCAAACTGACCCAGTACCGGCTAAACAGTGTCGGGTCATGCCCGCGCTCTTACTGAAGCGGCTACCAGAAATCGGGGCGCGGTGCAGGAAACGAGACCTCCACTTCCAACAATTGACCACTCAGCGAGCGTGTATTGACGATCTCCGCTTCCGTCGGATTCTGCCGGGTGTTCATGAGCAGTAGCTTCTGTCCACGGCTCACGGCAGCCCTGAGGATCAGCAAACACCCGTTGGAGTTCGCTTTTAGCGCCTTGGTTTCTTTGTAGAACGGGTTTTTGGACTGGCCGTACCCGTATACGAAAACGGTCGCGCCCGATGCCCTGCTTCCCGAGCTATTTTTGGCACCCAGCGCTTGCTTGGAGTCGTTTTGTCCGATCATTTTCGTTGGCCTCGCCTTTAGATAGAGCAGGGTCGGGGCCAAATGAATTCATGTATCTGGCTTAGAATCAATGCGCATACAGAGGATAGAAATTATCCACTGTTCAAAACACGGACGGTGTACACAGTGACTACAGCGCCAAAAGAGGTGCCCAGGCGCTTAAGGTTCCGCTCCGGCAAAAGGAACCAAAGACTAGCTCAAAAGCCAGTTTCCGATAACCGTTTATCGGGACTTGGCTGCCGCAGCCTGCCTTTGGGCGTTGCTGGCCATCTACGGAGACACACGGAGTCGTGGGGTGTAGAATCCACCCCTTCCATGGACCGATTCCCAAATGATCGGGAGGCTCTGGACTTTATAGCTTCGCGGATCGCAGACGAGGCGCAGCGCGATAGTGTTGCGCTTTCTGAAGTTGAACGCAAGATGCTCTACTTCTCGGAAACAGCGTGGACGCTCCCGGACATTTTGGACATCAATGATGAATTCGATAGAGACTACGACCAGGGTACTTATGAAAAAAAGATTTCACGACTAATCAAAAAGGCAGTCAGTCGAGCCCGTAATCAACAACCAGAGGAATTCGAGGCTTGGACCGAAGCTACCCAACGTCTCAGCAAAGAAGATCGATATCCTCTTGTGATGGTTGAGCAGGCTCACCTCGGTCCGGCATTCCGGCCGTCTCGGCGGCCATGGGATTTGTGGAAACTCTGGGGCACAGGGATTGCCATCGTGGGCCTGTTTGGCGGCCTGGTTTGGTTCATAAACAAACTCTTTCCCGAAACCAATCTGCCCCCGCTTCCACGACGAGGTAATACTCTCGGAGGCGATTGCTAATCAGGAAAAGGGAGTTTCTTTGAGAGTTCTCAGTGCTGCTAACGCTTTTCCTATCGCCTGCCGTTCCGTATCTCCGTCGGTGCGACCAAATATCGCTCGCATCCTCTGACGGATGGCTGCCTCTGCGGCGGCAACTCGTTCGAGAAGCATTGCCTGGTCCACCTCTAGTAGGGCGGCTTTGTATTGTGGCTCCCACTCGGGGAATTTTAAGTGGAGTTTCATAAGGTTCTCCGTTGGCCTCAGGCCAGGTGCCTCTAGTGAGCGGAAGCAATTCCTCTGGAGGGCTCCCTGGCGAAACGATAGTGTGGCCCTAGAGAAGGTGGAACAGGGCATCCCCCGGGGTTGGCCTGTATCTGGTGGCACAAGAACCGTCGCCCACGGCGGGCACGGCGGAGGGTGTGTGACGAGACGCTTGGACTATACACCCGTCCGCCACCGACTACTAGGCTTCGATTCAGATAACGGAGCCGGATTGCAACTAAGTCCCGATAAGTCCCTTCTCGGAAGAAGGGTAGCAAACGCCCAAACGAGCTTCCGGGATGTTTCGGCGTTACCTAGTGAACTAAGTCCGCGTCTTTGTCTTCTTTTGAATGAGGTGATTACATTCTGCAATCTGATCGTCGATAAGCTTGATTTCTATAGCTAAATGGATCTGGCTTGGATTGTTCGAAAACCGCTGAAAGAGAGGCTCTCGTTCAGCTTTCAACTCCTGAAGTTTTTTTTCTGGCATGGTCCCTTTGAGTGGTGGTAGTTCGAAAAAACAATGACCTCCATCATGATAGCAAGTTCTATCAGCGTGTGCTGCAAAAGCCGAACAGTGGTTTCGAAGCCCTGACACTAGTTCCATCGTCGGATCGAATGGTGGCGCGATTTGGAGCCAACCCCCGATAAGTCGGGCGGTCTCAATGGGTCAGCGCAACACATGCTCGACCCGTCTACTTGCAGGAGTTCTCAGGGCGAGAGTCGGTCGCGAGCGTTGATTGAAAAAAACACTACCCTGTATAGGTCTGATTGAATACAGCCAGACAGATCGGCGCTCCGGGGTGAAGTATTGTCCGATCAACTGATTGGACGGTGTTGCATCGACCGGTTGAGCTGGCACGCCTTCTCGGAATGTGGCTTGAGCGATTAGCCCGACGGCAGGACAAAGGTCGGTCGCAGGCCGCTGGTGCCCCAACTTTAATCGTTGATGTTCAGCTTGTTTTCAGGCTTCGGATGATCTTTTCGCAGTCGCAAATTAGGACGCATCATTTCTCGGAGTGCGAGCAGGAAGATGGCGACCATAAGAATGTCCGCGATAAGTACGAATTGATGGCCGAGGTGCCCGAGCACAATAACGGCGAGAAAGAAACAAAGGAGTCCGATCAAGCGGGGGTTCCTCCCTTCGAGCCTCGCCTGACAGTGAGGACAATTGAACCTCCAGCCCTGCGCCCCAAAGAGAACTCGGGTGGGAATATCGTGATTGCAGGCAGGGCACTTCACCATGCATCTACTCCTTTTTAATATTTCTTACTTTGCGGTGGCCATTGCACAGTGTCAATGGAACCAGAAACACAGTGGTTACTCCTGTAGGGAAATGGAATTCAGGGTTAGCGTGTATCAGTTATTACGTCGGATGCTCGACCGTGGAATGAATACCATTCACAAGGACGAGGTCCCAAAATTGACCAAGACGGAGATTCCCCATTAACAGGGTGAAAAGCAAAGCGGCTTTTAAAGGCAGCTAACGAATGGTCTCAATCAGTTTCGTAGGTTTGACTCATACGCCCAACTCCCGATAAGTCCTGCCAGCTCAACCGGTCGATGCAACACCGTCCAATCAGTTGATCGGACAATACTTCACCCCGGAGCGCCGATCTGTCTGGCTGTATTCAATCAGACCTATACAGGGTAGTGTTTTTTTGAATCAACGCTCGCGACCGACTCTCGCCCTGAGAACTCCTGCAAGTAGACGGGTCGAGCAAGTGTTGCGCTGACCCATTGAGACCGCCGGGATTATCGGAAAGTGGCCCTGGCGCCTATTGCATTCCCAAATCCATTTCCCCCGTTCTAGAACGCCCTCCCGCCACTCGATGCACCGTGGCAAGCCCAACCCCTAGCTGACTGGAGACAGCGCGCCCACTCGCCCCCTGGCCTGCGCAGACCTGCGACCACTTCGGAATCACAACCAGTCGTGGCCAACCCCGCTGCTTCGCTTGCCTCTGGAATTGCGCAAGCCCGCGTGCCCGTTCCAAACACCTGCACCGGCCCTTTGGAACGCCTACGTGGGATGGGGCGGAGAGTGGCAGCCCAAGGCCCGACCGACTTGACCGCGTACCCGGTGTTGTATAGAGTCCGGGGCACAGACGGCGGAGTCGAGGCAGCAGAGTGGGCTGCTTCAAATTCATGGAATCACCCACCAGGTAGTAATTGCAGGCAACGTTGCGGGGGTGTGTTCTGTGACCGTGCCACCGACGTGACCGATTGTCTGAGAGCAGTTCGGACTGCAAGACACGAGGAGAAACTTATGAGCAGAGTGTTTGGAGGTGCTCGTTGGGGCTCTCGCGTTGGGGTGTTCGTCTTGGGGCTGATTCTGTTCATGGCGGCGGTTCCGGTTTTTGCGCAATTGCCAACCGGGACAATTCTGGGGACCGTGAAAGACGCTTCGGGCGCGTTGGTCCCCGGTGCGACCGTCACGGCCCAGAACGTGGAGACTGGCACACTGCGCTCCATCTCCACCGATGAGACCGGCGCGTACCGTTTGGCCGCACTGCCTGTGGGTCACTATGACCTAAGGGTCGAGAGTCCCGGGTTCAAGTCAACCACGCAGAAAGGGTTGGTTCTCGACGTTGGTGAGGAAGCGGTCTTGAACTTTACGCTCGAGGTGGGAACCACTTTGCAGGAAGTCGTCGTCACTGGCGAAGCTCCGCTCGTGAACACGACTACAGCCTCGCTGGGCGGCCTGGTGAGCGAAAAGAAACTCGCTGACCTGCCGCTCAATGGCCGCAACTTCCTGGACTTGGTCCTGCTCCAGCCGGGCGTTTCCCAAGACGTGGTGGTGGTCCACCTTGGCGGGGGCGGAGAGGGCACCACCTATAGCAGCAACGGCGCGCCCATCATCTCGAACAACTTCCTGCTGGACGGAACGCCCACGCAGAACGTTCTCGGCTACAACGGCGCCTCGGCCGTGGGCACGACACTGGGACTGGACGGTATCCGCGAATACAAGGTCATCACCAACGCTTTCAGCGCCGAGTATGGCATGAACATGGGCAGCCAAATGACCATTGTTAGCAAGGGCGGAAGCAATCAATTTCACGGCGATGTGTTCGAATACTTGCGGAACCGCG
>Ga0209160_1000860_pt1 | contig 25337 bp, 22 predicted proteins | sample GraSoiAngelo_153_FD_186167 | JGI IMG/M metagenome (GOLD analysis project Ga0209160, IMG submission 186167) | Grasslands soil microbial communities from the Angelo Coastal Reserve, California, USA - 14_1009_12_40cm (SPAdes) (version 2) | ecosystem: Environmental > Terrestrial > Soil > Grasslands ...
GCCGGGAACGCCGCGCGCTCGCGCGAATACGCGCGCGCCCAGCCGTCGGCGATCACGTCTTCCAGCGTGTGCGGCGCGTTGGTGAGCAGGTTGTTGCCGCGCGGCTGCCTGCCCTGCTCGACCTCGCGGATTTCCTCGCGGATGGCGATCAGCGCGTCGCAGAAGCGGTCGAGTTCTTCTTTCGCTTCGCTTTCCGTGGGCTCGATCATCAGGGTCCCCGGAACCGGGAACGAGACCGTGGGGGGGTGGAAGCCGTAATCGATGATCCGCTTGGCGATGTCTTCCACTTCGATCCCGGCCGATGCTTTGAACGGGCGGCAGTCGATGATGCACTCGTGTGCGACGAGGCCGTGCTCCCCCGCGTAGAGCAGTGGGTACGACTGGGCGAGCCGGCGCGCGACGTAGTTGGCGTTGAGGATCGCCATTCTGGTCGCCTCGACGAGGCCCTCGCGTCCCATGAGCGCGATGTAGGCCCAGGAGATCGGCAGGATCCAGGCGCTGCCCCACGGTGCGGCCGCCACCGTGCCGCACGGCTGCTGCTGGCGCAGCGGCACGACGGGGTGGTCGGGAAGAAACGGCGCGAGGTGCGGGGCGACGCAGATCGGCCCCATCCCGGGGCCGCCGCCGCCGTGCGGAATGCAGAACGTCTTGTGGAGGTTCAAGTGGCACACATCGGCGCCGATGTCGGCGGGGCGGACCAGGCCCACCTGAGCGTTCATGTTCGCGCCGTCCATGTACACCTGCCCGCCTTGCGCGTGCACGATCTCGCAGATCTGGCGGATCGACGTCTCGAAGACGCCGTGCGTCGACGGGTAGGTCACCATCAGCCCGGCGAGCGTGTCCCGGTGTTCGGCGGCCTTGGCGCGCAGATCGGCGAGGTCGATGTTGCCCCGCTCGTCGGCGCGCACCGGCACGACGCGGAGGCCGGCCAGCACCGCGCTCGCCGGATTGGTGCCGTGCGCCGAGGTGGGAATGAGGCACGTCGTCCGGTGCCCCTCGCCGCGCGACCGGTGATAGGCACGGATCACGAGCAGCCCGGTGAACTCGCCCTGCGCGCCGGAGTTGGGCTGCAGTGACACCTTCGGGAACCCGGTGATCTCCGCGAGCATGTCCTCGAGCTGGCGGAACAGGATGCGGTAGCCGGTGGCCTGCTCACGTGGCGCGAACGGATGCAGCCGGTTGAACTCGCGCCAGGAGATCGGGACCATCTCGGTGGTGGCGTTGAGCTTCATCGTGCAGGAGCCGAGCGGGATCATGGCCGAGGTGAGCGAGAGGTCGCGCGCCTCGAGCCGCTTGATGTAGCGCAGCATCTCCGTCTCGGACCGATAGCGGTGGAATACTGGATGGGTCAGATAGGGCGACGTGCGGCGCAGCGTCGCGGGGATCGCGGCGTCGGCCTTGGCGCCGAGATCCTCGACCATGAACGGCAGCACCTCGTTGAGCGAGAATGCGGTGACCAGGTCCGCGAGGTCGCCCAGGGTCGTGCCCTCGTCGAGCGAGATGCCGACGCGCGTGGGCGAGGCCACGCGCAGGTTGATGCGGCGGGCGCGCGCGGCGTCGATCAGGCGCGGCTGCGCCCACGACTCGACTTCGATGCTGAGGGTATCGAAGAACGACGAGTGGACCACGCGGTAGCCGAGGCGCGTAAGCGCCTGGCCGAGCAGCACGGCCAGCGTGTGGACGCGCTCGGCGATGCGGCGCAAGCCCTCGGGTCCGTGATACACGGCGTACATGCTCGCCATCACGGCGAGGAGCACCTGCGCGGTGCAGATGTTCGACGTCGCCTTCTCGCGGCGGATGTGCTGCTCGCGGGTCTGCAGCGCCATGCGCAGCGCCGGCCGGCCGGCGGCGTCCTTCGACACACCGATGATGCGGCCGGGGACGTGGCGCTTGTGCTCCTCGCGGGTCGCGAAGAACGCGGCGTGCGGGCCCCCGTAGCCCATCGGGACGCCGAACCGCTGGGAGTTGCCGACGGCGATGTCGGCCCCCCACTCGCCGGGCGGCGTCAGCAGCGTGAGCGCGAGCAGGTCCGTCGCCGCGGTCACGAGCGCGCCCGCGGCATGGGCCCGGTCACAGAATGCGCGATAATCTTCGATCTTGCCGTCCGTGGTGGGATACTGCAGCAGCGCGCCGATCACCCCCGGCCGGAAGTCGAATTCGTGAGGATCGGCGACCACCGTCTGCACGCCACGCGCCTCGGCCCGTGTGCGTACCACGGCGATGGTCTGCGGATGACACCCCTCGGCGATCAGGAACATGGGCGTCGTCCCCGCGGGCACGTCCACCACGGCTTCGGTCAGGTGCATCGCCTCCGCTGCGGCCGTGGCTTCATCGAGCAGGGACGCGTTCGCGATCGGCAGGGCGGTCAGGTCGGAAACCATCGTCTGGAAGTTCAGCAGCGCTTCCAGCCGGCCTTGCGCGATCTCGGGCTGGTAGGGCGTGTAGGCCGTGTACCAGCCCGGGTTCTCGACGATGTTGCGCTGGATCACCTGCGGTGTGAACGAGTGGTAGTACCCCATCCCGATGTAGGAGTGGAACAGTTGGTTTTGCGCGGCCAGTCCCCGCAGCGCCTGCAGCACCTCGCGCTCGGTGCGCCCGGGCGGCAGCGCCAGCGGCCGCCGCAGGCGGATGTCGGCGGGCACGACGGCGTCGATGAACGCGTCGAGCGACTCGTACCCCAGCGTAGCCAGCATACCCCGCGTCTCGTCGGGACTGGGGCCGATGTGGCGCGTCACGAAACGGTCGGCGGGGGCGAGGGAAGCGCGTACGCTGGACATGGACGGAGGGACCGGGTCGCTCCTCACGCGAGAGTGCCGGCGGGATTGCCCGTCAGGAACGGGTCCAGCACAAGGCGACGCCCGTCCCCTTCGACGGTGAAGCAGGCGTGCCCATGGAATGTAATCGTGAGCGTGCGTGCGCTACCTGACGGCGTCATTGCCCGATTTGCTTCGTGTACGCCTCGCTGGTGAGCAGTTGATCGATGTCCGCTGGGCTCTTCACGCGCAGCTTGATCATCCACCCCGCGCCGTAGGGATCGCGGTTCACGAGCGCCGGATCGCCCTCGAGGGCCGCGTTTACCTCGGTGACCGTGCCCGCCACCGGCGCGTACAGCTCCGATACGGCCTTCACCGCCTCGATCGTGCCGAACACGTCGCGGCGCCCGAACGTCGCGCCCACCTTGGGGAGGTCGACGTAGACGACGTCGCCGAGCTCTCCCTGCGCATAGTCGGTGATACCGACGTGCACGATCGCACCGTCGCCCGAGCGCTTGACGTACTCATGGTCTTCACTGTAACGCAGGTCGGACGGGACGTTCGCCATGCGGGGTCGCTCGCTCGCGGGGCGTGGGAGGTCGCGGCGAAGGTTACCGGAGCGCGAAACCTCTGTCAACCCAACGGGTTGGCCGACGGAAACAGATCCGGTCGCGGCGCCAACCCGGCGGCGCCGGGCTCCATCAGACGCAACCGCTCATAGCCCCAGGGGCGCAGATCGAGTCGCACCGCCACGGGGTCGGGGTCGTCGGACAAATAGGCGAGCACCCCGGGTCGACCGGCGCGCGTCCAGGCCTGCTCGGCGGCGGGGGCGGCCGCGGGGGCGGCGACGATGGCGTCCGGGCGCTCGTCCGGCCGCTCCAACGTTTTCTCGAGGGCCGCGGGACTGTCGGTCACGCGGCGCACGGCGAGTCCGGCATCGCTGTAGCGGGCGTCGATCGCGTGCAGCGCGGGGTGCCGGGCGTCCGACGGGGGTGCGACGAGCAGCAGTGAGCGGGCGGGGTGGCCGAGCGCGGCCGCGGCCGCGCGGCGGCGCAGCTGCTCGAACACTTTCCGGGCGTTCCGCTCCAGGGTCCGCAACGAGCGCTCGTTCTCGATCGTGAAGTTGCTCTGTGCCCGCTTGCGCTCGGCCGGCATCTGCGCCGTGATCATCCGGTCCGCCTCTTCATTCGAGAGACCCCGCGTGGCGCGCAAACGGGTACGCCGCAGCGCGACGCTCGCATCCACCAGCACCACCGCGTCGAATTGCGCGGGGTCGAGCACCTCGAACAGCAGCGGGATGTCGTTCACGACCAGGACGTCGCCGCGCTCGGCGGCTTCGCGCACCAGCTCGTCGCGGCGGCGGCGCACGGCCGGGTGGACGATGGCGTTGAGGGCGTCGAGCGCCGCCTGATCGCCCATGACCTTGCCACGCAGCGCGACTCGATCGAGCGAGCCATCGGCCGTGAGCACATCGGCGCCGAAACGCTGCGCGATCGCGGCCAGCACCGCTCCCCCGGGGGCCTGGGCCTCGCGTGCCAGCTCGTCGGCGTCGATGATCGTCGCGCCCCAGCGACGGAACAGATCGACGACGGTGGACTTTCCCGCAGCGATGTTGCCGGTGAGGGCGACGTTTAGCATCGAACGCGGAACGCGGAAGTCGGAACGCGGAACAGAGCGGAGTGTGCACCCGTTCCGCGTTCCGCGTTCCGCGTTCCGCGTTCAGAGCAACGCCGTCTGCTCTTCATCGGCCCTCGGCACTCGGTGACAATGCCGGCATCTCGCCTCGTACGACTCCCGTCCTCCCACCATGATCGTGGGGCTTTCCCACAGCGCGGGCTTGCCATTCACGAGGCGCTGGTTACGGCTCGCCGGCCCTCCGCACACCACGCAAATCGCCTGCAGCTTGTCCACGATCTCGGCGACCGCCAGGAGCGTGGGCATCGGACCGAAGGGCAGGCCGCGAAAATCCATGTCGATGCCCGCGAGCACGATCCGGACGCCCCGGTCCGCGAGGTCGTTCGCGGCCGCCACGATCCCCTCGTCCAGGAATTGCACTTCGTCCACGGCCACCACTTCGGTGTCGGGTCGGAGCGCGCGTATCACCGCCTCGGCCGAGTCGACAGGCTCGGCCTCGACGAGCCCCCCGTCGTGCGTGCTCACCGTGTACAACCCGGCGTAGCGCGCGTCGAGGTATGACTTGAAGACCTGGACGCGCTTCTTCGCGATCACCGCGCGCCGGACCCGGCGCACCAGCTCCTCGCTCTTGCCGGAGAACATCACGCCGGCGATCACCTCGATCCAGCCGGGGCGGGTACCGTGGAACATGGCCGTCCTTGCAGCTTGGCGTCTTGGCGTCTGGCGACGGGGGGCGGGGAAAGGGTAGTGGGCGGGGGAAGGTGGGTCAAGGAAGTGCCCGTCTCTTGCGGTTTTCGGGGGTGGGGGCTCATATTGTGGCGGTTTTATGCGGGTTTTCGGGTGCCCACCCGCGAAACGGGCGGAATTACAAGGGTTTTTGCGTGCCCTGGACCCTCACGAAGGAGACACCGTGAACAAAGCCGAGCTGACCGCGGCACTGGCCATGCGGACCAAGATGTCGAAGGCCGATGCCGGCCGGGCGATCGAAGCCCTGTTCGACGACAAGGGCATCATCGCGGGCGAGCTCAAGAAGGGCGCCAAGGTGCAGATCACCGGCTTCGGGAACTTCGAAGCCCGCAAGCGCGCGGCGCGCATGGGTCGCAATCCCAAGACGGGCGGCGTGATTCAGATCAAGGCGTCGATCGCCCCGGCGTTTCGCGCCGGCAAGCAGCTGAAGCAGGTGGTGAACAAGAAATAGCCCGACGCGTGTGTGTCGGGTTGGCAGTTCACGGGCCGCCCCGCTGGGCGGCCCGTCGGCGTTTGGGGCGTGCTGTCTCCGCTCTACGCCGCACCGCATCCGTTCGTGGCCGAGCTCGCGGCGCTGGGGATCCCCAGTACGTACGCGGAGTGGCCGGGCAAATACGACTGGAAGTACTGGCACGCGCACGTGGGGGAGAGCATGCGCTGGCTCGCCGAGCGAATCGCGCGCTAGGGGCTACCGCTCGCGGTCGAGCCGCGCGATCACCCGTCGACCGCGGATGGTCGTCCCCGTGAGTCCCCGCACGGCGCGATCCGCCGCCCCGGCAGCCACTTCGACCAGGCTGAAGGTCTCGCGCACGTCGATTCGGCCGATGTCGTCTTTCGGCACACCGGCTTCGCGAATCAGCGCGCCGACGAGATCCTTGGCGCTCGCCCGGTCTTTCTTGCCGAGCCCGACGAACACCTTCACACGCTCGGCGCTGGGGGAGAGGGGCGGAGTGGTCCTTTCCCCTTTCCCCCTTTCCCCTTCGCCCAGAATCGCAAGCAGCGCCGCCGCCACCTCCGCCGGATCGAACCGCTCGAACAGGGGATCGAGCAGGGCGAGCTCCTGATCCACGCCGTCCTGGAGCACGCGAGCCACCCGCTCGCGCAACTCCTCGGCGCGGTCGCGCGCACGGTCGGCTGCGCCCGGGAGCGCGAGGGGCACCAGCGTCGCGACGGAGCGCAGATACGGCAGCTGGGCTCCGCTGATCAAGACGACCGGCTCGCCCAGACGGACCAGGGCCGCGAGCTCGTCGCGCGACGGTAGCGCGGTGCAGATCACAGCGTCGGGCCGCGCCTCGGGCGCTGGGATCGGACCGCCGCGCCAGATCAAGGGCTGCCTCGGGTCCAGCACGTCGAGGACATCCCGAACGACGGCCGGTCGCCGGCCCGGCGGAACGACGCAGTAGCGGACCCGCCCAGCGGGAGCGAGCGGGGCGCCGCTCTCGTCTACGGGCAGGGCGCCTACGACCAGCGGGCGGCGGGCATGTCGCTCGAGAAAATCGGCCAGCAGTGCGGGATTCCAGCTGAGCACCAGGCGCCGCGCCTCGCGCGCCTCGCCCAAGAGCGTATCGAGGGCGGCGGCGTGCTCCCCGGCGATGAGCGCCTCGGGCCACGCTACCACGACCGACCCCACCTGGTCGAGCTTGAGCGCGGCGCGCTGGACCAGCGCCGCCAGGTCCTTCACGGCCCCGGCGAGGATGTGCGGTGAGCGCTCTTTGAGACCGCGTGCGCTGCGGGCGAGCCCGGTGACGGCGTGGACGCTGAGCCCGGCGGGGGCCACGGCGGGCCACTGGGCCGCGGCCGCGTCGTCCGCGCAGACGATGAGCACGGGTGGACCGACCCCGGCGTCGCGCCCCGGGGTCGCACCCAACAGCTCCCACAACTGCTGCGCGCTCTCCGGGGCCGGGGGACACACCAGCACCACCCCCCTGCCGCGCTCCAGCGCGGTCTTCGCATCCGCTCCCGTCACACGGTCCTCGGTTGTCAAAGGGCGACCCGCCGGCCGGATGCTATCGTGTCCGGAACCCAAAGGCAACGTCCCCACCCTCAAGGGTGGGCCGACAGGGCAGGGGAACGTGGTTGCGTGGCCTGAGGGAACGGGGCTATCGTCCCGCGCATGACCCCGGCGTCCGGCCTGTCGCCCAACCTGCAACACCTCGAGACGTCCGCGACCATCGCGATCTCGCAGGAGGCGAAGCGCCGCAAGGCGGCGGGCGAGGACGTGATCGATCTGGGGGCGGGAGAGCCCGACTTCCCCACGCCATCCATCCCGTCGGACGCCGGGATTCGCGCCATCCGGGAGGGGAAGACCCACTACCCGGCGAACGAGGGGATCCTCGAGCTCCGGGCCGCCGGGGCGAAGCACCTCTCGCTGCTCTCGGGCGGCCGGGCCGTGAACGCCGACCACATCGTCGTGTCCAACGGGTCGAAGCAGTCGCTCTTCAACGTGTGCTTCACCCTGTTCGGCCCCGGCGACGTGGTCGCCATCCCGGCGCCGGCGTGGGTGTCGTATCCACAGATCGTCTATCTGTGCCGCGCCCGGCCGGTGCTCGTCCCGGGCGATCCCGAATGGAGCCTGAAGGTGAGCGTGCGGGACTTGGATCGCGTGGTTCCGGGCGCCAAGGGTCTCGTGCTGTGCTCGCCGTGCAATCCCACGGGGGCCGTCTACACCCACGCCGAGATCAAGGCGATCGCGCAGTGGGCGCGCGATCGCAAGGTGTGGGTGGTCGCGGACGAGATCTATCGCCGGATCCATTACGGGACGGGTCCGGCGCCGTCGTTCCTGGATCTGCCCGACGAGCTGCTCGAGCGTGTGGTGGTGATCTACGGCGTCAGCAAGGCGTACGCGATGACCGGGTGGCGGATCGGGCTCGCGCTCGCGCCCGGGCCCGTGGCGAAGGCAATGGCGGCGCTGCAGTCGCACACCACGACCGGCGCGAACCACCCCGCTCAGGTGGCGGCGGCGGCGGCGCTGGGCGACGACCGGGTGGAACAGGATGTCGGCCGGATGGTCGCCGAGTTTCGCAAGCGACGGGATCTCGTGGTCACGCGCTTCCGGCAGGACCTGCCCGGCGTCGAGTTCGTCGAGCCGCTCGGCGCGTTTTATTTCTTTTTCCGCGTCGACTCGTTCGGGGGCATCGGCGGGACTGAGTTCTGCACGCGACTCATCACCACGACCGGCGTGGCGCTGGTGCCGGGGGCGGCGTTCGGCGACGACCGCTATGTGCGACTGTCCTACGCCGCTGCCACGGACAGCCTCCAGAAGGCGCTCGACCGAGTCGTCGCGTTCGCGAAAAAGCTGGCGGACTGAACGGGATGAGGGATCCGGGATGCGCGATGCGTGGTGCACCGACCCATCTCGCATCCCGCATCTCGCATCCCGCTAGAGCCGTACAGCCCGCTCGCTGAGGAGCTGGACTCCGCTCTCCGTCATCACACAATCGTCTTCGATTCTGACCCCGAACTTCCCGAGCTGATAGATCCCCGGCTCGTCGGTGACCACCATGCCCGGCTCGAGGCGGAGCGCGTTGCCCTCCACGAGATAGGGCGGCTCGTGGCCGTCCATGCCGAGCCCGTGCCCCAGGCGGTGCGTGAAGAACGACCCGTAACCCGCGGCCGTGATCACCCTCCGGGCGGCGCGGTCCATGTCCTGGCACGGGGTGCCGGGTCGTCCCAGCTCGATCGCAGCGCTTTGGGCGTCGTGCACGACGTTGAACACCTTGCGGAACTCGTCTGCCGGACTGTCGCCGAACCAGATCGTACGCGTGATGTCCGATTCGTAGCCGCCGACCCGGCAGCCGCAATCGATCAGGACCACGGTCTCACGCTCGAGCGCGGCCGCGGCGGGGCCACCATGGGGCAGCGCGCTGGACGGCCCGAACTGCACCAGGCCCCCGCCCTCGGCGCCGCGTTGTTGCATCTCGTGCGACAGGAGTCGCGCCACGTCGCGCTCCGTCATCCCTCGGGCGAGCTGCCCGAACGTCGCGGTCATCGCGTCCTGCGTGATCCCGATGGCGCGGCGGATGAGGGCGACTTCCTCCGGGGCCTTCACGATGCGGAGCCGCTCGGTCACCGCTGCCGCGTCGACGAACTTCCAGCCGGGGAGCGCGGCCGCGAGCCGCAGCGATGTCTGATACCCGGTGGACGACTCCAGCGCGATCGTTCCCGCGCGTGGCGCCAGCCGGCGGACGGTGTCGCGCACCAGGGCGTACGGGTCGTCCTGCTCCTCCCATCCCCGCGCGTCCGCAACGGCGCCGTGCCGCTTGATCCGCTCGACCTCGAACGAGGGACAGACCACGGCCGGGACGCCTTCGAGCGGGAGAATGAGGGCGATGAGGCGCTCGCTGCGCCCGGGATTGTAGCCGGTGAGATACTCGTAGTTGGTGCTGGGTGTCGCGATGAGGCAATCGAGCCCGTGCGCCTTGAGCTCCGCCCGTGCGCGGTCGAGCCGGCGCTGAAAGACCTCCGGGCCGAGGGAGGGCTCCTGGATAACGCGGAAGTCGGAAGTCGGAACGCGGAACAGGCGTCCGAGCATCCCGTTCCGCGTTCCGCGCTCCGCGTTCCGCGTTTGGTACTGCCCCGCAATCGCCCCCGCTACCGTGAAGAACTCCCGTCGCTCCATCGTCCTAGCCCCTCCCCGAGGTGCGGTCTATATTATGCGCCCTCCGAAGACCCTGGAAGGCGTGGTTGTCGACGCACTTCGAAGCCCGTATCGAGCCGCTCGACGGCAAGCTCCCCAAGGTCACCTATCACTGGGATCCCGAGACCGACATTCTCTCCGTCGCGTGCAAGGGGACGGGGAAGGCCACGAGTTTCAACGGGACCGTGGATCTCGAGGGCAACGACGGTTCGTTCGTCGTGATCGACGTGGCGAGCGGCTGCTTGCGAGGCGTGGACGTCGTCACCTGGCCCGACGACATCCGCACCCACGAGCAGCTCGCGGCCCCGGCGCCCGCGAAAGACGCGCGTGTCGTGTTTCCCACGCGCAAGGCGCAACCCGAGGTGGCTGCCGTCGAGGTGGACACGCCGCTCACCGTGGAGAAAAACCAGGCCGAATCGGTGCTGCACATCCGCGTGGGGCGCCAGCGGCCCGCGACCGTGGTGCGCGTGGCCGACCGCCTGCTCGTCGAAGTCGACAAGAGCTCCCGACTCGCGGGGCTGTGGTTCCTCGACGTACCGCCGTTCCCGAATGTGGAAGCGACCGCCTGAGGCGGAGGTTGGTGCACGCTTGGCGTGGAGGTTGGGGAGGCTGTTGCAGCAGAAGGCTCCGCCGAGCGGGCGAATGGTCCGGCGTGGTAGGCGGTTCGGCGTATGTTGGTCCGCATGGCCCCCTACGGTTCTGTCGGGAAGCGGGCATCTTGCCGGACCGGGATTGGTTGCCGTTGAATGACCGGCAGAGTCGCGCTCGGTTCCTCACCGTGCAGCTGTACCGGTCCCTCGCCCGGCAGCGACCTCCATAACCTCCACAACCTCCAGAACCTCCACAACGCCGTAGATTGTCTCTCATGTCCGACCAGCTTCCCCGCCTCGGCGGCCTCTCCGAGCCCGAGAAGTACGAGCGTCTGGTCGAGCGCATGCCGGGCCTGTGGTGGAGCGACGCCGGACCGTTCGCGGGATTGCACGAGCTGAACGCCGTGCGGGTGGAGTACTTCCGCGCCGTGTTCAACGGGTTCGGCGGCAAGCGCGTGCTCGATGTGGGGTGCGGCGGCGGGATCCTGGCCGAAGCCCTCGCGACCGAAGGCGCCCGGGTGACCGGGATCGATCCGTCGGAGCGCTCCCTCGCGGCGGCGCGCGATCATGCGCAACGCGCCGGCCTGGCGATCGACTACCGTCGGGGGACCGCCGAGGACCTGAAGGCCGCTGGGCTCGAGGGGACCTACGACCTCGTGTTCGCGGTGGACGTACTCGAGCACGTGGACGATCTCGATCGCACCCTCGCCGGGGTGGCGGCCGTCCTCGCGCCGGGCGGCGGGCTCGGGTTCCTCACCCACAACCGCACGATCGCCGGCTTCCTGCAGGTGGTGTGGGACGAGGAGTACGTGCAGCATACCATGCCCGAAGGCTTCCACGACTTCCAGCGGTTCATCACGCCGGCCGAGCTGACCGAGAAACTCGCCCGCAACGACATGGTGGCGCAGGAAATGAAGGGGATCGCGCGGGGCGGTGACGGGACCAGCCGCCGGGTCCTGACGGACGACCTGAGCATCACGTATCTCGGCTGGGCGCTCCGGACTCGATGACCGTCTCCGGCTCGTGGGTCGACGCGGTCGTCGCCGCCGGCGCCGTGCCCGCGTCCCACGTTCCCGAGGCCAGCCTCGGCCGCAACGACGTCGAGGAGTTCACCGGGGCCGATCCGGTCGAAGCCGGGGAGCTCCGCGTGCATCCGCTGGATGACGCGCGGCCGTTGGCGCTCGGAGCCGTGAGCTTCCTCGACGGCATCGAGCAGTGGCGCGTGGTCGGATACGGCGGGATCACGCCCATCGTGCGGGCGCACGCCGCCGCCGCAATCCGCCGGCGTGGACCGGACCGCCGTCTCCGCACGGTCGCCGAAGCCGCGGAGGAGGTGGCGATCACGCGGCTCGACCGGCTTCCGGCAGGCGTGCGCCGTGCGCTCGAGGCCGCCGACGTGCGCGTGCTCGACTTCCCGGCCGAGGATGCGGGCCAGCCGGCGCGCGCTCTGGCCGCCGCGCGGCTCGAGGTGCAGAAGGCCCGGGCCGCTCTCGAGCGGCGCCTGGCCGAGCAGCGGCTGCGCGCGCTGGCCGCCGACGAGTGGCTCGTGGTGGACGGCGTACTCTCGGATTCGGCCGCGCTCTCCGAGCATCCCCGCGCGCTGGGCGTCGTGAAGAGTCATGGTGCTCAGTACTTCGAAGGTGCGGAGTTGGAGCGGGCGCTCACGCTGCCGGACGCCCATCGCACCGGCGTCTTTCGACCCAAGGTGCGGGGGGCCGGGCGCGACATCTACTCCTGGTACGTGCGGCTGTGGCCGTGGGAGGGAAACGATCTGCTGTACGGCCTGCTGCGTCTCGAAGCCCGCGCCCATCCGGACACGCTCGGGCTCGCTGCGCCCATTGCCGCTTGGATTCGCGCGCAGCGCGCCCCGATCGCCACCCCCGACCGGCGGTGGGATCGGTTACTTTATCCTATCCACGACGTGGAGACGTACCTGAGGGCACGCGCCCCGTCCGACCTCACCTCGCAGCCCGCATCTCGCATCCCGCATCCCGGCTCTCGGCTTCCGAGGGCCGCCTCGTGATCGAGCGGCGCGATGCGCCCCATCCATCGCACTTGGCTCCCCCGATCGGCCGCGTCGTCGCCACCGAGCAGAAGCCGGCGACCCCGCACCAGTTCCACTTCTGGACCGCGAACCAGACGACCATCGGGATCGGGGCGATTGTGCGCGTGGAAGAGCCGGGAAGCGGGAACGGGGAAACGGGAAAGGTGGTGTGGGGCGTGGTGACGGATGGGTTCGCCTACTCCGATCTCGCCACACCCTTGCACGACGTGGTCGGCGCCGAGGGCGACCCGGCCAAGGCCGCCGAGAGTCCGACTGTCCGGCAGGAGATCCGGCTCTGGACCGCGGCGGTGCTTCGGCAGACCCCAGAGGAGCCGCTGCAGCCGGTCCCGCTTGGGCAAGTGCACGTCGCGAGCGACGTCGACGTGGCACAGGCGCTCCGCATGGACGCCTATCTCGGCGGCGCGGAGCCCACGGCGATCCCGGTGGGTCTCTATACCTCGGGCGGACTCGAAGCGCCCGTGTACGTCGACGCGGACTTCCTGCTCGGCCCGGAAGCGGCGCACCTGAACATCTCGGGCGTCTCGGGGCTCGCCACCAAGACGAGCGCCGTGGAGTTCCTGCTGACCTCCATCTTCCAGCATTTCCCGCCCCACAAGGGTCGCGTGGGCGCGGTGTGCTTCAACGTGAAGGGCCCCGACCTGTGCTTCCTCGATCGGCCCGGCACGCTGCAGGACGAGGACCGCCGGCGCTACGAGCGCTTGGGCGTCGAGCCGGAGCCGTTCCGCCGGGTGCGCTACTATGCGCCCTTCAAGGCCGACGGCGTGAACCTGAACACGCTGCGGACCCATCCCGATCTGGTCGGCGACGTCGAGCCGCTGGTGTGGGGGCTGCGCGAGGTGCTCGACTACGCCGAGGTGCTGCTCAACCGGGACGACATCGACGCCAAGGCCGACGCCTTCATCGACTTCCTGGCCGACCGGGTCGTGGACAAGGAGTTCGAAGATGGGTTCGGCGGCGTGCATCGCGTGGTCACGTTTGCCGATCTGGAACGGCTGTTCCGGTCGATCTTCGACGGGCTCGAGCTCGCGAGTCGCGGGGGCGACAGCTGGCGGACGCACCACATCGCCACCATGCGCAAGGTGCGCAACCGCCTGGCGAACATCTCGACACGCTGCAAGGGTCTCGTCACCGACGACGGCCCGTCGAACGATCTGCCGTGGGGGAGGTTCGACGACCGCACCGTGTACGTCGTGGACGTGGCGAACGTGGATCCCCTGGGACAGGACCTCGTGTTCGCCCGCGTGGTGTCGCAGCTCCGCGAGCGCCTCGAGCGCCGCGACCTGGGCGTCGACGCGGTGGTCGTGTTCGTGGACGAGCTGAACAAGTACGCGCCCGCCGATGGACCCGAGACCTACGTCAAGAAGATGCTGCTCGATATTTCGGAGCGCGGCCGCTACCTCGGACTGGTGCTGTTCGGTGCCGAGCAGTTTCGCTCGCAGGTGCACCGGCGGGTGGTCGGGAATGCGGGCACCGTCGTGTTCGGCCGCATGGACGCGGACGAGCTGGCGACGCCGGGCTATCAGGTGCTCTCGCCCGCCACCAAGATCAAGCTGGCCACGCTGCCCATCGGGGAGCTGATGGTGCGCCATCCACACTTCACCCAGCCCATCTTCGTGCGCTTCCCGCGGCCCGCCGTGCTGCGCGGCCGCGACGGCGTGGAGCGCTACCCGCCCGCCGCGGACCTGCCGTTCGAGGACGCCGTGGCGCGCCAGCTCGTGAAGCTCGACCGCCGGGTGCGGCCGAATCAGGTCAAGGACCTCATAGCGGACCGGCGGGAAGAGGACGTGCGTCGCGCCCTCGCCCACACCCGCCAGACCCGACCGCAGGACGCGCTGGCGCACTTCAAGAAGCAGCTCGGCGGCCGGGTGGCGGCCGCGCCGGCGGCCGCACGCGAGAGCGTCGCGCCGCTGAACCAGATTTCCGACGAGCCGTACTGACCGAACGGTGAAACTCGCCCATCTCGCAGATCTCCACCTCGGGTTCCGCCAGTACGACCGGCAGACACCGCGCGGCGGGAATCAGCGCGAGGCGGACGTGGCCGATGCGTTCCGCCGTGCGGTCGACGACCTGCTCGAGCAGCGCCCCGACCTGATCCTCGTGGCCGGCGACGTGTTCCACTCGGTTCGGCCCACCAACTCAGCCATCCTGTTCCTCTTCAAGGAGGTACACCGCCTCCGGGCGGGGCTCCCTGACACGCCGATCGTCATGATCGCGGGGAATCACGATACCCCGCGCTCCACGGAGACGGGGACCATCCTGCGGCTGTATGAGGCCCTCGGCGTCCACGTCGTGATAGAGGCGGCGCAGTACCTGACCTTTTCGAAGTTGGACTGCTCGGTGCTCGCCGCGCCCCACCAGGCGCTCGCGCAGCCGGAGCGTCCGGCGTTGCGCCCGCAGCGGGGAACGACCTTCAACGTGCTGCTGGTGCACGGCCAGCTTCCGGGCTTGGGCGAGCAGCGCGGGACCATGGAGTACGGCGGAGCGCCGGTCCAGCTCGAGGATCTAGCCCCGGCTCAGTGGGATTACGTCGCTCTTGGTCATTATCACGTGGCGCGGGAGATCGAGAAGAACGCGTGGTACGCAGGGAGCCTCGAGTACGTGGCCCCGAATCCTTGGGGCCAGCTGCAGGACGAGGAGGAGTACCGCGCGCGCGGTAAGGGCTACCTGCTCGTGCACCTGCCCGGCTCCCGAGTGGAGTTCCGGCCAGTCGACCGGACGCGTGAGCACATCGACCTTCCCTCGATCGACGGGAAAGGGCTCACGCCGAACCAGCTCGATGAGCGCATCGCCGCCCACGTCACGGCGGCCAAGTCGGCGATCGACGGGCAGATCGTGCGGCAGCTCGTGTTCGACGTGCCACGCGCCACCGCGCGGGACTTGGACCACGCGGCCATCCGCGGCTACAAAGCCCGCGCGTTGCACTATCAGCTCGACCTGCGCCGGCCCGACGTGCGACGGGGTGACGCCCCGGGTTCGTTCACCCAGCGGCAGACGCTGCCCGAGACGGTGCAGACCTTTCTCGAGCATCGGCCGCTCGATGCGGATCTCGACCGGGCGGAGTTCGTACGCCTGGGCGTCGACTACGTGGCGCGCGTCGGCCGGGAGGGCGAGCCCTGATGGAGCTGCACCGGCTCCGCCTCGTGAACTTTCGGCAGCACGCGGACACCGAGCTCGAATTCGGGCCCGGGATCACGGGAATCTTCGGGCCCAACGGCTCGGGGAAGACGACGCTGCTCGAGGCGATCGCCTGGGCGATCTACGGCGCGCAGGCGGTCCGCGGCGACAAGGACTCGATCCGCCGGCTTGGCGCCAAAGGCCGCGCGGGCGTGGAGGTGGAACTCGAGTTCCGGCTCGGCGCGCACGAGTATAACGTGACGCGCGGCCTCTCCACGGCGGTGCTGCGGCAAGACGGGCAGGTGGTGGCGAATTCCCTCAAGAGCGTCACCGACAAGCTGGAGCACACGCTCGGGATGACGCACCAGGAGTTCTTCAACACCTACTTCACCGGCCAGAAGGAGCTGGCGGTGATGGCGGCGCTCGGCAAGACGGAGCGGGCGGCGTTCCTGTCGCGCGTGCTCGGTTACGAGCGCCTGCGCGACGCGCAGGAGCGGGTGCGCGCGGTGAGAAACGCCGTGGCGGCGGAAGTGCGTGGACTCGAGGCCGGGCTCCCGGACGCCGCGGCGCTGGCAGAGGAGCGGCAGGCCGCCGAGGCCGGCCTCGCGCGGGCCCAGGCGACGGCGCAAGCGGCGGACGGCGCGCGTCGGACGGCGGAAGAGGGGCTGGCCCGCGAGGAGCCACGCTGGAACGAGTGGGTGGCGCGTCGCGAGCGCACCCTCTCGCTCGACGGTGAGCGACGTATGGCGGAGCAGGGAGTGATCACGGCGCGGCAGGAGTTCCAGCGGCTCGACCGCGAGCTCGCCGACGCGCTGGCCGCCCGCGAGCAGCTGCGTCGCCTCGATGCCGAGCTCACGCCCGTCGCCCGGCTCAAGCGGGAGGTGGCCGACCTCGAGCGGCTGCAGCGGGCCGCGGCGGCGCGGCAGGCCGACGAGGCGCAGCTGGCGGAGCTGGGGCGCGCGGCGGGGGCGCTGGAGCGCCGCCTCGCCGAGCTGCGGGATGTCGCGGGCGAGCTCGAGCGTGCCGACGCGACGGCGCGGCAGCTCGCCGAGCGGCTGCAGGCGGCGGAGCGCGCGGCGGAGGAGGAGCGGACGGCGTGGGTGCAGGACCGCCAATACGCCGAGACGAAGCGCACCGAGCTGCTCAAGCTGTACGAAGAGGTGAAGGAACAGCGCGATCAGGTCGTACGGCTCGGACCCGAGGGAACGTGTCCCACCTGCAAGCGCCCGCTCGGGGCCGAGTATGCGGCTGTGCTCGCCCTGCTCGACGCGCAGCTCGAGGTGATCACGGGCGACGGCAAGTACTTCCGGCAGCGGCTCGAGCAGCTGGCCCAGCGGCCCGCCAAGCTGGCGGAGGCCGAGGCCGCGCGCGACCGCGTGCTGGAAGAAAGCCGTCGAGCCAGCACGCGGGCGGGCGAGCTGCGGGCGCAGGTGGAGGAGGGAGAGCGGGCGCGTGCCCAGCTGACGGTGGCGCGGGGCCGGGCGGCGCTGCTCGAGCGGCAGCTCGCGGCCCGGCCAGCGGGGTACGACGCCGTCCGGCACGACGCCGTGCGGGCCGAGCTGGCGAAGCTCGAGCCGATCGCGCTGGAGGCGGCGGCGCTCGAGGAGCGGGCACGACGCGCGGAGAGCTTGGTGCACGAGGCGGAGCGGGCGGAGCAGCAGTTATCGGTCGGCGAGCGCCGGGTGCGCGAGCTGACCGAAGCGGTGCGCGCCGAGGGGTTCTCGGACCAGGGATATCGGCAGGCGAAGGATCGCTACGACCGCGCGGTGGGCACGCTGCGCGAGGCCGAGCTCGCCGTAGTCGAAGCGCGCGGGGCGCTGACCCGAGTGGAGGACGACGTACGGGAAGCGAAGCGGCGCGAGGGTGAGCGCGCCGAGCGCGAGCGCCACATCGCCCAGCTGAAGGGGCGCCAGCGCCTCCACAACGAGCTGGACCGCGCGTTCTCCGATCTCCGGGCCGAGTTGAACGCCCAGATGCGGCCCGAGATCGCGGAGCTCGCGTCTGGCTTCCTCGCCGACCTGACCGACGGGCGCTACGATGAGCTCGAGCTGACCGAGGACTACATCGTCACCATTCTCGAGGCGGGCGTGCCCAAGCCCGTGATCTCGGGCGGGGAAGAGGATGTCGCCAATCTCGTGCTGCGGCTCGCGATCTCGCAGATGATCGCCGAGCGGGCGGGGCAGCCGCTGTCGCTGCTCGTGCTGGACGAGATCTTCGGGTCGCTCGACGAGGCCCGGCGCCTGCACGTCGTGGGGCTGCTGCGCCGGCTGGCGGATCGCTTCCCGCAGGTCATCTTGATCACACACATCGAGCAGGTACGAGAGGGCCTCGATCGCGTGATCCGCGTGGACTTCGACCCCGCCCGGGGGACGAGTGTGGTGCGGGACGACACCGCAACGCTGGGAGCCGCCGATGCGGGCGTGGCTGCCTGACCACCAGGTCTACGGGCCGGAGCCCGCGGGTGAGCGGGATACCGACGCGCTGAACCGCGTTTTCGCCGACGCCTTCACCGACCGCTATCGCCGCGATGGCCTGGTCGGCGTCCGCGTGCCGCACCTGAATCCGCAGGTGTGGCGCTACGCGCTGCTCGATGCCGGCGCGGGCGCCATGCTGTGGCGCGACGAGGCGGGGCACGTGGTGGCCTTCAATATCGCGCATCGCTCGGGCACGGAAGGATGGATGGGCCCCCTCGCGGTGCGTCCCGACCGCCAGGGTGCAGGGGTGGGCAAAGCGATCGTCCGGGCGGCGCTGGACTGGCTCATCGAGCAGGGAGTCGCGACGCTGGGGTTGGAGACCATGCCCCGCACGGTCGAGAACATCGGCTTCTACGCGCGGCTCGGCTTCGCGCCGGGTCACCTCACGGTGACAATGACGAACGACATCGCGACCCGCGGCCACGCCGCCCCGGCGCTCTTGTCGCAGCGCAAGGGGGATGCGAGCGGCGCGGCGCTCGCGGCGGCCCGTCGCCTCGTCGGCACGCTCACGCCCGGCTACGACTTCACCCGCGAGATCGTACTCACGGCGGAGCTGGGTCTCGGCGACACGTCGCTGGTGGATGGCGACGACGGGCTGGCCGGGTTCGTGCTGTGGCACTCCACGCCCCTCGCCGAAGGCCGGCCCAAGGACGAGGTGCGCGTGCTCAAGCTCGCGGCGCGCGACGAGCGCGCCTTCGAGGCGAGCATCGCGGCGACCGAGGCCGCGGCCGCGCGCGCTGGCATCCGGCGCGTCGCCGTGCGCTGTCAGACACGCCTCGACGCCACGTTCCGCCGGCTCGTCGCCCGCGGCTATCGCGTCCGCTGGACCGACCTCCGGATGACCTACGAAGGGTACGGCGAGCCACACCCGCGGCGCGGTGTGCTGTTCTCCAATTGGGAGATATGAGGCCCCGCCGCCGGTGACGGTAGGTCTGGTCATCTTCGCCGCGACCTACGTCCTCATCGCCGTCCAGCGGCTCCCGTTCGTCCACCTCAATCGCCCGGCGGCGAGCCTGCTCGGCGCCGTCGCGATGGTGGTGTGCGGCGTGCTGTCGCTCTCCGATGCCTACGCGGCGATCGATCTCGACGTCCTGGTGTTCCTGCTGGGGGTCATGCTCATCGTCGGCTATCTCGAGGTCGGGAAATTCTTCGAATGGGCCGCCGAATGGGTGCTGCGCCGCGCCCGCACCCCCGAGCGCCTGCTGCTCGGCGTCGTCGTGGGTGGCGGCCTTCTGTCCGCGCTGTTCGTCAACGACACCGTCTGTCTCGTCGTCACCCCCGTGCTGCTCGCCGCGCTCGGGCCCCTGCGCGTGCGACCCACGCCATACCTGCTCGGCCTCGCCATGGGAGCCAACGTCGGGTCGGTGCTCTCGATCACGGGGAACCCGCAAAACATGCTCGTGGGCATCTGGAGCGGCGCGACGTTCGGCGGCTTTCTGATGCGGATGCTGCCGGTGGGCGTCGGCGGCCTCGCCATCACGTACGGGTGCCTGCGCTGGGCGTACCGGGACGAGCTGCGGGAGCCGTTCCGCGAACGGCTCGAGACCGTGCCGGTCGCCCTCGACCGGCCGCTCGTGATGAAGGGTCTCGCGCTGTTCGGTGTCGCCGTGATCGCGTGGCTCGCGGGTGGATCGCTGCCGCTCGTCGCCATCACCGCGGGCGCGGCGATGGTGGCGGTCGCGCAGCGCGATCCCGCCTACGCGATCAACCGGGTCGAGTGGTCGCTCCTGCTCTTCTTCGGCTCGCTGTTCGTGGTGATGCGGGGGTTCGAACGGGCGGTGGCGGACCCGTGGATCCACGCGCACGGCCTCGGCGTCGCGTGGGGCTCGGACTGGAACCTCGCCACGACGCTGAGCGCGGTGATGGTGGTGCTCTCGAACCTCGTGTCCAACGTGCCGGCGGTCATGCTGTGGCGCAGCGTGATTCCCAACCTCCCCCGGGCCGATCTCGTGTGGCGCCTCGTCGCCATGAGCTCGACGTTCGCCGGCAACCTGCTGCTCATCGGTTCGATGGCGAACCTGATCGTGGCGGAGAAAGCGGAGTCGCGCGGGGTGCGGATCGGGTTCGGCGAATACGCCCGCGTGGGCGTGCCCGTGACACTGCTGACGCTGGCATGGGGCATCGCGACGATCGTGCTGAGCGCCGGCTGAGCGCTCAGGACAGGAACTTCGGCGCCCCGACGATGATGCGGCGCGCGAACAGGATCGCCGCGGCCGCGTACAGCAGCTGCGCCGGCCCGCTGCCCACGTGCGCTCCGAATATCAACGCCGCCCACGTCGCCAGCAGCACCAGCGCCGCGATGAACGTCAGGTTCATGGCACGCCCCCCCGGTTTTACGTGACGATTCTGTGTGACGCCCCTGCTTGACGTCTCCGGTCCACGTAGTATTGTACTTCAGGACCGGGGAGAAGAATTATTGAGCCAACAGGCTCGATCGTGGACCCAGATACTGTGACCGATGTCATGCCCCCTCGGGGGGAAGGCAGACGCCATGGTGAGGGACCAGTCATTACTTTCGGGCTTCAATAATCCTCTCCGTTCCTGACGTACCGGTCGGCCGGCCCGCGTTACAGCGGCGCCGGCCGATCGTGTTTTCGCACCGTCTCCCAGAAGTACTTCGGCGCCAGCAGCGGCACGCGTCCAATCGCGAATCCGATCACCAGGATCGCCATCCACGCGCCGTACACGACGGTCACTTCGTCGCGCAGGCTGGGGCGCAGGAACTGCGCGAGCCAGAGCACGAACAGGATGGCGGCGTCGAGCGCACCGAATTCCATCTTGGCGAGCAGCAGCATCCCCAGCGCCGTCTGGAACAGCGTGATCAGGAGCTCGAGCCGCTGGGCCTCGTCGAAGTGAAAGTCGACCCACACGCCATGATGGCGGAGATGGGAATAACCGTACACGAGCGGGATCATCGCGGCGAGGACGGTCCACTGGTTGATGTTGCTCGACACCATGTTCATGAGGGCCATGGGGGCGTGCGTCACGCGCCGGGCCCAGTAGAACGCCGACACCTTCTCCGGAAACTCCGACAGAAACGGCGCCACCCACTGGACCAGCACGAACTGACTCACCCCGAAGAGTCCCGCCACGGCGAGCATCGATTCGAGGAACGGGTGCGCAGTGACGTAGAGCAGCACACCGCCGGCCCCGAACAATCCGATGATGGCCGCCGGCCGGCGCCAGCCGGGCTGGCGGTAGGCCCAGCGGGACACGGCGGGCGTGTCGGCGAGGCTCTCGACGTTGTGGGGAGGATTGCGGAACAGCACCCACAGGTACGCGACGTACAACGCAAGCAGGACCACGGCGTCGATCCAGCCGAATCGGCGCTTGAGGAGAATGAGCGCGAAGTAGACGAGCGGCGGCACGAGCCCGACGATCTCGGCGGCGTGCTCGCGTTGCAGGCGGATGGCCGGGAACCGTCGCGCGGCGGACGTGCGCCCCGCGGTCGCGAACACGAAGTAGATCATCGGCCAGCCGAGGCCGAGCAGCAGCCGGATCGCCCCCGTCAGGTTCGCGATCGCGAGGTGGGCCCGCTCGGGGTCCCGCCCCGCTTCCCACGCGATCACGGCCTCGACGGCGAACTCCGGCAGCGTCTGCAGCCACGCGAGAATCGCCAGCGCGAGGCCCTGAGAGATCAGGAACTGCGCGGCTTCCGCGCCCCAGGCGACGAGGAACGCGGACCCGAGGATGCTGGGAAACGTCCACAACGCGGACGCCGCCGAGCCTCCCGCCGTGAACAGGAAAGCGAGTACCTTTAGCTTCACGAGCGCCGAAGATAGTCCTGCGCCGGAGGCCCAACAAGCATGGGACGAGACAAGATCAAGTCCGCGAGCCTGCACAGCTTTCACGACGCGCACGTGGAGCCGCTGCCCCCGACGCCCGCGCCCGGGACGCGCACGCCGTTCGAGACCCTGGTGCGGGAGATGCTTGCCCAGCTGGGCGATGATCCGACCCGCGAAGGGCTGCGACAGACGCCGACCCGGGTCGAGGCGTCCCTCAAATGGCTCACGCGCGGCTATCACATGGAGGTGGCGGACGTCATCGGGGACGCGCTGTACAACGAGCGACACGAGAACCTGGTCTGCGTCCGCGACATCGAGATCTACTCGCTGTGCGAGCACCACCTGCTGCCGTTCTTCGGGCGGGCGCACGTCGCCTACCTGCCCAACGGCCGCCTGGTCGGCCTCTCGAAGATTCCGCGGGTCATCGAGGTGTTCGCGCGCCGGCTCCAGCTCCAGGAGCGCCTCACCGACCAGGTGGCGGACGCGCTGATGGAGGTGCTCGATCCCCGCGGCGTGGGCGTGGTGATCGAGGCCTACCACCTCTGCATGATGATGCGCGGCGTCGAGAAGCAGAATTCCAAGACCGTTACGAGTGCACTCCGGGGCGCCCTGCTCCAGGACGCGAAGACGCGCGACGAGTTCCTGCGGCTGGTGTACAGCAGCCGGGGCCGGGAGTGAGCGACGCGCCGCTCGTCGGCAAGCTCGCCCTCGTCACCGGCGCCTCGCGCGGTATCGGGCTCGCGGTGGCCGAGGAGCTCCAGGCGGCCGGGGCGCACGTGGTCCGATTGGCGCGCAGCCTCGCCGAGGCCTCGGCCGACCGGCGCACCGATCTCCCCTGCGACGTCACAGATCCCGTCGCGGTTGCACGTACCGCATCGCGCATCCTCGCCGAGCGCGGCGTCCCAGACATCATCGTCAACAACGCCGGCATCTTCTTCATCAAGCCCGTCGCCGACACCACGCCGGACGACTTCGCCCGGACGATCTCCGTGAATCTGACCGGCCCGTTTCTGGTCGCTCGCACGTTCGTCCCGCACCTCGTGCGTCGCGGCTCTGGGCATCTCGTGACCATCGGCTCCGTCTCGGATCACGTGCCGTACACGGGCTCCACGGCCTATGCGGCGAGCAAGTACGGCCTTCGGGGGATGCACGAAGTGCTGCGCGCCGAGCTGTCGCGCACCGGCGTGCGCACGACCCTCGTCTCGCCGGGCCCCGTCGATACACCGATCTGGGATGCCGTGGATCCGGATGCCAAGCCGGGCTTCACGAAGCGCCGGGACATGATGCGGGCCGAGGATGTCGCTGCGGCCGTGCGGTACGCGGTCGCCCAGCCGGCCCGGGTGGACGTCACCGAGATCCGCCTCATGCCCACCGTGTACACGGCCCGAGGCTGACCCGCGGTGCACATCGAGCTGACGGAGATGCTGCGCTGCCCGGAGCCCCACGGGGAGGCCTTCCTCGTGATGTCGACGGGCCAGATGCTCGGGCGGATGGTGCGGTCGGGAATCCTCGGGTGCCCGATCTGCCGGCGGGAGTTTCCCATCGTCAAAGGAATCGTGAACTTCTCGGGAACAGGGAAAGGGGAAAGGGGAAAGGTGGACGACGAGGGAGCCACCATTCCCCTTTCCCCTTTCCCCTTTCCCGCGGTTGATCCCCAGACCCTCCAGGCCCTATTGGGTCTGAGCGGCCCCGGCGGCTACGTCGTGCTGGTCGGCGCGGCGACGCGACACGCCGTCGGACTCGCGGGCCTGATGGGCGGCATTCACTTCATCGGGATCAACGCCCCCGCCGATGTGGAGGAGCTGCCCGTGCTGAGCCTGCTCGTGTGCCCGGGCATGATTCCGCTGCGGCAGACGGTCGCGCGGGGGGTGGTCGTGGGCTCGGACCGGCTGGGGCCCGACTGGTTGGCGGAAGCGCGCCGCGTCGTCTTGCCGGGCCGCCGCGTCGTGATCGAGGGCGAGGACGTGCCAGTGCCCATCGGGCTCACGCGACTGGCGGCGGGCGACGGCTTGGTCGTGGGCGAGCGGCGCTGACTCAGCCTTCGAGCGCGGCGGCGGTGGGATCCGCTGCCGCGTAGACGCGATCGATCGTCTCTTTGTAATTCTTCTCCACCTGGCGGCGCTTCACCTTGAGCGACGGCGTGAGCTCGCCCGATTCGATGGTAAAGTCCCGCTCGATCAGCACCACCTTTTTGGGCATCTCGAACTTCGCGAGGTCGCGCAACCCGTCGATCACTTCGCGCTCTATCTTCGCCTTCACATCCGCGAGGCCGATGAGCTCGGCGCGCGACGTATAGGAGAGGTTGCGCTCCTTCGCCCACTGCTCGAGGACGTCGAAGTTGGGCACGACCAGGATGATCGGGAACTTGCGCTGATCGCCCAGCACCAGGGCGTTCGCGACGAACTTGTTGAGGCGCACGGTGTTCTCGATCGGCTGCGGCGCGATGTACTTCCCGCCCGCCGTCTTCAGGAGGTCCTTTTTCCGGTCGGTGATCTTCAGGTAGCCGTCGGAGTCGAGCTCGCCGATGTCGCCGGTGTGGAACCAGCCGTCCGCGTCGATCGCCTCGCGCGTGGCGTCGGGGAGATTGTAGTAGCCGTGCATGATGTTCGGCCCCTTGGCGAGGATCTCGCCGTCGGCGGCGATCCTGATCTCGACCCCGGGGATCGGCTTCCCGACCGCCCCGAGCTTGGGCCGCCCCGGCGGCGTGAGGGTCAAGACCGGCGAGGTCTCGGTGAGGCCGTAGCCTTCGATGACCGGGAGCCCGGCGCTGTAAAAGAAGCGCGCGATCTCGGGCGCGAGCGGCGCCGAGCCGGACACGAACAGCTTCACGCGCCCCCCGGTGCGCGCCCGGAGTTTGGAGAAGACCAGGCGGTCCGCGATCGCCTGCCGCAGCCGCAGCGCGAGCGGCACGGGGATGCCGGCCAGCCGATGCGCCGTCCAGGCCTCGCCCGTGCGCTTCGCCCACTGAAAGATGCGCCGTTTGAGCGCGCTCCCCGTCACGGCGCTCTCGAGCACGCGCGCGTACACCTTCTCATACAAGCGCGGTACCGCGACCACGACGCTGGGACGCACCTCCTGGAGGTTCTGCGCCACCGTGTCCACGGACTCCGCGTAGTTGATCGTCACCCCCACTTCGAAGAAGTAGTACTCCACCATCCGCTCGAGGATGTGCGATAGCGGCAGCCAGGCGAGACAACTGTCGCCCTCGCTGACTCGCAGCACCTCGAGACACGCACGCACGTTGGAGCAGATGTTGCCGTGGGTGAGCATCACGCCCTTCGGCTGGCCCGTCGTGCCCGACGTATAGATCAGGGTCGCCAGATCCGCGGGCGTGACCGCGAGCGCGTCCTCCTGAAAGCGGGGGTGCCGGCCCGCTGCCGCGCGCCCGCTCGCTTCGACCTGGGCGAGCGACAACACACCGTCGGCCGCGGCGCCCGCGTCGAATGCGATCACGTGGCGCAGGGTGGGCAACGCGCCCTGCACCGCGCGTATCTTGGCGACCTGCGCGGCCGTCGAGCACACGACGGCCACCGCCCCG
>Ga0209160_1000861_pt1 | contig 25335 bp, 18 predicted proteins | sample GraSoiAngelo_153_FD_186167 | JGI IMG/M metagenome (GOLD analysis project Ga0209160, IMG submission 186167) | Grasslands soil microbial communities from the Angelo Coastal Reserve, California, USA - 14_1009_12_40cm (SPAdes) (version 2) | ecosystem: Environmental > Terrestrial > Soil > Grasslands ...
AGGTGCCCGATTGTGACTCCGCCCCCTGCCCAGTAGGTCGTGCCCATTTCGCGCAGCATTCTCAGTGCAGTCATGCGCACGGGCTGCCGCGCGGTTTCAGTTGATCAGGCGGCCGTTAGACGAAGGACTTCTGTTTCCCTTGCGCACGCATATCAGCGCGCGACCGACTGGCATGCGCGCCGCCCCCCGGCTGAGTGCGCGCCAAGCCCGGCCGCTCGGCACCGGCCGCTTATCTCCCGCCGATGAGGAAGCGGATCGTCCTTTTCCCCGGCATGAAGAAGTAGGCACCGCCCCGCACGGTGACGAAATTGCCCATGCGTTTAAGGCGCAGCGGCCCCCGCTCCGTGGGGATGGTCAGCACGTCGCTCAACCCCGGGCGACGGGCGAGCGAATCGACCTCGTTCTCGAGCCCGTGAAAGCTCGACCCGAGCATGTAGGTCTGCTGCACAAACTCGAACTGTCGCTCGATGTCCGCGTTCACGCACATGAACAGCAGACCCGGATGCCGCAACCCGTTCTGCGGGGAGTAGCGGCGGCCGACACGGAAGATGCGGTGCCGGTTGGAGATCGTCAGTTGGTCCTCGGATCCCGGCTCGAAACTGTCGCGCGGGTTGACGCGGCGGATGTGGGCGCCGAACGGGCAGCGCAGGCCGTCCGGGTCTTCGGTGCCGAACAGGAAATCGTTGTCGGGCAGCGTGCCCGGCCTGCTCACCGATCCTGGCTGATCCGGATGCCTGACCAGCGACGTGCCATCCGCCCAGCGGCCGAGCATCTTCGCGCCGATCCAGGCAGCCAGCGACCGGGCATCGCCCGGGGGGACCCGCGGGTTGCCAACCAGGCCTGCCGACGTGTCGGCGAGAAATGCATCGAATGCGGTTTTGTTCTGTTCGAGCTGGCGCACCACGAGGTAGCTGCCGTTGTACCCCAGGTCGAAGTCGCCGGCGGCGGATGGTGAAGGCGGAATGTGGCCGCGGTTGTCCGAGTAGCCGAGGATCATCTCCCCCGGCTCGACGACGTGAATCCGGTTCCTTGCGATGACCCATTTTCGCGCGCCGCGCACGATCGGCTGCGAGACGCCGTCGGCGAAGCCGAACGGTTCTCCGATCGGAGTGTTTTTCGGCGGCATCTCGTCCAGCAGGATCTCGTAGATGACCTCGATCCCGAATCTCAGGAGCTGCGCCTTCCGCTGGGCAGTCTGTTGTTGCAGGATATCGTCGGACAGAGCGTACAGGTTCAGGATTGCATCGGCCTCTTTCCCGGGGCCGCCCCAGCACCAGCCCTCCGGAGCGTTGATCCCGACGTCGCCGAGTGCGCGCGCCCGCCACGGCGCGGCCATGCCATGCTGAAACGCCGTGGGAAAGGTCGAAAGCGCCTGCTCATCGAGCCCGAGTTTTCGCAGGCCGCTTGCCGACAGCCCCAGCACGAGCGTCGGTCCATCGGGCTTCCTTTCTCCGTAACCAATGGCCAGCTCGATTTCTGCGAGCCAAGCCCGGGTTTGGCCCGGTACGTCCGAAAGCCGCAGCACGAGGCTCCGGGCCCAGTGCAGGCCGGGGAGCGCGCCGAACACGAGAGTTGGAATGTGGTCGGATTCAACCGTGGAGACCTTGGGCGGCGCAAACCGGAAATGGACCAGCCAGCACGCGGCGTCGGCCTCCGTCGAGGCTGTTGCGAATCCGTCTCGGATCGCCGCATTGGTGCGCACGCGAAGGGTCGTCAGCGCCGGGTAGGCCGCGTACCAGAAGCGGGTCGGGTGCTGCTGTCGCCGCGCCCAGCGCTTGAAACGGTCGCCGTCCTTCGCGCCATCCTGCACCAGATTCTTCGTCCTCGGGAAACCCTGCGTATTGCTCCAGATGCCGGTCAGCCCTTCGTGCGCCCGCAAGATGAAGTCTTCCAGGTAGCTCTCCCAGCTTCCGGTGTAGTTGGAGAAGAACAGCAGCTTGTCCGTCCCGGGAAGCAGGATCCAGCGCGCGAAATGGATCGTGCCGATGTTGGACAGGAATCCCGGGCGGGAGCGGTACGGAGCGAGCGCGACCACCCAGAGGGCAAGGCGCAGCGTCAGACGCCGCAGCCACCCGGACTTCATCGTGAAAACGGCCGCGAGGTGGTTCTGCGCACACTTGTTCTCGCGCTCCATGATCTCGCCCACCACTTGCGCCGACGGGTCCCTGTCGTCTGGGACGTCCATGCGCTCCTTGTGCCGGAACCACGCGTAGGCAATCACCGGCGCGATTCCGGCAAGCACGAGTTCGGCGCCGAGCGCCAGGGTGGCCGCCCAGAGGCCCTGCCACACCAGAACCAGCAGAACCAGGGCCGGGAGGACGAACAGCGGCCAGAGGAACGTGCGCAGTGCCGACCACACCACGGGACCAACGAAGCTCCAACCCTTCGGGGCGTCCGCCAGCAGCGGCACCGGCTCGGCGACAAACGCCCATTTGTAGACGGCTTCGCCGAAAAGGTGCGCGCGGAGGCGCTCGAGGGTCGCCAGGGCGGAGCCTTGCGCAGGAAGATCATCGAGGATTTGCTGTATCCGGGCGGCGAGTTCCGCCTCCCGGCGAATGCGCCCTACGGTCATGCCGGGCGTGCCGGTGAACACCACGCCCGAGACCGCGAACCACCCCTGGCCGACCTGGCGGCCGTGTCGCACGAGGAACTCGCCCAGTTGCGACTCAGGGACGTGAACGCCGGCCAAGGCGAGAACACGGCACAGCTCGGGGCCGATCTCTCGCGCCAGCCGGTTGAGGACGCCGCCAGGATAGCCGTCGGCGGAAGCCTCGAGCACGAGGTACGCCGATCCGCCGGATGAATCGCGCACGACGGTGAGGCTCATGAAGTGCACGAACGCGCTCGCGTTCAGCGTCTCGGAGAGCGGCGGCCGTGCAAGATTGCCCAGCGCGTCCAGGTGCGCATTGACGGCCACCGACCGGCTGTCATCGAACGGAACAACGACGGTTACGAACGCGTGGGCCATGGTGTTTCTTCCTCGACTAGGGGTCGAATTCGACGCTCAGGTGTGCGGGCATCAGGCCGATCGTCTGCATCTGGCCGTCCCGACCCGGGGCGCGGCGGAGCCCGCGTTTTTTCAACAACGGCTTGAGGGTCTGCGTGATCTGCGCTCCTGCAAGAAACGCCCCGATGCACCAGTGCAGCCCGTAGCCGAATAGCATGTACTCGTGGTTCCGGCGATCCGGACGGAATTTCTTCGGTTCGACGACCCTGCGCTCGTCGAACATGGCCGACTGCGTACTCACCAGCAGCCGGGTGCCGGCCCGGATCCGTTTCGCCTTGGAACTACCATCGGCGATCGTGTAGTCCTTCGCGCATTCACGGAACGGGCCCGGATTGATGGGTTTGAAGCGCATCGTCTCGAACAGGCACCGCCAGAGCAGTTCGTCGTCGTCGGTGCGCGCCGCCTCTTGGGCGCTCGCCATGAATTCTGGTCGGCGCAGCAGCATCTCGAGCACGTTGCCCGATGCGATCGTATTGGTCGGCACGAAGCCGGCCAGCATGCCGAACAGTTCGGCGCGAATCATGTCGTCGCTGGGATCTCCGGCGCTTTGCTTCTGCATCGCGACCAGGCGGGCGACGATGGTGGGGGAGGGGTTCACTCCCTGTTTCGCATTGCGGATCGCTTGGTCGATGAGCGGGCGCATGCCGTTCGCCGCCGCGCGCGCTGTGGCCACCTTGGGGCCGGGTTTGTCCGATGGCGGCCCGAACACATACGTGCTCACCGCGATCGTCCATTGCGCGAAGAGCTTCGGGTCTGGAACATCGATGCCGTAATAGTCTCGACAGAGCAGGGTCGGGACGCGCGTCAGCAGATCTTCGATCGCATCGATCCGGCCGCTGCACCCCGCGACGATCTGCTCGGCCAGCTCGGCGGAGCGGGGCGCGATAGTCGCAGCGACGTCCTCGAGCCTGAACGCCTGCATGATCTGCAAACGCTGGCGCCTGTATTCGGGCCCGTCCTGCATCGCCAGCACGAACTTCGGCCCCGCCATCAGTTCCATCATCCGGCGGTCGAACGGCACCTGAAACACCTGTTCCTGGGCGAGCACTTCCCGCACGTGCTCGAAGCGCGTCACCATGGCCCACCGGGTGAACGGAACGCGGGCAATCGGCCAGTATCTTCGCAGGAGGCCCATCCACCACTGAGGCCGATCGAGCAGCCGCTTGATGACCGCTCTGCCCGGCCAGCGCCATTGCATATCGTCGATGTCGAAGCTGCTGCACGGTGGTGACGCATTCATCTCGAACTCCCCTGTGACCGAAGCTGTTCGCGCAGCGTTTCGGCTTCCTTCCAGGCCGGCAGGCTCCGTCCTTCGGTCAGTCCATCGCAGCACGTCCCGAGCAGGTCGGCGGCTTGCCCGGACTTGCCCTGCTCCGCCCACAACCGCGCCAGGCTGATCGCGGCGTAAAACTCCCAGGTCTTCGCGTGCTGCTCGCGGGCGAGCGACAGGGCACTGAGATAGGCCGCGTCGGCCTCGGCCGGTTTGCCGCCAGGGCACAGGCGAAGGTAATCGCCGAGCAGCCGCTGGCACTCCGGCCAGTAGTACCGTTCTGATCCCGACGTCAGCTCCGTCCGCACCATCGCCGCGTAGCGCCCCGCTTCGTCGAAGCGGCCGAGCGAAGCCAGCGCGCGGGCGTGAACCGCGTAGTGAACAGGAACCGAATGGCCGGTCTGAGTTCTCGCCAGCCAGGCGAATCCGTCTTCCATCACGCGAATCGATCCCTCCGCGTCCCCGTTCAGCGACAAGGCGTGAGCGTGGATGATCGAACCGTAGCCCTTCCACATTTCGAGCTGATGCCGGCTGGCAAAGTCGATGGTCTCGGCGCTCAGAGCAAGCGCCTCGTCCACGCTGCGATTGAAGGCAGCGATGACCGACGAATATGCGAGCGCGTGGCAGAGGGTGTGCACATGTCCTAGGACGCGCGCCGAGGCGAGCGCTTCGGCAACGACACTTCGCGCCGCGTCGATACGGCCGAGACACCAAAGGGCGAGCCCCAGGTGAAACCCGGTCGCAATGTCTGGCTCGGTGGAGAACCGGTCCGCGAGCGCAATCCGCTCTTCGCGCGAACGCTGTCGCAGGGAACCTGACAGCGCCAGCGCACCGTCGAAGGACTGGATCGCGAGCGCCGGCGCGCCCGTGATCACCTGGGACATGGCGAGCGACCGGAGCGCGGTGATCATGTGCGAGGTGCTGCTGTCGCGTTCCGCCTCCCGCACCATGCTGCCCGCGGCTTCGAGCGCCCTGTCATGCTCCCCGCGGATATACAGCGCGACCCACACCGCATAGAACACGGAAAAGCGGTGCGGCGCGTCGCTCATCGCGCCGACCAGCTCCTGGGCGCGCGTGAACGCGGCGACCGTCTGCGAGTGACTGTATCCGCGCAACGGAATCGACGCCTGGCCGAGCGCCAGCAGGATCAGTAGGCGGCGCTCGAGCCACGCCCGGGTCTCTCCCATCTGCTCGGCCAGGCGCAACGCCTGGCTCAAGTGGGCGAGGGCCTCCTTGTAGGCGGGACGCGCGATCGCCTGCGCACCGGCCTTCTGCCAGCTGGCGATGGCTTTTTCGTTGAGGCCCGCCTGCATCGCATGGAACGCGAGGATTTCCGGCGGCGTGTCGGGCAACGCTTCCAGGGCATTCACCAGCCGTTCGTGAATCTGCTGGCGCTTGGCCTTGAGCAGGCTTTCGTACGCGGCATCGCGCACCAGCGCGTGCTTGAAAGCGTATTGTCCTTCCTGCGGGGTTCCCCGGCTGAAGATCAGCTCCGCCTCGACCAGGCGGGCGAGGGCTTGGTCCGGCGCATTGCCCGGCGGCGGCATGATCGCCGTGAGCAAACGGTGGCTGAATTCGCGGCCGATGCAGGCTGCGGTCTGGGCCACCTCCTTGACCGGCCGTAACCGGTCGAGCCGGGCCATCAGGCTGTCGTGTAACGACGCGGGAATCGCGAGGTTCGGCAGCGGGTCATCGACGACAAACGCATCCTGCGTCTCGTGCAGGACACCCGACTCCAGCAGGGTCTTGGTCAGCTCCTCGATGAACAGCGGGACTCCGTCCGATTTGGCCGCGATTTCGTTCAGCAACTCTTCGGGCAAGGCCTTGCCGCGCGTCACGCCTCTCACCATCGCAGCAATCTGGGTCCGCCCCAAGCGGAAGAGCGGCAGCCGGGTCAGGTTCGGCCGGCTGCCGAAGGCGTCGTGGAAATCCGGCCGCGCGCTCGCGAGGATCAACACGGGCAGGTTCGCGATCCGCTCGAGACACAGGTCGATGAGTTCCAGCGTCGTCGGATCAATCCACTGCACGTCCTCGATCGTCCAGAGCAGCGGCCGGATGCGCGCAACGTCGCCCAGCAGGCCCGTCAGCGCCTTGAACGTGCCCAGGCGCTGCTGCTGTGGCGTGAGCTCGAGCGGCCCGTAGCGCTGAACTCCGTCGATGCCGAGCAGCGCGGCGATCAGCGCCATGTCACGCACGCTGCGGGCCCCGAACTCCTTGAGCAGCGCCTCCAGCCGGTCGAGCCGTCTGTCTGGCGTGTCCGCCGGTTCGAAACGGGCGGCGCGGGCAAGATGCTGAATGACAGGAAACAGCGCGCTGTCCGCGTGGTACGGCGAGCACTGGTAGTCCAGGCGCGCAGGCCGCTCGGCCGCGAGGGCGTCCTGCAGCGCGCGGATGATGCGCGACTTGCCGATGCCGGCGTCGCCCGTGATGAGTGTCAACCGTCCTTGACCCGACTGCACACCGCGCCAGTTCTCGATCAGGAGCGTCAGTTCGTTGTCTCGGCCGACCATCGCCGCGAGCAGTTCCCCGCGACGCGCCTCGAAGCGGCTTCCCGACGAGCGTTCGCCAGTGATCGCGTAGGCCGAGACCGGCGCGGCGAAGCCCTTGAGATGCTGCGGGCCGAGATCCCGGAACTCGAAGAGGTGCTCGACCAAGTGATGCGTGTTCGCGCTGACGACCACTTCCCCAGGTGCTGCGACGCCTTGAAGCCGCGCCGCAAGATTGGGGGTCTCGCCCACCACCGCATGCTCACGGGCGGCGCCTTCACCGAGCAGGTCGCCGGCGACGACGATGCCCGTCGCGATGCCGATTCGCACCGAGAGATTTTCGACACCCAGCGATCCCATGGCGGTGAGGGCGCCAACGGTCGCAAGCGCCGCGCGCACGCCGCGCTCCGCGTCGTCCTCGTGCGCCAGCGGAAAGCCGAAATGCGCGAGCATGCCATCGCCCAGGTACTGGGCGACGTGGCCGTCGTAGCGCGTCACTGCGCCGACGACCGCATCCTGGTATTTGCGGATCACGTTGCGCAGGTCTTCCGGATCGAGCCGGTTCGAAAGCGCGGTCGAGCCTACGAGGTCCACGAACATGACCGTTAGGTGCCGGCGTTCCGGCGTGGCCGTGGCATCGGGCGCCGTGCCGGCGGTTCTAACTCCGGGCGATCTACCGGGTCCGGCGGCTGGGCTCGGAGACGAACCCGGGGACAGCCCCGCGATCGCCTTGAGGAGCTTCGCCCGGCGACTGAGCGGAATACCGAGCTCCTTCAGGTGCTCGCCGGTCAGCGCGAGCAGCGCTTCGCCATCGATCTCGTTGGCTTCGAACAAATCGGCATACTGGCCGAAGCCGCCCGCTTCCAGCCAGGTGCGGATGTTCAGGCTCATCGGCTTGCGCCCTCCCTTCGGGCGCCGAGTGGCAGGCCCAGCTCCCGCAAGTCCCCTTCGGAGAGACTTCGCAGGCTACCGAGGTCGACTCCGTTATCGAGAAACACAGAGGCGTACTTGCTGAGCCCTAGACGATCCAGTGGACGGATCGAGCCGGGAAACGGAATCTGAACGAGCAGTCTCGCGGTGAGCGTCGGCAAGACGGAGCCGAGCGATTTCAGGCCCAACTGCCAGAACGACGGCCTTAGGAGGCTTTCGACGAAGCTGATTCGACACCAGTCCCTACCCTCTGGGTCAGGAACGGTTGCCTTCCTTGGACGCCTGGATGGCAGCAGCCTTATCACACAGGACCTGCAACTGTGCAAGCCATAAGTATCAGCGGCCGTGGGCTTCATTCCTAAGAGTGTGCGACGCATGCTGACTGACGGCGTTCCACGCCCCGCGTCCTACGAGGTATATGTGATCTCTCAGGCCCAGCGAGGTCGGAGAGGATGACGTTGCCCGCTGGCCCACTTTGGGTGTTTGAGAGATTGAGTACCTGCCATCCGCTCGAACCACTACACTCCCATCGTGGTCTGTTCGATAGATCTTGGCGTTCACCACGCCGAGCCGCTGCAAGACCGGCTTCGTCGGGTGCCCATACTGATTGCCAGCGCCGGCGGAGATCACTGCAAGCTCCGGTTTCACCCTCCCCAAAAAGTCTAGCGACGACGATGCGTTTGATCCATGATGCCCCAGGTTGAGGATCGTCGCTTTCCCAGCCCGCGGAGTTGCTTGACAACGTCGTCCACGCCGTGCGGCCGGAGAGCCGTCAGCTTCTCCGAGAGTTGCTGGTGCACGGTACCACTTCGCGCGAGAGGAGTCTCACGGCTGCGGGGTGATCGTCACGCCGTAGTGGCGGAGCGCGTATTCCGGCGTGATCTTTTCCTCCATCACGTCGCGCCGCACCAGTTCGGGGTCGCGCGCGCGCGGGTCGCCCCACCCCCCGGCGCCGCCCAGCACGTGCCGGAACACGTCGCCGTGCTGCACGCTGATCGTGCACTTCGCCGGCAGCACGCGCTCGTCGGGGGTGCCCGGGTTCAGCAGGTTCGCCGACGGCGTTCCCGGGTGCCCGCCCGCGAGCCCGTACGGCAGGTGCGAGCGGCGGTCGGTGCGGAGCTGTAACGTCGCCTCCCGCGCGAGGAACCGATATTGCCGCACGAGCGCGAGGCCACCCCGGAACGTGCCCGGCCCCCCCGAGTCGGGCACGTAGCCGTAACGCTCGATGAGGATCGGGTACTCCGACTCGATGACCTCGATGGGATTGTTGGAGAAGTTGACGACCGCGCTGCTGCACGCGTCGACGCCGTCGCGGGTCGGCCGCCCGCCCCACGACCCGAACAGGAACTCCAGGAAGACGAACGGCCGCCGCTCGGCGTCGTAGCCCCCGAAGCTCACGCCCGTGTCGCCGCCCATCTCGCAGGCGAAGACACGATCCGGCGCGATCTGGGCGAGGGCCCCGAACATCGTGTTGGCCATGCGGAAGCCGGTGAGTCCGCGGGCGGCCACCGCGGCGGGCGGCACGGGATTCACCACGGTGCCCGCGGGCGCGATCACCTCGATGGGACGGAAGTAGCCCTCGTTGTTCGGCGGCTCGCCTCCGATGAGGTGGCGCACGCACGCGTACACGGCGGACTTCGTGAACGGCAGCGGTGAATTGATGGCGCCCTTCACCTGCGGCGCCGAGCCGGTGAAGTCCGCCACCATGCGGTCGCCGGCCACGGTGATGGTCACGGTGATCGGGATCGGATCCGGGTCGATGCCGTCGTCGTCCATCCAGTCCGTGAACGTGTAGGCCCCGTCCGGCATCGCGCTGATCGCGTGGCGCGCGAGGCGCTCGGCCTGATCGAGGAGCGCCGTGGTACACGCGGCCAGGCGCTCCACCCCGTAACGCGCGATCAAGCCGAGATAGCCCCGCTCGCCCGTGAGGCACGCGGCGACCTGCGAGCGCACGTCGCCCAGCACCTGCCGCGGCACCCGCACGTTGCGGTCGATCAACTCGAAGATCGCGTCGACCGGCCTCCCGGCGTCATAGAGCTTCAACGGCGGGATGCGAAGCCCCTCCTGGAAGATCTCCGTCGCGTCGCAGCCGTTGCCGCCCGGCGTCTTGCCGCCGACGTCGAGCTGGTGGCCGATGCTCGCCGACCACCCCACCAGCCCGCCGTCGAGGAAGATCGGCTTGAAGATGTAGAAGTCCGGCAGGTGCGTGCCGCCCTCGAACGGGTCGTTGAGAATGAAGACGTCGCCGGGCTCGATCCGGCCGACGAACTTGCGGCGCACCTGGGCCATCGCGTCGGGGATGGAGCCGAGGTGGAGCGGCAGCGTGAGGCCCTGGGCGATGAGGCGGCCCTCCGCGTCGCACAGGGCGCACGACATGTCCATCGCGTTCTTCAAATTGTTCGAGTAGGCGGTTCGCACGAGCGCGATGGCCATCTCGTCCACGATGGCGTCGAGCGCATTCTTGATGAGCTCGAGGAGGATGGGATCACCGACGTCACGCGGGGGCATGGCGCTACCCTCCCGTCCGAATGACGATGTCGTCGTGCTCGTCACGCCGCGCGGCGCAGCCCGGCGGAACGAGCGTGGTCGCGTCGTACTCGTCCACGAGCAGCGGGCCGGGCCGCCACACGGCGCCGAGGTCGCCGCGCGCGAGCACCGGGGTGCGGAGGGCACCGTGCGCAGCCCCGAAGTACGCGAGGCGCTCACCGCCGGCGCCGGCGCGGCCGGCGCCCGCCCGGACCGCCGCGTCGCCACCCTGTCGCGGCATCCGCGCCGTGACGCGAAGATTGACGAGCTGGATGGGATCGGCGTCCGCCCGATGGCCGTACGTCCGCTCGTGCTCGCGCCCGAAGGTCTCCGCCAGCTCGCGCGCCGTCGACCCGTCGAGCCGCCCGGGGAGCGGCACCGTCAGCTCGAAGGACTGCCCCTGGTACTTGCAGTCCACCGAGCGCGTGATCTCGGGCCGGGCGGCGTAGCCCTCGTCGCGCAGCAGGCCCTCCGCCTCGCGCTCCAGCGCCGCCACCGCCGCCGCGATCTCCGCCGGAGGGGTCGCCTGCAAGGTTCTCAAGAACGTGCGCACGAGATGGTGCTCCACCTCGGCCTCGAGCAGGCCGACGGCGCTGAACACGCCGGGCGCCGGAGGGACGACGATCGTGCCGATCTCCAGCGAGCGCGCCATCTCGGCGGCGAAGAGCGGGCCGTTCCCGCCGAAGGCGACGAGGACGAAATCGCGCGGATCGCGGCCGCGCTCGATCGTCACCGCCCGCACGGCGCGCGCCATGCCCGCGCACCCCAGCAGATAGACGCCGTACGCGGCGTCCTCGAGCGAGAGCCCGAGCCGCGACGCGACCTGGTCCGCCACGGCGCGCCGCGACTTCTCCGCGTTCAGCCTGAGCCCGCTCGGCAAGCGCTCGGGATGGAGATAGCCGAGGCACACGTTAGCGTCCGTGAGGGTGACGTCGGTGCCGCCGGCGTCGTAGCAGACGGGGCCCGGCGTGGCGCCGGCGCTGCGAGGACCCACATGGATCGCGCCGGCGTCGTCGATCGTCACGATGCTGCCGCCGCCCGCGCCGACCTCGGCGATGTCGATGGCGGGCACGCGGAGCAGGAAGCCCGAGCCCTTGTTGAGCCGGCTCCCCTGCGACACGACGCCGCCGATCTCGAACTCTCCCGCCCGCGTGATCGCGCCGGCCTCGATCACCGAGGCCTTGGCCGTCGTGCCGCCCATGTCGATGCTGATGGCGTTGGGGGCGCCGACGCGGCGCGCCAGCGCCGCCGTCGCGATGACGCCCGCGGCCGGGCCGGACTCGATCACGTGCACGGGACGCCGGCGCCCGCTCTCCGCCGTCATCACCCCGCCGTTGGACTGCATCACGAGCACGGGGGCGCGGGTCCCGAGGGCGCGAATCTCGTGCTCGAGCCGTCCGAGGTAACGGTCCAACACGGGCATCACGTACGCATTCGTGACGGCCGTGCTCGTGCGCTCGAACTCGCGCATCTCGGGAAGGATCTCCGACGACAGCGTCACGCCCACGCCGGGCGCGCGCTCCCGGACGATGGCGCCGATCGCCCGCTCGTGCTCGCCGTTCGCCCACGCGTGGAGGAGACAGACGGCGATGGATTCCACGCCCTCGGCCAGCAGACGATCGACGGCCTCCACGACGCTCTCGCGATCCAGCGGCGTCACCACCTCGCCGCGGTGGTTCATCCGCTCACGCACCTCTCGACGCCATCGCCGCGGCACGAGGGGCGCCGGGCGCTCGAAATTCAGGTCGTAGAGCCGGGCGAGGCGGAGCCGGCCGATTTCCAGGAGATCGCGAAAGCCCTCGGTCGTGATGAGACCCGTGCGCGCGCCCCGGCGCTCGAGGATGGCGTTGGTGGCCACGGTCGTACCGTGGATGATCTCGCGCACGTCGGCGGCCGGCGCCCCGGCGTCGAGGAGCAGCGCCCGCGCGCCCGCGATGATGGCGTCGGCGTAGTTGCCGGTGGTGGAGAGCAGCTTGCGCGTTCGCGCCGCGCCGGTGGCGTCGACCAGCACGAGATCGGTGAAGGTCCCGCCCACGTCCACGCCGAGCCGGTACGTCATGCCGTTCGCCTGCCTCCGGCGAGCCCGCGCGGGACGAACACCACGAAGATCATGATCACGAGCCCGACCGCGATGAGATTGTAGACCACGCCGATGAAGCGCAAGCCCTCGCTGAGACCGAAGAGCAGGAGGGCCCCGAGGACGGGGCCCCAGACGGTGCCGAGTCCGCCGAAGACCGCCATGCCGATCACGAAGGACGTCGTCGCCGCCGAAGCGACCGACGGACTCACGAGCTGCACGTCGTAGGCATACAGCGCTCCCGCGAGCCCGGCGAAGGCCGAGCTCACCACGAACGCGAGCAGCTTGTAGACGGTGGTGCGGATGCCCAGCATCTCCGCAAGGACCTCGTCCTCGCGGATCGCGCGGAACGCCTTGCCCGCCGGCGTGCGCTCGCACAGCGCGCGCATCGCGACGACGGAGGCCGCGACGATGGCGACCACGATCACGTAGCGCGCCTGGCGATGCGCCAGGGGCGCTGCGGGCAACCCGGGGAACGTGCGGTAGTCGTGGATGCCGAACGGGCCTCCGGTGAGCTCGAGCCAGTTCTGGGCGACGAGGCGCACGATCTCCGCCAGGCCGAGGGTGACCAGCGCCAGGTAGTGACCGCGCAGCCGCAACGCCGGAAATCCTGCCAGGCCTCCGACGAGCGCCGCGACCAGCGCGGCGAAGACGAGACCGAGCCAGGGCGAGAGATCGGCGTGCTTGGTGGCCGTGGCGGCGGCATAGGCGCCGAGGGCGAAGAAGCCGGCGTGCCCGAACGAGACCTGGCCCGTGTAGCCGCTCAGCAGGTCCCAGCTCGCGGCGAGCAACGCCCACACCATCGCTTGCGTCGCGAGCGTGAGGACGAACGGATGGGGGATCAGCGCGGGCAGGAGCGCCGCGACGACCAGCGCCGCCGGCACCGCGATCACGCGCACCCGTGCGATCATCGCCGGCCCCCACCGAGCAGGCCCGAGGGCCGCAGGAGCAGCATGACGATCATCACGGCGAAGGCGATGGCGTTCTGCCACTCGGAGGGGATGAGCATCACCGAGAACGCCTCGGCGAGGCTGATGAGGAAGCTCGCGACGAGCGCGCCCGCGAGGTTGCCCATGCCCCCGAGGATCGTGATGGCGAACGCCTTGATGGTGAGCGGGAAGCCGACGGTGGGATAGACGTTGAACAGCGGCGCCATGAGCGCTCCGCCCGCGCCGGCCAGCCCCACCCCCAGGGCAAGCGTCAGCGCGAACACGCGCGGGAGATTGATCCCCATCGCCTGCGCGGCGTCGGGGTTCTGCGCCACCGCGCGGACCGCGAGCCCTTCACGGTGGAAGCGCAGGAAGAGGAACAGCCCGCCGAGAAGCACGATCGACACGACGAGCACGAGCAGACGCTGATGGCTCACGGCCGTGAATGACAGGTCCAGCACCCCGCCCGCGTACGGCGGCACGCGCAGGTAGTCCCCACCGGCGGCGGCGAGGAGGCTCGACTGGAGAAACGTCGACAGTCCGAGCGTCAGCACCAGGTAGAGCGGACCGCGCGGGCGCGCGCCGAGACGGCGCTTCAGCGGCGCCAGGAGGAGCGGATAGACGCCGAGCCCGAGCAGGAAGGTTCCGACGGCCGCGCCCGCCACGCCGGCGGCGCCGGGCCAGTGGAGGACCACGATGGCGGCGAACGCCAGGTAGCCGCCGATGGCGAAGAACTCGCCGTGGGCAACGTTGATGACGTCGAGGACGCCGAAGATCAGCGTGAGGCCCACGGCGAAGAGCGCGTAGAGCCCGCCCAGCACGATCCCCTGGATGGCGAACTCGGCCAGCGACTCGAGCACCGCCCTACCCTTCGTCCTCGCCGAGATATAGACGGCGGATGCGGTCGCTCGCGCGCAGCTCGGCCGGCGTGCCGTCGAAGGCGTTCCGGCCGAGGTCGAGCACGAACACGCGGTGAGCCACGGCGAGAATCGCCTCCACGTTTTGCTCGACGATGAGCATGGCGATGCCCCCGCCGTTCAGCGCACGGATGGTGTCGTACACGTCGGCGATGAAGCGGGGCGCGAGCGCGGCCGAGGGCTCGTCGAGGAGGAGGAGTCGCGGGCGCACGGCGAGCGCGCGGGCGACGGCGAGGATGCGCTGCTCGCCGCCGGAGAGGCTGCCCGCGGGCTGCCGCCGGCGGGCCGCGAAGAGCGGGAAGCGCGCGTAGAGCTCGTCCACGGCCGCGCGCGCCTCGCGGGACGAGCGCAGCGCGTAGCCGCCGAGCAGGAGGTTCTCGTGCACGGTCATGTCCGCGAACAGCCCCCCCGCCTGCGCGACGTAGCCGACGCCGAGGCGCACGACTTGATCGGGCCGGAGCCCGACCAGAGGCCGTCCCTCGAGGGCGACCTCACCCGCGAACGGCGCCAGATAGCCGAACGCGGTCTTGAGCAGGGTCGACTTGCCCGCGCCGTTGGGGCCGATGAGGCCCACGATCTCGCCCTCGCCCACCGCCAGCGAGACGGACTGGAGGATCTCGAGCTTGCCGTAGCCGGAGCGGACGTCGGCCACGCGCAGCATCACGCGTCGTCGCGCGCGCGTCCCTGGCCCAGGAGCGCTGCGATGACCCGCTCGTCGGCGCGGATGGCCGCGGGCGGTCCCTCGGCGATCTTCTCGCCATGATCCATGACCACGATCTTGTCGCAGAGGCTCATGACGAATGGCATGTGGTGCTCGATGATGAGGAACGTGCGGCCCCGGCCGCGGAGCTCGCGGATGGTCTCGGCGATCTGGCGGCGGACGACCGGATGTACACCGGCGAGCGGCTCGTCGAGCAGGAGCAGGGTGGGCTCGATCACGAGGTTCATCGCAAGCTCGAGCAGGCGCTGCTGGCCGACGGAGAGACTGCCCGCGGACGCATCGACGAGCCCCATGAGCCCGAGGCGCTCGAGCCAGGCGTCGGCACGTCCCTCCCAGTCGCGCACGCCGCGGCCCATGGCGGCGATGGCGAGGTTCTCGCGCACGGGCAGCGCGCGGAAGAGTCTCACCGCCTGGAACGTCCGCCCGATGCCCCGTCGGGCGATCTCGTGCGTCGACAGGTCGTCGATGCGCTCACCGTCGTGACGCACGCGCCCGCCGTCGGCCCGGAGCAGGCGCGTGATGAGATCGAAGACCGTGGTCTTGCCGGAGCCGTTGGGCCCGATGAGGCCGACGACACTGCCCGCCTCGACCTCGAACGAGCAGCCGCTGACGGCGCGGAGGCCGCCGAAGCGCTTCGTGAGCTCGGAGACGGCGAGCCGCGCCGGCTGGGTTACTTCTTTTCCCACGCGTACGGCGGCACGGGCACGAACTTGCCGCCGCCGGCCGAGGCGACCGAATCCGGATAGATCGGCACTTTTTTGCCGCCCTGGATCTGCACGATCACGGTCTGGATGGGCATGCGATGGCCCTCGGCGAGCGGCGTGAACTTGCGCGTGCCCCAGGCGGTGACGAACGTGCCGTTCTCGAGTCCAGCCGCGACCTTCTGGGGATCGACGCTGCCGGCCTTCCGGATCGCCTCCAGGACGACGAGGGCCGCGTCGTGCCCCTGCACCGCGAAGTTGGTGGCGTCGGTGCCCGTCTTCTTCCGGTAGGCGGCGAGCATCGGCTCGGACACCTCGGAGTACCTGGCCGGCCACCAGCGGTTGTTGACGATCGCGCCATCCATCTGCCGAGCGTGCTGATCCACGAACGTCTGCGCGGACACCGTGGCTCCCATGTGCGCGACCACCGCGGGCACGCGCAGCTCGAACCACTGGGTGAACAGCACGGGGCCGCTCGAGCCGTAGATCTCGCCGATGATGGCCTGCGCCCCGAGGCGCTTCACCTTGGCCAGCTGCGGGGTGAGGTCGGTCACGCCACGGTCGACGAACTCGTCCGCCACGACCTCCACACCCCGGGCGTTGGCGGCGAGCCACTCGCGCGAGATGCGGGAGAAGTCACGGCCCGCGTCGGTGTTCTCGTTGAGCATCACGACCTTCTTGGGCTTCACGTGCGCCACCACGGCGGCGTTGAGCGAGCGCGCGATGTCGTTGACGGTGGGGCTGAGCTGGAAGACGTACTGCGCCTTCGTCTGTGTGATCTTGTCGCCGATCTTCAGCGACGCCGCGCAGCAGGCCACCACAGGCGTGGACGCCTTCTGGAACTCGTCCATCACCCGGATGAAGACGTCGCTGGAGAGAAAGCCGATGCCCGCGTGGATCTTGTCCACGGTGAGCGCGCGCGTGACCACGTTCAGGCCGACGTCGCCCTTGCCTTCCGTGTCGTACCAGATCACACGGACCCTGGCGGGCTTGCCGCCGAGCGGAACGCTCTCCGTGCGCTCCACCGCGACCTCGATGCCCGCCTTGATCTGGGCCGCGACGTCGGCGCTGATGCCGGAGATGGGGGCGAAGGCGCCGAGCCGGACTTCGTCCTGCGCCCCCGCCGGGGAGGCGAGGAAGGCGGGTCCGAGCAGCCACAGCGCGACGAGGATTGCGTTCCGCGTGCGGGTCATGGGACCTCCAGAGTCGAGAGTCCGCCGGTGATAGCACATCGCTCCCGTGCGATCAAGCGACGCGCGGTTGCCGCGCAGAGCCGGTGACGGCGCGCGGTAACGTCGGTCGCGGACCGCCTACTGCCGGGCGAGGAAGGCGTCGCGGAGGACGTTCGCCTCCGTCTCGAGCTCGTCCAGCCGGTGCTTGACGACGTCACCGATGCTCACGATGCCCTGCAAGCGCCCGCCGACCACCACGGGCAGGTGACGGAGCCGCCGCCGGGTCATCTGGCTCATCACGGTCTGGATGTCGTCGTCGGGCGTGCAGGTGACCGGCGCACGCGTCATCACGAGCGAGACCGGCAGGTCCAGCAGCGACGGCCCGCGGTCCGCGAGTCCATGGACGATGTCGCGCTCGGTGATGATGCCGAGCACGCCGATGCCATCCTCGCTCACGACCAGCGCGCCGATGTGCTTGTCCCGGAGCAGACGCGCGCTCGTGGCGATGCTCGTGCGCGGGGGCGTGGTCTCGACGGTCGTACCCTTGACCTTGAGGATCGAGGCGACTTTCATGGAGCACCTCTACTTGTCCAGCCAGACCTTCTTGTAGAGGACCTTGAACTCGGCCTGGTAGACGTAGTCCTTCATCCACGGCTGCGCCACCTGGTAGAACGGCGAGCCGGAGATCGTGTTCCAGTAGAGCTTGTCGGCGCTGAACTCCTGGAACTCCCTGGCGATGGCCTTGCGCTTCACGGGGTCCATCTCGCGGCCGTAGCGGGCGTAGTACTCGTCGACCTTGGGGTCGGTGTGGCGCGTGCTGTTCCAGCCCGCCGTGCTGGCCGACAGGAACGAGTTCTGGTCCACGGTCATGAGGGACGCGAGATCCTCGACGTACATGTCGAACGGCCCGTCCTGGGTGGCCACGAACATCCAGCTCACCTTGTCGGTGAGCCGGATGTTCGTGGTCACGCCGATGCGCGCCATCTGCTCCTTGATCACGGTGACGATCACGTGGAAGACGGACTTCTCGGTGTTGGTCATCAGCTCGAAGGTCAACGGCTTCTGCGGGCCGTAGCCGGCGTCCGCCAGCAGCGCTTTCGCCCTCGCGGGGTCATAGGGGCACATGTGGGTCACGTCAACGGTGTCCTGGGTACCCGGCGGGATGATCCCGAGCCACGGAGTGGCCTGACCCTTGAATGCGATCTTGACGATCTCCTTGCGATCGATCCCGTAGCACCCCACCGCCTTGCGGACCCGGATGTCGCTGAAAATCGGATGCGGCCCGCGATCCTTCGACATGGGCTTGCCGTCCGCGGGCACGGTGACCTTCATCATCGCGACCATCGGCGTCGTCTCTCTGCCGGTCATGATCTGGGCGCGCGGGTTCTGGGCCCGGAGGGTGTCGACGTGATCGGCGGACAAATCGGCGATGAAGTCGATCTCACCGGCCTTGAATGCGGCCATCTGCGTGACGGGGTCCCTGATCACGCGGATCATGACGCGATCGAGATACGGGAGGCCCGGCTCGAAGTACTTGTCGAACCGGTCCATCACCAGATGGCTCCCCTTCACCCACTCGACGAGCTTGAACGGCCCGCATCCGGGGACGGCCTCCGGCTTGCCAGCCTTTCGATCTTCGATCGTGTATTTCTGCGCGGCCGCCGGCGAGTAGAACATGAGGCCCATGCGATACGCGGCCAGCATGTGCATCATGAACGCGTAAGAATGCTTGAGTCGGATCTGCACGGTGTACGGATCGAGCACCTCGACCGAGTGCACCGGCTCGTAGAACGTCCGCATGCTGGACCGCGTCGCGGGGTCCATGATGCGATCGACGTTGAACTTGACCACGGAGGCGTCGAGCCTGGTGCCGTCGTGGAACAGCACGTTCTTCTTGAGCTTGAACGTGTAGAGGAGACCGTCGGGCGAGATCTGCCACGATTCGGCGGCGTCCGGCACGAACTTGCCGTCGGGCGTCATGCTGATGAGCCCACAGTTCATGTTCAGCACCGCCCACACCAGCTCGTAGCCGGGCGCGGTGTGGAAGTCCAGATTCGAGATCTCGTTGCCGTAGGCGACGCGGAGCGTGCCGCCGCGTTTCTGCGCCCCGGCCGTCGTGACGTCGGAGAGGAGGATCGCCATGACCAGGGCCGCCGCCGTCCCGAACACGAGACGTCTCGAGCGCATGGTGCGACTCCTTTACCCGCCGGCCAGTTCGCTCACTCTGGGGTGAGCCTCGCGATCACGTGGGGTCCTTTCTCGAAAAACGCAAACGCCCCGCCAGCATGACCTGCGCGGGGCGTTCTCACATCCACCACCTCCCCCAAACGAAACGATGGGGGTTCGACTCAGTACGGGGACCTTAGGTGCGCTCCTCGCACGTTGTCAACAGGAATGTTGTTTGGCGGAGACTAAGACCGCGTTCTCGATGTCGACGGCCTCGCCGGAACGGGACACTCGCACCGCAGGACGCGAGCGCTCAAAATTCGAAATCGACCTGATCTAGCGGCCACCCCTGGATGCGTGGAGTGTCTGGATGACGGCATCGACCATATCGATCAGTGGTTGCCCTTGTGCGGGCATGAGTGTGCCGGTGCTGATGAAGGCTCGCACCTGGTTTGTGAAGGCGGTGAGCGGACCTACAGCACCGTGGCGGTTGCCGCGAGCCAGGGAATCCAACGCGGCACCTAGCTTGGCCTGCAAGGACTGGCCGTCAGCGGGGAGCACTGCGCCAGCCTGTATTGCATTCTGCAGATGCTGTAGGTAAGGGAGGGATCGAACGCGAAGAAGCTCTGTTGCACAGCCAGCGTCGCCGCATCGAAGACTTTCACGTGCGGACCCCCGCCAGGCCCGGCACCAGTCACGATGACAGGCGCGCCGTTCAAAAACCCGGTCGCAACGGAAACGCCGCCCGTGAAAGCGATGGAATACGCCAGAAAATCCTGTTGCGGGGCGAGGCCCTGAGAATCGAAAGCCTTCACTTCCGGCGTGCCGCCCGGTCCCGCACCCGTGAAGATGGTGCCGCCCTCAAGGCCATCGGCGCTCACAGCAGCGGCGGTCAGCGTGACGACCGCGACTGCACTGAGCAGGGTGGCTTTGACCGCACGAAGGGCGTATGGGGGTGTCATCGCCGGCGGACTTCAGCCGAGTCGACGAACTACGTCAACCGAACGCGCACACCGAACGCGCACCACGTGTGTTCGGGATATCGCCTGCGAAATGTCGCTGGGCACTCTCGACAGCCCGTCGGCCCCCGTATAGCCGGGCCCCTGGACCATCACGCGGTTGCTGCCGACTCGTCGCCGCCCGCCTAGCCCTGCTTGACGAGGAAGTGCGCGCGCCGATTCTTCGCCCAGCACGCCTCATTGTGGTCCGTGCACTGCGGCCGCTCCTCTCCGTAACTGATGATCGTGATACGCCGAGCGGCGACACCCTGGGCCACGAGGTAGTTCATCGCCGCCTTCGCGCGACGCTCCCCCAGTGCCAGGTTGTATTCATTGGTTCCCCGCTCGTCACAGTGCCCCTCGATCAAGAGAAGGTCCTTCTCGTTGGCCTTGAGCCAACGTGCATTCTGATCGAGGAGGTCCGCGTCTGTCGGACGGATCGTGTACTTGTCGAAGTCGAAGTGGATGTCCGCGAGGTCGCGCACGGCGACAAAATCACTCGGAGCCGGCCGGCCCCCCGTCGACGTCGAAGACCCCGGCTGACCGGTCGAACCCGGAGCCCCCGGGTTGGCGGTCGCCTGTCTCGAAGCCGTATTGCTCATCGGTGAAACTCCCGTCGGTGGCGGAGCGGACGTGAGCATAGTCGCCGGTTGCTTGGCACAGCCGGACACGAGCACTGCTGCGATGAGCACCAGGGTTGTGAGCCCGTATCGAGTCATCGCCTAGCCTTTCTCGTCCCGTTCCGGGACAGGACCCTACGTCGGGTTGATTGGATGACGAGTCGGTTCAGGGACGCCACGAGCGACGGACCTTCGATGGTCAGTTCGGCGACCGAATAACTGGCGAGTCGTTTGAGAACCTTCTCCCCCGCCGGACGCAGACACACGAGCACCTCACGTCGATCACGACCATGTCGGCGCCGCTCGACCATGCCTTGCCTCACCAGCCGATCCACCAGCTGAACGGCGGCGTGGTGGCGGATCTGCAGACGGTCCGCGAGCACGCTCATCGTCGCCGCCTCGTGCCCCTCGAGGCCCTTGATCTGCAGCAGAACGAGGTATTGCTGGGGCTCCACACCGGCGTCTCGGGCGGCGACTTCCCGGACCCGCAGGAATCGTCGAATCTGATAGCGCAGATCGGCGAGCGTTCGGTAATCGAGGCGGCGGGCGGCGGCGCGCGGAGTGAGGAGCGCCATCACCCCGGGAGTATATATCACTTTGTGATAGAGTTCTATTCCTCGTCGGTCAAGGCACGGAGTACTGCGAGGTCTCGCGTGCCGTCAGTGGCCCAGGCGGCGAGGGATCATGGGCTCGACGCCGATCCCGAACCAACGATGCGCGTATCGCTGGAGGGCACCGCTGAGGCCGAACGGCATGAAGATGATCGTGACGACCATGATCAGCCCGTAGACGAGCGCCTGCCAGACGTCCAGCCCCGCCAGCAGCTCGGGCAGGACGATCAGGAAGCACGCGCCGAGCACCGACCCGAGCAGCGAGGCGAGCCCCCCCAGGATGATGATGGTGATGAACTGGATGGAGAGGAAGAAGCTGAACTCCTGGGGATCGAGGAAGCCGACGATGAACGCGCTCAGCGCGCCGGCGAGGCCGGTGTAGAGCGCGCTGATGGCGAAGGCGATCGTCTTGTACCGGGCGATGTTCACACCCATGGCGGCGGCCGCGCGCTCGTTGTCGCGGATCGCGAGGAACGCCCGCCCCGCCCGTCCCTTCACGAGATTCCGGGCGAACAGCAGCATGGCGACCGTGACCACGAAGAGCAGGTAGTACTTCCGGTAATCGGTATGGAAGGTCAGCCCCAGGAACGAGGCCGGTTGCACCTTCATCCCTTCCGAGCCGTGCGTGATCACCGAGAGCTGCAGGAGCATCTCCTGCACGATGAGGGTGAAGCCGAGCGTCGCCATGGCGAGGTAGAGGCCGCTCAGTCGCAGGCACGGCAGCCCCAGGAGGTAGCCGACGGCGGCGCTGACGAGCGCCGCCCCGACCAGGCAGAGCACGGACGGCCAGTGCCACCGTTCGGCGAGGACGGCCGCCGTGTACGCGCCGATGGCGAAGAACGCCGCATGGCCGAGGGAGACCTGGCCGGTGTAGCCGGTCAACAGATTGAGCCCGAGCGCCACCAGCACGTAGACGAAGAGACGCGACATGACGTAGATGACGTAGTTGTCCGCCACGTTCGGCAGCACCAACAAGATTGCCGCCACCGCGACCAGCGCCGCCCCGCCGAGCCGCGAGCGCCGGGGCATGCGGTCACACCTTCCGGACCGGCGCGGCGCCGAACAGCCCGCTCGGTCGCACGACGAGCACGAGGATGAGCAGGATGTAGGTGGAGACTTGCTTGATGCCGGCGTTGAAGAAGTACCCGGAGAGGTTCTCGAGGATCCCCAGCAGCATCCCACCGACGATCGCCCCCGGGATGCTGCCGAACCCGCCCAGGATCGCGCCGGCGAAGGCCTTCACGCCGATGAAGCCGAGGTTGGGGTCGAGATAGATGATGGGCGCGATCAGCACGCCGGCCACGCCGCCGATGCCGGCGCTGATCGCCCACGTCAGCGAGAAGATCCGCGGCACGCTGACGCCCATGAGGCGGGCTGCCGTCTGGCTCTGGGCGGTGGCCCGCATGGCCGTCCCCGTCTTCGTCAGCTTGAAGAAGAGGTAGAGGGCCGCCATGATCACGAGCGAAAACCCGATCACCCCGGCGTCCATGGCGGTGAAGCTCACGATGCCGAGCCGAATGGGGTCCTTCGAGAAGATGGTCGGCAGCGGCAGCACGTCGTACCCGTAGAGGATGCCGGCGGAGGAGCGCAGCACGATCGAGGCGCCGATGGTGGCGATGACGATGCTGAAGATCGGGGCGTTCATGATGGGCCGCACGACCACCCGCTCGAGCAGCACGCCCATGAAGCCCGACACGACGATGGTCAAGACCAGAACCAGCCAGTAGGGGATCCCGAACCGGATCAACAGCGTGTAGCTGATGAACCCGCTGACCATCACGAACTCGCCCTGCGCGAAGTTCACCACGTCGGTCGCCTTGAAGATCAGGACGAAGCCGAGCGCGATGAGCGCATACACGCAGCCGGTGGCGAGCCCGCTGACGACCTGGCTGGTCAGGATCTCGACCATGCGTCGTGCGGCCCCGAGGCTCCTAGCGCCGGCCGACTTCCTTGAGCTCCATCCACTCGCTCGCCTTCGTCCACTTACCGTCCTTCACGACGACGAGCCGGCCCGCGTTGCTCATGCCGCGGCGATTGTCGCCGCCGTACGTGTACTTCAGGCCCCAGCCCGGATCCCAGTCCTTGATCGACTCGATCGCCCTGAGCACCGAGTCGCGGGTGAGGCTTCGCCCGGTGCGCTGCAGGGCCTCGGCGAACAGCGCCGCCTTCTGATAGCCGTACAGGTTCGTGGTGTCGATCGGAAGCGAGGGAGCGTACTTGGCCATGTCCGCCCGGTACTGATCGAGGAAGGGGCCGGGATCCGTCGGCAGCGGATAGACCTCGACGCCCATGAGCCCTTCCACGTGCTTGCCTCCCAGCTCGATCGTCTTGGCCAGCACGATGGGCGAGGGACCGATGAACAGCGGCTTGTAGCCGATGGCCGCGCACTGCTCGGCGAGCCGAGGCGGCTCACGGTACACCGCCTGGAGAATGACCGCGTCGGCGCCCGACTCCTTCAGCTTCGCGGCCTGCGAGCTGAAGTCGATGTCGGCGCGCTTGTAGTCCACCTCGGCCACGTAGGCGAGGTCGTACTGATGCTTGAGCCGCGACTTTCCCGCCAGGTGGCCGTCGAGCCCGTACTCGTCATCCTGATAGAAGCTGGCGATCTTGCGGATCTTCCGCTCCTTCACCAGGTAGTCGATGATCAGGCCCGTCTGGTCGGCGTAGGTCGCGAGGTCGCCGACGTGCCACTTGCCCGAGGTGGTCCAGATGCTGGCCAACGTCGCCGGGAAGATGTTCGGGACGCGCTTTTCCTCCACGTAGTCCTTGATGGCCTTGGTCGTCGGCGTCCCCAGGTGGCCCATCATGACGAAGACGTGGTCACGCTCGACGAGACGCTTGGCGTTCGTCACCGCCTTGGGAGGCTGGTAGACGTGGTCGTAGGCGACCAGCCGGATCTTCCGCCCGTGGATGCCGCCGGCTTCGTTGACGCGGTTGAACATGGCCTCCATGCCGGCCTTGATGTTCACTCCCCAGTTCGCGACGGCACCGGTGAGGTCCAGCCCGGCGCCGACCACGACCTCCTTGTCGGTGACGCCCTCCTCCGCGCGGACGGGTCCGCTTGCGAAGAGGACGAGGAGACCGACGAGCACGCTGATGAGCACGGCACCGCCGCGAAGTCCTTTCATGGCACCTCTCCTTTCGTGTCGGTCATCGATGCCCGAGATACGACCGGCGCACGCGGTCGTCGCGCAGGAGCTGCTGACTGTCCCCGGCGAGGGAGATCGTTCCCGTCTCGAGGACGTAGCCGTAGTCCGCGATGGACAGGGCCTTGTTGGCGTTCTGCTCGACGAGCAGGACCGTCGTGCCGCCGGCGTGGATGTCGCGGATGATGCCGAAGATCTCCTCGACGAGCATGGGGGCGAGGCCCAGCGACGGCTCGTCGAGCAGCATCAGGATCGGCTCGGCCATGAGCGCGCGGCCGATCGCCAGCATCTGCTGCTCGCCGCCGCTGAGCGTCCCCGCCAGCTGCGATCGCCGCTCGGCCAGGATGGGGAAGCACGCGTGCACGCGCTCGAGCGCCCGCTGGATCGCGCGCTTGTCGGTCCGCGCGTACGCCCCCATCTTGAGGTTCTCGAGGACGGTCAGCTCCGGGAAGAGCTCGCGGCCCTCGGGAACGTGCGAGATCCCGAGGCGCACGATTTTCTCGGAGGGCAGGCCCTCGATCCTGCGCCCCCGGAAGCTGACCGTTCCGCGCGCGGGTCGGGCGAGCCCGGAGATGCTCTTGAGGGTCGTGGACTTGCCCGCTCCGTTGGCGCCGAGCAGGGTGACGATGGAGCCTTCGAGCACCTTGAACGAGATGCCCTTGAGCGCCTGGATACTGCCGTAGAACGTCTCGATTCCGTCGAGGGTCAGGAGCGGCTCAACCGCCGGCGACATTGACCGTCTCCCCGAGATAGGCCTTGATCACCTCCGGATCGTGCTGCACGTCGCGCGGTGTACCCTCGGCGATCTTGCGACCGAAGTTCAGCACGGTGATGGTGTCGGTGAGGTTCATCACGAACCCCATATCGTGCTCGACGAGCAGAATGGTCAGCGTGAAGCGCTCGCGTACGCGAAGCAGCACGTCGGAGAGGGTCTGCGTCTCCGACGTGTTGAGTCCCGACGCCGGCTCGTCGAGAAGAAGCAGCCGCGGCTCCAGGGCCAGCGCGCGCGCCAGCTCCAGGCGCTTCTGCGAGCCGAGCGGGAGACCTCCCGCCGGCTG
>Ga0209160_1000865_pt1 | contig 25284 bp, 30 predicted proteins | sample GraSoiAngelo_153_FD_186167 | JGI IMG/M metagenome (GOLD analysis project Ga0209160, IMG submission 186167) | Grasslands soil microbial communities from the Angelo Coastal Reserve, California, USA - 14_1009_12_40cm (SPAdes) (version 2) | ecosystem: Environmental > Terrestrial > Soil > Grasslands ...
CCCCTACGACGAGGTCATCCTGCTGCCGAACAACGGCAATGTCATCCCTGCCGCGAAGCAGGTCATGGGCCTGACCAAAAAGAAGCTGCATGTCATCGAGACCCACAGCGTCCCGCAGGGGGTGTCTGCGGTGGTCGCGTTCCGGCCGGAACGGGCCGCGGATGAAAACCTGCGCGCGATGAAGGTGGAGGCGGAGCGCGTGCAGACGATCGAGGTCACTCACGCCGTGCGCGACACGAGGTCCAACGGCGTCAGAGTCAAGAAGGGCGACGTCATCGGCCTCATCAACGACCGCCTCGAGTTCGCGGGCAGCGATTACGCGGAAGTCGTCAACAAAGCCCTGGGCAAGCTCGGCCCCGACTCCTACGAGCTCGTCACGGTCTACCGTGGCGAGCAGGCGAGCGACGACGAGATGAAGCGGCTCGAATCGGAGATCCGCTCCAGCTATCCGGGCCTCGAGGTCGAGGTCCAGCAGGGCGGTCAGCAGCACTACCCCTTCATCCTCTCCGTCGAATAGCTTTTGAGCCGCAGCTTCGCAGTCGTCACTGACTCGACTGCCGACCTGCCCAACGAATGGCGCGACCGCTACGGGATCGAGGTCGTCCCTCTCAAGGTCCTGTTCGGCAAGGAGACCTTTCGCGACCGGGTCGACATGACGAGCGACGAGTTCTTCACGCGCCTTGCCGCGTCGAGCTCGCTGCCCACGACTTCGGCCCCGTCACCCGGCGAGTTCGCCGAGGTCTACCGCCGCCTCGCGAAGGACCACGACGGATGCATCTCGATCCACATCGGAGCGCGACTTTCCGCGACCGCGGAGGCAGCTCGTGTGGGCGCCGAGTCGGTGGAGGGATTCAAGGTCAACGTCATAGACAGCCAGTCGGTCTCGATGCCGATCGCGTTCCTCTGCCGCGTCGCGGCGGAGAGCGCGTCCCTCGAAGAGGCCACCAGGGCAGTCGATCTGCGCGTGGCGAAGTGCCGCGTGCTCGCCCTTCTCGACACACTTCGCTACCTGGAGATGGGCGGGCGCCTCAGCCGCGCCCAGGCAATGATCGGCACGATGCTCGATCTCAAGCCGCTTCTGCTGGTGTCCGAGAACGCCGAGATCAAACCGGTCGACCGTGTGCGCACCCGCTCTCGGGCGATCCCGCGCATGGTCGAGTTCTTCCGCTCGGAGGAGCCGGTCGAGCAGGTCGCCGTGATGCACGCCCAGGCGCAGGAAGACGCCGAGGGCATCGCCGCCAACCTCCGCGCGGAGTTGCCGAACCAGGAAATCACGATCGGCCAGATCGGCTGCGTGCTAGGAACCCACACCGGCCCGCGAGCTCTGGGGATCGTCTACCTCAAGAAATAGAAGCAGTTTCACCTCCCCGCTCGCCGGGGAGGTCGCCCGGCGCAGCCGGGCGGGTGGGGAGTAGCAAACTCACTGAGCCATGAGCGAGAAGTCCGCAGCCAGCTTCACATCGTGACCCGGCAGCGGCCACACCCGAAGCACCGGCGGCGTGACGGCGACCAACCTAGGCAGCGCGATCGTCACGAAGCGGTACATGCGGTCGTGGTGCGCTCCCCAGGCGAGGCCGTACTGGGTGCGCAGCGTCGCCGGCAGCAGCCCGGCGGTGATGACCTCCCACGGGATGAACACCGTGCCGGGCAGCCTCAGCAACCTCGGCCGCACCACAAGTCTTGCGAGGTCGAGGGCCTGCGGGCCGACCGTGACCGCACCGCCGGCGATCATCCCCTCCACGTATCTCTGGAAATCCAAGTGCCTGTCTGGAAAGCGATCGCGCGGGATCCCCAACAGCTCGCCTAGAACCTTCATCTCCTGGTAGAAGACCTCACGGTCGTCGGCGCCCAGGCGACGCACGAACGTCTCGTAGGTCAGGAGAACGGTGTCGACCAGCGTCGCGTGGACCCACATCAGAAGATCGGGGTCGAGCGCACGATAGCCGTCGCCGACGACACGTCCGTGCACCCGATTGACCGACCGCGCCGCGGCCAGCGCCGTGTCCCGGTCGCCGAAAACGATGGCCATCACCATTCGAATCGTGCGGCGCAGCCGGTACATCGGCCGAATCCGGAAATCCGAGTGCTCATCGACGCCCGCGGCGACCATTGGATGCGCCAGCTGCATCAACAGAGCTCGCCCGCCGCCCAGCAGCAGCACGTTCTCCCGGTTCACGCGCCTGATGACCGAGTCGTCGGGGAAGAGGCCGGCCCGCATGAAATCCATTAAAACAGCCGCCGGTTAATCTCTAGTCAATGGGTCAACAGTTTTTCAGCTTCGGGGCCGCGTTTCTAGGCTCCGCGGTCGAATCGACCGAGGCCCTCACGATCGTGCTTGCCGTCGGCCTGACGAGAGGCTGGCGCGCGCCGCTCCTTGGCACAGTGGCCGCGCTCGTCGCGCTTGCCGTGCTCGTGATCCTCTTCGGCCAGCTCATCGTGACGCGCATCCCGGACTCGGCGCTGAAGCTCCTCGTCGGCACGCTGCTGCTCCTCTTCGGGCTGCGCTGGCTGCACAAGGCCGTGCTTCGCTCCGCAGGCGTGGTCGCGCTGCACGATGAGCAGCGCGCGTATCAGAACACCGTCAACCAGCTGCAGCGAGCCACCGACTGGGTTGGCTTCATCCTCGCGCTGAAAGGAGTCTTTCTCGAGGGACTCGAGGTGGTCTTCATCGTGATCGCGGTCGGGGGCACGGGCCGCGGCCTTCCGGTCGCGGTCGCAGGTGGACTGCTCGCGATGGTCGTGGTGGCGATCACCGGCGTGGTCGTGCGCAGGCCTCTTGCACGGGTGCCTGAGAACACGCTGAAGTACGCGGTCGGCATCATCCTCACGAGCCTCGGCACGTTCTGGGCCGCTGAGGGGATGGGGGCGTCGTGGCCGCTCGACTTCGTGTCGATCGGCGGCCTGGCGGTGATCTACTTCGTTGCGTCCAGACTCGCGGTTCAGATGATCAGGCGGCCCGCGCTCGCATGAACTTTCTGCGCGCGGCGGTCCGGGAGGTGGTCGGCCTCTTCGTCGGCGACTGGCTGCAGAGTGTCGTGATCGTCGTGATCCTGGCCGCGGGCTGGCTCGCGGTCGCGAGGCTGGGCGCCCCGGCAGTGGTCCTGCTCGTCCTCCTTCTCGCGGGGCAGATGATCTGGTTCGCACGCGCCGAAGCGCGTCGGGCGCGAAAACCCGCATAACGCAGAGTCCACGTGGCTGAGGTCCTTCTCTTTCATCATGCGCAGGGTTTGACGCGAGGCTGCATCGGGTTCGCCGATCGACTCCGCGCAGCCGGACACGTCGTGCACACCCCGGACCTCTACGAAGGCAGGGTGTTCACCGAGCTGGCGGACGGAATCAGCTACGTCCAGGAAGTGGGCTTCGACACGATCATCGAGCGCGGCCGGCGTGCCGCCGACCCCCTGCCGAACGAGATCGTCTACGCCGGCTTCTCGCTGGGCGTGCTCCCCGCGCAGATGCTGGCCCAGACCAGGCCCGGCGCGAAAGGAGCATTGCTGTTTCACTCCGCCATCCCGATCTCCGAGTTCGCCGTCGGGTGGCCGGCCGGCGTTCCGCTCCAGATCCACATGATGGAAGGCGACAAAGAGGCGCTGCCGCCGAACCAGGACCTGGAGGTCGCGCGCCGGATGGCGAAGACAATCAACGGGGCGGAGCTGTACCTCTACTCGGGCGATCGACACCTGTTCGCCGACGACAGCCTCCCCGACTACGACGAACAGTCGGCGACTCAGCTCACGAAACGCGTGCTCCGCTTCCTCGATGACCTCGCGTCTAAGCCGTCGCGGCGGCGATCTCCGAGTTGAAACGATTGATCAGCGGCTTGTAGAACGCGTCGATCTCCGTCCCGATCTGGTCGATGTTGTACCCGCCGATCCTGGTCAGGTCCGCCTGCAGGGTGGCCTGATACGTCGCGACGCCGGCATCGTCCCCCGCCAGCTGCGCATCGAGCTGCTTGCCGTAATCCGTGACGAATGTCTGGAAGTCGACCATCAGGTTGTGCAGCGCCGACGGAAGTCCTGGGGACGTGGACAGCTGCGCCGCCTGGTCCACGTCGCTCTTCATCGTCGAAAGGGTCGACTGTGCTCCGTTGAAATCGCCCGCCCCGCTCTGGCTGTTGAGGTTGGCAAGGTCGGCCAGCGCCGTGTACAGCGCATGCCAGAAGCGGCCGTCAAGGACTTCATCGGCCGAGACCGTCCGGGCCGCGGCGAGCGCATTGCGCGCATGCGCCAGGCGCGTCGATTCTCGATTGAGGCTGCTTCGTCCGACCAGCGTGAGCCACGGGTTGCGGGCGAGGTCGCCCGCCGCCGTGCTCAGCGATGCGTCATCCTGATTGATCGTTTGTGTCGCGAGCTCCGAGTTGGCCACCGACTTGTCGACCAGCGCGATCGCCTGCTGCGAATTGAACGTGGAGGTGCCGTTCAGGGCGCTGAGCTGTGTGTTGAGGTCGTTGAACGTGGCGTTGAGTGAGTTCTGGTGTGACACGACGCTGTTGAGTGTGTGCTCGGCGTTCGTGACCCTCGATCTCGAATACACAAGGCCGGCTCCGGCGTAACCGATGAGGCCAAGGATCAGGATGACGATGACTGCGATCTCGATTCGCTTCCAGCTCACGACTTTTTGGAACATACCGTAGATGGCGATCCTGGTTCTACCGCGCACTCTCGACGCGGCGGTCTCGAATCTGGCCGACGTCGGTCCCACGAATGCGAAACGGCTCGAAAAGCTCGGGGTCAAGACGATCCGCGATCTCCTGCTCACCTTGCCGTTCGGCTGGGAGTCTTATGGCGGGCCGGCGACGATCTCTTCGCTCGAACCCGGAACGCAGGCGACAGTCGTCGGCCGGGTCAGGTCGATCGCGCCGAAGATCACACGCCATCGGCGGATGAAGCTGACGGAGGCCGTCATCGAGGATGACGGTGGTGCGCCAATCCGCGTCGCCTGGTTCAACCAACCGTTCGTCGCGAAACAGCTGCACAGAGGCGACCGCGTTGCGATCGCGGGGACCGTGAAACGCGGTTACGTCGGAATGCTCGAGATGCAGAACCCTCACTACGAGCGTCTCGACGCGAACGAGGACGCGCAGCCCGCGCGCGTGGGCGGCATGATGCCGAAGTACCACCTCGTCGAAGGGCTCAGCTCGCGCAAGCTCGCGCGCTGGGTCGAATCGGCCCTGCCCCTGGCCGGTCAGCTCGAGGACCTGCTTCCAGAGGATGTGCGACAGCGCCATCACCTGATCGACATCGCCGATGCCGTCCGCCGCGGCCACAAGCCGGACAACGATGCCGATTTCGGCGAGGCGCGCCGGCGGATGGCCTTCGCCGAGCTGTTCGAGCTGCAGGCTGCGTTTGCTCTCATGCGCGCCAACATCGCCGCCGAGCCCGCGTCGCTGATCAAGTACCGGCAGGAGGTAATCGACGCTTTCAAAAAGGGACTGGGCTTCGAGCTGACGAACGCTCAGCGCAAGGCGACCTGGGAAGCATTCCAGGACATGGAGCGGACGATCCCCATGAACCGTCTCCTCAACGGAGATGTCGGTTCGGGCAAGACGGCGGTGGCCGCCGCGTGTGCCGCGATGGCCCACGCCTCGGGGCTGCAGACCGTCGTGATGGCGCCGACGGAGATCCTCGCCCGGCAGCACCTGCGTCGGTTTCGCGCGTACCTGGAGGACAGCTTCCCGGGTCTCACGGTCGAGCTCCTCGTGAGCAGCCAGACCGCGGCCGAGCGCCGGCGGGTGAAAACCGCGTCGGCATCAGGCCACTGCGCATTGATAGTCGGCACGCAAGCGCTGATCGAGGACGACGTCACGTTTTCCAACCTGGGACTCGCGGTCGTCGACGAGCAGCACCGCTTCGGCACGCGGCAGCGCGAGCTGCTCCGCGCCAAGGGACTCGGCCGGCCGCACTTCATGGCCATGACCGCGACGCCGATCCCGCGCTCCCTCGCGCTCGCCCTGTACGGCGAGATGACGCTCTCGGTGATCGACGAGCTTCCCCCCGGGCGCACTCCGATCGAGACCGAGGTCGTCGGCCCCGAGCATCGGGCCCGCGCCAACGAGCTCGTGCGGGCGGAGGTCATGGCAGGTCACCAGGCCTTCGTGATCTGCCCTTTGATCGAGGAGTCGGAGGTCCTGGCCGCGAGGTCGGCGACCGCAGAGTACGAGCGCCTCAAGGGCGACGTGTTCCCCGACCTCGAGCTCGGTCTCATCCACGGACGCCTCAAAGAGAAGGAAGAGGTCATGCAGCGCTTCGTCGCGGGCGAGATCCAGGTCCTTGTCGCGACCGCGGTGGTCGAGGTCGGTGTCGACGTGCCCAACGCCAGCGTGATGATGATCGAAGGCGCAGAGCGCTTCGGCCTCGCCCAGCTGCACCAGTTTCGGGGCCGCGTCGGCCGCGGCGCAGCGAAGAGCTGGTGTCTCCTCCTCACCGACGACCCGAACGACTACAACATGAGCCGGCTCGCCCTCCTGACAAGCATCCGGGACGGCTTCAAGCTGGCCGAGGAGGACATGCGGATCCGCGGCATGGGCGAGCTGATGGGGCCGCGCCAGCACGGAATGTCGGACGTCGCGATGGCGTCGCTGCAGCAGCCCGAGCTGCTGAGCGAGGTGCGTCAGGAGGCCGAGCGGATCATCGAGTCCGATCCCCGCCTGGAACGCCACCCGCTGCTCAAGGCGACGATCGCGCGCCGCCTGGAGCTGACCTCGATCAGTTAGGCAGGTACGCCGCGGTCAGCATCCCGAAGTAGGTCGGCGCCTCGTACGAGATCAACGTTCCTCGCCAGCCCGCCGTCGCGCCGTGGAGCATCAGCATCTGCCACCAGCTGTCCGCCTTCGCCAGCTCGACCAGCTCACGCCTGATCTCGGCCAGTCGCTCGAGGCGGTCGGTGCGCACGATGTCGCAGACGAGCGCGTCATATTCCGCTGCCGCGGGGTGAAACCCGTACGGCCCGTCCTCGCGATGGGCGTGCCCGTGGTCGGCGCTGGCGATGAACGCAACGCGCCGGCCCGATGCGGCGGCCGCGCCGGCGATCGCCGCGCCCGCCATGATGTGGTCCGCCGCGGCCAGCTCCCGCGCCGGCGTCACGACGACCACAGGCGCCGGTGTCTCGCTTCTGCCACCCATGAACCACAGCGGGATCAGCACGCCCCAGTCCATCGGGGCGACCGCCGTCGCCGGGTCGTTGGACCCGAAGCTCACCGCGGCCGAGGGTAGGCCGGCGGCCGCGAACGACTCGAGCACCCGCCACGCGAGCTGCGTCTCCGACGGCACGTCGAGCTCAACGGGCGGCGCCACGCCATTCAGTCTTCCCTTGAGCCGGCCCGCGACGATGACGGCGAGCGAGCTGGCGATGTGCACGTTGTGCGGCGTGGCCACCACGACGACCTCCGGCTTTGCGGCGAGAAAGAGGCGGCCCAGCTCCTCCATGCCGGCGCGGGTCGCGGCTGCCAGCTCGCGCTCGTCAGGCGAGCAAGCCTCAGCAATCGCGATACCGCCATGAGGCGCAATAGCAGCGAAGACAAGAGTCATTAGAAGAGTGTCCTCCCCATTTATGGGGAGGTGGCCGGAACGGCCGGAGGGGCTGGCGGAATTGGCACGCACGATACTAAGCACACCAATGGATCTCGTTTCACCCCTGCGATTGACGGAGTACAGCCACGGGGCCGGTTGAGCCTGCAAGCTCAGCCCGGTGGAGCTAGGGCAGGTACTCGGGGCGCTGCCCCCGATCGTGGATCCCAACGTGCTGCATGGTGCGGCCGCCCGCGATGACGCGGCGGTGTATCGCATCGCGCCCGACCGCGCGCTCGTCGCGACGGTCGACTTCTTCACGCCGATCGTCGACGGCCCCGCCGACTTCGGAGCCATCGCGGCGGCCAACGCCTTGAGTGACGTGTATGCAGTCGGCGCGAAACCACTCTTCGCGCTGGGTATCACCGCGTTCCCTCGGGACAAGCTCGGCACCGGCCTGCTCGAGAAGATCGTCGGCGGCGGCGCGGCCAAGCTCGCCGAGGCGGGCGTCCCTGTGGTCGGCGGACACTCGGTCGACGACGCCGAGCCTAAGTTCGGCTACGCGGTCATCGGCGAGGTGCATCCTGACCGCGCCATAGGCCACGAGGCTGCGCACACCGGTGACGTTCTGTTTCTGACCAAGCCGCTCGGCACAGGCCTGGTCACGACCGCGATCAAGCGCGGCCTGTGCCCACCCGCCCTGGAACGCGAAGCGATCGCCGTCATGACCACGCTCAACCGCGAGGCGTCCGAGGCCATGGTCGCGGCGGGCGCGACCGCCGCCACCGATGTGACCGGCTACGGGTTGATCGGCCACCTCGCGAACCTCAAGGGTGGTGCCGACCTCGACCTTGGCGCCACGCCCTTCATAGATGGTGTGCGGCAGCTCGCGGAGCGCGATCTCTTTCCAGATGGCAGCCGCCGCAACCATGCCGCCTATCGCGACCGCGTCGACTGGGGCGGCACCGGCGAGCTCGACCAGATGATGCTGTGCGACGCTCAGACGAGCGGTGGCCTGCTCGTCGCGATCCCGCCCCAAAACGCATCCCGATTCGATCGCTGGACAAGGATCGGCGTCATGCGCAGCGACGGCAAGATCCGGATCGTTTGATGGGCAAGCTCCGCGTGAGCGGGGGCGAGGCGCGCGGCCGCCGGCTCAGAGCGCCGAAGAACATCCGGCCGACGCAGGGCATGGTGAGGCAGGCGATCTTCAACATCGTGGGTCCGCGGATCGAGGGCGCCGAGGTCCTCGACCTGTTCGCGGGCTCCGGAGCGCTGGGCATCGAGGCGCTTTCCCGAGGCGCGGCCCGCGTCACGTTCGTGGACCAGCAGCCACGCGGTCTTGCTATCCTGCGGCAGAACTTGGACGCCCTCGGCTTCAAGGCACGCGCGCAAGTCGTCCGCGGTGACGTCGTGCGGTGGCTCGAGGCGTCCCCGGACGCGATCAAGTCCGCCACATTCGTCTTTCTCGACCCGCCCTACGAAGACGTCGTGCTCGACCGCGCCCTGAACGTGCTCGACCGCGAGGTCACCGAAGCAACCGTGCTCGCGGAGCACTCGCGCCGCCAGACGCTGCCCACGCTGAGCCGCCTGCGAGTCGACCGCGAGCGCCGCTACGGGGACACCCTGGTCACGGTGCTCACCGTTTGATGGCGCGTAACTCCAACCGTGTGCCCAACTCGAAGGTGGCCGTGTACCCAGGCAGCTTCGACCCGTTCACCAACGGCCACCTCGACGTGGTCGACCGCGCGCTGGGCATCTTCGACCGGCTCATCGTCGCGGTGGCCGGGAACCCGGAAAAGCGTCAGCCGCTGTTCACCGTCGACGAGCGCCTGCAGCTCATCAGGGCCTCGGTCAACGGTCGCGACCGGGTCGAGGTGGCCAGCTTCACAGGTCTGACCGTGGAGTACGCGCGCTCGCAGGGAGCGAGCACGCTGGTCAAGGGCCTGCGGGCTTACTCCGACTTCGACGCCGAGCTGCAGCAGGCGCTGATGAACCGCAAGCTCGCGCCTGACATCCACACGGTTTTCCTCATGTCTGGCTTCGCGCACATCTTCGTCTCGTCAAGTATCTTGAAGGACATCGCCAGCTACGGCGGGAAGGTTTCGGACCTGGTCCCGCCACCGGTTGCGAGAGCGCTGAAGGAGAAGTTCAGATAAAGGTCGACGAGCTGCTTGACCGTTTCGAGTATCTGATCCAGAACGCGCGCCATGTCCCGCTCTCGACTCAGATCATGCTCAACGAGGATGAGCTCATGGAGCTGATCGACCAGATCCGGTTCAACCTGCCGGACGAGATCAAGCAGGCCAACTGGACCGTTTCCGAGCAGCAGCGCATCGTCGCCGAGGCCCACGCCGAGGCGGCACGCACGATGTCACGCGCTAACGAGCGCGCCGAGGAGTCGGCGTCGGAGCACGAGATCCTGCGCCGCGCCGAGCGCCACGCTGCGCAGGTCGTGAAGGACTCGCAAGCCAAGGGCGACCAGATCATCCGCGAAGCAGAGGCGTACGCGCTCGAGCAGCTGAAACAGCTCGAGGCCCACCTCGGGCGCACGTTGCAGACCGTGCGGCGTGGGGTGGAGGCGCTCCAGGCCAACCAGCCGCAGGCCGAAGAGACGGCAGACCGGGCGGCCGGTTCGTAGCATCCCGTAGACTTTCCGGGCCATGGCTCTACCGAAGGTCAAGCTATCCAAGTCGAAGAAGGGCCGCCGCCGCTCGCACCTCGCGCTGGCGCTGGTCCAGATCCAGGCCTGCCCGAACTGCAAGCACATGAGGCGACCGCACTCGATCTGTCCGAACTGCGGCCACTACGGTCCGGGCGCCGGCCGCGAAGTCATCAAAGCCAAGGAATAGCCAGAAAGTGTCCTCCCCATTCATGGGGAGGTGGCCTGAAAGGCCGGAGGGGCTCATGGCACCTCGCATAGCCTTTCTCTTTCCCGGCCAGGGCTCGCAGCAGCCGGGCATGGGAGTCGAGCTTCTCCAGGACGACGAGGTCTCGGCACTGTGCGACCAGTGCGCGTCGGCCGCCAACATCGACCTGCGCCGCCTCCTCACCACCGCGTCCGACGACGAGCTCCGTCTCACCCAGAACGCTCAACCGGCTCTCTGCTTTGCCGGGCTCGCGCTCACCCTCCTGCTGCGTCGCCGCGGCATCGAGCCGGCTGCCGCGGCGGGTCATTCGGTGGGCGAATATGCAGCGCTCGCCGCGGCCGGGTCGATCGGCGGTCCGCACGTGATCAAAGCGGTGGTCGAGCGCGGCAAGGCCATGGCCGACGCCGCGCCCGCGGGCACGAGCTCGATGGCCGCGGTGCTCGGCCTCGACGCGCAGGCGATCGAGGTCGCTCTCGCGGGGATGAACGACGCGTGGCCGGCCAACTACAACACGCCGACGCAGACGGTGATCGCGGGCACCATGACCGGCCTCGAGGTCGCGACCCAGCGCCTCCAGCTCGCAGGAGCGAAACGCGTCATCCCGCTCAACGTCAGCGCCGCATTCCATACGCCGCTCATGGCACCGGCGGCGGAACGGCTACGCGCCGTGCTCGACCGCGCGGAGTGGCGCGCGCCGCGGATCCCGGCGATGGCCAACCTCACGGGCAGGCGCCACCAGGACGGGGATCGCATCCCTCATGTCCTCGAGATGCAGCTTCGTTCCCCGGTGCGCTGGTCGTCCTGCATCGCGTCTCTGCTCGAGGTTGGCTGCGACACTTTCATCGAGGTCGGGCCGAAGCGCGCGCTCACCGGGATGATGCGCGAGCTCGCCCCCGGCCGTACTGCGCTCGCGGTCGCCGTTCCCACCGCGATCCAGGAGCTCACGCTCACCTAGGTAAGCAGGCGACGAACGGTTGCCTGGCGGGCATCTGCACCTTGACTCGTCGCGCAAGGCCGGGAGCAGAATCGCACGCGGTGGACCGCGGTCCGCCCCTCGGCGTGTCCTACGCGCCAACCGCCTAGTCGGGTTCTCACGGAGGTGAGAGATGCATACAGGCGTAGTCAAGACGACCTTCAAGAAAACCGACCTCGATCAAGCGATCAAGGAGTACAAGGAGCAGGCGCTTCCGGCCATCGCGACACACCAGGGCGCGCGATCAGCATTCTTGCTGCTCAACCGCGAAACGGGCGACGCCATATCGGTTGCCATGTACGAAGACGAGCCCGCCGCAAAGTCGTTCGCGCCCAAAGCCGAGAAGCTCATCGAATCGTTGAAGAAGTACCGCGCGGGAACGGCCGAACCGAAGCGAGAGCTTTATGAGGTCGCGGCCTCAACGCAGATCGAGGCAAAGTCCGTAGTCGAGCGCGGCAACAAGAACTTCAACGCGCACAACCTTGAAGCCATCGCCCGCGACGCGACGCCCGACAGTGAGATGACTGCACCTGGAGACATCAAGCTCAAGGGACCGCAGGCGATCAAGGAGTACAACCAGAACTTCATCACCGCGTTCCCGGACGCTCGTGTGGAAGCGAAGAACACGTTCACGCAGGGCAACCACGTGATCGTTGAAGGTGTGTTCACCGGCACGCACAACGGAACCCTGAAAACGCCGATGGGGGACGTGCCTGCCACGGGACGCAAAGTCAAGGGCGAGTTCATCCAGATCTTCCAGGTCGATCGGGGTCTGGTGAAGAAGCTGAACCTGATGTTCGACCAGGTCCAGCTGATGACCCAGCTCGGCATGGCCCCGGCGCCGCCGCAGCAAGCGGTCAAGACCAACCGGTAGAGAAGTTAAGGGCGTAGGGGCGGGGGCCGCGCGGAGCCCCCGCCCCTGGGGGGCCCCACCTGTTGAGCTCCCTGCTCGGTGTACAGTAGGTCGCGTATGGAAACTCAAAAGCTGAGCTTCGAGGACTTCAAGAACATCATCGTCGAGCGTCTTGGATGCGAGCCCGAGCAGGTGACCATGGACGCCTCGTTCCAGGAAGACCTGAACGCCGACTCCCTCGACCTCGTCGAGCTGATCTACGCCTTCGAGGAAAACACTGGGCTCGAGATCCCCGACGAGGACGCAGAGAAGATCACCACCGTCGGGCAAGCCTGGGAATACATCCAGGAGAAGGCCGGCTCATAGCACAGCCTCAGTCTGCAGTCCCGCTCGCCCAGTCACTGCAGCAGCTCCAGCAAAAGATCGGGATTCACTTTCGTGACCCCGGGCTCCTGCTCGAAGCCGTCACTCACAGCTCCTTCGCCAACGAGAGCCCCTCGATCTCGCCCCGTGACAACGAACGCCTCGAATATCTCGGCGACGCCGTCCTCCAGCTGATCGCGGCGGAGTATCTCTACAAGCACCACCCGGGTGCGACCGAAGGCGAGCTGACCCAGACGCGCTCCGCGATGGTCAACACCAACACGCTCGCCCAGCTCGCCGAGCAGCTCGGCCTCGGCGACTATCTCTATCTCGGGAAGGGCATCGCGAAGGGCGGCGGCCGCAACCTCAAGTCGCTGCTCGCCAACGCGTTCGAGGCAGTGCTCGGCGCGGTGTTTCTCGACGCCGGCTACGACGCCGCCTACCACTACTACCTCAACCGCTACCGCGCCCTCCCATCGCCCGTCCGCGACGAGAACTTCAAGGGCCGGCTCCAGCAGGTCGCGCAGGAGCGCTTCGGTGAGACGCCCGTGTACGACAGCGAAGGTGCGCGTGTCGGCCAGCACCGCGAGTACACGTCGGTCGTGTTCGCCGGTGCGCAGCCGCTCGGCACGGGCCATGGAGCCAGCAAGCAGGAAGCGGAGCAGGACGCGGCGCGAGCCGCCCTCGAGGGCCTGCTCGGTTCGTTGACCGAGGCGCCCGCGGCGAAGACGGCCAAATCCCGCTCTCGCCGCGCGCCGCGCAAGAAGCGCGAGGCGCCGCCTGCCGAGCCGTCGCCGGCGGAACCCTCGGCGATGGAGACGGTCCCCGCCGAGGTGGTGCCCCTCCACGCGATGGCCGAAGAACCGGTGGCGCCCGCGCCGCGGAGCAGGCAGTTCGGGGAACCGATCGAGTAAACTCCCCGCCAGTTTGTTCCTCAGGTCCCTGCAATTGCTGGGCTTCAAAACCTTTGCCCGGCAGACCGAGATCCAGTTCGACGGCGGAGTCACCGCCATCGTCGGCCCCAACGGTTCGGGGAAGACGAACATCGTCGACTCCATCAAATGGGTGCTTGGCTCCGGCCAGGCTCGCGACATTCGCGGCAAGAAGATGGAGGAGGTCATCTACGCCGGCGGCGAGCGGCGTTCGCGCGCCTCCTACGCCGAGGTCACGATGGTCTTCGACAACACGGCCGGCCGCCTGCCCGTCGACTACCACGAGGTCGCGATCAAGCGGCGGGTGGAGCGCGACGGTGAGAGCGACTACTTCCTCAACGGCACCCGCGTTCGTCGCCGCGACCTCATCCACCTGCTCGCCTCGACCGGCTTGACCGTCGACTCGTACGCGATCATCGACCAGCACGATATCGAGCACATCGTCGTGTGCACGCCGGCTGAGCGCCGGCAGCTCCTGGAGGAGGCCGCGCAGGTCCGCGGCGTCAAAGCCCGCCGCCAGGAGGCTGTGCAGAAGCTGCAGGAGCTCGCCGCAAACCTGCTCCGGCTCGAAGACTTGAAGACCGAGCTCGGGCCGCGGCTCGAAGCGCTGCGCGCCCAGGCCGCCGCCGCCCGGGAGGCCGCCGAGGCAAACGCCAGGCTGGAGCTCCTTCGTGGCAGCATCGTGTGGGAGGAGTGGCGAGAGGCGCGGGACGCCCACCGCCGCGTGTCGGCCCAGGTCCAGTCGCTCGAGCGCCGCCTCATCGAGGCGCGTGAGCAGTCCCGAGTCACAGAAGAGGAATTTCAGTCGGGCCGGACCGCCATGCAGGCCGCCCAGGACAGGCGCCTGGCCCGCCAGCGAACGCTGGGCCAGCTCCGGCTCGAGCTCTCGGACGCCGAGCATCGGCTGCAGCTGGCTGAGGAGAGGCTCGAGAACCGCAAGTCCGTGGCCGAGACCGCCCGCCGCGCGGAGGCCGAGAGCAAGGCTGTCCTCGAAGCGGCGGCGGACCTGCACGCACAGCTGACCAAAGAGCTCGCCCTCGAGGCCCTCCCGGTCGAGGAGGTGGCGGAGACCGAGCTGGCCGAAGCCGAGAGGCGGGCGAAGGTGGCGGAGGAGGCGGCGGTCGCCCTGGCCAGACTTCGCTCTGAGCTCGAAGGCATCGAAGCCCTGCGACCGGCCTCGTCCTCGGGCGTGCGACTCGGCGAGGTCATCACGGCGCGGGCCGGTTACGAGGCCGCGCTGGCCGCGGCGCTGGGCCCGCTGCTCGATGCGATGGTCGTGGCCGACGAGAGCGCAGCGGTGGAGTCGACGCGCGCGGCGGACCGACAGGTCACGGCTCTGTTCCCGGTGGACGCAGCCGAGCCGGTGGACGGTTCGCTCTATCACCACGTCGAGATTCGCCACGGTTACGAACCCCTCGCCCGCCGGCTGCTCGGCGGCGTGGTAGTCGGCCGCGACGTCACGGTCGAAGGCGTCTACCGCGAGCCGGGCATGGTCCGATCGGGCGCGGATCCCCGCGCGGCGCTCGAGGCGCGCCGGGCCGAGCTGCAGCGGCGGATTCCGAAGCTCGAGGTAGATGCGGGCCTCGCCAGTGACACGGCCAGCGAGCTGCGGCGCCTGCGCGAGGCGATGGAACGCGGCCAGATGCGCAACCGTCTCGATTCGATTCGCAGGCAGGCAGCCATGGTGGAGGAGGACCTCGCCCGCTTGACGGCCGTGTCCGAGGATCGCCGCGCGCGGGTAGTTCAGGCCGAGCAGGCGGTGACCGCCGCGGCCGAATCGATTCCGGACCTGCACCGCGCCGCCGAGAGCGCGCGCCAGACGCTGACCACCGCCGAGCACGACGCCCCGGAGGACGAGGCCGAGATGGCGGAGAGCGCCAAGCGCCTGGTCGCCCTCGAAGAGGCCCGGATCGACGCCCGCCTTCGCGCGGGCAACCTCGAAGGCAACATGGAGCTGGTCGCCCGCGAGACCGAGCTGCTGCAGGCGAGGATGGAAGAGATCCGCTCCCGCATGCCGGACGGTGTCGCCCCAGAAGAGGTGCCGGGCGGCAAGGCCCGCGAGCGCGAGATGCGCGGGCTGGAGCGGCGCCTCGAGGAGATCGGTCCGACGAACGCCCTGGCAGATTCCGAATCCCGCGAGCTCGAGGAGCGCTACCAGAACCTGGCCGAGCAGCTGGAAGACATCACGAAGGCGCGCGCCGACCTGGAGGACCTCATCTCCAAGCTCCGCGAGGAGGAGGAGTCGCGCTACGAGGCAGTCTTCGGCGCGGTCGCCGCGAACTTCCACGAGTACTTCGCCGAGCTGAACCCTGGCGGCCGCGCGACCCTGCGCCATGCAGAGGGGGACGACGGCCCTCGCACCGGAGTCGAGATCCTCGTTCAGCCTCCGCGCAAGAGGCTGCAGAACGTCACGCTGCTCTCCTCCGGTGAGCGCTCGCTCGCGGCGCTGGCCCTGGTGCTCGCGCTGGACGAGGTCAACCCGAGCCCCTTCACGATCCTGGACGAGGTTGACGCTGCGCTCGACGACGCAAACGTGGACAGATTCGGACAGATGGTTGCGCGCCTCGGCGCACAGCGCCAGTTCCTCGTTATCACGCACAACCACGTGACGATGTCCTACGCGTCGACGCTGTACGGCATTCATCTGGACGAGAGCGGTTCGTCGCACCTCGTCTCGGTCCGGCTCGAGGACATCCGCAAGCCCGCAAGCCGTGCGGCGACCACGGCCCAAGCAGGCTGAGCGAACCGAAGCCCAGCCTCTGGAGTCGAGTCGGCAGCCGCACGCGCGGCGTCCTTGCGGCAGGCCTCCGCTCGCTCACCACACCGCTTGCGTCGGGCTACTACGACGAGCTCGAGGAGGTGCTGATCGCGGCCGACCTCGGCCCTGCAATGGCGGCTCGCCTCACGGCAGGCGTCCGTTCTCGCGCCCCGCGCACGCGCGAGGAGGCCGCCGAGGCACTGGTCGCGGTCGCCTCGGCCGTGATGTCGAAGCAACCTCGCGAGCTGAACCTCGCCGGTAACCCCGCCTGCATCTTGCTCTACGGCGTGAATGGTGCGGGCAAGACGACGACCGCCGGCAAGCTTGCCCATCGACTTCGTGCTGCGGGTCGCAAGCCGCTCATCGTCGCGGCCGACACCTACCGCGCCGCGGGCATCGAGCAGATGGTGCTCTGGGCGGAGCGTGCCGGCGTGCCTCATCTCGACGGCTCCAGCGGGGCCGACCCCGCGTCGGTTGTGTTCGATGGGGTGCAGACGGCGCGCAAGCGAGGCCTTGACGTGGTCATCGCCGACACAGCGGGCCGCCTCCAGACCCAGCGCAACCTCATCGAGGAGCTTGGCAAGCTGGGCCGGGTCGCAAGCAAGGCGCTGAACGGCGCGCCATACGAATCGCTCCTCGTCCTCGACGCCGTGCTCGGTCTCACCAGCATCGTCCAGGCGCGGGAGTTCAACAAGGCAATCCCGATGACGGGCCTCGCGCTGGCAAAGCTCGACAGCAGCGCCAAGGGCGGCGCCGTGATCGCCATCGAAGCCGAGCTCGACGTACCGGTGAAACTGGCCGGAGTGGGTGAGGGCATCGACGATCTCGTGCCCTTCGACCCCGCGGCCTTCGTTCGCGCCATCTTCGACTAATCCGGCCCACGGCCGAACACCACTGTCGGCGCGATCGTCATCAGCCGGCCGTCATCCGTCTTGACGATCTGCCACCCGCCCTCGTGCACCAGCCAGTGATGCCGGTGGCAGAGCAGGACCTGGTTCTCGATCTCGCCGCCGCCGCCGTGCAGCCAGTGCACCAGGTGGTGCCCATCGCACCACGACGCCGGCCGCTCGCACCCTCCCCACTGGCAGTGCTGATCGCGCGCGATGAGCGCCCGGCGCCGCGGACCCTTGATGGTCCGCTCGCTCCGTCCGACATCGATCACGACCGAGTCCTGCATGAGGACGCGGGTCAGGCCGCAGTCGCATGCCCAGCGCTCGACTGTCTTCGACGAGATGGGAAGGGAGAACTCGTTCTCAGCGCCCGGTGCCCCGATGACGCCGAGAAGGGTGTCGATCGAGCTCGTGACCTGCATCTGGACTTTCAGCCCGCCGCCATTGGTGGCCAGCTCCACCAGCGCATCGGCGTACCGCTTTTCCAGGTTCCGTCGGTCTTCCCAGCTCGTCCTCCGGGCCAGCGGCTCGAGCACCGTACGCACGGCCGCACCGCCGATGGGGTCGAGGGCTCCACTGATGAGCAGCCCGCCGTCTTCGCCCTTGCTCAACCAGAGGCGCCGGTTTTCGACGAGGTCCACCTGCTCAGCCGCGTAAGACTTGGCGTCGACGGAGTGCCGGTAGTGGAGGCTCTCGTAATAGAACTTGCCAGGCGAGGCCTTGCGCGCCACCTTGAGCAGCCGCGCCTCGTCGAACCGCGACCCCGTCGCGATCGCCGTGCGCGCCATAACGGCCAGGTGGCTGAAACCGATCTCGCCGGCCTCCATCGCCCGAACGCTGGCCGCCATCTCGGCATGCCGCTGGCCGACCGCGATCCGATCGCCGGCCACCTTCTCGGTCAGGTTGCAGTTGAAGCGGATCCAGTCGATCGGGGTGTTCGAGCCCTCGTCGGACCAATGGTCGGTCTGGGCAAACTCCGCCGCCAGCTTCGACAGCTCCAGCTGGAGCGCATCGATCTGGCGCTGGATCTTGATCATCTCCCGGGCGATCTCTGCACCCTGAGACAGCATCTGAAGCATGTCGGCAGCTTACGAACAACAGTTCGTCAGATCAACGCTCTTTACAGACCAAAAAACAAGGTCCCAAACCTGCGACAGTCGAAGGCGGTGCGAGCCGACCCCCACTGCCACACGCTCTCCTCCGACGGCATGGTCAACCCGGCCCAGCTGGTCGAGGCCGCCATGGCGGCCAAGCTCGACCTCATCGCGGTCACCGACCATGACACGATGGCCTCGGTCAAGGAAACCCAGCAGCGCGGCGAGGGCGCCGGCATCCAGGTGGTGGCCGGGCAGGAGATCACCACCAGATGGCCCGCCCAGACCCACCTCCTGGCCTGGTTCCTGGATGAGCCCGTCAAGCGCGGCATGTCGCTCGAGGACAGCGTGAAGGCGATCCACGACCAGGGCGGGCTCGCGATAATCCCGCACCCATTCATGCCTGTCTACGTCGCTTCAGTGCAGCCCGACATGCTGCGCAGGCTCATCGAGAACCATCCGATCGACGGGATCGAGATGGTCTTCACGGTCCCCATCGGCGCTAGGCGCCGCAAACAGCTCGACGCTTTCTACGCGGCGAACAAGGAGCGACTTGGCGCCGCGATAGGAGGCAGCGACTGCCACTTCGGCGAGCACGATATCGGTATCGCGGTCACCGAGTACGACGGAGACTTCAAGACCGCGGTCAAGACCGCCGCCACCAGGCCGCGACGCCTGAAGGACAAACGCGACGTTCCGATCGGGATCGCCGCCCGCCAGCAATGGCGCGCGCTCGTCGACCTACCTTTCCGGAGACTGCGCGGCCAGGTCTAGCAGCGCCTCGTGCACCGCCGGCGACGCGGCCAGGACGTTGCCCGTTTCGAGCCAGCTGTCATCGCCCGACCAATCGGTGACTCGGCCGCCCACCTCCATCACCATGCCTGCCCCGGCGGCGACGTCCCACGTGTGCAGGCCGAGCTCGAAGAACCCGTCGAACGTGCTCGAAGAAGTCCAGGCCAGGTCCAGTGCAGCTGCGCCTGCGCGGCGGAGGTCCTCGAAGCGCAGCAGCGCCTGTCTCATCACCGGCAGATAGCGGGACAGCAGCTTCTTGTTGCGAAACGGAAAGCCGGTCGCGACCAGCGCGCTCGACGGGTCGACCGCCCGATGCTGCGGCAGACGATCGCCATTGAAGAAAGCGCCCTCGCCGCGACTGAAAGTGAACTCGAGGCCCAGAAAGGGTGCGAGAACGACACCAACGGCCGGCAGCCCGCTGTCAAGCAGCGCCACCGACACCGCCACGGTGGGAAACCCGCGCGTGAAGTTCGTCGTCCCATCGAGTGGGTCGACCGTCCACATCGTGCTCGCGCGCAGGCCGCCGCCCTCTTCAGCCAGCACAGCGACTCCAGGCGCCTCTCGTGTGAGGACTTCGAGGATCGCTGCCTCGGACCGCCGGTCCGTCGCGGTGACATAGTCGCCCGCGCCCTTCAGCTCAAACGCGCTCCCCGGCCTGGGCAGCCCCGTCTCGATAAGCACCGCAGCTCCCGCCTCTGCGGCGCGCAGCGCCACAGGAAGGAGCGAGCTCAGGCCTGCTTGTCCTCGAGACCGAGGCCGAACATCGCCTCGAGGTCGTGGGCCGAGAACTGCTGAAACGCGACCATGGTCTGCGTCCGCGCGATGTGGTCGAGCTTTGTCAGGTGGTGGGTCACCACTTTCGCGAGGTCGTCGTGCTCGCGCACCCGGACGATCGCGATGAAGTCCCAGTCCCCGGTCACCGTATAGACCTCGGCCACGCCTTCCACGTCGGCGAGCTCCGAGCCGAGGTGAGTCAGACCCTCGCGCTCGGCCTTGACCAGGATGAACGCGGTCAGCATGGAGTCAGCTCGCACCCAGCGGAACCATCCCGCCCGTTGCCTCGCCGTAGGCCCACACGTCCATGTCGCCATATTCGAGACCGTGGGCTCCGAGGATCGTGCATATGTGCGTCCGGTGGTCGTTGCCGTGGTGCAGCGCCTGGAGGAGCACGACGCCGAGGTGCAGCCGGAACTGTCTGTCGCCGTACTGCGTGTCGATCACATCGTCGGGGGAGATGAGTCCGGCAGCTTCGATGAGCTGATTCCCGCTGCGTTCGGCGATCAGCCTCAGGGCGCCGACGCCCGGGAACTTGTCCTTCTCATGGATCTGCGGCTCATGCCCGACCATGCGTCGCAAGTACCGCTGCTCTCCGCCCAGCAGGTGCTGCAGCGTCGCGGCGATGGTGCCGTACGTCCCCGGAGTGGTGAGCTGCAGCTGGTCATCGCTCAACCTGGCGCAAACGTCGAGCAGGTGGAGGTTGGCCCACTTGTGATAGCGAAACGCTTCAATCAACGGCGGCCCCACGACGCGGAGTCTAGCGCCAGACCCGCCGAGCGTCGACCCCAAAACTTGGTAAGCTGTCAAGGCATGGCACTTGACACTCTCCAGGCCCGCGGCCGGACGTTGGCCCTGTACGAGCGCTACGGGACGCTTCTGACGGAGCACCAGCGCGAGGTGCTCGACCTCTACCTGCGGAGCGACTGGTCCCTCGCCGAGGTCGCCGCCCACGAGGGCACCTCGCGCGCCGCTGTGCACGATCTCTTGCGTCGCTCGACCCGTGCGCTTCAGGAATACGAGCGCAGGCTGGGCCTTCTGGCGGAGTCGTCACGACGCAAGCGGGCGCTCGAGGCGTTGGAGCGCGAGCTGAACGGCCTGAAGCGCCGGCTGGAGAGGCTCGAAAGTGTTTGAGTCTCTTGGCGAGCGCCTCGCTGCGGCGCTCAAGAAGATCACCGGCAGGGGCGTGCTCCGGCCGGAGGACGTGGGCGCCGGTCTGCGCGAGGTCCGCCTGGCACTGCTCGAGGCCGACGTCAACTTCAAGGTCGTCAAAGACTTCGTCGAGCGTGTCCGGGCCAGGCTTTTGGGCGCCGAGATCTCTCCCGGCCTGACCGCGCCGCAAACCGTCGTCAAGGCTGTGAACGATGAGCTGGTCGAGCTCCTGGGCGGCAACGCCGAAGGCCTTCGCTACGCGCCCCAGCCGCCAACGGTCGTCATGCTGGTCGGGCTGCAGGGCTCCGGTAAGACGACGACGGCGGTGAAGCTTGCGCTGATGGCCAGGCGCGACGGCCACCGGCCGCTGGTGGCGGCGCTCGACTACCGCAGGCCGGCCGCGGTCGGCCAGCTCAGGACGCTGGCCGAGCGCGAGAACGTCGCGTTCTATGGTGGCCCGGAGGGCCGGTGGGGCAGCGCCGGAGGGGCTCTCGAAGAAGCCATGCGGCTGAACTGCGATGTGGTCATCCTCGACACCGCGGGCCGGCTCCACGTCGAAGGCGAGCTGATGGATGAGCTGAAAGGACTCAAGGCCGCCGTCCCCGTCACGGAGACCCTGCTGGTGGCCGATTCGATGACCGGCCAGGAAGCGCTGAAGGTGGGGGAGGCGTTCGGCCAGGCGGTCGGGCTCGACGGCGTGATCCTCACCAAGCTCGACGGTGACGCGAGGGGCGGCGCGGCACTTTCCCTGAGAGCCGCCACGGGTCAGCGGATCCGGTTCGCGGGCACGGGCGAGAAGCCCCAGGACCTCGAAGTCTTCCTGGCCGACCGCATGGCGTCGCGCATCCTGGGCATGGGCGACGTGCTCTCGCTGATCGAGAAGGCAGAGCGAAACCTCGACACCGAAAAGGCGGCCGAGGTCGAGCGCCACCTGCGCGCCGGGCAGTTGAGCTTTGACGACTTCCTCGCCCAGATCCGCCAGCTGCGCGGAATGGGCTCGCTCGAAGGGATGCTCGAAATGATCCCCGGCGGTGGCGGCCTGAAAGGCCAGCTCGCGGGCGCGGACACAGAAAAAGAGATGAAGCGGATGGAGGCCATCATCCTTTCGATGACGCCCAAGGAGCGGGCGCACCCGGAGCTCATCGACGGCGCGCGGAAGCGACGGATCGCCCGCGGCAGCGGCGTGCAGCCCGCCGATATCAACCGGCTGCTCAAGGCGCGCGACGCCATGCAAAAGATGGCCAGGCAGCTCGGTCGAAAAGGCAAGCTCGGCGGACTTCCACGAATCTATGGACAAGGAGGCGCAGGTTGGTAAAGATCAGGCTGAGGCGGATGGGGGCCAAGAAACACCCCTTCTACCGCCTGGTGGTGGCGGACGCACGCTCACCGCGTGACGGACGCTTTATCGAGCACCTCGGGTACTACGACCCGATGACGGACCCGGTGCAGGTCAAGATCGACGTGGACAAAGTGCAGAAGTGGCTGCAGCAGGGCGCCCAGCCCAGCGAGGCGGCGCGCAGCCTGTTGAAGCGGGAGGGAATCCTTGAGCGACGTGCAGAGAAGCCAACCCCCACGGCGTGACAACTTTCGGCGAGGCGGCGGTGGAGGTTTCAACCGCGGCGGCTACCGCGGCGACCGGCCGTCCGGACCGAGCGGACCGGGCATCGACTACAGAGCCCTCGTGGAGTACGTGGCGAAGTCACTGGCAGAGAAGCCAGAGGATGTATCCGTCGAGTCATTCGAGCGCGGTGGCGGCACCGTCGCGATCAAGGTGAAGCTCGCCGACGAGGATGTCGGGCGTTTCATAGGCAAGGCGGGGCGCAACATCGAAGCCATTCGCACGCTGGTCCGGGTGGCGTCATCGCGCGACCGCAAGCGTGTGTTCGTCGACCTGGCCAACGCGCCTATCACTGGCCAGCATTTCGCGCCGCGCGGCCGGCGACCATCAAGTGGGGAGGTCAGGGCATGATCCGAGTCGGGCAGGTTGTGGGGGCGTATGGTCTCGATGGGGCTGTCAAGGTAACGCCCTTGACAGATTTCCAGGATCGTTTCGACCCTGGGGCGTGCCTGTTGCTGGACGGCTCCGAGCACAACGTGGAGTGGAGCCGGCAGAGCCAGCCAGGCATCGTGGTCAAGCTGAAGGGCATCGACAACCGGACGATGGCCGAGCTCTTCCGGGGTCGCTATCTCGAGATCGCCGACGAGCAGATGAGATCGCTCGAGGCAGGGCGCTTCTACCACCGTCAGGTGGTGGGCCTGGCCGTCTTCTCGAAGTCGGGCGAGCGGCTGGGCGTGGTCGCGGAGGTCCTGGAGCGTCCGGCCAACGACGTGTGGGTCAGCAGGGAGGGCACGATCGAGCACCTGATCCCGGCCACCAAGGACGCCGTCGTCGAGGTCGACATCGCGCGGGGCCGGATCGTCGTGGCCGACTGGCTGCTCAACATCGAGGACGCACGAGAAAGCAACTGAGATGAGGTTCGACGTCGTCACCATCTTTCCCGGCATGTTCGGCCCCGTGTTTCAGCAGGGCATCATCGGGCGCGCCGTCGAACGCGGCGTGCTCGAGCTGCAGGCGCACGACCTGCGCGAGCACACACACGACCGGCACCGTCAGGTTGACGATATGCCGTTCGGGGGTGGCCCCGGGATGGTGATGAAACCGGAGCCGGTGATCGAGGCGGTGGAGTCGATCCGGGCCAAGAACTCCGGACCGGTCGTGCTCATGGAGCCGTGGGGCGAGATCCTCGACCAGAAGGTCGCGGCGGAGCTGGCCCAGGCAGCAGGACTGATCATCGTTTGCGGTCGTTACGAAGGCATCGACGATCGGGTGCGGACGGCGCTGCGCGCTCGCGAGATCTCGATCGGCGATTACGTCTTGAGCGGCGGTGAGATCCCGGCCATGGTCCTCATCGACACGGTCGCAAGGCTCGTCCCCGGCGTGGTCGGCGATCCCGGCTCGCTGGCGCAAGACAGCTTCTCTGACGAGCTGACAGGCTGGCCGCAGTTCACCCGGCCGGCCGAGTACCGAGGCATGACCGTCCCTGACGTGCTGTTGTCCGGCGACCACGCGCGCATCAAACAGTGGCGCCGGCAGCAGGCAGCGCAGAGACGCGTTCCACAACGTAAGGAGTTGAAGAAGACATGAACGTGATCCAGCAGCTCGAGAAAGAGCAGCAGAAAAAGAAGGTGCCCGCGCTGCGTGCCGGCGACACGGTGAAGGTGCACGCCAAGGTCGTCGAGGGCACGCGCGAGCGCATCCAGGTGTTCGAAGGCACCGTGATCCGCGTCACGGGCGGCGGCCTGCGCCAGAACTTCACCGTACGGCGCGTGACGCACGGAGTCGGAGTGGAGAGGACGTTCATGATCCACTCGCCGCGCATCGACAAGATCGACGTGCTGCGCCATGGCGATGTGCGCCAGGGCCGGCTCTACTACCTGCGAGGGAAGGTCGGACGCGAAGCGCGCATCAGAGAGCGACGCCGCCTGGTCGCTGAATCGCCAGAGGCTGAGGAGCCGGCTGAAGAGGCCGCCGAGGTGCCCGAGGAAGCGGCGGCGCCGGAAGGGTCCTGAGCGGCAAGATCGAGTCATGGGCCGCAACGCACGCAAGCGCGCCGAGGAGCGTGAGGAGCACCGGAATCATGGTGCGGCGGGCGAAGAACCCGAGCAGGCGCTCGAACGACCGGAGAAGTGCCCACGCTGCGGGTCAACTGATCTTGTCGTCGCGCCATACATGGCTGGAGTCACATCCGGCGTGGAAATCATTTGCGGCCACTGCAACTGGCAGGGGATGATCCGGCCCGGCATCTGGTAGCTACCGAGCCGAGGCCTACAGTCCATGGACGCGATCGACCAGGTTGTGATGAATGCGCATCTTCATTACCTGGGAATGGCGGCTCGAGTAATCGAGCCTGTCAGGAAACTTGCCGTGTTGACTTGCATGGATGCGCGAATTGATGCTGCCGCCTTGCTGGGGCTGAGGCCCGGAGACGCTCATGTCATCCGCAACGCCGGCGGTCGGGCATCGGGCGACGCATTGCGGTCCTTAGCTGTATCTCAAGCGATCCTCGGCACCCGTGAAGTGATGGTCCTTCATCACACCGACTGTGCCCTGGGTCGCTTCACCGAGTCAGACCTTGCTGAAAGAATCACAGCTGCGACCGGGCATCCCTTTGCTGAAGAGCTCGGCTGCTTCACCGATCCGGTTGATGCTGTGATTGAGGACGTCGAGCGGTTGAGGGCCTATACAGGTTTGGTTCATCGCGACAAAGTCCGCGGGTTCATGTACGACCTGGCTGCCAATGCTCTCAGCGAGGTCCTCGAACGCAAGA
>Ga0209160_1000866_pt1 | contig 25284 bp, 26 predicted proteins | sample GraSoiAngelo_153_FD_186167 | JGI IMG/M metagenome (GOLD analysis project Ga0209160, IMG submission 186167) | Grasslands soil microbial communities from the Angelo Coastal Reserve, California, USA - 14_1009_12_40cm (SPAdes) (version 2) | ecosystem: Environmental > Terrestrial > Soil > Grasslands ...
TATCAATGAACCGCGCTGAGCGGCTGGCCAGGCTCCTCAGGGTCCTGGCCGCGATCATCGCGGAGCCAGGGCTGAACCCATTGGAGCTGGCTGACCGCGCAGGCGTCTCCGAGCGCACCCTCCGCCGCGACCTGGCCCAGCTCCGCGAGCTCGGTTACGAGGTCGCCTACACCAGCGGCTACGAGGTCCAGGAGAAGCTAAACCTCGATGGGCGCGCCAAACGCAGGCCGCGGGGCCGAGGCGACGACGCGCTGCTGCAGGCGGTGGCCCAGGCGGTCGAGACGGCCGGCCTGTGGCGGGACACTGAGCACTCCGAGGTGATCGCTCCTCGCCGCAGCAAGACACGAGGCTCCGGCCCCGCTGCGTTGGTCATGATCCCGAGCGGCGAGCGCGACACCGATTTCAGATACGCCACCGGGATGGGCCTCGAGTCCGGCCTCTACATCCGCTACGGGGCGAAGGACGACGTGCTGGTCACCAGCCCGCTCGAGGTCGATCGGGCGCGTGTCCAGTCTCACGCGAGCCAGGTCGTCGAGGACCGCGAGGCCTACGTTCGTAACGCCTGGGCGCGCCTGGCGGTCACCATGCTGCGCGAGAAGGGAATCGCGCGTGCGCGGGTCGCGCCGACCCTGCGCGCCGTCTACCTGGAGGACCTCCGGGCGGGTGGCCTCGACATCGAGGTCGACCAGGGCCTTTTCGTCGCCGAGCGCCGGCGCAAGTCGGTGGAAGAGGCGGCGGCCATCCGTCAGGCGCAGCAGGCAGCCGAGGCTGCGGTCGTGGCGGTCGTGCGGGAGCTCGCCCAGGCAAGCATCAAGGACGGAGTTCTGTGGTCGGACGGCGCGCCGCTCACAGCCGAGCACCTTTACGCCCGAGCCCAATACGAGCTCGGCGAGATGGGCTTCACGTGCCCCGACATGATCGTCGCGGGCTCGCCGGACAACGCGCTGCCGCACTACCGCGGCGACGGCGCCATCAAGGCGAACGCGCCCGTGATCATCGACATCTTTCCGACCAGCCGCACCACGCACTTCAACGGAGATCTGACCCGGACCGTGGTGGTCGGCGAGGCCACCGAGGAGGTGAGGAAGATGCACGCAGCCGTCCTCCAGGCGATCGATGCCGGAATCGAGTCGATCGCGCCGGGGATTCCAGGCGAGGACCCCCACCTTGCGGTGTGCCATGTGCTGGTCGACCGCGGGTACGGCACCACGACCAAGGGCTACGAGGGCCCGGGCGGCGTGGCGCAGATGAATCACAGCACCGGTCACGGCGTCGGCCTGGACGTGCACGAGGCCCCTTCGCTGCGCCACACTGTCCGCGATCCGCTTCAGGAAGGCGACGTGGTCACGGTCGAGCCGGGCCTGTACCTCCTGGGGCTTGGCGGAGTTCGAATCGAGGATACGGGGATGGTGACGAAGCACGGTTTCGAAAACTTCACGAGCCTGACCCGCAGCCTCGACCCGCGCGACTACCTGTAGCGCCGGCCATGCCGTTCGACGAGACGCTCGGCCAGCGCATCAAACGAATTCGCACCGAGCGCGGACTGAGCCTGGCCAAGGTCGTGCGCGACGATTTCAGCCGCGCCTTTCTCAACCAGGTCGAGCTCGGCAAGGCGAGGCCGTCGATCCGGGTTCTCCGAATCATCGCCGACCGGCTCGGCACGGAGGTCGAGTACATCCTCGAGGGCCAGGAGGCGGGCATAGAGCGCGAGCTAGCTCTTGAGAAAGGGCGCGTGCTGCTCGCCCGAGGGGAGACGCGGCGGGCGATGCTCGCCCTGAAGCCGGCAGTCGCTTCCTACGACTGGCCGCTAGGCTCAGACGCGCGGGTCTGCCGGGCCCAGGCCCTGCTCGTGATGGGGCGCAAGGACGAGGCCGCTGAGATCATCGCGCGGGAGAAAAAGACGATCGAGCTTCACAATGACCGGCACCGTCTGGACCGCCTCCGCGCAGTCGAGCGCGGCGACCAGTTCCATTTCGAGGGCGATGCGGTCGAGGCCCACCTCCACCTGGCGGACCGAGCGGCGCGCCACGGCAACCCGCACGACGAGCTCGAGCACTACCGGGCGGCCAGGATCCTTTTAGAGGTTGATCCTCCCCATAAATCTGGAGGTGGCGGCGAAGCCGCCGGAGAGGCTAAAGGCCCGACGGGAAGCTGAAGGAGGGCGGCGGGTTCACATCCGGCGGCGCGATCTCGACGGTGATCACTTCATGCGACTTGAGCACGATGGCGCGCGGGTCGCCGGTGTAGGGCTGGGCGCCCTTGCCGTCCGCCAGGTCGATGTACACCACGATCTTGTCCTCGGGTGCCACGGTGAAGGTCGAAACGTGTTTCGCGTCCAGCTTCTGGGTCTGACCGCCGTTGGCCCTGCTCCACGTGTCCCATACGTCGAAGAACTGGCCGAGGGTGAACGTATCGCTGGCCGGCGACTCGATGTGGATGATGTTCTTGTTTGCCGCGTGCACGTGCAGCCAGTAGTAGCAGCTCACGTTCGTGCCGGTCGAGTCGAGCTGGATGCCCACGTTGTCCGGAATGTTGACCACGTTGCCGTGGTACATGATCTGCACCGCAGCGTGGTAGTGCACCTGCGTGTGCTCGAGCTGGTCGCACTTGATCACACCCACCGATTGGGGCGCGGTCGCCGGCCGGCCGAAATAAAAGATCGCGGCGATCATGGCGATGACGAGCACGCCTAGAATGCCGCCGACCACGATCGGCAGCAGCGGTACTCCGGCGCTCTTCGACCTGACCGGCGAGCGGCGGCCGGCCTTGCCTTTGCCGGCGCCCGCGGCAGCCTTCGCTCGGGATTTGGGTGCCATGACTCCGACTGGTAGAATACCGGCCTGACCTTTCTGGCCTCGGCCGGAGGATTTCAATGGGCCCTGCGCGCGCCCGGCGGCCTTCGCTCGACCGGGGCCTCCACCCATAGGAAGGAGGTTCCGCGTTGCGGGATTACGAAGTTCTGTACATAGTTCGCGCCGACCTTGAAGACGACAAGGTGCAGGACGCGGTGAAACGAGTCAACACGCTGATCGAGCGGTCTGGCGGCGCCATCGAGCAGACCAACCTCTGGGGCAAGCGCAAGCTCGCTTATGAGGTCAAGCACCAGAAGGAAGGGTCCTATGTGCTCCAGGACTTCCAGCTCGACCCCAACCGCGTGCCTGAGCTCGAGGCCAGCCTGAAGATCACCGAGGAGGTCTTGCGTCATCTCATCGTGCGCAAGCCTGAGAAAGCAGCTCCCGTGACCGCCGTGGCGCCGCCGCCGCCGGAGGTCGTGCTGGAGCCGATCGCAGTGGAAACCGACGAGGCGGCGGGGCGAGTGCGGGCGGATGGAGAGGAGAACAAATAGATGTCGAACTTGAACAAGGCGCTGCTCATCGGTCGGCTGACCAAGGACCCGGAGATGCGCTACACGCCAAGCGGGACCGCAGTGACGAACTTCAGCATCGCCACCAACCGCTGGTCGAGCGGGCAGGAGGGCGAGCGCAAGGAGTTCACCGACTACCACAACATCGTCGCCTACAACGCCGGCAAGCGAAACCTGGCCGAGATCGTGGCTCAGTACACGCGCAAGGGCGCGCTCGTCTTCGTCGAGGGGCGCATCCAGACTCGTTCGTGGGAGGGCCAGGACGGACAGAAGCGGCGCACCACCGAGATCATCGCCAACGACGTGCAGTTCCTCGACAGCCGCAGCGGCGGCACAGGCGCGGTCGACGGGACCCCGCCGGCGCGCCGTCCCGCGGCAACCGATGACATTCCCGCTCCGGACGACGCGCCGCGCGACGTCGACCCGGACGAAATTCCGTTTTAGGAGCTAACAAATGGCAGTCAGCCGTCCACCACACCGCGAACAGACCGGATCCGGTCCGGGCGGTCCTCGCGGACCGAAGCGGCAGCACCGCAAGGTCTGCACGTTCTGCGTCGAGAAGATCGGCTACATCGACTACAAGGAGATCTCGCGGCTGCGGCGCTTCGTCAGCGACCGCGGCAAGATCCTGCCCCGGCGTGTGACCGGAACGTGCGCGCGTCACCAGCGGCCACTCACCACGGCGCTCGAGCGCGCTCGCGCGATCGCTCTGCTGCCGTACACGACGGAGCAGCATTAAGTCAAAATCACAGCGCCGCCTACACCCAGTGATGGAGCGCGCCCATGACCTTTAACACGCAGTTGCGGATTCCCGGCCCGACGCCGCTTCCCGAGCGGGTGGTCCGGAGCATGAGCCGGCCGATGATCGACCACCGCGGGCCGGAGTTCGCGGCCATCCTCGGGGAGATCACCGCAGGGGCCAAGCGCATCTTCAAGACCAAGCACGACCTCCTCCTGCTCACCAGCTCGGGGACTGGAGGCCTGGAGTCGGCGGTGGCCAACCTCGTCTCACCCGGTGACGAAGTCGTCGCCGCGCTGTCTGGAAACTTCGGCGAACGCTTTGCCGCTCTGGCCGCGGCCTACGGCGCCGACGTGGTCCGCCTCGAGTTCGAGTGGGGCCAGCCCGTCGATGCAGACGACCTCCGGGTCCTGCTCGGGCGGCATCCGAAAGCGAAGGTCGTTCTGCTCACCCACAACGAGACCTCGACCGGCCTGACCAACCCGCTGCGCGAGCTGGCGCGCGTGGCGCGCGACGCCGACAGGACCGTCGTGGTCGACGGGGTGAGCTCGATCAGCTCGATCGACATCGAGACAGACGCCTGGGGCATCGATGTCGCGGTGAGCGGGTCGCAGAAAGGCTGGATGTCGCCGCCAGGAATGGCCCTTGTCAGCGTCAGCGAGCGCGCATGGGTGCAGCAGGCGAAGGCCCGCTCACCACGCTTCTACTTCGACTGGAAGGAGGCGAAGACCTGGGCGGAGAAGGGCATGACGCCGTTCACGCCCGCGATCCAGGTCGCCTTCGCCATGCAGGAAGGCCTGCACATGCTGGAGGAGGAAGGCCTGAGCAACGTCTACGAGCGCCACGCGCGGCTCGCCCGGGCGACCCAGGCGGGGCTGCAGGCGCTCGGCTTCCAGCTCTACGCACAGGACGGTTACCGCTCGAACACGGTGACCTCGGCGCTTCCGCCGCCTGATCTGGACGTGGCGGCGCTGCGCAAGCTGCTAGACGCCAAGTACGGCGTGGTGATCGCAGGCGGCCAGGGCAAGATGACGGGCAAGATGGTCCGGGTCGGTCACCTGGGCGCGGTCGCCGAGGGCGACGTGGTGCAGGTGATCTGGGCCCTGGAGCAGGCGTTGGAGGAGCTCGACATCGCGCCGGCTGACGGGCGCGGTGTGGCCGCGCTCACCGCCTCGGTGCAGGGCGTGCCGGCGACCGCGCGCTAAGCGCGGGGGACGAGCGTGCCGAAAATCCTAGTCGCCGACCCCCTCGCGGAGGACGGCCTCCAGCGCCTGCGCCAGGCCGGCGAGGTCACTGTGGTCAGCAAGCTGGCCGAGGCTGAGCTGATCCGGCAGATTCCCGACTTCGACGCTCTGGTGGTGCGGAGCGAAACGCGTGTGACCGCGCCCGTCATCGAGGCCGGACGAAAGCTGCGCGTGGTTGGGCGGGCGGGGGTCGGCGTGGACAACATCGACGTCACGGCGGCAACCCAGAAAGGCATCCTCGTGGTCAATGCACCGCGTGGCAACATCGTCGCCGCGGCGGAGCACACGATGGCGTTGCTGTTTGCTCTCGCTCGTTGGGTGCCCCAGGCCGACGCGTCGGTAAGGCGCGGCGAGTGGACACGCGCCAGGTTCGTCGGCGTTGAGGTTCGGGGCAAGACGCTGGGCGTTGTCGGCCTGGGCAACGTCGGCTCAGAGGTAGCCAAGCGGGCGCACGGGCTGGAGATGGACGTCATCGCTTACGACCCGGTCGTCTCGGTTGAGCGCGCGGAGCTTTTCAACGTCGCGCTGGTCACGCTGGGCGAGCTGCTCGAACGGGCCGACTTCGTCACCGTCCACGTGCCCCTCGTCGAATCCAACCGAAACCTGATCGGCGCCGCGGAGCTCGCGCGCATGAAACCGACTGCGCGGCTCATCAACACCGCACGCGGCGGGATCGTGGACGAGGCCGCCCTGCACGCCGCACTCGAGTCCGGGCGGCTCGCCGGCGCTGCCGCTGACGTGTTCGAAAAAGAGCCGCCCGGGGAGAACCGGCTCTTTACGCTGCCCAACTTCATCGCCACGCCACATATCGGCGCGTCGACCGCCGAAGCGCAGGTCTCAGTCGCCTTTGACGTTGCAGAAGAAGTGGCTGCGGTCCTGGCGGGAGACCTCCCGCGATTCGCCGTCAACGCACCAGCGCTTCCACCCGAGGAGCTCGCCTTCCTCCGTCCCTTTGCAGGGTTGACCGAACGCCTCGCGGCGCTTCACGCCCAACTTTTCAGTGGGCGCGTCAGCGCGATTGAGCTCGACTTCGAGGGCGAGCTGGCGGAGCACGACGTCAACCTGCTCGTCGCGTCCGCCATCAAAGGAGTCCTCCAGCCGTTCACCGAGGAGCGGATCAACGCCGTCAACGCCCGGCTCATCGCCGGCAATCGAGGCATCAAGCTGGTCGAACGACGCAGCCGCTCGCACGGCAGCTACGCGAGCCTCGTCACCGTGCGCATGCAGGGACACGAGATAGCGGGCACGGTCCTGATGGGCGAGCCGCGCGCGGCTCGCATCGATTCGTTTCGGGTCGACCTCGTCCCTGATGGCCGCTTCCTGGTCAGCCGCCACGACGACCGCCCAGGGGTGGTCGGCAGGGTCGGCACCATCCTGGGCGAGCACGACGTCAACATCGCCAGCATGCAGGTCGCACGCGACGCGCCGCGCGGCAACGCAATGATGATTTTGGCCGTGGACGATCGGGTAGCGCCCGACGTGCTGACCCGTCTGAGAGAGGTTGGGGGGATGTCCGATCTGCGTTATGTAGAGCTCGGCGCTAACTCCGACGGCTGACATCCGGGCGCTGCCCGGGGTCAGGTACTACCTGGCTCGGGCAGGCGATCCGCGCAATCTCGTCGCACCGCCCTATGACGTGATCCCCGAGTCGGACATTCCGCACTATCGGGCGCTTTCGCCTTACAACGTCGTCCATCTGACGCGACCCGGAACCGACTACGAGGGCGCCGGCAGGACTTTCGAGCGGTGGCTGGACGAGCGAATCCTCGAACCCGACCCCCGCTCGATGTACGTCCACGAGGTGAGCTTCGACGGCGGCGTGCGGCGTGACCTGATCGCCGGGCTGCGCCTTCAGCCTTACTCGGACAAGGTCGTCCTGCCACACGAGCGGACACATCGCGGGCCAAAGGAGGACCGTCTGGCGCTGCTGCGCGCGACGCGTGTCAGCCTCGAGCCGCTGTGGTTCCTCTACGACGGGGGTGCGACAGGGATCCCGGAGGTGCTGGAGCGGGTCGCCTCGCGGGCGCCTGCCATCTCGTTCGCCGGGCCCGAAAACACCGACCACCGCCTCTGGGTGATCTCCGACCCGGCAATCCACGCCACCGTCCACGCCACGCTGGAGCACCTGCCGGTGCTGATCGCTGACGGCCACCACCGTTATGAAACGGCCCTCGCGTACGCCGAGGAGGTGGGCGGGGACCCGGACGCAGCGTCCCGTTTCACCCTTGCCCTGCTGACCGACCTGGCCGACCCCGGCCTCGTCGTCCTGCCCACTCACCGGGTGCTGAAAGCTGGGGTGGGGGTGACCGGCGGCGAGCCAACGGGGTCGCTCGAGGAGACGCTGGACTCGCTGCGGGGCCGGGTGGCGGCCGGGGCGTACCGCAACCACCAGTTCCAGGTCCTGCCTCTGGAAGGGGAAGTGGCCCTGGTGGAGCTACACGAGCAGGTGATCGACAACATCCTCGGCAAGCGAGATCCCGAGGATTTCCTCCTCTACACGCGGGACGCGGCGCAGGCCGTCAGGTGGGTGGACGAAGGCGTCGGCACGGCGGCCTTCTTCCTCGACGCGCCCGATCTGCACCAGGTTTTGAAGCTCGCCAGGGAAGGGAAGACTCTTCCTCAGAAGGCAACCTATTTCCATCCGAAGCCACCCTCAGGGATGGTTTTCGATCGGCTGGAACGAGATCGACGTTTATAGTTAGGAACCCAAATAAAGTGCCCATTTACGGTTATCGATGCAGCAGCTGCGGACACCAGTTCGAGATCCAGCAAAGGATGGCCGACGAACCGCTCAAGATATGCCCGAAGTGCCAGGGAGAGCTGACCAAGGTCCTCTACCCGAGCGGGGTGATCTTCAAGGGCAGCGGGTATTACAGCACCGACTACAGGGGCTCCGGGAAGGAGGCCTCGGGCAACGGTTCCAGCCCTAGCTCGGAGACGAAGCCGGACTCGAAACCCGAGTCCAAGCCGGAATCAAAGTCGGAATCCAGCGATTAAGTCAGATAGAGGGAGTGCACGTGGCAAACATCCAGGAAGTCACAGACAGCGAGTTCGAGACGGCGGTCTTGAAGGCTGATAAGCCGGTCCTGGTCGACTTCTGGGCGACGTGGTGCGGTCCGTGCCGCATGATCGCCCCGATCGTCGAGCAGATCCATGGCGAGCTTGGCGACAAGATCAAGGTCATGAAGATGGACATCGACGAGAACCCGTCGGTGCCGATGCAGCTTGGGATCATGTCGATTCCGACCGTGATCATCTTCAAGGACGGCAAGGCCGCCGAGCGGACGGTCGGCTACCGGCCGAACATGAAGGGCGACCTCAAGGCAAAGCTCGAGGCGCTGATCTAACCGATCGCCGCTTCGCCCGGCATCAGCGTCGGCTCCGATGGCGTGAGTCGATGCTGGTGGGGGGACACCGACGGTCCGTACCGTTCGTATCACGACAACGAATGGGGCAGGCCGGTCACCGACGATGCGCGCCTCTTCGAAAAGCTGAACCTGGAAGGGTTCATGGCCGGCTTGAGCTGGCTGACCATCCTGCGCAAGAGGGAGAACTTTCGCGCCGCGTTTCGTAGCTTCGAGCCGGCCACAGTTGCTCGATTCACGTCGCGCGATGTCTCACGGCTGATGCGCGACGAGGGGATCGTCCGCAATCGCGCCAAGATCGAGGCGACGATCAACAACGCGCGTCGCTACGCGGAACTGACCGCGGAGTTCGGCAGCTTCGCTGCATACGTCTGGAAGTACGAGCCCAAACCGCGCCGCCGGCTGCTCGACCGCGCCGAGTTGACGGAGGTCGGGTTGCCGGCCGAGGCGGTTGCGATGAGCAAGGACCTGCGTCGCCGGGGGTGGGCGTTTGTCGGGCCGACCACAGTCCATTCCTTTATGCAGGCGATGGGTCTGGTCAACGATCACATCCGCGGCTGCGAGGCGGGCCGCGAATCGGAACGCCTGCGCCGCGCCTTCGTCCGCCCGCGCTAATCTAGCCCGGCGCTGGGGATGTATGGGAGCTGGTGCTCCCCGCGGTCTTCAAAACCGTTTGCGGGGCGCTGTTGAGGCGTCCTGGGTGGGTTCGATTCCCATCCATCCCCGCCAAATTTCGGCGATGAAAGCCAAAGTGACGGCCACAGCGGCGCACCGAAGCGAACGTCGGCGGACGCTTACGTTTGTACAACGTTGGCGCACACGTCTCACTCGCGGCTGGCAATACAGCCAATTCGGCGCACAACATGATGGTGCTCGCGCAGGGAGTCGAGCCCTGAACCTTGGGATTAAGAGGCTGCGGACACACAGTGTCAGGGAGAGTCAGCGAATTAAGGAATGCCATTCCCGCTTCGGTTAATGACGCAGCAGTGTCGCAGAGTGTCAGGGAGTGTCGGAGAGTATCCACGTGAAGGTGTCGATCGGGGTGTCAGCTTGCGGGTCATGCCAAAGAGGGGATAACGATCGCCTTCCGGCTTGGCGGTATCATCACCCCGCTTCCGTGAAGCCGAAGCTGACGGCACTCTTGGCTCTTTTCGCAGCGTGTTCGACTGCCGCGCCCTCCCTCCCTACCGGCGACGTGCTCCCTCACGGCGAGGTCGTCAAGAAATTGGACGCGGGCAGAGTCGAGAGCCTGCCGACAGGCACGGTTTACGTCCGTTTCATCCGCTTCGTGCAACCGCCTGGCTACATCATCAATTCGAAGCAGCATGTCCCAAGCGTGGTCTACGTCGAGACCGGCGTGCAGCGCCTCGTCCTCGCGGGTCAGCCTCCGATCGATCTGGTCGCGGGGCAAGCGAGATTCCACCAGAGTGTTACTCATCAACACCTGAATCCAGGTACGGAAACCAGCAACTGGTATTCGATCGCGGTCTGGCCCAGCTCCGCCCGCGGACAACCGCTTGTCGATCCAATAGCTCGAGCTGCATTCGAAAGCGAGGAAATCGATCGCCCTGCACTGCCCCAAGTGGCGTACTCGGAAGCGCTCCGTCAGGTAAGCCTTGCGAGGGGTGGAACCAGTGGAGCGCATCGGTTTGGCGGACTGTCGGCCTTCTATGTTCTGACGGGTTCCGTCTCCATCAAGAGCGCGCACCGAGGTGCCGTGAGTCTGAGCGTCGGCCAGGGGGCGGCGTTTCTACCGGAAACGGATCTACAGGAGACAAACACAGGCTCGGACCAGGCGGCGTATCTGGAGTTCCTGGTCACCCCGGTCGGCACAGAGTTCGAAATTCCCTTGCAGCAGTCACCGGCCGCCTGAGTCAATCGATTCGAAGCACGCGGTTGTCATCGGCGTCGGCCACATAGACGGCGCCATGAGGATCGACGGCCACGCCGAGCGGAGTCTTCATCTGAGCGATTGTGCTCATGGCTCCTTTGACATCGAGCCTTCTGAGTCGATGGTTCGAGCCGTCGGCTATGAACACGTCACCGGTTGGTCCCACCGCTAAGGCCTGTCCCATACCCTCGAGGGGATTGGTGGCGAGATTCAACTCGGCGAAGATGGCCGGCCCTCCGTCGCCCCCAAAGGCGGCGACGCCTGTGCCGGCGACGGTGGCGATCTGTCCATTGACATCGACTCGGCGGACGCGCTGGTTGAGCGTGTCGGCGATATAGAGGTTCCCTTCATTGTCAAACGCCAGTCCGCCGGGCGCGTGGAGAACTGCGTATGGAGCCGGTCCTCCATCCCCTCGATATCCAGCCTCACCGGTGCCCACCACGGTACGGATGGTTCCGTCCGTTCCGAGCTGCCGAATCACATTGTTGCCGGTATCTGCGATGAATAGCGCGTCGCCAAATCCGATGGCGAGACCGGTCGGCAAATAGAGCTTTGCAGCAGTCGCCGGCTTCCCGTCCCCTGCATAGCCGGCTTCACCAGTACCAGCGACAGTACTGATCGTGCCGTCGGGATTCACCCGGCGAACCCTGTTGCTGAGCGTGTCTGCGATGTAGACCGTGCCGGCACTGTCGATCGCCAACCCTTGAGGTGTGTTGAGCTGCGCTTGCTTGGCCGGGCCGCCATCTCCCCCATTGCCTGCATCGCCGGTGCCGGCAAGTGTTGTGATTCGTCCATCCTGCTGAACCTCGCGAACCCGGTTCCCCTCAGCGATGTAGATCTCACCGTGCTGCCCGACGGCGACCGCGAGCGGATGGACGAGCGGCGAATCCACGGCCAGGCCTCCGTCCCCTGAGAAGGCCCGAGCGCCCGTGCCGGCCACTGTCGCGACGCTGGGAGCCATCGGCGAGATTGTGGTGAGCCGGTTGTAGGCGAGCGCGGCTACCAGCAGCGCCACGCTCAGCACCACTGCCGTACCGATCAGGCCAGTGCGCCGAGTTGGTCGTCGCGGAGTCGGCGAAGGTGAAGCGCGAGGAATGACGTCCGCCGGCGGCACGGGGCCGTCGATGGCCAGGTCCTGGGCAGCCACCCAGGCCGCGATCTGGCTCCGGGAGTGGAAACCAAGCTTTCCGCGGATCTGCTCGACATGGCTCTCCGCCGTGCGCTCGGAGATGAACAGCCGGGCCGCGACCTCACGGTTTGTCATTCCCTGAGCGACGAGGATCGCCACCTCTCGCTCCCGCCGAGTGAGCTTCGGCGCCTCCACCAGATTGGCGACGAGCATAGCAACGGGCGCACCTTCGCGGCAAAGACCGGTACCCAATTCCGGTACCGGTCCCGGTAGTTGTACCGATGACGGAGGTCGCCCCGGGCCTCAGCCTCGGTTGACATCGGATCAACCCCTGAGGAGGTCTCGGATGAAGAGCTCTGTCGTGTTACTGGTCGCGGTGGCCCTCATTGCTGCGTGTGGCGGTGGCACAGCCGGCACGCAGTCAACGCCGTCAACCCCGCCCGGCCCGGTGGCGAAGTACCGGAACTCGCTGCCCGGACTGAACTCGACCGGAAAGATCGATCTGATCCAGAACGTGATCGACTTCGCGCCGGGCGCGGCGAGCGTCGTCCATACCCACTCGTCTCCAAATCTCGCCACCGTGCTCCAGGGACAGATCACGGTCAAGATCCCGGCCGGTGACAAGCAGGCTTCGGCCGGCGAGATGCTGGTTGAACCGATCAACCAGCCTCTTCAGGCGGTGAACGCTGGATCCGGAGAGGCGATGGTGGTGGTCGCGTTCACGGTGCCGCACGGTGGTAAGCCGACCTTGCCGGTGGCCGGAAGACCCGCGCCGGCGTCGCTCAACAAGACCCTGTACAGCTTCACCCTCGACTCACCAGGGGTCAGCGGTCCGTACAGCCTCGTCCAGCAGGTACTGGATTTCGCACCCGGCTCCCAGACGACCAAGCAACGCGTCGGCGGTCCCGGCGTAATCACCGTGCTCCAGGGACAGGTCGTCGTGAACACTGACGGCGTGGCGAGCACTTTCAAGGCCGGAGAGAGCTTCACCGAGATGCCTGGGCAGACGCTGCAGGTCCTCAATCAGGGCAGCTCGGATCTAATCCTCGCCGCCACGTTCGCCCTGCCCGACGGCGTGCAGTTGACGACAAACATATAGAACCCGCTGTGCCCTCCCCCTGGACCGGGGAGGGCATGTCCACACATCTCCCTCATGCGAAGGGAGAGTGTCGTGTAAATGAACCTAGGGTTGGAGCCACCCTCCGCCTGATTCCAAAAAAAGATCAGCCGGGCCTAATCGCGTCATGTTCGGCCTGCGGGCGCCAGGCCCGCGGTCTTAAAACCGTCTGCGGGCGCCGTTGAGGCGTGATGGGTCGATTCCCATCCATCCCCGCGAAACCAGCTCCGCGCTGGCGATTTCGCGCGAAATTCACAATCATTAGGCCGATTTAACCGCGAGGCCGCAGAGCCCTCGTCAGGTGACTCGTAGCTTCACCCGCTAGCTCGCGCCACCCCGGTGGGTGCGCGCCTGACCGGGATATTGTTGCGCTTACTTCAGCACGCTAAAGCGACCTGTCTGCCCCTGCACGCCGCGCATCATGCGATCGCCTTTGCAGTCATGTTCAGCCTGTCCGGTGCACCGCTCATGCCCCGCACGGCTGCAGCGGCTGAGCCGCGCGGATCCATGCTGTGCGCCTCGGGCCCGGTGCATTTGGCCGCGGCTGAGTGCACCGACACGCGTGTGGTCTCGGGCGTCGCGTTCTACTACCAGGACCATCCGTTGAGCTGCGAGGAGGCGTCAATGTCGATGGCTTTGACGCATCAAGGAATCGCCTTGAGCCAGGACCAGATCCTGAGCGAGCTGGGAGCCGACTCGCGGCCGATGTACGTAGACCAGGCTGGTCGGGTTCACTGGGGCAACCCCTACGAGACCTTCGTCGGAAATGTCGATGGCAACGAGAGTGACTACACAGGCTTTGGGACCTACTATCCGCCGCTGGTCCGCATCGCAAAGGCACATGGCGCGCGGATCCTGGCGTACGGGTCGATGTCGGCCCTGATGATCTATGAGCGCGTGTTGGCAGGACACCCAGTCGTCGCGTTCGCCACGTGGGATTGGCTCTGGCACCCGCGCCACGACTACATCAGCTTCGACGGGCGGTCGATTCCATGGATCGGCCCGGTCTACGCCTCGCACGTGTACGTCGTCGTTGGAGTCAGCCCCGGCGAGGTGTTGATCAACGATCCCATCCGCGGTCAGTATTGGATCAGCAAGAGCGCGTTTGAGGCGGGCTATTCAGACTTCGACCAGGCCATCGTGTTCGCCTGAGCGCCAGAGCTCGACAGGCTCCTTGCCTGCTCGAGAAAGGCACGGGGGAGTACGAACTGACGGCCGAACCCCCAAACCTCATGACTCGCTGCCAGTCACCGGGCGCTGTCCAAGATTCTCATCATGAGGCTCGCCAGTGTGGCTCCTTCGACGAGCCTTGTCTGGTGTGGCCATCGTCCTGTGCAGAAAGACCGACCGACGGCCAAACGAGCTGCGATTTCAGCGGCTCGGCTTGGCCCAGACTCCGCGATCCTGAAGCAGCTTGATCTGAGCGTCGATGACCTCTTTCTTGTACTCGGCGTGCTTCATCGGCTGCCGGTCCAGGTACAGGTTTTTGGGATATATCGGCTGCTCGTAGAGGAGCTGGTAGAGCTCTGTGCGAAGGTCCTTTAGCCAGTTGTCCCATTGGGCGCGAGCGCGGTGGTCCCGCAGCGCTTCAATGTCGATCACGCCCGACACGTAAGTGGAACCCGCGCCGTACTCCTGCCTGCCCACGATCCGGCCCTTGTAATCGATCACGAACGAGCGGCCGCCAAAAGTGTCGATGGGTGTCGTCTCTTCCGGGAAGAGGTAATAGGTCCCCATGTTGGGGGCGACCAGGTACATGTTGTTGTCGAGCGCCCGCGCCCGACTTTGGATCTCGAACATTTCATTGCCGGTGGCAGGGTGTGGATAGGAGGCGCGGTAGACGACTTCGGCGCCGTTCAACGCCAACGCACGCGCGTTTTCGGGATAGGACCCCTCGTTCGCCATCATGATCCCGAGCCGGCCGATCTCCGTATCCGCCACAGGCCAGAACGCATCCAGGTTGCGTCCGTACTTCTCGATCCACCAGTCATAGATGTCATGCGGGCATACAGAGTGCTCGACCGGGAACAACGGCGAGACCTTGTAGTGCTGGAGGATCACCTCGCCGGCCGGGTCGATGATGAAGCCGATGTTGAAGAAGCGGTCCTTCACCTCCGGGTGACGGGCCTTGGCTTGCGCGATTACGAAGGCGTCGTACTGACGGGCCAGCTTGCCCAGCGCTTCGGTCTCCTCGCCCGGGATGTCGATCGCGCAGCTGCGCGCGAACTCGACGTGGTCGAGGTCCAGCACCTCGTCGGTGAACGCTTGCAGGCCACCTTCCGGGATAGCGATCAGGCGGACCGGAAGGTCGAGGCTCGACAGCCATGAGGCGGCCTTGAACAGGTGCGCCAGGTGCTCGAGGTTGATCTTGATGTCCTCCCGCCGGCGGATGCCTCTGACGGTAGGTATGAGTCCGACCGCGGTGTAAGGGCTGATCATGCCGCTACCCCCTCAACTCGAAGCCGGCGATGTTCGGCCGGCGGTCTTCGCTCAGTATCGGCTAGCGTAGGGGCCGGCGGGCCGGCAGGGATGACACACGAAGCAGACAGGCTGGCCGACCAGAGTCGTCCGATTGGGAGAGGGACGTATCCCCGAATAAAGCAGCGAGTCATCTGCTCGGCGAAATCCTAATCGGCCCCTGTTACCACGCGACTCTGACCGAAACTTGTTGCAGATGGGACAGTCGAAAGCACACCATACTCAGGCATGACGTCCAGCTTGCGACAGTTGCGTGAGGCGACGGTCCTCGAGCACATGGAAGCCGAAAACGCCCACGACTTCGATCGCTGCATCTCGGCCTTCAGCCACCCTCGCTACGAGATCGTCGCGACAGGAGAGGTCTGGGACGGCCACTCCGGGGTGACCACGCTCCTTAATGAGAACAAGAAGGGATTTCCCAACTTCCGCTTCCATCCCGAGGCCATTCATCACGCAGACCGTGCAGTCGTCGTCGAGGGCCGATTTACCGGAACGCACGATGGGAACTGGCGGGGTCTTCCCGCGACCGGCCGCAAAATCGACTTTCCTCTGATCATCGTCTTTCAATTCGAAGAGGAACGCATGGTCTGCGAGAGGACCTACTTCGACATAGGGACCCCGCTGAGACAACTCGGCGTCGCGCGAGATCCCAATTCCCGGGGCGGACAGATCGCCACGGCATTCAATCACCCGCTCGTGGTCGGCAAGGCGCTGATCAGGTCGTTTGTCCACAGATAGAGACTCGATTGGTCAAGATCGGCACAGAGATCCAAAGCCCGCAGACCGGCGAACGGCTCACGTTTCTCTCCACAGCCGATTCATCAAACGGGAAGCTCTTTCGAGCGGAGCTGATCGTGGAACCGGGCCCATATGTCGTCAGAGCGCACATCCATCCAAGCCAAGAGGAGAGCTTTGTTGTGTTGGAAGGAGTGTACGGATACCAGATTGGGGACGTGAGGGGACTCGCCCAGCCTGGAGAGACACTGGTCTGCCCTGTCGGGGTCTCTCACAGCCAGTGGAACGCAGGTGGGGGCATCTTGCGCATCTACTACGAGCACCGTCCGGCCCTGACATCTGCTGAGATCTTCTTCGAGACCCAGTTCGGGCTGAGCCGCGAAGGCAAACTCTCGTCGACAGGTGACATCAAGTTGCTCCAGGGGGCTGTGCTGCTCCAGGAGGTGGGCGATTTCATCCGGCCTTCGAGTCCGCCGATCGCAGTCCAGAACACACTGTTCCCTGTGCTGGCGGCAATCGGCCGGATTCGCGGTTACCGCGCTCGCTACCAGAAATATGCGCTGCAAATCGCATGAGCCGAGCGTCCTGGGTGATCGCGGCCACCATGTCGCGGAGCACATCCGAGTGCGACCGCTCGAGCACGTTACGCAACCCGGTAAGCGGTTCACGGTCGGTGCTGCAATTAGCCATCGGATTCCTACTTCAGGTTGTCGGCGCGAAGGAGTCGCCAGGCCCCACGCCTCCACGCTTGGTGGCGTAGACGCGACTCTCCGGGAACGGATGCCCGGCGCTATCCTGCAGGGCAAATCGAACAGCGAGGATCGCCGCGTCGCGGGCTGGTCGTGATTCACGTCGATGGCCTCAGCCACGCGCGCTTGACCGCTGCCGTCGAGCAGGGCCACATGCCTTTCGTGTCGCACCTCATGACGGCTGAGGGGTACGAATCGCTTTCCTACCGGTGCGGCGTTCCATCCACGACCCCGTTTGCTCAGGCAGGAATCCTGTTCGGCGACAACACGGAGATCCCGTCGTACCGGTGGTGGGACAAGGAGGCCGGCCTCCTCGTGACATTTGGATCGGGGTCCACATTCGGCAAGGTGGCCGATCGATACTTCGCGGGCCGCATCCCGCTGACCGTTGGTGGCGCCTGCATCGCGGCGCTGTACCGTGCCGGAGCCACCGACCGCTTCGGGCCGGCCTACGAGGAGCGCCACCGTCCAGACAAGAGGGATGCGGGCGGGCGCGCGATCGCCGCCTTCCTTCTGAACCCTGTGACGCTCTACTTCTGGATTCGCCACGGCGGGCTGGCACTTTTCCGAATTGCATCGGAGTACCTGCAAGCTCGGTTCAGCCGCCGCCGGACCGCCAATGTCTATGTCGTCGCTGACATCTACCACGAGGTGCTGGTCCACCACCTGACGCGCTTCGCGCTGATCCAGGCGATGGACGAAGCGCTTCCCGCGATCTATGCGTGCTTCTACACATATGACGAGGCCGCGCACGCTTTCGGGCCCACAGACCCCAACACGCTGAGAATCCTTCGCCACATCGACAGCACGATCAGGCTGGCCGCTGAACGCCGGAATGCCAACGCGGGAGGGATCGGTTACGACCTCGTGGTGCTGTCTGACCACGGGCAGGTTGAAACGGCTCCCTTCATGGCGACCGACGGTAGGAGCTTGGGCTCGTTCGTCGCGGAATGGCTCGCGGGCTGCACCATCCGTGAGCACCGCGGCCGCACTTTCCAGGAAGGGGGCGGACATTTTGCCGGCCGGGTCGAGATCACCTATTCCGGAGGGCTGGCCCACATCTACTTCGCGGACGTGCCCGGCCGTCTGGACGACGAGCAGTTGGAGTTGAAGTTTCCCGGCCTGGTGGCAAAGATCGCAGCGCTGGATCGAGTCGGCGTCGTCATGCTGAAGAGCAGCAGCGGTGGCGTCCTCGCGACCCGGGAGGGGAGGTTCTCGCTGAAAGCACCGCTGACTCCGGACACCGCGGCCCTCCTCGAGCGCTTCGACTCTCCTGGACCTCTGGCTGCCGAGCTCCGGCGGCTCAACAGCTTCGAGCGATCGGGAGACGTGGTCGTGTTCGGCGCCTTCGACGGGAAGACCCAGGTCAACTTCGAAGACCAGGTGGGTGGGCATGGATCGATCGGGGGCGAGCAGCTCCATCCCTTCGTGCTGGCGAAGAAGGCTTGGGGCTTCGATACGTCGGCGGTCCTGGACTCGTCGGGTCTCTACCCGATGCTCTTCGCCCTGCGGCAGCCCGTCTAGCGGACGGACCGGATCCGCGACACGAAGATCGTCCCGAGCGTGAAGAACAGGATCACGCTCCCGAAGGCGACGCGATAGCCCGAATTCGGGGCGACGTGCTTGTTGAACGTGTCGATCAGGCTGCCTTCGATCGCAGGGATGATGCTGTTGGGCAGCGTCTGGGCGACGTGGAAGAGGCCCATGTCCTTCGCCGCCTTCGCCCGGTCCGGGATCGTGTCGCAGGCGAGGGCCCAATCGACGGCGAGGAAGAGCCCATACCCGATTCCATACAGGGCGCCGAGCGCGATGACAATGCCCTGCTGGTTCGGATAGAACACGATGAAGTACGCGGCCACGAGAATCTGCGCCGCACCGGCCGCGTAAACGAATCGCTTCCGTCCGTAGCGGTCAGAGGCGTGGCCGCCCCAAACTCCTGGCCCGATCATGGCGGCAAATGCGACGACCAGCCAGATCGACGTGAACTGGTCGGTGTTCGCCACGTGGACGACATCCTTGAAGAAGGAGGAGAGGAAGTAGAAGACCGCCGCCACGCCCGCCGTGACCATCATGCGCGTGAAGATCACCCAGCCGAAGTCGCCTGTCCACAACGGCCGTAGGAAATCGCTCACCGACCCGCGGGCAGCGCCGCGGGGCGCCACCGCAATCGGACGCCTGCCCTCGGACCCCGAGGCCCAAAGCACCGGTACCAGCGATAGGAGTAGGACGCCGGCCATGACGACAAAGCTCAGCCGCGTTTGGTGGATCGTTCCAAACACGAAAGTGATGACGAACCCGAGCAGCCCGCCTCCCTGCTGCATGCCTGCCAGGAAGCCGCTGGCCTTGCCGAACTCGGCGTCCGGGACGATGTCGGGGATGATCGCGTAGTAGGCCGCGGCGGCTCCGTTGAGAAAGATCTGGGCGATGACATGGCCGGCGACGAGCTGTGCGTACGAGTGCGCGGTCATCATCACGAACAGTCCGACGATCCCGAGAAGTACGCCCGTCACCATGAACGGGCGGCGTCGCCCGAAGCGTGTCGTCACACGGTCCGACCATGAACCGACCAGCGGCGGGACGGTGATGGCAAAGAACGCGCCGATGGCCGTCGCATAGCCGATGTAGGTATTGACCTGGCCGGGCGGAAAGAACTCGCGGACCTCGCTCGTGAGGACGATCACAGGGTAGGGAAGCCACGTGAACGAGAGGCCCAGGTAGAGCGCCGCCAGGGCGGCGTGGCGCCGATTGTCGAATTTGACAGCCGGGCCCACGACGGAAATCGCGCGTCGCGGTGCTGCTGTCATTGGGCGCTGCACGTGAACGAGCCGGCGATCTTCACCGGCGATGGCTGCGTGCTCGGCTGGGGCCGATCGGGGCGTGAACCGATGCTGAACGTCGCATCGATGCCTCCCGTGAATATTCCGTGGGTTGAAGACAACACGATGGTTCCGGAATCCGCCGTGTATCCGCCCTCGGTCGGGTCGCGCGGAGTGACCTGAATGATGGCGTGCGGCGGGCCCGCATGATCGAGCGGTGCCGACTGGCCTGGACCCTTTGGACGGAGCAGTGCCGCCGGATCGAGCTGGACAGTCTGCTGGGGCATATCGGCCGGGAACACAGCGTCGAACTGGATGAACAGGATGTAGCGGCGCGAAGAGCTGCGCAGCTGGTTGTCGAACGTGAAGCTGGATGGATTTGGGTTTTTGCAGTCGGGCTGCCGGCGAGTACATGCACGCACTGACTGGGCGGCGTAAACGAGCTCGACGTTCACCGCATCCGCTGAGCCGCACGGCCCCGAGCCGGTGGCTCTCGGTATGCCCGGAGCGCCCAGCTGGTCCGCCAGCTGCCCACCGACCCAGACCGTGCCGCCCACGAGCAGTGCCACCACAACCGCCGCTCCCAGGATCACTGCGGTGAAGAGTCGACGCTTGGAGGGGGCGGGAGACTGCGGCATGTCCGAAAGTTTGGGATCGCGGCCGGTCGGTGTCAGTCTCAAGGGGGTCTCAAAAACAGTCTCATCTTGCCCGGCCTTCTCCTGGCCTCGACAATGCAGTAAGACGCCAGCCGCCGGATCCGAGAACCAAATCCGTAGCGACGCGCGAGGCACAGGGCAACGTCCCGGGTCCCTGAGGCCAGCCTGCTCCAAACCAAGCCCATGTTTTTGCGCTAAACGAGCTCAGATCCACCAAGGTCGGCATATGCTCGGACATCAGACGGAGCTGCGGGTGAGCGGGAGCATCAGTACGCCAGGCGATGGGTCGGACTGCCGAACAAAGGCGCCGCCCAAAGATCTCCTGTCGGTCAACAGGTGGCTCGGACCAATTTGATGCCAATCTGGGTGTGGCCGCGCCGTTTCACCCGGAGGGTGGCGGCTCTGGATCGGTCAACGGACATCGGGCCCAAGGCCCTCCGGGCCCACAAGGTGGCGCCAGTGGTCGGCGCCCTTGTGGCGATCGGCGTGGCGGTCCTCCTCTACCGCAGCCAGCGGGACGCCGGATTCGCCATTCTGGCCGTTCTTAGCGGAGCTTCCGGTTGGCTGTTATCAGGCAGAGTCGCAAGGCTGATCTGTCTTGGCGAAGTCATCGCCTTGGCCGGATGCTTCTGGTGGGCCAGCTTGCCCTGGGCGGCTGGCCTTGTCCAGCTCGCGATCGTGATTTCCTTGACCGGTCTTGCCGATCTCGCGGCAGAAAGAGAACTGAGCGCACGCCGCAACGCTGCCAACCAACGGCGCCTCGACGGATTGACATTGTTGCTCGAGACGGCGGAATCGCTTGCCAGAACGCCGGATCGCGATGAGATCTTGACGACCGCGGTGTGGGCAGCAGCACGAGCGCTTTCTAGATCGGGCAACAATCGGTCGGCCCACGCCGCCTTCCATGAAGTCATCGGCGAGCGGATCAAGATCACAGTGGTTGCAGACGAGCCGCCGGAAAAGGAGATAGCGAGCGGATTCGAGTATCCAATAGCCAGAAATCAGGCGGCCCGTGCCGCGATCCGCACCGGTAGGCCGGCGCTCGTTCGTCCAGACCACCTCGCCGGCCCGCTGCGCGACCTCGCCGACCACCTCGGTTGGCCCGTTCTCATCATGGCGCCCGTCTACTGTGGAGGTTCACTGCACGGGTTGCTTGCCGCCTCCGCACGTGATGGCCCAGCGGTCGACCAGCTTCAGCAAAACCTGCTTGGCTCGCTGGCCCGTCTGACGAGCTCAAGCCTTAACTCCGCCGCCGATAAACACGACCTGCTTTCGGCGGCGGCAAGGAATCGCGCGGGCGAGATCACCTCGCTGGGTTTACTGCCTGGCATCGTCGACGAATTGCGCGAAGCCGTGAAACCGATCAAGCAGCTAATACTTGAACTAAGAGACCGCAAGAATGGTTCGAACCACGCTAGCGAGGATGTGGCTCATGTGTTCGACAAGTTCGATGACCTAGTCACGACCCTGGCTTCGCGAACGGCAATCGACGTAACCACCGGTCTATTCAATCGGCACTTTGGGCTTGCCGCCCTGGAGCGGGATGTGCTGCGTGCGCGGCGGACTCTGCTTGGCCGCCACTGCGTTGCGGTATTGCGCTTGGCCTCCCCTGAGTCAGCCAATGCCACCGAACTCATTCGTCTGGTTGCCGATCGGCTGCGGTCTCGCTTGAGGCGGGAAGACCTGATATTCAGGAATTCAGAAGACGAACTTGTTTGCTCGTTCGCCGACATGGACAAGACCGATGCCTGGCCAATCCTGAATCGCATCAAAACCGAACTGGCGGGCGAACTCGGGTATACGCCGTTCGGGATCGGGCTCACGTCGCTAAGTCCGGACCAGCCCGCCGACTCCCTCAGTCGCGTCGAATCTCCGCCCTCCGCAAAACTGGCTTAGCTCCAGCGGACGTTGATTGACGCTTGCGGACCGCAGACCCGCGGTTTTAGAACGGTTGGGGGCCGTTATTGAGGCATCCTATGGCCCGGTGCGGCACGCCGTTGGTGGTGAGCCCGCTGAACATGGCCGAAGGCGCTTTCGCGTTGAGATAGCTGATCGGTGGGAGGTCGGCCAGGCGTCGTTCCTCGGCTACAACCCGCTGCAAACGCTGTCCCCGGCCGACGCGGCGCGCCTTGCCGGACACGCCTTCTTTCCGTCACTTATCGCCGAGCCGTTCCACCACGGCCTCGTGCTGGTACTGAGCTTCTCGATCGTCGCGAGCGTCGTCGCGGCGCTCGCATCGGCGATGCGGGGTGGGCAATACGTGCACATGGAAAATGAGAGCGTGTCCTTGCAGGAAGCCTCCCAGGTCTAGCTCTTACTTCCGCCGGTCATGCTCGGTCCTGGTCGCAACCGCGAGCAAGCCGGCCAGCACTCCCCCCTCGAAAAAGCCGTAGAAGATCGATCTTCCCAGCGGCTGGTAAAAAGGGCCAATGTTGATCGCGAAGGTGAGCACCGCAAGCACCGGAAACGACAGCGCCAGCTGCTTCCATATCTCGAGCGACTCCCACCAGAGTACGGCTCGAGGAGGTGGTTTGCGTTCGGGCTTCATGTCCACTCGTTCATTGTTGCTGGCTGCGACGTTCGCCCTCTTGGTGACTGGTGCATGCGATCCGGTAACCGGTACCGGCGCGGGAACTCCGCCCGATCCTCGACAGTATCTGAAGGTCGATTCCACGACACAGACCGCGGTCGTCACGCTGATCGCCGGCTACCCGGCTACTGATTACCAGTTCAACTACGACGGCTACGGCAACGGAACGCTGATGTTGAAGGTCCCTGTCGGTTGGCAGGTCACCGTGCAATGCGCGAATCACTCGACCGTGCCGAACTCCTGCGCCGTGGTTTCGAGCGCAACAGCCACCGAGCCCGTCCAGCCCGGCTGGAGCACGCCGGATCCGCAGCGGGGCCTGGATCCCGGCCAGTCCGCAAGCTTCGCCTTCAATCCGACGGCAGCGGGCGCGTACCGGATCGCCTCGCTCGTCCGCGGGAGCGAGGCAAGCGGAATGTGGCTCGACCTGGAGGTCGTCCAGGGCGGCAAGCCGACGCTCACCGCGAGCCAGTGACGTGGTGACGATCGATGAGGTGCGGGCCCTGGCGGCAAGCCTGCCGCTCAGTTACGAGGCGCTGGTTGGGGGACGCGTCAAGTTTCGAGTCGGCCGGATCGTCTATCTCTCCTTCTCGCGCGACGGCGCGGTGATGGGCTTCGCCTTTCCCAAAGAAGAGCGCGACTGGCTGATCGGCGGTTCGCCCTACAAGTTCATGCAGCCGATCGCGTCGGACCTTCGCTACAACTGGGTGCTTGCCCGCCTGGCCGCGCTCGACAAGAGGGAGATGGAGGAGCTCGTGATCGACGCGTGGCGGATGGTCGTCCCGAAAAGGGTTGCCTCCGCCTACCAGCCCGGCGTCTAGAAAAGCGTCTAAGGGTGGTCGGCCGAGCATCAAATTTGCCACGCTATCCGCTCTTACATGACTGTCCAAACGCGACCTGAGACCAGCGGACTGCGAGGTGCCTACATCCTGACGGGCGTTGCGGACGGGACGTTGCTCCCGTTTATTCCGCTCCTACTTTTCGATCGCGGGTTGACCGCACCTCTGATCGGCGCGGTGCTCGCCACCTCGTCGCTGGCATCTCTCGTCGCCGGCCTGGCCTTGGCCTATCTCGCCGATCGGAGGTGGCGGCCCGAACGGATGGTGGTGGTGGCGAGTGCCGCTTCGGCATCAGCCGCGGCTCTGCTGGCTCTGGCAACCGGAGCCGTCGGGCTTGCCGTCGCGATTGTGGCCCTTTCTCTCGCGCGTTCGCCTTTGATGCTCATCGATCCCATCGCCCTCCGCCGACTGCGCGTCGCGCGGCGAACTCACTACGCGCGAATCAGGTTGCGGATGAGCGCGGGCTTCGCCGCGTCCACTGTTGTGGCGGGGGCGACCTATCAGATGCTCGGCGTGCGGCTGGTCCCATTTCTCTATGCCCCGCTAAGCGCCCTGTTTGGGCTGTGGGCGTGGAACGCGTTGCAGCCGGCCGCCCCCGAGCAAACAATCGAGCCGGAGCACACGCCTACGGTTCCGGGCCGCCTGTCAAGGATTCCGCCGGCCATGTTCATTTTTCTCATCAGCTCCTTTCTTCTCGGCGCATCACTGGCCGCGACAGGGAACTTCCTCACCTTGCAGATCAACCTCCTGGGCGGCGGAGCCCTGCTCGTCGGAGCGGCGGCCGCGTTCCAGGCCCTGACCGAGATTCCGACAATGGGCTACACGCACCTTTTGACCAGGCGCCTCAGTCACCGATCCCTCTTCGCGATCGGCTGCGCGATCTACGTGGTGGTCTTCGTCGCGTGGGCTTTCGTTTCCAGCCCACTGGTCGCGGCTTTGCTGAAGCTGGCGATCGGAGTCGCTTTCGCGCTGACCTACGTGGCCTCGGTGGTGATCGCCGACGAGCTCACGCCGGCCCGTCTGCGCGCAACCGGGCAGGCCCTGGTGAAATCGGTCACGTTCGGGCTGGCACCGATCGCCGGCTCGCTAGGAGGCGGGCTGATCTATGGCACGGTAGGACCGCGCGCTATGTTCCTCGCCGCCACGGCCGTGGTGGGCGCGGCCGGTCTCCTCGCACTGGTTGCGACACCCTCCCAGACCCGCCGCCGCGCAGAAGGTGGTGTCGTGCCGGTGGCCGAGCCGGCACCTGCTACGCCTTGACCTGAGTCAGGCGGGGAGCGGGATCCAGAACTCGACCCTCGTGCCCGAACCCGGATGACTTTCGATCCTGTACCGCCCGCCCGCCATCAGGGCTCGCTCCCTGAGCGCAAGCAAACCCAGATGGCCCGGGATGTTGCCGCGCTCCGACACCACGAAGCCCTGTCCGTCATCCTCGATCACCCCCAAGACGCCGCCATCCTCAACGGTCAACGACACCTTGACTCGCTTCGCCTCCGAGTGCCGTTCGACGTTGCTGATAGCTTCTGACAGCTGGCGAAAAACTGTCGTCTTCAGGTCGAGACTCATATCTTCAGG
>Ga0209160_1000869_pt1 | contig 25256 bp, 20 predicted proteins | sample GraSoiAngelo_153_FD_186167 | JGI IMG/M metagenome (GOLD analysis project Ga0209160, IMG submission 186167) | Grasslands soil microbial communities from the Angelo Coastal Reserve, California, USA - 14_1009_12_40cm (SPAdes) (version 2) | ecosystem: Environmental > Terrestrial > Soil > Grasslands ...
GCCGGCCGACGCGGTCACGGTCTGCTGCGCCAGTTGGGACTGGATTTCGGACAGCCGGAACTGCATCTGCTGCCCCAACTGCAGCAGGTTGGATAAATCCGCCATACGCCGAAAGTTACCCCTCGCCCAAACGGGTGGCAAGCTACTCCAGCAACTCCAAGTCCAACGCCTCGATGGCGGTGTTGAGGCTCGGATCCCTCGCCCGCAGCGCCGTGAGCCGGTCGGCTCGGACGCCCTCCTCGGTCATGCGGGCAGCGCGCGCAGCGGGCCGCTCCCCCCGCGCCGCACCCTCCAGTCTAATGCGGATCGGGTCCGCAGCGTATCGGCCCACCAGCAGCGCGAGCGCATCGCGCTGCCGCTCGATGCCCTCGACGTGCACCGGATTGGTGTCGAGTAACCGGATCGCGAGCGTGTTCCCTTCGATCGCCGCGATCTCCGCGGCCTGGAGCAGCGCTCCGAGCATCGGGCTCTTGGCGCGCGCGTCGTCAATAATCCGAGGCCACAGCGCGCGCAGGCGGTCCAGCGTGAGGGGACCCTTCTCCGGGGGAATGGCCGGGGAAGGGGGAAGGGGGACGGGCGCGGCGTCACGCAGCACCGGTGCCGGATCGCCTTTTCCCCTTCCCTCTTCCCCCTTCCCCGGCTTCTTACCGAGTGCCTCGATCACCGCCTGCAGCTCGACCGTCCGCCCCATCATCGCCCACCGCAGCAACAGCAGCTCCACGGCCAGCCGCGGGCTGCCGCTGGTGCGCAGCTGCGTCTCCATCTCCGACAGCACCACGAGCAGGCGCACGACATCGGGAGCGGGGAGCAGGGAACGATACCGGTCGATCAGCGCCACCATCCCCTCGGTGAGACCCTCCGGCTTGCCGCCCAAGCCTACCAGCAGCACGGCGCGCAGCGCCTCTCCCGCCCCCGCGACGAACTCGCCCAGATCGGCGCCGGCATCGACGAGCCGCTCCACCAGGGGGAACACGGCGTGGGTATCGCGGTCGGCCACGAGGCGGAGCAGCTCGCCGTACATGTCCTCGGGGATGAGCCCGAGCACGTCGCGCACCCGCTGCGCAGTCACCGGCCCCTCGCCGAACGACAGCACTTGGTCGAGAATCGAAAGGCCGTCCCGCATGCCGCCGTCTGCGCTCTTGGCGATCAGCTGTACGGCGTCGTCGTCCGCGGCCAGACCCTCGGCGGCGAGCACCTGCTTCAGTCGGTCCGTGATGGCGTGCGGCCCGATGCGCCGAAAATCGAAGCGCTGCAGTCGCGAGAGGATCGGCGCCGCGCTCTGCGCGATCTTCTGCGGCTCGGTGGTCGCGAACACGAACACGACGCCCGGTGGCGGCTCTTCCAGGATCTTGAGCAAGGCGTTCCACGCCTCGCGCGTGAGCATGTGCGCTTCGTCGACGATGTACACCTTGTGACGTCCTTCCGCCGACGCCGCGTACATGGCGCGCTCGCGCAGGTCGCGGGCGTCGTCCACCCCGCGGTTCGACGCCGCGTCGAGCTCGACCACGTCCAGGTTCGCCGCGCCAGTCCAGATGCGCGCGCACGAGTCGCAGGCGCCGCACGGCTCGCCGGCCACCCCCGAGGCATCGCGTCGCTCGCAGTTCAACGCCATCGCCAGGACGCGCGCCGCCGTCGTCTTGCCCACACCGCGGGGCCCAGCGAAGAGGTAGCCGTGCGCGACGCGACCTGCCGCGACCGCCCCGCGCAGCCCAGCGGCAACGTGGGTCTGCACGATCAGGTCGGAAAAACGCTTGGGGCGGTATTTGCGTGCTAGCGCAATCATGGGCATCAATCTAGCGAGAATTGAGATGCCCCAGGCACCCCGCAGCGACACCCGGCATCGTTTAGCGCTGCTCCCTGCGGGGGCCTGACGCGGTTCACGAGCGGACGACCTGCGGACCTGGGGCACTGAAAGCTAGTAGAACAGGGAACGGGAGAACAGAGACAAGACGCACAGCGGTGCACAGGGAACAGACAACAGGGAGGCCTACTCTTTGTGCTTCTTACCGGCGCGGGCGCACCACCTCGACCGACACAGTGGCTGTGAGGCCGGCGGAGATCGTCAGGTCGGTCGTACCGACGGCGACCGGCTTGAACTTGAGGGTGGCGGTGAGGCTGTCGGATTGCACGCCGACGAACCGGAGCAGCTGGCTGCGCACGTTGTATTGCCGCAGCACGTCCTGCAGCGTGCGCGCCAGGCTCGTCGTGGGAATCAGGTTGCCGTAGCCGTCGCGCGCCTTGAGAGTCAGGGCGAATGGGACGTCGCGCTCCACGATGATGCGCCCGCCGTCGACGCGCGCACCATCGCGCTCGAGGATGAGCTCGACCGCCGGACCGGGGTCGACGTGGAGGGTCTCCGCCGCCTGCACGGAATCGAGCGACGCGGTGACGAGCGCCAATCCCGCTTGCGACCCCAGCGTCACCTCGACCCGCGCGCGACCGGTCGAGTCGGTGACGACGCTGTCCCGGGCGATCTGAGCATTGCGCACGCGGAACACGACCGCCCGTCCGGGCAGCGGCCTGCCGGACGCGCTGTGCGCCTGGAACACGAGCGGCTCCGGTAAGAGCGTGCGGGCGACACCCCGTTCTCCCCCGCCTCCCACGAACCCGGTCCCGACGCTGGACACCGGTCCCCCGAACACCGCTTCCAGCGCCGCCAGTCGCTCGCCCCGCGCACGCAGCTCGATGCGCCCGGGCCGCCGCACCGAGGCCGACTGTATGACGAACGCCGTTCGGCCCAGCGAATCGGTGGCGCGCGTATCGACGGCGATGCCCATGTCGGCGCGCTCCGGCCGCAACTCGACGTTCTCGTTCGGTACGGGGTTGCCGAACGAGTCTCGCACCGCTACCTGCACGGCGAACGGCCCTTCTTGCGCGCCGCCCAGCTCGAACCGCGCCGGCCGCAGGTCCGCGACCGCGGGCCGGCCCGGGCGCACGACCAGCTCGACCGTGGGACGGCCCGGCTGCGCGGCCCCGGTCGCGGACACGACCTCGAAGTGATACGTGACCGCCTGCCGGCCCGCCGGCACGCGGAACACCGCCAGCCCGCTGTCGTCGGTGACCGCCGGCAGGTCGCGCCCGGTGCCGCCGTGCAGGGCCAGCGTGACCCCGCGTTGGGCGACGTCTCCCCGTCGCACGGCGACCCGGAGCACGGCCTCCGTCCCCGCCACCACTGTCGCGCGCGCGGGCAGCGCCATCACCGTGAGCTGCCCGGTGGACGCAGCCCCGGCCGTGACCGGCGGCGCGGTCGGTCCGGCCGATGCCGCAGGCGGCGCAGGACTCGCGAGCGTCACCGTGGCGCGGGACGCTTGGCGGGCTGCGCAGCCGCCGACACTGCTCATCACGTCGGCGTCCGCGCCCAAGTCGCGCAAATCCGCCCAGTCGCGCTCAGTGGGTCGAAACGCGAGGCAGTTGCGGCGCACCAGGTCCGCCACCTCACCCTTGCGGATGATGGGGTTCGAGAGCAGACGGATCAGGTCCGTCTTGCGCAACGGCTCGGTCCCCTGGGCGGCGACGAGCACCGGCAGGGCGAGCCCGAGCAAACCGCCGACCGAGCGTTTCACGGCCGCGCACACTTGGAGCGCTCGAACCGCCGCTCCACCGCGTCGACGTCCGAATACAGCGAGCGATCGCGGGCGTTGCGCACGGAGTCGAGGGCACCGGCGTCGTCCTTGCGCGCCGCGTTGTACGACGTCCAGCGCTCCTCCAGATCGACCAGGCCGTGCGCCAGATCAGGACACGCCATCTTATGGCCGTCGAACAGGCGGGCGCGCAAGTCGAAGGCACCGACCGCGAGGGCCACCGTATCGGCCATGCGATCGACCCGCTCCCGCGGCGAAGGCGCCGCGACATGCGGGCCGGCCTTCACCGGACCGCGGCCGGACGCAAGCGCGTGATAGACGTTGAAGAGCACGGCCCCTGCCACCACGCCGAGCGCGGCGTACCCCGCGACGCGAGCGACGCGAACGACCCGCGCGACCCCGTACTGCCGCGCGGGCGAGAGCGCCGCCGCCGCCATGCTGGTTTCGTCGACGTCGTCGGGGAACAAGAGGCGTGGTTGAATCTCGAGTCGAGGGTTCGACACCCGGTCGGAGGTGAAAATGGACTCCTCGGTGCGGTAGTTGACCCACGCGAGGTCGCTGACTTTCCGTCCGTCCGGGAGCACGGACGCCGCGTCGAGCAGTTCGTAGAACGGCAGGTACTCGCTCGCGCTGAGCGCGTCCGACGCGATCCGGAAGAACCCGCCCACCGGAGCGTCGCCCGGCGTCACCACCAGAGCGATGTGCCACGGCTCGGCGAACAGCGCCGTGTGCGCCTCGATGTCGGCGGGAGAGGGCGTCGGGTCGACTCCGTGGTGGGTGTGATACCACCCCACCAACTGGCCGTCGTTTTTCCGCACCTCCTCCTGCACGACCGTCCATCCCTGCGACAGCGCGGGCCCGAGGTGGTCTCCCGAAATCGACCACGGCAACTGGATCGCGGATTCGATCACGACGTACGCGGTGCCGGTCTCCGGACACGTGAAGCGATTGCCCGCCAGGAACCCGAGCGAGGCGGCGCCGCGCGGCTTGGCCTCGACGTGGGCGTGAACGGCGGCGAAGGCGCTCTGTGTGATGAAGATAGGGTACGGCGAAGCGCTCGCAGCCCCGTCAACCGTCGGCGTCCACAGGATCGCCGAACCGACGGGCAGCGGCCGCGTGAGCTCCACACTGCCCGGTTCGGCCGGCCCGTCGACGGGGAGAGGAATCGCGTCAGCGGCGCGGGGACGCGCCGCGCTGCTCCGCACAGGGTCCATCCCTCGCGCCACGCTGCAACTTCCTCGCCGCGGCTGCCGCGTCACGTGACCGGAACCAGCGGGTCCGCCACGGACGATAACCGCATGGCGACCCTGCAGTTATATGCTACGCCGGGCGCGCCAGCGGGACCGGTCGCCGGGACCTGTTTTCACCCCGGTCGGGGACACGACGCGCCACTGTCGCGGTTTTGCAACACCACGGCGGTGATGTCTTCCCGACGCCCGGACGCAACCACTACGAGGCTCGTGGAGCCGGGCTCACGCGGTGTCACCCGCACCACTCCGCCGAGGCTGTCCCCGCCGGCATAATCGACGCGCAGCACGCCCTTGTCTCCCGTGGCCGCGGCGACGCGCGGCACCGGTACGGCGTTTCCGAATGCGTCCTGGCCGGTCACACGGAACACGACGGGGGACTCGAGCGCGAAGGAAACCCTGCGCTCGACCGGCGTGTCGCCGCAGCGAAGCAGGAGGCGCGCAGTGGTACCAGGCTCAGGGTACAGCGTGGCCTCGCGCACCAAGGTACGAACCGTGGCGCGGATCACGGTGGCCCCGGCCTTCGGACCCAGAGTCAGGTCCACGCCCACGCGACCGCTCGAATCGGTCAAGGCGCGAGTGGATCCCAACCGCCCGTTGGTGACGCCCAAGGCCACGACTTCGCCGCTGACCGGGCCTCCCGCCGTGTCGCGAACCTGGAAGACCAGGGGCAGCGTCGGCCGCGTGCCGACCAAGCCGTGCTGCCCCACGCCCAAGACGAACGCCGTGAGTGTGGTCGACAAAGGCGGACGAGGCGCGACGCGCGGCGGGGCGGCGACGACCGGCGGCGGTGGAGAGGCCGCGTGCGGCGCAACGACCCGCCGCGCGGTGTCCGCCGGCGACCGCCGGGCGCGGGGTGGGCGCGGCCGTGCCGCACGCTGGACTGGCACGGGTGCCGCCGGAGCGGTACGGCGCGCGCAGGCCTCGAGCGCGCGCAACAGCGCCGTGTCCGCCCCCAGCGACACGAGATCGGCGCGGTCCCGCTCAGTCGGGGCGAAGCCGAGGCAGTTGCGCTGGACGAGCGCGGCGAGCTCGGCCGACCCGATGGTGCCGACCGTCAGCAAGCGCACGAGATCGGTCTTGCGGAGCGGCTCGGTGCCCGAGCTCTGTCCCGGTGCCTGGCGGGCGCCGGCGAGGAGCAGCAGGGAGACGCACGTGAATTGGCGGGCTACGGCCGCTGGCATCCCGACCTTTCGAAGCGGCGCTCCACTGCATCCACGCCAGCGTACAGTGTCTGGTCCCGCACGGTGTGGTTCGGATCCAGTACGCCGGACGCGCGCCGAGCCGTGTGGTAGCTCAGCCAGCGAGCTTCGACCGCGAGCAGCCCGCGCGCGAGCCCGTCACAGGCCAACTGCCGTCGGTCGAACAGCGCCGCGCGGTCGCTGAAGTTGCGCACCGCGGTCGCGAGCGAGTCCGCGACCTGGTCGAGGCGCGTCGCCGCTGGGCGCGACGCTGGCGGCTGGGTGGGGGGGACGGGCGGGGGGGCGGGGGGGGGGGGGGGGGGGGGGGGGGGGGGGGGGGGGGGGGGGGGGGGGGGGGGGGGGGGGGGGGGGCCGCGAGCGGGGGCGGGGACGGGGCGGCGCAGGCGTTGGGGATCTCTTGAGAAACGGAATCGTTGGCAACCGGGGCAGTGGCGGCAGGGTGGGAAGACCGCCGTTCAGCCACGCGTAAAAGCCTCCCCCTCCACCGATCAGCAGGATGCCCAACACGAGACCCCAGCGACCCCATCGTCTCCGTCTGGCGCGCCGCCCCCTGCCCCGCCCTTCGGGGGCACGCACCGGCGGCGTGGGCTGCTCCTCGACTGCTGGCTCGGACACCTGTTCCATCGATTGCTCCCGGTCCCCCTCCCCCTCTCCCTCCCTCTGCTCGAAGACGGACGCGAGCTCGGGAGCAGGAGGCAGCGGCTCGGGTGGCGGCTCACGCCGTCGTGGCGGAGTGGGCGGCGGGGGCGGGGGCGGGGGCGGGGGGGGCGCCGCACGTGGCGCCGGACGCGCGCTGCGTGGCGGCGCCGACGCGAAGTCTTCGGCCGACGTCAGGAACACGAGCTCGTCAGATTTCGGCGCCTGCGTCTGGGGCGGAGGCGGATGCGGCTCCGGCTCAGCGGGCTCCGGCTCTGCGGGCTCAGGTTCTGGAGCTTCCGGCGGCGCCCGCTGCTCGGGTGGCGACGGCTCCGGTGGCGCCCCCTCTGGTTCCGCCTGCTTCGGTTGCGTCCGAAACGGTCGATCGGCGACCGGGTTGTAGGCGCGATAGTTCTTCCACGCCACGAACGAGCGCTTCTTGCCGCCTGGGCGGAACGATTCTTCGCTCAACAGCTCGTAAAATGGCAACACCGTCGTGGCCCAGGCCTCGTCCGCGCCGGCCCGAAAAAGACCGGCGACGGGTTGGCCGTCAGGGTCGCTCCCCAGCACGAGGGCGACCTGCCACGGCTCCGCGAAGTAGTGCTCGTGTGTTTCGATGTCGTGCGCCGTCATCGAGACCGGCAGCGGCGCATGGGTGTGGTACCAACCGATCAGGTGACCTTTTGTTTCCTCCACCTGCGCTACGATCCGATCCCAGAGTCGGGTCACAACGTCGGTGGTGCGGTCGCCGTAGATCGGCTGGCTCAAGCGCAGCGCCGCATCGATGATGAGATACGAAACGTTGCTGTCGGGGCACTCGCACAGATCGCCGACGAGAAAACCTAGGATCCCCTGCCCCGACGGGGGCGCCGTGGCGAGGTGCTCGCGGACGGCCGCGAGGGCGGATTGCGCGAGGAAGACGGGGAACGGGATGTTGCCCGGCCGCCCCCCTCCTCGTCCCCCTCCCCCGGTGCCGGGCGTGGCGGTGGGACTCCACAGGATGGACTGGGCGAGCGGGATTGCCTTCCGGAGCGGAGCGTCCGCGCTCATCGCCTCAAAATAACGAGCGGCGCGGCGGACCGCTCATTCCGCCAGCACGCGCGCGATCACGCCGGCGGCTTGCTCGACATCGTGTCGGCTCACATCCAGGTGCGTCACGGCTCGCAGCCGCCGCGCGCCGAACGGCACGACCAGTACGCCCGCCTGCGCGAGCCGCGGGATCACGCTGTCCGCCGTGTCGCCCTCGCGCAGGAGATCGAGCATGACGATGTTGGATTCGGGTTCGGACGCTCGGACGGCGGCACAATCGGAGAGGCGCTCTGCCAGGAGCTTCGCGTTCTCATGGTCCTCAGGGAGGCGGCCGAGATTGCAGTCCAGGGCGTAGAGCGCCGCGGCGGCGAGAATTCCCGACTGCCGCATCCCCCCGCCCAGCCGCTTGCGGATCTCCCAGGCGAGCTCGCGGCGGGGCGCGGCGAAGGCGAGGCACGACCCGACGGGACAGCCGAGTCCCTTCGAGAAACTCACCATCACCGTGGCCGCGCCCCGCGTGAGCTGGGCGAGGGGGACGCCGAGTGCGGCGGCGGCGTTCCACAGCCGAGCGCCGTCCAGGTGGACGGGCAGCTGCGCCTGCCGCGCGGCGGCGACGATCCCGGCCATGATGGCCGGAGCCATCACCGTGCCCCCCGCGGCGTTGTGGGTGTTCTCGGCGGCGACGGCACCGACGCGCGGCACGTGGGGGGACGCGGGGCGCAGCGCCCCGCGCACCAGGTCCCCCGTCAACCGGCCATCGGGCGTCGCTACCGGCCGGATCTGCACGCCCCAGTTCGCCGCGACGCCGGCGAGCTCGTAGTGCACCAGATGAGCGTTCGCTTCGACCACGAGCTCCGTCCCGGGCCGCGTGAGCAGGGCGATCCCGGTCTGATTCGCCTGCGTCCCCGAGGGGAAGAACAGCGCGTCGTCCTGGCCGAGCAGCTCGGCGACGCGCCGCTCGAGGCGGCGGGTGGTCGGGTCGCCGTCCAGGACGTCGTCGCCGACGTCGGCATCGGCCATGGCACGGCGCATCGCGGGCGACGGCCGCGTCACCGTGTCGCTCCGGAGGTCGATCGGGCGGGGCGCGGTCACCCCAGCTGCACGCGCTGCGAGCGTCGCATGCGCATCAGGTCGTACGTCTCGGCCACTTCGCCGCCCAGGAGGAAGATGTAGGCGGTGTAGTACACCCACAGCAGGAACAGGGCGAGGGCCACGACGTTGGCGTCGGAAGCGAGGCGATCGAGCGTCGCGAACCGTATCACGTAGAGCGCGTACAGCCGTTTCGCCACCTCGAACCCGAGTGAGCAGAAGACCGCGGCGACCAGTGCGGTGCGCCAGTGAATCCGCCGGCTGGGGAGCAGCTTGAAGACGCCGAAGAACAACAGCACGCCGGCGGCGAACGCGGCGGTCTCGAGGCCGAAGCGCCACAGCCAGTCGAGAGCAAAGCTCGACGTGCTCATGAGCGCCGCGTTGCCCGCCTCCCAGGCGGCGACGAGCCCGCTCAGGACGAGCAGCGCGCCGGTGCCGAGCACCATGGCGAGGTCGAGCAGCTTCGCGACCGGCCACGGCCGCTGCTCGTCGGTGTCGAACACCTCGTTGAGCGCCGCCCGCACGCCGCCGAACAGGCGGGACGAGAACCACACGAACAGCGGCAGGCCGAACGCGGTCAGCCGGCCGCGGTGGCGCACGACGCCGCTCAGCGCGCTCTCGACGGCCTGGAACGCCCGGTCCGTGCCTCCGCCCGGAGTGGTGGGGAGGAAGCGCGCCAGCAGCTCGTGCAGATCGACCTGCTGGGTGGTGACTTGGTGCTGGACGAGAGAGCCCACGACCGCGAGCAGCAGGGCGACGAAGGGAATGACGGTGAGCAGCAGGTCGAACGACAAGGCGCTCGCGAGAAACGGGATGTTGTCCTCGTAGGCCGCCTCGAGCGTGCGGCGGACGACGCCGGTCACCGACCGATGCCAGCCGGCTTCGGCCCTCACGCGACCGGCTCGTCCTCCTCCGCGGCGCGGGGGAGCGCCTTGGCGCCGCGACGGCTGCGCTTCGCCTCGGTGAGACGGCGCTCGAGCGCTTCGCGGGCGGTGGGGGAGGGGGCGTCCGCATCATCGTCGGTTTCGAGCAGCTGCCCGAGCTCGTCCACCTTCTCGCTCGCCAGGTCCCGCAGGCCGCGCAGCCTGCCCGCCAGCTTGCCGCGGGTCGCCTCGCCCTCGGGCGCGAACAGGAAGCCCACGACCGCCCCGATCCCGAGACCGAGCAGGAAGGAGCCGAACCCGGCGCCGCGCTCGCTCACTCTCCCGCCTCCAGATCGTCCGGGGCGGCGACCGCGACGGCGCGCGGCTGGGCGTGGGAGTGCAGCGGCGGCCGCACGAAGCGGTCGACGATGGCGCGCGTATGGGTGACGCGCAGCTGCTCGAACAGAAAGGCGAACGTCTTCTCCAAGTCGGCCGCCACGGCCTCGCGCACGGCGGCGGGAAGATCCCACAGCCGCCGCTTGAACGGCCCGATCGCCTTCTTGCGGGCCTTGTAAGTGAACTGCTGCTCGGTGTCGCCCTTCTTCCACTCGTCCTTGCACTCGGCTTTGACCCATTCGTTGATCTCGGCGCGCAGCTCGGATGGCAACTTGGGATGGTCGAACACGATGTTCTGGAAGTTTGTGGCCAGATGGATCTCGATCGCCTCGCACGCCGGGAAGTGACCGAACGCCTCCGCGGGCAGGGTGGACGCACCGTGCTGCACCGCACCGCCCAGGCCGTACGTGCCGCGCGCGTCCCGCGACAGCGCTTTCAGCGCGTCGAGATCGAGCTGTACCTTCGCGATCGAGCCGTCCGCCAGCACGACGCCACCGTGGCTCGTCCCGGTCTGGACCGAGATCTTGCTGATGCCCGCGTAGGGACCGAGCCGCTTCAGGGTACGGGTGTATCCGTCCATGAACGCCTTGAGCTCGTGCACGTCGGAGTTCTTGCCGCCCACCTCGCCGATCTCCGCGCCCACCGACACCGTCACGCCCTCCGGCTCGCGGTCGCGGATGAACTTGGTGAACTCGGCCGCCCGCTCATAATTCACGCGTTGCTGCTCGTCGAGCGTCTGCTGTGAGAGGTCCACGAGCGTCGACGTGTCGACGTCGATATTGTAGAAGCCGGCGTGCAGCTCTTCTTCGATCAGCGTGCGCAGGGCCTGGAGCTCGGTCTCGGGATCGGCTGCGTACTTCTTCGCGTTGACCTGGACGTGGTCGCCCTGAATGAAGAGCGGTCCGGTGAAGCCCTCGCGCAGCGCCGCCGCGGTCATCACGGCCACGTACTCGGCCGGCCGCTGCTCCGTGTAGCCGATCTCGCTGCGGGCGATCTCGCAGATCAAGGCGCCGACGTCGAGGCGCCGCGCCGCCCGGAAGACCGCGCGGGCGGTGTCGTAGGCCAGCATCCGCACGTTCATCGCCGGGGTGGTGAACGGCGGAACTTCTCCGCGCCCCCGCGCCAGATACAGCTCATGGATCGAGGCGGGGCGCACGCCGGCCTGCTGCCCGATCTCCCAGATCAGCCAGCGGGCCTGCTCCCGCTCGGGCCCGGAGCCGAACACGGCCTGCCGCACCAAATCGTCCAGCGCGGCGCTCTGGCGCACGGCGGGATTCTGGAACCGCCGCAGCGTCGCTTCGTGTGCCTTCGCCATGAGACGTCCTCCCGCCGTCGAATCTAGACCGCGCCCAGGTCGATGACCAGCCCGTCGTACGCGGGGGCGATGCCGTCGGGCAAACCCGCCGCGAGCTCTGCGTGCGAGGCTTGGTGAGTGAGGTGCGTGAGGAACGTGCGTCGCGCGCCGATCTGCCGCGCCGCTGCGACAGCCTCGGGGATCGACAAATGCAGCGGGTGCGGGCGCGGCAGCAGCGCGTTGAGCACCAAGACCTCGAGTCCCGCGAGCTGAGCCCGGGCCGTCTCGGGAATCTCCTTCGCGTCGGTGAGGTAGGCGACCGGTCCGACGCGGTATCCCAGCACGGTGCGGTCGCCGTGGGGCAGCGCCAGCGCGCGTACCCGCAGGCCGGCGATCTCGGTCTCCGCGTCCGGGGCGAGGGGATGGGCGGTGAGCTCGGGCTTGCTCGTCCCCGGCTGGGCGGGCGCGCCATCGAAGATGTACGCGAAGCGTCGGCCCAGCTCTGCCAGCGTGCCCGCCGCGCCGTACACCGGGAGGCGGCCGCGCTGCCGCACCGAGAAGGCGCGCAGGTCGTCGATGCCGTGCACGTGGTCGGCATGGGCGTGCGTAAAGAGCACGCCGTCGAGGGACGTCACGCCCGCGGCCACGAGCTGGAGTCGGAGTTCGGGGGGTGTGTCGATCAGCAGCCGCCGGCCGCCCGACTCGATCAGCGCGGCGGTACGGGTGCGCTTATCCCGCGGGTCGGTGGAGGTGCAGGTGCGGCAGGAGCATCCGATCTGCGGCACGCCGTAGGAAGTGCCCGTCCCGAGGAACACGAGCCGCACGTCAGACGACCTCGACCTTGAGCAGGTTGGTGGCGCCCGACACCTCCCACGGCACGCCCGCCGTCATCACGATGCGGTCTCCGGCCCGCGCGTAGCCGCGCTTGAGCAAGAGGTCGCGCACCACCTCGAGCATCGCATCGTAGCTCGGGACGTGGTCCACCAGGACCGCGGCGACCCCCCACACGAGCGCGAGCTGGCGGTAGGTGGCGGGCTCCGTGGTCACCGCGAGGATGGGGATCGGCGGCCGGAGCGCGGCGACCTTGCGGGCGGTGAAGCCGCCCTTGGTGAGGGTGACGATCAGCGGTGTCTTGAGCATCCGCGCGACGGCGCTCGTGCCGATGGCGATCGCATCTTCCACCGACACCTCCTGGCCCGCCGGCACGCGGCGCTCGTCCCGCGCCACGGCGAGCGGATGGCGCTCCATCTCCCGGATGATCCGGTCCATGGCGCGGACGGCCTCGAGGGGATACTCCCCGACCGCGGTCTCGGCCGACAGCATGACGGCGTCGGTGCCGTCCAGGATCGCGTTCGCCACGTCGGAGGCCTCGGCGCGGGTGGGGCGCGGGTGATGAACCATCGACTCGAGCATCTGCGTCGCCGTGATCACCGGCTTGCCGTGGCGGTTCGCCTCGCGAATGAGCCGCTTCTGCACCACGGGCACCTCTTCGAACGGCAATTCCACGCCGAGGTCGCCCCGCGCCACCATCACCGCATCGGAGGCCCGGAGGATGCCGTCCAAGTCCTCGAGCGCCGCCGCCTTCTCGATCTTGGCGACGAGCTTGATCCCCGGCGGCACGAGCCGCCGCAGCTCGGCCAGGTCGTCCGCCCGCCGCACGAACGACAGCGCGACATAGTCGACGCCCCACCCCACGGCGTGGCCGACATCCTCCCGGTCCTTGTCCGTGAGGGCGGGCGCGCTGACGTGGAGCCCCGGCAGGTTCATCCCCTTGTGCGACGTCAGCGTGCCGCCGTCCACCACGCGACCTTCCACCCGCGGCTCGGCGATGCGCGTCACGTCGACCGAGAGCAATCCGTCGTCGAGGAGCACGCGCGCACCCGCCCGCGCGTCCTTGGCGAGGTCTTGATAGGTGGTGGGCAGCTCGTCCCCGCGCGCAACGTCTTCAGGCGCGAACACGACCTTCTCGCCGGCGCGGAGCACGCGCGGTTGGGCGAGCTCGCCGACGCGGATGCGCGGGCCCTGGAGATCGACGAGGATCGCGACCGGGACACCCGCCGCGTCGGCCGCCCGCCGTGTCGCCGCGATCCACCCGGCCCGCACCTCCGGCGTGCCGTGGGAGGCGTTCACCCGGATCACGTTGGCGCCCGCGTCGATCAGGCCGGCGATGCGCTCGGGCGTCGCCGTCGCGGGCCCGAGCGTGACGACGATCTTCGTGCGGCGGATCACTGCGTCGCTCCTTGCGTGAGTGCGGCGACCAGCGCCGGCAGGACCACACCGGCCCGGCCGCGGCAAACGATGTGCGCGGCGTCGGACAGCTCGGTCGGGTCGGGGTTCGCCTCGATGACGGTCGCACCCGCCTCGCGCGCTATAAGAGGAAGCTGCGCGGCCGGCTGCACCAGCCCCGACGTCCCCACCACCAGCATCGCCCGGCACGACGCCGCCAGCGCCCATGCCTCCGCCGTCACCCGCTCCGGAAGCATCTCGCCGAACCACACCACGTCGGGCCGTACCGGTGAGCCGCACCGCTCGCAGCGCGGCGGCTCGCACTCCGTATCCGCCGCGGGCTCGGGGGCTCGGTCGGCCGGAAACGGGTGGCGGGCGTCGAGACACGAGAACCGCTCCAGCGACCCGTGCAGCTCGAGCACCCGGCGGCTGCCGGCCCGCGTATGCAGGCCGTCCACGTTCTGCGTCACGATGGCGAGCTCGGGCACGAGGCCCTCCAGCGCAACGAGCGCGTGATACCCCGCGTGGGGGAGGGCGGCGCGCACCAGGCGGCGTCGCCAGGCATACCATCCGAACACCCGCGCCGGGTGGCGCCGAAACGCCGCCTCGGTGGCCAGCTCCTCAGGATCGTACCGCGCCCACAGACCAACGCCCGCGTCTCGGAAGGTAGGGATACCGCTGTCCTGCGACATGCCCGCGCCGGTCGCGACCACGACGCGCGGGGCCGCGCGCAGGGCGCGCGCCGCGGCCTGGATGGCGGCGCCGTCAGTGTTCAACATGGGGACACCGCATCTACCGGACGACGCCAATCTGCCGCTCCTCGAGCCGGCGCCTGAATCCCTCGAGCACATGCACGGCCCGCGCGATGCCCGATGCCGGCAGCCCTTCGATCGCCCGGGCGGCGAGCCGCCGCTCGAGCTGGCCCACTCGCAGCAGCACCTCGAGGCCCTGGCGGGTGAGCGTCACCCGCACGCCCCGATCGTCCTCAGGGTCCGGCGTGGTCTCGACGAGCCCCTTCAGCTCGAGCCGCTGGATGAACGTGGTGGCGGCGGCGCGCGACACGCCCAGGGCGGCGGCGACGTCCTTGGGCCGGGCGCCGTCGGGACCGCTCCCGTCCACGGCATTGAGTGCCGCGTGGGCGCGGTGCGACAGCCCGTAGGCGCGGAATGCCCGATCGCCGGCGCGCTGCACCGCCGCCTGCGTGGCGGCGACGGCGTCGGTCAGCTGCAGGGCCAGCTCGGAGCGATCGCTCATGCCACCCCGTTAAGTTTATTAATATGTTGACTATTAACATACTAACCACTTCCCACGTGCCGCAAGCCGCGGTTTTCCCTAGATTTGCAGCCGATGATCGAGGTGCAGGGACTCACGAAGTCGTACGGCAGCGTCGCCGCCGTCCGCGACCTGTCGTTCAGCGTGGCGCCCGGTGAAGTGCTCGGCCTCGTCGGCCCCAACGGCGCCGGCAAGACCACGACGCTGCGCAGCCTCGCGGGCATCGTCCGCCCGGCCGGGGGAACGATCCGGGTCGGCGGACACGACATGGAGCGCGATCCGGTCGCCGCCAAGCGCGTGCTCGCGTTCATGCCCGACGAGCCACATCTGTTCGACTACCTCACAGTGGAAGAGCATCTGCGGTTCACCGCCCGTCTCTACCAGGTGGCGGACGTGGAGCGACGCCTCCCTGCCCTGCTGCAGGAGCTCGAGCTCTCCGAAAAAGCCAAGGCGCTGCCCGGCGAGCTGTCGCGCGGCATGAAGCAGAAGCTGGTGATCGGGTGCGGCCTGCTGCACGATCCCAGCGCGCTGCTGTTCGACGAGCCGCTCACCGGACTCGATCCGGCCGGGATCCGCCGCATGAAACAAACCATCCGGGAGCGCGCGCGGCAGGGGGCCGCGGTCGTCCTGAGCTCCCACCTGCTGCACCTCGTCGAGGAGATCTGCACGCGCGTCCTCATCCTGCATCGCGGACGCAAGGTGGCGCTGGGAACGATCGAGGAGATGCTGACCGAGCGGCCCGACCTGCGGGGGCGGAGCCTCGAGGACATTTTCCTGACGCTCACCGGGACATGATCGGGGCGGCGCTCTACTTGGTTGGCCGGTCCCTGCTCAACGCGACGCGGCGTCGCGTGGCGCGGCTGCGCCAGCCGAAGTACCTGATCGGGCTCGTGGTCGGTGGGTTGTACTTCTACTGGTTCTTTTTCCGGCCGCGCCGGGGAGCGGGGCTCGGGGCGATCGCCTCCCCCGGCGGTGAGATCGTGGCCGTGGGGCTCGTGGGCGCGCTCGTGCTCCTCAAGTGGCTGTTCGGCAGCGCCGAGACGCCGTTCACGTTCAGTCTCGCCGAGACGCAGTACCTGTTCACCGCTCCGCTCACGCGGCGTCAGGTGATCGACTTCAAGCTGGTGCGGTCCCAGCTCCCGCTATTCATTTCGGCGGTCCTGTCGGCGTTGGTCTTCTCGAGCGGCCAGGTAACCGGGCTGCGGGTGTTCCGCGTGGTGGGACTGTGGCTGGTGTACAGTACGCTGCAGCTGCACTACGCAGGGGCGTCCCTGGTGTGGGCGAGTCTGACGCAACACGGCGTAACGGGGTTGCGACGTCGGCTCGGCGCGCTGCTCGGACTGGCCAGCCTCTCGGCCCTCGTCTGGTGGAGCCTGCGCCGTGCGCTCCCCGGCATCGTGGCGGCCTTCCAGGACGGCTCCACGCAGGGCTACGCGGCGTTGACGAGTGTCATGCATTCCGGCGCGCTCGCGGTGCTGTTGTGGCCGCTCGAGGCGCTCGTGGCACCGCTCCTCGCCACGAGCCCCGCGCTATTCGCGAGCCGGCTTCCGGCCGCGCTGCTCGTGCTCGCCGTTCATTACGTCTGGGTCGTCCGCTCGACGCTCGCCTTCGAGGAGGCCGCGGTGGAGCACGCGGCCAAGGTGGCCCGGCGGATCGAGGCCGCGCGCCAGGCACGGTGGGGGGAGCGAACCCTGCGAGCCCGGCAAGCGACGGGCCTGATCCGCCTGCGGTTGGCAGCGACCGGCGCACCGGCCGGTGCCATCCTCTGGAAGAACGCCGTCGGAGCGACTCGCGACTTGAGCCAGCGCGCGCTCGTGCTGGTCGTCGTGCTGGTGATCGGCGGCGCGATGGCCTTCGCGAACGGGCCGCTGCGCGCGCTCGATCTGGTGGCGGTGATGCTGTTGGCGCTCGGCGCCGTAGCCTTGGTGCTCGGGCCGGTCGCGGCGCGGTGCGACCTGCGCCAAGACCTCGAGATGCTGGACGTGCTCAAGGGCTACCCCGTGCACGGACGCGAGATGGTCGGTGGCGAGGTGGCGGCTCCGGTGATGCTGATCGGCCTCGTCGTCTGGAGCTGCTTGTTGGGGGCGTTCGCGGCTACGGCCGCCCGACCGGGCCCCGAGCTGCCCCCGCTGGGCGACCGCCTGGCGCTGCTGCTCGCCGCGTTACCGGCGACGGCCGCCGTGCTGCTCGTGCTGGTCTTGGTGCAGAACGCTGCGGTCTTGCTCTTCCCGGCTTGGATCGGCGTGGGGCGGGATCGCGCGGTGGGACTCGAGGCGACCGGCCAGCGGATTCTCATGACGGCGGGGAGCATGATCGCGCTGATCGTCGCCCTGGTGCCCGCCGTGCTCGCCGGCGGTATCACCGGCGTGGCAGCGCACGCGGCCGGGCTGTCGACGGTCTGGGCGCTGCCGCTCGGGAGCCTGGTCGGGTCGGGCGTCGTGGGGTTCGAGGGAGCGCTGGCCGTGCACTTCCTGGGTGGGGTGTTCGACCGGATCGATCCCGCTGCGGCGGGAACCGGCTAGCACGTCTCCGTCCAGTCCACGGGCGATGTCGCGCCGCAGCGCACGCACCGCAGCGACGTCGGCTTTCCGGCGAAGTCCTGACGGTAGTGGCATAACGGGCAGACCGCGTAGGTGGTGACGACCTCCATTCCTTTCTGTCCCAGCGTGGGCCGCAACACCCCCGTGCGAACGACGACGCTCCAGTGGTCGGGGGGCTCGGTGCGGAACGTCACATCCGCGCGGCTGAGACGGATCCGCTGCCGCCGCACCTCGACGACGACGTGCCCGTCCGAGGATTCCTCCACGACGGGATACCACGCACCGCGGCGGAGCACGTCCGCCACATTGTCGGCACATCGGGCCCAGCCTAGGGTGATTCGCATGTTCGGGGGATTGCGACCCCACATGATACCACGATTGGGTAAATTTGGTCATGCGTGAGCTCGGTCGGGTGGTCCGGCTGCAAGTCCAGCGCTCGTCCCTCAAGACCGGTGAGAAACCGCATCGCGTGTACGATCCCGCTCCCATTCTGACGGTCGAGCGGCTCGCGGTGTCGCCCGACGGCGCGCTGGGAGAGGCCGGCCACGACGCCTGGATGGTGGACGTCCATCACCGCATGCACCCCAGCACCAAGAACCCGGATGGTGAACACGGCATCTCGCTGGGGTTCACGTCGCACTACGACCTGATGCGCGCACGGCTGGGCGATCGGATCACGCCCGGTTGCGCGGGCGAGAACATCCTCGTGGAGGCGCGGGGCCGCGTGGGGATGGAAGACTTGACCGGGGGCGTCGGGCTCGTCACGCCCGACGGCCGGGAGGTGGTACGGCTGCAGGTCCTGCAGGTCGCGCATCCCTGCCGGCCGTTCAGCGGCTGGGCACTGGGCGGGGTGGTGGAGACCGACGTGCTGAAGGAGACGCTGCAGTTCCTGGATGACGGGACGAGAGGGTTCTATTGCGTCGGAGCGGGGACCGGGATCGTGAGCGTGGGGGATCGTGTGGTGCTGCTGTAAGAGGCGCGTTCAGCGCTCAGCCGTCAGCTGAGCTCGTCCCACGCCAAGCCCGCCATTTTTTTGCAGCGCTCGCAGCTCAACTCCCTGGAGTCCGCCTCGAACGCCTGCCGGTGCCGGCAGCTCGGGCACACGGCGTACGTCAGGGGGAAAATGCGTCCGACCCGCTGGATCTCGCGGGGCTCACACCGCACGATGCTCCAGCGCTCCGGCGGATGATAGCGGATCTCGAGGAAGCGGCGGTCGACCGGCACGTTCCGCCGGTTCACGTCGAGCACGACGATGTGGCTCGAGGAGATGCGCACCACGGCGTACCACGCACCGCGGCGCAGCAGGTGCGCGCCCGGCTTCCCGACTCGGGCCCACCCCTTCGCCTGGAGGCGCGTCGGGGTGATCGGGCGGAACGGAATCGTCACGCCAGAAAGCTACACGGCCCGGTGACCGGGGGTCGTGATCGAAGTCACACGCAACGAGCCCGCGGAATGTGACGGGTGACCGCTTCGCGTGGTGAGGAAAGCTGTGGCGCCGTCGCACGTGTGGCTCAGCGCGCCGCGCCAGCGAGGTACCCCCGGGCCACGAGCAGCTCGGCGTTCAGGATCGCGGCCCCCGCAGCGCCGCGAATCGTATTGTGGCTCAGCACGACGAAGCGGTGCCCGAGCACCCGGTCCGAGGCGATCCGCCCTATGGTGACGCTCATTCCCCGCCCGGCGTCGCGGTCCAGCCGGGGCTGCGGCCGGTCGGGCTCGTCCCGTACGAGAATAGGGCGGACGGGAGCCGTGTGCAGCCCCAAGCGTTGCGGCTCGCCTGTGAATCCGGCGAACGCCTCGCGCAGCTCCGCCAGCCCGGCAGGCCGGGCGAGCTTCACCCGCACCGCCGCCATGTGCCCGTCCACGACGTTCACCCGGTGGCACTGCGCGCTCACCGCGAACGGCGCCGGCGCGATGCGATCACCGTTCAGCCGCCCCAGGATCTTGAGGGTCTCCCGCTCGATTTTCTCCTCTTCGTTCGCGATGTAGGGGATCACGTTGTCGGTGATGTCGAGCGACGCGACGCCGGGATACCCGGCCCCGGACACCGCCTGCAGCGTCGTCGCGGCCACGGCCTCGACACCGAAGCGCGCCGCGAGCGGCGCCAGGGCGAGCGCCAGCATGACTGTCGAGCAGTTGGGGTTGGTGACGATGAAGCCGGCGCCGGCCCGCGCCTTCCCCCGCCCGTCGAGCAGCGCGAGATGCTCGGCGTTCACCTCGGGAATGAGCAGCGGTACCGACTCATCCAGGCGGTGAGCCGAGGAGTTACTCACCACGGCAAATCCGGCCCGCGCGAAGGCGGTCTCGGTCTCGCCCGCGACGTCCGCCGGAAGGCTCGAGAAGACGACGTCGCAATCGAGCGGCGGCCGTGGCGGCTGCACGACCAGCGACCGGACCGGCGTCGGGATGTCGCCGGGGAGGCGCCAGGTGCACGCGTCCCCGTACGGCCGCCCCTGGGACCGGTCCGACGCGGCCAGCGCCGTCACCACGAACTGGGGGTGCTCCTCCAGCATGGCGACGAACCGCTGTCCGACGGTGCCCGTGGCGCCGAGAATGCCGACGCGAATCTTCCCCATGCCGTCCGTCCTTTCCCGCCTTGACGCTCGCCGAACCCCGCGATAACTATGAACATACAATCGACGTCGCGTGGTGATTTGCCGCGTATTGCCGCCACGTTAAACAAGGTGCTAAAAAGCGACGCCCGCGGCGCGCACTGCCCGGGCTTTGCTGTTCTTGAGGTTCACCATGCCGCGCTCCAGACGCCCTCTCGAGATCCACAAATTCGGCGGAGCCTCGCTTGCGAACGGGGCGGCCATCGCGCACGCGGTGTCGGTCATCCGGGCGCAGCGGCCCGCGCCCCTCGTCGTCGTGGTCTCGGCGATGGCGGGCGTGACGGACGCGCTGCTCGATCTCGCCAGCGCGGCCGTCCGGGGCGACGCGGACGGCGCCCGCGCCACCCTCGACCGGCTGGCGGCGCAGCACCGCGCGGCGGTCGCCGCGCTCGTCCGCGCCGCTCCGCGGGCGGAGGAACTGCTGCAGGCGATCGAGGGCGCCTTCGCGGAGGTCGAGCCGCTCGCGGCCGGGTTGCGCGTGCTGCGCGAGCTGACGCCCCGGACCACGGACTATCTCGTCGCCAGAGGCGAGTACCTCTCGGCCCGCATCGTCGCGGCGGCCCTCGACACGGCCGGTTGCCCCGCCGCCTACGTGGACGCCGTGGAGGTGATCCATACCGATGGGACGTTCGGCAACGCCTCACCCGATCTCAGACGCACCGAGCGCAGCGCGCGCCGCGTGCTCCGCCCGCTGCTCGCCCGCGGCGTCGTCCCCGTCGTTCCCGGCTTCCTCGGCGCCGCTCCGGACGGACAGGCGGTCACGTTGGGGCGTGGCGGCTCGGACCTCACGGCCACGCTGCTCGCCCGCGCGCTGGGCGCGCGGGAGGTCTCTCTCTGGAAGGACGTGCCGGGTGTGCTCACCGCCGACCCGCGCATCGTGCCGGACGCGCGCGTCATCCCGCAGCTGCATGTGCGCGAAGCCGCCGAGCTCGCGTACTACGGCGCGAAGGTGCTGCACCCGAGGGCCCTCGTCCCGGTGCTGCGGCGCAGCGTCGCGGTGCGAATCCGGCCGTTCGCCGAACCGGCGTCACTCGGGACGGAGATCTCCCGGCGGCGCACCCTGAACGCTTACCCGGTGAAGGCGCTCTCCGCGATCCCCAAGCAGGCGCTCCTCACCGTGACCGGGAGCGGCATGCTCGGCGTGCCGGGGATCGCGGCGCGCGCCTTCGCCGCGGTGCACCACGAAGGGATCTCCGTCTCGCTCATCAGCCAGGCATCCTCCGAGCAGTCGATCTGCTTCAGCGTCCCGGAGGACCAGGCGGAGCGGGCGCGCCGTGGGCTCGATGAGGCGTTCCGGCGCGAGATCGGACGGCAGGAAATCGACCGCGTGGAAGTGCGCGCCGGCGCCGCGACGCTCGTGGTCGTCGGGCTCGGCATGGCGGGGACCCCCGGCATCGCCGCCCGCGTCTTCTCGGCGCTGGCCGAGGCGAAGATCAACGTCATCGCGATCGCCCAAGGCTCCTCGGAGCTGAACCTGTCGCTCGTGGTGGACGCCGGCGACGCGGCGCGCGCCCTGCGGGTGGTGCACGGCGCCTTCCAGCTCAGCAAGATCGGCGGAGGAATGGGCGCGCACCCGGCGCGCAGCGACGTGGTGCTACTGGGCTTCGGTCAGATCGGCCGCACCCTGGCGCCCCTGATCGCGAAGCCAAAGCACGGCGCGGTGCGGTTACGGCTCGTCGGGCTGGTCGATCGCAGCGGGTTCGTGTTCGATCCGGCCGGCCTGTCGCCGCGCGGGCTCGCGACCCTTGCCGCCGCCAAGGGGAGGGGCGCGCCGCTCGCGAAAGCCAAGGGAGCGGGCGGCCACCGCGGGTCCGCGACGGACGCCGTGACGTTCGCGACGCGCCACGCGCTCTCGAATCCGATCCTGGTGGACGTCACCGCGGCCGACACGACCGAGACGCTCAGGACGGCGTTGGCGGCCGGCATGCACGTCGTGCTCGCCAACAAGCGGCCCATCACGGTAAGCCGGAGGCGCTACGACGATCTACGCGCCACCGCAGCGGCGCACGGGCGCCAGCTGCTGCACGAGGCGACGGTCGGCGCCGGATTGCCGATCATGGACACCTATGCAAAGCTGGTGGGGTCGGGCGACCGGGTGCAGCGGATCGAGGGGTGTCCATCGGGCACGTTGGGCTATCTGTTCGGGGAGCTGGGACGCGGCCGCCGCTTCTCGCAGGCGCTGCGCGGCGCGATCGCCAAGGGATACCCGGAGCCCGACCCGCGTGAGGACCTCTCCGGCATGGACGTGGCCCGGAAGGCGCTGATTCTCGGACGACTGCTGGGTTTTCCCGGTGAGCTCAAGGACATCGCGGTGGAGTCGCTGGTGCCGCCGGGGGCCGAGCGCCTGACGCCGGAGGAGTTCCTCGCCCGGCTCGAGGAGTACGACGCGCCGTGGACGCGGCGCCTGTCGCAGGCACGCCGGCGGGGTGGCGCGCTGCGCTATCGCGCCATCGTGACCCGGCGCCGGATTCGCGTCGGCCTGGTCGTGGTCGATGCCTCGAGTCCGATGGCGTCGCTTAACGGGACCGACAACCAGTTCATCTTCACCACGACGCGGTATCGCAAGAATCCACTGGTGATCACCGGACCGGGGGCGGGGCCTGCCGTGACCGCCGGCGGAATCCTGAACGATGTGCTGAAGCTCGCCGGCGCGTGAGCGGGACGCGGCAGCGGTGCGCCAGCTGCGGCCACGAGCTCGCCGAGACCGACGCGCAGGTGCGCTGCCCCGCGTGCCACGGCCTGCTGGAGATCCTCCACGCCCGTCCCGCCGTGACCGGCGCGGCGCTGCGGGCCCGGTTCGACGGTCGCCGCGTGGAAAACGCCGCGCGGGACTCAGGGGTGTGGCGCTTCCTCGAGGCGGTGCTGCCGACGGCCGCGCGCGAGATCGTGAGCTATCCCGAAGGGAACACGCCGCTCCTCGAGTGTCCCGCGCTCGCCCGGTGGACCGGGCTTCCCCGACTCCTGCTCAAGCACGAGGGTCTCAATCCCACCGGATCGTTCAAGGACCGGGGGATGACCGTGGCGGTGACGCAGGCCCGCCGCGTCGGCGCGACGGCGCTGGCGTGCGCGTCGACGGGCAACACCGGGGCCTCGCTCGCCGCGTACGCCGGTCTGGCCGGGCTGCCGGCACTCGTCATGGTGCCGCAGGGCCAGGTGGCGCTCGGTAAGCTGGCCCAGACGATCGCCTACGGCGCGCGCACGCTGCTCGTGCGCGGCAACTTCGACGCGTGTCTCGATCTCGCCGAGCAGGCACGTGTCCGGCTCGGGCTGTACCTGCTCAACTCGATCAATCCGTTCCGCATCGAGGGACAGAAGACGATCATGCTCGAGCTGTTGCAGCAGCTCGACTGGGCAGCGCCGGACTGGATCGTGCTGCCAGCGGGCAACCTCGGCAACACGGCGGCCTGCGGCAAGGCGCTCGCCGAGGCGCGCGATTGGGGACTGATCACCGACACGCCGCGGCTGGCGGCGGTGCAGGCCGCGGGGGCGGCTCCCTTCGCGGCGAGCTTCCGGGAGCGGTTCGCGCGGCGCCACCGCGTCGAGCCGCGCACCGTGGCCAGCGCGATCAACATCGGCAACCCGGCGTCGTACGACCGGGCGGTGCGGGCGATTCGAGAGACGAACGGCGTCGTCACGGCGGTCACGGACGCGGAGATCCTCGAAGCCAAGGCGGTGGTGGACGGGGCGGGCGTGGGGTGCGAGCCGGCGAGCGCGGCCAGCGTGGCCGGCGCGCGCCAGCTCCTGCGCGACGGCGTGATCGGCCGGGAGCAGCGCGTCGTGGCCGTGCTCACCGGACACCTCCTCAAGGATCCGGACAGCGTGACGCGCTACCACCAGCAGGCAGACCCCCGCCCCGCCTATGCCAACCCACCCGTCGAGATCGGGCCGACGCTGGGCGAGGTCGAGCGCGTGCTCCGTTCCCGGGACGCGCGCTGAGCTTGACACGGGTCGCATCGTCGGACGTGTTTTACAGACAACGAGGTCTCCCCCGTGGGTGATGTCACGATTCTCAAGTTCGGCGGCACGTCGGTCGCCGATGCCGCGGCGTTCACGCGCGTGGTGACCATCGTGCGCCGGCACGGGGGACCGCGGCCCGTCGTCGTGGTGTCGGCGCTCGCCGGCATGACGGACGCCCTGTTCGCCGGCGCGGCGGCCGGGGCGGAGGGTGACGTGGCCCGCGCCGGCCGCATCGTGGCCGACCAGCTCGACCGTCATGCCGGTGTCGGACGTTCGCTGTTGTCGGGGGACGCGGCCGTCTCGTTCCACGACCAGCTCGCGCAGGCCCGCCAGGAGCTCGCCGGCCTGCTCGACGGGTTAGCCGGGCGGGTGGGAGACGCCGCGGCCCTGCGGGACGAGATCGTGTCGTACGGCGAGCGTCTGTCCTCGTCCCTGCTCGCGGGGGCGCTCGCGGCCGCGGGAGTGGCGACGCGCGTGGTGGATGCGCGCCGCTGCGTCATCACCGACGAAACGCACGGTGGGGCGACGCCGCTCCCCGCCGACACGGAGTGTCGCATGCGTGCCGAGCTCGTCCCGCTGCTCGAGGCCGCGCTGGTCCCCGTGCTGGCAGGCTACATCGCGGCGACCCTGAGCGGTCGGACCACGACGCTCGGCCGGGGCGGCTCCGACTATACCGCCGCGCTGGTGGGGGCCGCGCTCGATGCCCGAGAAATCCAGATCTGGACCGACGTGAGCGGCGTCCTCACGGCCGATCCGCGGGTCGTCCCGAGCGCGCGCCCCATTCCCCGTCTCTCGTACGCCGAAGCCGCCGAGCTGGCGTATTTCGGGGCCAAGGTGCTGCACCCCAAGACGATCGAGCCGGCGACCGCCCGGCAGATTCCGGTTCGCATCTGCAATTCGCTGGCGCCGGACGACCCCGGCACGGTGGTCGCGGCCGACGCCGCCGTGTGGCCCGGCGCCGTCAAGGCCATCGCGCACAAGACCGGCCTCACGGTGCTGCAGATCGCGTCCACCCGCATGCTGGGAGCGTACGGCTTCCTGCGCGCGCTGTTCGAGGTATTCGACCGCCACCGCACTGTGGTGGACGTCGTGACCACATCGGAAGTCAGCGTCTCGCTCACCTTGGAGGACGCCCGCGCGTTGCCCGCCATCGTGAGCGAACTGCGCGCGCTGGGGGAAGTGAGCGTCGAGCCACACCGGGCGATCGTATGCGTCGTGGGCGAGGGGTTGCGCACGACGCCCGGAATCGCGGCGCGCATCTTCACCACGATCCAAGACATCAACGTCTCGCTGATCTCCCAGGGCGCATCGCGGG
>Ga0209160_1000870_pt1 | contig 25248 bp, 22 predicted proteins | sample GraSoiAngelo_153_FD_186167 | JGI IMG/M metagenome (GOLD analysis project Ga0209160, IMG submission 186167) | Grasslands soil microbial communities from the Angelo Coastal Reserve, California, USA - 14_1009_12_40cm (SPAdes) (version 2) | ecosystem: Environmental > Terrestrial > Soil > Grasslands ...
CTGGCGCTGACGCTCTTGGCGCGGATGGGGAAGACTGTGAGCGAGCTGGTCGCAGCGGCTCCCCGCTACGTCATCGTGAAGGACAGAGTGCAACGGGGAACCGGCAACCGGGAACAGCGGTTGGCAGACGTGTACGCCGAGCTCAAGCGCCGATTCCCGAAGGCGACGACGGACGAGCGCGACGGGCTGCGGCTGGCGTGGCCGGACCGCTGGTTGCACGTGCGGCCGTCGAACACCGAGCCCATCATCCGGTTGATCGCCGAGGCGCCGACCAGCGCCGTCGCCGCCGGACTGATCGAGGAAGGACGCAAGCTATGTGCGGGATCGTAGGCTACACCGGCGCGCGGCCGGCGGCCGCCCTCGTGCTCGAGGGACTGAAGCGGCTCGAGTACCGCGGGTACGACTCGGCCGGGCTCGCCGTCGTGAGCGACGGGCGCATCGAGGTGTTCAAGGCGCCGGGGAAGATCGCCGTGCTCGAGAAGGAGCTGGGCACGAAGCTGCCGTCGGGCACGACGGCCCTCGCCCACACGCGCTGGGCCACCCATGGCGCGCCGAACGCGAAGAACGCCCACCCGCACACCGACTGCGGCGGCACTGTCGCGCTGGTGCACAACGGCATCATCGAGAACGCGGGCGCGCTGCGCGCGGCGCTCACCAAGCGCGGCCACCGCTTCCGCTCCGAGACCGATACCGAAGTGCTCGCGCACCTGATCGAGGAGCTGCACGCCAAGGGCGCGCCGCTGGTCGACGCCGTGGTCGGGGCGCTGCAGGAAGTCGAAGGCGCGTATGGGATCGCGGTGCTGTCGAGCCGCGAGCCCGACACGATCGTCGCCGCCCGCAACGGCTCGCCGCTGCTCGTGGCCATCGGTGCGGGCGAGCACTGGGTGGCGTCCGACGCGTCGGCGGTGCTGGCGCACACGCGCTCGGTGGTCTACCTGGACGACGAGGAAATCGCCGTGCTGCGGCCGCACGAGTACCGCATCCTCGACCGGACGGCCGCCGAGAAGGAAAAGGCGGTCACCCACGTCGCCTGGGACCTGGGCACGATGGAGCGGGGTGGGTACGCCCACTTCATGCTCAAAGAAATCATGGAGCAGCCCGAGAGCTTGCGGAATACGCTGCGGGGCCGGCTGCTCGAGGAAGAAGGAACGGTGCGGCTGGGCGGGCTGAACATCACCGACGAGGACCTGCTCAAGATCCAGCGCATCGTGATCACCGCCTGCGGCACGTCGTGGCATTCGGCGCTCATCGGGGAATACATGATGGAGGAGCTGGCCCGCGTGCCGACGGAGGTCGAGTACGCCTCGGAGTTCCGCTATCGCAACCCCATCGTGGACGAGCGGACGCTGGTGATCGGCATCTCGCAGTCGGGCGAGACCGCCGACACGCTGGCGGCGCTGCGGGAAGCGAAGCGGCGCGGGGCGCGCACCTTGGGGCTCGTCAACGTCGTGGGCAGCACCATCGCCCGCGAGGTGGACGGCGGGATCTACCTCCACGCCGGGCCCGAGATCGGCGTCGCCTCGACCAAGGCGTTCACGAGCCAGATCGCGGCGCTCGCCCTGCTCACGCTCAAAATGGGCCGGCTGCGCGCGCTCTCGATCCTTCAGGGGCGCGAGGTCGTGCGGGCGCTGGGAAAGCTCCCCGAGCTGGTCGAGCGCGTGCTCGCGACGGCGCCGCAGGTCGAGCAGATCGCCGAGCGGCTGGTGCGCGCGCAGAACGTGCTGTACCTGGGCCGCGGCTACAACTTCCCGGTGGCGCTCGAGGGCGCGCTGAAGCTGAAGGAAATCAGCTACGTCCACGCCGAGGGCTACCCGGCGGCGGAGATGAAGCACGGCCCCATCGCGCTGATCGACGATCTGATGCCGGTGGTGTTCATCGCGCCGCAGGACGCCGTGTACCAGAAGGTGGTGAGCAACGTCGAAGAAGTGAAAGCGCGTGGCGGCCGGGTCATCGCCATCCTGACCGAAGGCGACACGGGCGTCGCCCGATTGGCCGACCACAAAATCGAGATCCCCACGACGCTGGACCTGCTCACGCCGGTGCTCAGCGCTCTGCCGCTGCAGCTGCTCGCCTACTACATCGCCGTGCGCCGGGGGTGCAACGTGGACCAGCCGCGGAATCTGGCCAAGTCCGTGACCGTGGAGTGAGGGTCGTCCTGCAGCGGGTCTCCCGCGCCGCGGTGCGGGTGGACGGGAAGGTCACGGGCCAGATCGGGGTGGGGTTCGTCGTCCTGGCCGGTTTCGCGCCCGGCGACACCGAGGAGACGCTCACCTGGATGGCGGAGAAGATCTTGAGCCTTCGCCTGTTCTGCGATGCCGACGACAAGATGAACCGCGCCCTCGACGAGGTGGGCGGCGCGGTGCTCGTGGTCTCGCAATTCACCCTGTATGGAGACGCCCACAAGGGCCGGCGCCCGAGCTTCATCGACGCCGCCCCACCGGAGGTTGCCAAGCCGCTCTACGAACGCTTCGTGACGCTGCTCCAGGAGCGGGGAACGGCAAGCGGCATCGCGGTCGAGACCGGCGAGTTCGGGGCGATGATGGACGTCGAGTTGGTGAATGACGGGCCGGTGACGCTGTTGCTGGAGCGTTAGCGCGGCACCGCCACGAGCGCGAGGCGATCGCCGCTGGGGCTCACCGCGAGCCGCGTGACGTTGGTCAAGCTGGCCGTGGCAAAATCCGCCACCGCCTCCCACGCCGCACCGCGCCCCGGATTCCACTGATACAACGTAGTCCCACGGGCCATCAGCAGGATGCCGCCGGGGGTCCACGTGAAGAAGTCCGCGCCATCCACCGCCCGCACCAGCGGCGTGACGGCGTGCGTGCGCAGGTCCACTTCCTTGATCCACGCCCCCAGGGCCGAGTCGCGTTGCACGAAGGCGATCGCCTCGCGCCCCGGCACCCGTTGCAGCGACCGGCCGATGTCCCGCGCGACGATTTCGCCGCGGGCCCCCGGCGTCCGGGTATCCGCGATCTGCAGCGTGGGCGGGGAGCCGAGCACGAACAGCGCCACGCTGCGCCCGTCGCCCCAGGCGTGGTAGCCGACCGGCTTGATGGAATCGAGCACCAGTCGCGACCGCGCGCCGTCCCAGTCGAACGCCCACAGCCGCTGGGTGGAGTCGGCCTCGACGCGCACCGCCGAGAAGCCGGTGCCGTCGGGGAGTGGGGTAGGGGAGTACTCGCTTTCGCGTGTCGCGGTGAGGCGGACGCTGGTCGCCGTGCGGAGATCGTAGCGGTAGATGTCGGCCTGGCTGTCGGCGCGGATCGACGTATAGAGGAACGCGCGGCCGTCCGGCAGAAAATGCGGCTGGTTGTCGTAGCCGGGCCGGGCGGTGACGTTGACCGGCGCGCCGACCTGCACGCGGCCGTCCGCGACGCGCAGGTCGGCGAGATAGATGTCGGTCGCGGGCGGCGCAGCGGCCGCCTGCATGGCCAGGAAGAGGTACAAAAGCACGCCCCAACTTAGCCCCAGCTATCTTTTCCCGCGTGCCGGGAGGGGAGCGGGGACGGCGTTCTTGCCGAACGACGCACCGCGCGGTATTTCAAAGTCGCTAGCAACGGCACCAGTGACACAGGCAACCCCGGCAATCGCCGAGCTACCGAACTGGTGGCTCGGCGTTCGTGTCTCGGGGACGCGAGTCGTACCCTCAGGAGAGGAGAATCTTATGGCAAACCGGTTGACCCTACTCCCGCCCGCCATGGTCGCACTGCCGTTCCTGGTCACTGCCTGCCTCAATGAACCGACCGCCGCCGGGACGGGATCTCGGGCTCCCGCGGCGAGCCTCCTGGCAGCCGATCCCGTGTCGCTGAAGCTGATCCCGACCGCCGGGAACTTCGCACCGCCGGACTTCCTCAAGGAGATCGGGAACGGGCTGTACTCGCAAGCGCGGTGGACGAACCGGGTGGCCCTGGACGGCAAGTTCTCGATGCTGCTGGCGAAGTCAGTCGACTTTGCGTCCTGTTACACGGCCACGCCGCAGAACGGCTGCGCGGCGTTTGCGGCGGCGATCGTGAGCGGGGTCCAAGGGCTGACGATCACCGATCTCGGCGACATCGGCTTCTCGGTGAGCGGGAGCTGCGGTGCCGGCTCGCCGCGGTTCAACCTGTTGTACGACTCGGACGGCGACGGCCTGGCAGACGGGGTCGCGTTCTACGGCTGCGCCGCGCACATGAGCGGGACGTCGGCGACCGGTTGGACCAGCATGTCCGCGAGCGCGGCGACGCCGGACTTCTGCTACTCCTTCCCGGCCGGCGACTGCACGTTGACGTTGAGCTCGACGGTGGTCGAGCTGTCGGTCCTCGTGGACGAGCTGGGCGTATGGTACATCGACCGCGTACAGGCGGCCACTGCGACGACGGGAGAGCCCAACGGCACGTGAGCGGGATGCCTGATATCGGCCGGGCGGTCGCTAGACCGCCCGGCGCACGCGTTGCTTTCCCTCCGTGAGCTCCCCTCCTCCCGACCGTCCGATCGTCCTCGCCTCCGGCTCCCCCCGCCGGCGCCAGCTGCTCGAGATGCTGCAGATCCCGTTCCGCGTGATGCGGCCCGACGTGGACGAGCACGTCCTCCCCGGCGAGGCGCCCGACCGCTACGTCACGCGGCTGTCGCGGGCCAAGGCCGAGGCGGTCGTCGCCCGGGCGCCGGGGGAGCTGATCCTCGCGGCGGACACGACGGTGGTGCTGGACGGGGCGATCTTCGAGAAGCCCACGTCGCCCGCGCACGCGGTGGAGATGCTGTCGCGCCTGCAGGGGCAAACCCACGAGGTGATGACGGCGGTGGCGGTGGCGCGGGACGGCGACCTCGCCCAGGCGCTCGACGTGTCGCGGGTGACGTTCCGGCCGGCGGACCGGCCCACCCTCGAGGCGTACGTTGCCACGGGGGAGCCGCTCGACAAGGCCGGCGCCTACGCGATCCAGGGCCTTGGCGCGCCGCTCATCGAGCGGGTGGAGGGAGACTTCTTCGGGGTGATGGGCCTGCCGTTGCGGCTGGCGCTCGACCTGCTGGCGCGCTTCGGCCGGCCTTACCGCTTCACGCGGTAGACGGGGATTTTCTTGGCCTTGCCCTTCACCTGGACGGGCTCGAGCGCCTCGACCTTGGGGGGCTTCTTCAGCGCCTTGTAAAACGGCTCCGAGATGAGGATCTCGTTGAGCCCCGCCGAGGAGCACAGCCGGCTGGCGGTGTTCACGGCGTCGCCGATGACCGTGTACTCGAGGCGGCGGTCGGAGCCGATGTTGCCGGCGAACACTTCCCCGAAATTGATGCCGATCCCGATCGCCACGGGCTGGCGGCCCTGCGCTTTCCACTTGGCGTTCATCTTTTCCAGCGCGCTCAGCTGCTCCAGCGCGCAGGTCATGGCGCGGTCGGCGTCGTCGGCGTGGGCGATCGGCGCGCCCCACAGCGCCATGATGGCGTCGCCCATGAACTTGTCGAGCGTGCCGCTGTTCTCGAACACGATCTCCACCATCTCGGTGAAGTACTCGGTGAGCAGCGTGGCGATGTCGTCCGGGCTCATGTCTTCCGACATCGGCGTGAAGCCGCGGATGTCCGAGAAGAAGATGACGACCGGCCGCTTCTGCCCCCCCAGCTGCACGGCGCCCTCTTGCTGGGCGATCTGCGCGGCGAGGTTGGGCGCGAAGTAGCGCTGGAAGTTCGAGAGCACCAGCGCCTCGCGGCGGCTGCGCTCGGAGAGGCGCGAGTTCTCGATCGCCGCGGCCGCGAGCCCGCCGAACCCGATCAGGAACTCCAGGTCCTCGTCCGCGAACGAGTGGATCGCGGTCTGGTTGTCGACGTACAGGATGCCGAGCACGCCCTGGTCCGAGCCCATGAGCGGCGTGCACATCGCGCTGCGCACGCTCTGGATGAGGATCGACTTCCCCTTGAAGCGGTCGTCGGCGGCGGCGTTGTCGGAGAGGATCGCGACCCGGTCGTCCACGGCCTTGCGGGCGATGGACTGCGGGACGTGGCGCGCGGCGGAGGCGTCGCCGGTGCGGCTCTTGGAGACACGCGGCACCAGCTCGTTCGACTTCTGGTCGAGCAGCAGGATCGAGACCCGGTCCACGTTCATGATCTGGAACGTGAAGTCCACCACCTTGTCGAGCAGACGGTCCAGCTCCTGCTGCTTGTTGAGCTCCTTCGAGATCTCCAGCAGCAGCGACAGCTTCTTCGTCGTGCGCTCTTCCTGGGTCTGCGCCTGAACTTTCAAGTGCGAGGCGCCCTGCGGGTGGGCGTCGATGATCGCGGGCACGCCGCCCGAGACACTCACCGGCAGCTGGCGGACGATGGTGCCGCCCGGCGGCGGCCTGCCGGGGGCAAAGTCCGACGGCGGCACCACCTGTGGGCGCGCCACCGGGGGCGTCACCGCGACGACCCGGAACGCAACCTTCCCGAAGGTGACGACGTCGTTGGGCGCCGCTTCGGCGTCGGTGATCCGGGCGCCGTTCAGAAACGTGCCGTTGGAGGAGCCGAGATCCTTGATGCTGACCCCGTTGTCGGTCAACGCCACCTCGGCGTGGCGCCGCGAGATCGTGGGGTCGTAGATGGGGATGTCGCTCGTGACCGCCCGGCCGACGACCAGGGTGCGGCCCTGCTGCAGGTCAATCGACTGTTCGCCGGAGGTGGAGAGCAGCTTGAACATCGGGCGAGAATATACCTCAGTCCCCGGCGCGAGCCAGCGCCAGCGCCCGCAGCACCGCTTGCGCCTTCTGCTGCGACTCGGCGAACTCGCGCGCCGGGTCGGAGTCGGCCACGATGCCCGCGCCCGCCTGCACGATCACGCGGTCCTTGAGCGCCAGCGCGGAGCGCAGGCAGATCGCCGTGTCGAGGTTCACCGCGCCCCAGCCCACGTAGCCCACCGCCCCGGCGTAGGGGCCGCGGCGCTCGGGCTCGAGCTCGTCGATGATCTGCATCGCCCGGACTTTCGGCGCGCCGGTCACCGTGCCCGCGGGGAAGCACGCCTTGAAGACATCGAGGGCGTCGAAGCCGTCGCGCAGCCGGCCCCGCACCTCGCTCACCAGGTGCTGCACGTGGGAGTAGCGTTCGATGACGAGCAGGTCGGTCACGCGCACCGTGCCGTACGCCGACACGCGGCCGACGTCGTTACGCCCCAGGTCCACGAGCATCATGTGCTCGGCCCGCTCCTTCTCGTCGGCGAGCAGGGCCGCGGACAACGCCTGGTCCTCCTCGGCGTCGGCCCCGCGGGGGCGCGTCCCGGCGATCGGCCGGAGCGTCACGTCCTGACCCTCGACCCGCACCAGCACCTCGGGCGAGCTGCCCACGAGGGCGAAGTCGTCCAGCCCCAGATAATAGAGGTAAGGGGCGGGGTTGAGCGCGCGCAGGTAGCGGTACAACAGGAGCGGGTCCACGGCGCCCGCGGCCTCCTGGCGGCGCGATAGCACGGTCTGGAACGTGTCCCCGGCCTTGATGTACTCGAGGATGCGCCGCACGTCGCGTTCGAACGACTCGCGCGGGTAGCGCGTCGTCGTCGGCACGGCGGGCCCGCCGTCGCCGTCCCGCAAGGCGAGTGGCGCGAGGCCGTGCGGCGCGCCGAGCCGCTGCGACAGCTCCTCGATCCGGGCCTCGGCGCGCTCGAACGCCCGCACCCGCTCCTGGCCCGGCGCGCCGGGCGGCACCTCCGCGTTGGCGACCAGGATGGCGCGTCCGTAGAGGTTGTCGAGGATGACGAGGCTGTCGGCGATCATCAGCACCGCGTCGGGTAGCCCCAAGGTGTCCGGCGGCGGCGCCGGCAAGCGCTCGATGGTGCGGACCAGGTCGTAGCCCAGATAGCCGACGGCCCCGCCGGTGAAGCGCGGGAGGCCCGGCACCGGGACCGCGGGCAACGCGCGCAGCCGCTGGGCGAGGTGGCCGATGGGATCATCGGTCTCGCCGGCGGGGCGCCAGCCGTCGCCGCGCGTCCAACGCTCCACGGCGCGCCCGCGGTAGCGCCACACCTCGCGCGGCTCGGTGCCGAGGAACGTGTAGCGGGCCCAGCGCTCGCCGCCGACCAGCGACTCGAGCAGGAAGGAGAACGGCGGCCGCGCCACTTTCGCGAGCACCGCCACCGGCGCATCGGTATCGAGCACCACCTCACGGACGAGCGGCACGATGCCGCCACGCGCCGCGCGCGCGAGGAAGTCGCCCCGGGCGTCGGTCCCCGCGGTCATCTGGGCGCCGCGATCACGTAGCGGCCGGGCGTCTCCAGCGCGCTCGTCACGGTGTTGGTGCCGACGTGGGCGCTGTTGCGGCCCGGGACCCAGTGGTCCGCGGTGTTCTCCCGCCACAGCGCCAGGGCCTGCTCGTAGTCCGTCGCGGTCGCGTATTTCGGGCTTTGGCTGTACACGGAAAAGTCTCCGTACGTGCCGTAGGCGACCGTCACCGTCGGCTCGCCGGCGCTGTTGAAGACCATCCCGGCGGGTGACACGGTGAAGCCGTATACGCCAGCGGTCAGCGTGACGGTGACGCGCACCGTGGACGTGTCGGCCAGGATGACGTTGTTCACCGAGACGATGCTGTGCGAAGTGAACGAATACGTCGCGAACAGGGTATTCGAGCCATCGGGATGGCGGATGGAGAACATGTTGAGTCGATTGTTCTGATAGTCGATTTGCCCGGGACTCGGCGCGTAAATCGAGTCGACGCGCGGCAGCACGAGCAGGGCGCTGAGCGGCACGCCGCGCTCGGTGGGCCCGGTGCCGCCGCCGCACGCCGAGCCGACGATCGCGGCCGCGATTGCCGCCGCCGTGCCCGCCCGCGAGATTCCGCGACGATGCGTCGGCTGTCCCTGATCCTCACCCTGCTGGCCGCCCCCGGCGCCGGGGCGCTCGCCGCCCAGACTTGGAACAGCGATTCGGCCCTCGCCCTGGTCGCGCGCGCCATCGCCCGCCGCTCCCGGGCGGCGGCGGATACCTCGCTGCACGATTACAAGGCTCAAGCGCATGGGTTCGTCTTCTTCCTCGGGCAGTTCGGTGAGGGGTTGAGCGAGCCGCCGCGCCTGATCAAGGCCGACCAGCTGGAGCTGGAAGTGTACTGGAAGGCGCCGGGGGCCAGCAAGCAGCGCATCGTCGGGTGGCGGGACCGGGCCGAGCTGCCCACGGACATCAACTACCACCGGGACCACCTCGGCATCGTGCAGAACAACTTCGGTCCCCTGATCCGGCTGGGCGAGGGCGATGAAGTGCGCGACGTCCCGCACCCGCTCAGCACCGGGGCGCCGCTGCTCTACGACTACGCCATCAACGACACGCTGGCGATCGGGCTGCCGGGCCGCACCGTCCGCGTCATCAGCGTGCGGGTTCGGCCCAGAGACTTCGCCGCGCCGCGGATCGTCGGGACGCTCTACCTGGACGCGGCCTCCGCCGACCTGGTGCGCATGGCGTTCAATTTCACCCCGCCCACGTACCGCGAGCCCGAGCTGGAGGACGTCAGCATCGTGCTCGAGAACGCGCTGTTCGAAGGCCGCTGGTGGCTCCCCTACCGCCAGGAGATTGAAATCCGCCGCCGCTCCAGCTGGCTCGACCTGCCCGCGCGGGGGATCATCCGCGGCCGCTGGGAGATCGACGATTACCGGTTGAACCTGGGATTGGTCGAGGCGTGGTTCGCCGGCGAGGAGATCGTGAGCCTGCCGCGTGCCGAGCTGGACTCGTTCCCGTGGACACAGCCGCTCGCGGCCGCGCTCCAGGACGTCGCCGAGCCGGTGCGGCAGAACGATCTGGAAGGCGTGCGCGCCCAGGTGGAGCGCATCGCGGGCGACCGCGCGCTCTCCGGGCTGCGCCGTGCCCGCCCCGGGGCGGGCCGCTTGAGCGACCTGGTGCACGTGAACCGGGTCGAGGGCGTCACGCCGGGGATGGGGTTCGTGTGGCGGTCCGGCGGGGACCGGATCGAGCTGCACGGGCACGCCGCGTACGGGCTGGCCGACCGGCGCGCGAAGGGGCGGGTTGCGGCGCACTACGGCTCGGGCCGGGCCACGCTGGAGGTCGAGGGGTTCCGCGAAGTGCGAGACGTGGGGGACGTCCCCGTCATCGCGCCGCTCCTCAATTCCCTCGTCGCGCAGGAGTTCGGCGTCGACGACGGCGACTACTATCTCGCCGACGGCGCGCGCGCGACGTGGCGTCACGGCGTCGGGACGCGCGGGGAGTGGAGCGTGGCGGCCGGCCGGGAATGGATCTCGGCGCTGCCGGTGCGCGCGGTGCCGGCGTCGGGGACGTTCCGGCCGAACGTCCCGCTCGGTGACGGCGGGGCCGACCTCGTGACGCTGGGCGTGCGGCGCCGGAGCGAGGGCTTCGCGGTCCGGCGCGACGTCCACGTCGACGCGGCGCTCGAGCTGGGCCGTCGCGACGGCGGAGCGACGTATGCGCGGCTCGCGGGGGCAGGGCACTTGCTCGTCCCGCTCGGCGGCACGCGCGTGCTGGTGCGCGCGGAGGGGGGCGCCGCGACGCGCGACGTGCCGCCGCACCGCGCGTTCGTCCTCGGCGGCCACGGCTCGCTGCTCGGCGACGATTTCCGTCGCTGGGGCGGCGCGCGTGCGGCGCTCGTCCACGCGGAGTGGCGTCTGCCGGTGCCGTTCCTGTCCCTGAAGCTGGGGCCGTGGGCGCGGACGCCCGCCGCCGCCGTGCTCGCGCCGTACGTCGCGACGGGCTGGACGGGGCGCTCCGTGCCGGGCACGCCGTGGCGCGCGACGCCGGAAGCCCGGGTGACGTATGGCGCGGGGCTGGAATGGCTGGGCGTCTTCCGCCTCGACGTCGGGGTCGGCGCGCAGAGCGGGCGCGTCCGCTTCGCGTTCGACGTCACGCGCGATTTCTGGGGCCTGCTCTGAGGCCAACGGCGTGTCTTGCGCTAAAATGGTATGGCGCGAACAGTTGGAACGGCACTAGGTTTCGGGTTAGCCCCAATGCCTGAAGCGACTTTCTCCGACGAGTGGCTGGTCCAGTCCCTGGAGGGCCTGGTTGACGCGGAGCGTCTGGCGGAGCTGCGGGGTAAGGCCGACCCGGCCAAGACGCTGTGGGAGACGCTCGTCGCCGCAAAGACTTGCACCGACGAGCAGATCCTCGGGAAGCTCGCCGCCCGCTTCCGCATGAAGGTGGCGGACGCCGCCCAGATCGATCCCAAGGTTCGCGAAGCCGTCCCCGAAACGCTGGCCCGGCGGTATCGGATCCTGCCGCTGCGCATGACGGACTCCTACCTCGAAGTCGGGACCGCCAATCCGTTCGACATGCATGCCGAGAAGGATCTCGCGTTCGCCACGGCCCGCGAGGTGCGGCTGCTGCTGCTGGCGCCGTCGCAGATCAACCTGCGGCTCGACGAGCTGTACCGGCCGGACAAGGCGATCAACAAGCTGCTGTCGGGAATGGAATCCTCGGGTGACCTCGTGCAGCTGACCGAGCAGGCGCCGGTCGAGGAGATCAAGGTCACCGAAGAGGAAGCGAGCCAGCGCCCCGTCGTGCGGCTAGTGGACCTCATCATCTCCGAGGGCATCCTCTCGCGCGCGAGCGACATCCATATCGAGCCGGAGGAGGGCGGCGTCGCGGTCCGTTATCGCATCGACGGCGTGCTGCGGCAGGTGATGAAGATCCCCCGCGCCGCAGGGCTGCCGTTGATCTCCCGTATCAAGATCATGTCCCAGCTCGACATCGCCGACCGGCTGCGGCCCCAGGACGGCCGCGCCCGGGTGGCGGTGAACGGCCAGCCGATCGACCTGCGCGTTTCGACGCTCCCCGCCCAGCTCGGCGAGAAGGTCGTGATCCGCATCCTCGACTCGCGCGCCACGGTCAAGTCCCTCGATTCGCTGGGTCTGAACCCCGGCGAGGGGGAGGCGATCAAGCGCCTGCTCGAGAACCACGAGGGCATCCTCCTCGTGACCGGACCCACGGGCTCCGGCAAGACGACCACGCTCTACTCGGCGATCAACCAGATCAAGAGCGAGGGCGTGAACATCGTGACGGTGGAGGACCCGGTCGAGTACCGCATGGCGGGCATCGTGCAGGTGCAGGTGCAGGAGAAGGCGGGCCTCACCTTCGCCGCGGCGCTGCGCTCGATCCTGCGCCAGGACCCCAACGTCGTGCTGGTCGGCGAGATCCGCGACCGCGAGACCGCCATGATCGCCGTCCAGGCCTCGCTCACCGGCCACCTCGTGCTGTCGACGCTGCACACCAACGACGCCGCCAACGCGGTGACGCGCCTGGTGGACATTGGGGTGGAGCCGTACAAGATCGCGGCAGCGTTGCGCGGGGTCGTGGCCCAGCGCCTGATGCGCAAGCTGTGCCCGACGTGCAAGGAAGTGTGGATGGAGACGCCGCCGGAGCGTCTGAAGCGCTGGATCCCCACGGGCACGCCGCTGTACCGGGCGGCCGGCTGCCCCGACTGCGCGATGACCGGGTATCGCAGCCGGTTCTCGATTCTCGAAGTCCTCACGATGAACGCCGAGCTGGAGCGGCGCATCGCCGCCGGCGAGCCCGCGGACCGGATCGCGGAGGCGGCGCGGCGCGGCGGGATGAAGGGGCTGTGGGACAGCGGGCTCGCCCACGTGCTGCGCGGCGAGTCCACGATCGACGAGCTGATGCGCGTGGTGGACGTGCCGCCGGACGCGGCCGCGATCGCGGAGCTCGCCGCACACGCCTCTGCGGCCGCCCCGGGCGCGCACGGCGCCCCCGCCGCTCCGGCGCGGGTCGGCCCGCAACCGGTCGCGACGCACTTCGATCTGCTCGAAGAGGTGGCGCTGCCCGCGCGCCGTTCCGGCGCCTACGGCGAGCCGGCGAAGAAGGTCCTCCTCGTGGACGATGAGGACAGCTTGCGCAAAGTGATGAAGGAGCTGCTGGAGCGCGAGGGGTACGAGGTCGCCGAGGCGCGCGACGGCGTCCAGGCGCTCGATCAAGTGGACCGCATGGGGCCCGACATCATCGTCCTCGACCTGAACCTCCCCGGCCTCGACGGCTACGGCGTGCTCTCCCATCTGCGCTCCCGGCCGGCGACCGCGGGGATCCCCGTCATCGTCCTCACGGCGAAGGGCGACGAGGACAACGAAGTCCGCGTGTTCGAGCTCGGCGCCGACGACTTTCTCACCAAGCCGTTCCGCGCGCGCGCCCTGTCGGCGCGGCTCGAGGCGGTGCTCGGCCGCCGCCGGCATTAGCGGTCCTCCGCCCATCGACGCGCGCGTTCGCTTCATCGACGCGTACGTGCTGCGCGGCGATCCGCGGCGCCCCGAGGTGCTGGTGCTGCGCCGCGGGCCCGGCGGCCGCAACGCCGGCGCGTGGGAGACCGTCCACGGCTCCGTGGAGCCCGGCGAGCGTCCCGAGCAGGCGGCGCTCCGCGAGCTGCGCGAGGAGACGGGACTCGCGCCGCTGCGCCTGTACAACGCCAGCCGCGTGGAGGCGTTTTACCAGCATCGCACCGGCGACGTGGCGCTCATTCCGGTGTTCGCCGCGTTCGTGGCGGGCGACGCCGACGCGCGCGTGTCGGCCGAACACGATCGCGCCGAGTGGCTCGCGCCCCCCGAGGCGCTGCGGCGCTTCGCGTGGCCCCGGGAGCGGCGCGCTCTCGAGGACGTGCTCGCGCTATTTTGTCAAGGTGACGGGGGCTTGCTGGACGACGTATTGCGGATATGCTAACCCAAGCGATCGTGAACCCGTTCTACCATCGCATCTACCGCATCGTCCGCCACATCCCGCGTGGCCGCGTCGCGACGTACGGACTCGTCGCGCGGCTGGCGGGCCGACCCGGCGCCGCGCGCACGGTGGGGTGGGCGCTGTCCGCGCTGCCCGAGGATAGCGACGTGCCGTGGTGGCGCGTGATCAACGCCGCGGGTCGCATCTCGCTCGCCCCGAACGATCACAGCGCGGTGTTCCAGCGCGCGCTGCTGCTGCGCGAAGGCGTGCGCTTCGCGCCGGGCAGCGCCGGGGCCGTGAACCTCAGTCGCTACGGATGGCCGGCGGAAGCCTACGACAGCGCGATGGCCGCCCAGACGCGCGCCGCTTCGTCTCGCAGATCGCGGAGGTTGAAAGGCTTGCGCACGTAGCGCAAGCCGAGGCGGCGCAGCGTTTCGTCCGTGGTGGGGCGCACGTCCCCGGTCGCCACCAGAATCCGCTCTTTCAACGCGCTCTTGCGCGCGAGCATCTCCTCGACCAGCAGGCGGCCGCGCGCCGCCGCGCGCGCATCGACCAGAATCAGATCGTACGCCCGCGTCCCGGTCAGCTCCAGGGCGTGCTGCGCGCTCTTAGCGACTTCCACCCGATGCCCCTCGCGCGCGAACAGCGCCTGCACCACGCGTCGCACGGCCGGGTCGTCGTCCACGAGCAGGATCGTGCGCGGCGCGGTCGCGGGCTCGGCAGGGGCGGGGGCCGCGGGGGCGGGCGTGTCCGCGGGAGCCGGGGGCAGGGTGATGACGAACGCCGCGCCGCCGTCCGCGCTCGCCGGGCGCTCGAGCACGAGCCGCCCGCCGTGCGCCTCGACGATCGAGTAACTGATCGACAGCCCCAGGCCCGTGCCCTGGCCCGGCTCCTTGGTGGTGAAGAACGGCGTAAACACCTGCGGAGCGATTTCGTCGGGAATCCCCGGCCCCGTGTCGGCGAGGCGCAGATGCACCTGGCCGTCGAACCACGTGCGCACGGCGATGCGGCGCGGCCGGCTCGCGGCGTTGCCGGCGACGGCGTGGGCGGCGTTGGTGAGCAGGTTGAGGACGACCTGCTGGAGGGCGTGGCGGTCGCCCAGGACGTCGGGGAGCAGGGCGGCGAGGTCCACGTCCGTATCGACGTCCTGGAGCTTCATGTCGTAGCTCATGAGCAGCAGCGTGCGCTGCACCACGTCGTTCACGTCTACGCGCGCGCGCTCGTCCGGCGACTTGCGGGCGAACGTCAGCAGATTCCGCACGATGCGGCCGGCGCGGTCCGCCTGCTCGTGGATGACCTTGAGATGGCTGCGATCCTTGGGGCCCAGCTCCTTCTGCTCGAGCAGGAACTCCGACAACCCGGCGATCGAGGTGAGCGGATTGTTGAGCTCGTGTGCGACGCCGGACACCAGCTGGCCAACCGCGGCGAGCTTCTCACTCTGGATGAGCTGCGCCTCGAGCGTCTGCTGCTCGGTGACGTCCTCCACGAGCACCACGAGGCTGCGGGCGGGGCCGGGGTCCGGCATGCGGGCAGCGGCCACGCGCAGGATGCGTCCGAGCGGCGCCGAGCGGGCCACGAGCGGCGGGGGCCGCGCGTCGCGGCGAGCGGCGTCGAGCAGCTCCGTCAGGGCGTGGCTCTCCCCGAACAGGGCGTGGCTCAGGTGCTCGCCCACCACCACCTCGACGAACCGGCCCAGCAGGGCCGCGAGCGCGCGGTTGGCCCGCCGCACGCGCCCGTCTTCGTCGACGACCGCCATGCCCTCGCTCAGCGCGTCGAACGCCGTTTCCCACTCTTCCTTCGCCTGGCGCACGAGCTCGAAGAACCGGGCGTTGGCGAGCACGACGGCCGCGTGCGTGGCGAGCGTGGAGAGCAGCCGGACGTCCTCGGGCGCGAAGCTGCCGGCGCGCGGGTCGGCGACGAGCAGCGTCCCGACCGTGACCCCGTGGGTGTGCAGCGGCACGGCGGCGGCCGAGTCGGCCTCGACATCCCGCAGCAGGCGGGTCGGGCCGCCGCCGGAGTTGCGGACCAGCTCGAGCTTCTCGCCGGTCAGGGATCGGGCGAGGAGGCCGGGGTCGTCCCGGGCGACAGCGCGGTCCTTCAGGTCGGCGAGCGTACCCATCGCCGCGGCCACGCGCAGCGGCGAGACGTCGCCGGCCATCGTGGTCGACCCGGCCAGGGCGAGCAGCGCGCCGCGGGCCTCGAGGAAGCGCAGCGCGAAGCGCACGACCTGGTCGGCGATGCGCTCCAGCTCGAGGGAATCGGACAGGACGTAGGACAGCTCCTGCAGGGCGAACAGCTCGGAGAGGCGGCGGTTCAGCTCGTCGGTCGCGCGGCGGCGCTCGCGCTCGCTGCGCAGCAGCCGCGCCCCCAGGTACCAGAGCAGGCCCAGGACGCCGGCGAGCGCGACGCCGAGCAACAGGTCGAGGAGCGAACGCGGCGCGGGCGTCGCGGCTATGGCCCCTGGCGGGCTTGCGCCCGGGCCAGCACCCGGGCGCGCTCGCGCTCCAGCGCGCGCATGGCACCGCGGCTCCATCCGTCGTTCGAGAGCCCCGCATAGCTGACCGTCAGGGGCTCGCGGAACGTGATCCCCTCGTCGAACAGATACAGCGCCACCGCCTGCTGGCGCGCCTCGAGCTGCTGCCCGTTCCACGTCGGGGAGAGCGGCACGATCCCCACGGGCCGGAACAGCCGGCCGCGACTCGTGAGGTTGATGTCCTCGGGCGCGAAGCGCGCCTGCGGCACCAGCCCGTAGAAGGTGACCATCACGAGGGTGGGGTGCCGGACCCCGGCGCGCTGCGCGGCGTCGTCGAGCGGCGCCCGCTTGGAGGTGATCAGGTCGCTCAGCGAGCGGTACGTATCCGGCAACAGCAGGCGGATCACCTGCTCGTCGAGCGGCAGCACCTGGATCTCGACCTGATCGGTCGCGAGCCGCACGACGATGTCGTCGCGTTTGAGCGTGCCGAAGCCGATGGGGAGGGTGTCTTGAGCGGTAAGGCGGTACGGCGGTACGGCGGTAGCCAAGACCGCAATGAGGGCGACCGTCCGACCGCCCGACCGCCCGACCGCCGCTGAGCTCATCCTCCACTTCCTCCGATCAACCCCACAATCGCTTCCCGCAGCTCCGGCACGCCCTCCCCCGTCCGCGCGCTGGTCACGATCACCTGATCCTCGTCGAGGCTCAACAGGGCCCGGACGGCCTCCGCCCGGCGCCGCTGCTGCCCTCGCGGAAGCTTGTCGCTCTTGGTCAGCGCCGCAAGGACGCGCGTGCCGGCGGCGGCGAGGGCGTCCTGCATCGTGCGGTCGTCGGCCGACGGGTCGTGGCGCAGGTCGAGCAGCCACACGGCGCCGGCGAGCCGCTCGCGATCCAGCGCGCGGGCGACGAGCCGCCGGAACCCCGTCCGCCGGCCGCGGCTCGCTCGCGCATATCCGTACCCCGGGAGATCCAAAAAGTAAAAACTGGGGGCGTGGGAGGCGGGGACGTGGGCGCTGCGGTGCGAGCCGGAGCTGCGGTCTGCACTGTCGCGCCCACTTCCCCCCGTCCCCACGCCCCACCCTCCACGCACTTCGAAGACGGTCAACGCCGTCGTCTTCCCCGGTGTCGCGGAGACTTTCGCGATGCGGCGTCCGACGAGCGCGTTCAGGAGCGTCGACTTGCCGACGTTGGAGCGTCCGAGGAAGGCGATTTCGGGAAGCGGGGGGTCGAGCGGGGCGTCGGCGCGCGGGAAGGCGCCGACGAAACGAGGATCGATCAGGCTTCTTTCTTCTGTCGCACGCGCTCGGTCACGAGCAGCGGGCTCCGGCCTTCGCGCACGGTCTCGGCGGTGATGCACACCTCGCGCACGTCATCCCGGCTCGGCAGCTCGAACATGATCTCCGTCATCATCTCCTCGAGAATGGCGCGGAGACCGCGGGCGCCGGTGCCGCGCTTGATCGCCTTCTGGGCGACGACGCGCAGGGCCTCCTTCTCGACCGTCAGCCGCACCTCTTCGAGCTCGAACAGCTTCTGGTACTGCTTGACGACGGCGTTCTTCGGCTCGACCAGGATGCGCACCAAGGCGTCCTCATCGAGCGCGTCGAGCGGCACGGCGACCGGCAGGCGCCCCACCAGCTCGGGGATGAGCCCGAAGCGCAGCAGATCGTCCGGCTCGACGTCGGAGTACGGATTCGCCTTGAGCCGCTGCGCCACGCCGCGCGCCACCTCTTCCTTGGTGAAGCCGATCTGCCGGCGCCCGGTGCGGGCCTCGATGATCTTCTCGAGGCCGTCGAAGGCGCCGCCGCAGATGAACAGGATGTCCTTGGTGTTGACCTGGATGTACTCCTGCTGCGGGTGCTTGCGGCCGCCCTGCGGCGGCACCGACGCCACCGTGCCCTCGAGGATCTTGAGCAGGGCCTGCTGCACGCCCTCGCCCGAGACGTCGCGCGTGATGCTGGGGTTCTCGGACTTCCGCGCGATCTTGTCGATCTCGTCGATGTAGACGATGCCGCGCTCGCACTCGGAGACGTTGAAGTCGGCGGCCTGGAGCAGGCGGACCAGGATGTTCTCCACGTCCTCGCCGACGTAGCCCGCTTCGGTGAGCGTCGTCGCGTCGGCGATCGTGAAGGGGACGTCGAGGATGCGGGCGAGGGTCTGGGCGAGCAGCGTCTTGCCCACGCCGGTCGGGCCGATGAGCAGGATGTTGCTCTTGTCGAGCTCGACCTCGGTCTCGCGTCCCGAATGCGAGTTGATGCGCTTGTAGTGATTGTACACCGCGACCGCCAGCGTCTTCTTCGCCTTCTCCTGGCCGATCACGTACTGGTCGAGCACGTCCTTGATCTCGGCGGGCGTGGGAACCTGCGTGATCGCATCGGCGACCTCGCGCTCCTCGTCCTCCGCCAGGATCTCGTTGCACAGCGCGATGCACTCGTTGCAGATATACACGCTCGGGCCGGAGATGAACTTCCGGACCGAGTCCTTGGACTTCCCGCAGAACGAGCAGCGCAGGTGTTTATCGTGCGACATGGCGCCCTAACATGGGAAAGGAGCCCGGCCGGCGCAAGTCAGGACCCCTTCTTCCCGCTGCCGTCAAGCTCCGCCTGGTGGGCGATGACGTGGTCGATGAGGCCGTAGCCTTTGGCTTCGTCGGCCGACATGAAACGGTCCCGGTCCATGTCTTTCTCGATGTCGGTGAACGGCTTGCCCGTGTGCTTGGCGTACAGCTCGTTGAGCTTGCTCCGTAGGTACAAAATCTCGCGCGCCTGGATCTCGATGTCCGAGGCCGTGCCCTGCGTCCCCCCCGACGGCTGGTGCATCATGATGCGGGCGTGCGGGAGCGCCTGGCGCTTGCCCGGCCGGCCGGCGGCGAGCAGGAACGACCCCATCGAGGCGGCCATCCCCATGCAGATCGTGTTCACCGGCGCGCGCAGGAACTGCATGGTGTCGTAGATCGCCATGCCGCTCGAGATGATGCCGCCCGGAGAATTGATGTACAGGTAGATATCCTTCTCCGGATTGTCCGCGTCGAGGAACAGCAGCTGCGCGATGATGATGTTGGCGACCTCGTCGTTGATCGGCGTCCCGAGGAACACGATGCGGTCCATCAGGAGCCGGCTGAAGATGTCGTAGGTGCGCTCGCCCCGGCTGGAGCGCTCGATGATGTATGGCGGATAGATCTGGTTGACGCTCACGGCTGCTCCACGGTGGACTGGGACATGAGGAATGCGAACACCTTCTCCTCGGTGAGGCCGCGCTCGAGGTCGCGCAGGCGCTTCGCCTTCTCGAGCGATGCCCGCAGCTGGTCGGCCGGCATGCCGCGCCGCGCCGCGAGCTCCTGGATCTTCGCCTGCACCTCGGCCGCAGTCGCGTGCAGGCCCTGGTGCTCGACGATCCAGTCCAGCACCAGGTCGCGCCGCACCTGCGCCTCGGCGATCGGCTGGAACTCCTTGGCGAATTGCGGCCAGCGGTCTTCGGGGATGCCGTACGCCTGCGCGTACGCCGCCAGCGCGCGCTCGACCAGTGGCCGCGGCGCCTCGACGCGGTTGGCCTGCACGACCTGCTCGAGCAGCGCCGCCCGTACGCGCGCGTCCGCCTCGCGCGCCGCGTCCTTCTCGAGATCCTCGCGAATCGCCCGGCGCAGCGCGTCCAGGTCCTCGAAGTCCCCGACCTCGCGCGCGAAGTCGTCGGTCAGCTCCGCCAGGTGCTGGCGCTTCACCTCGTGCAGCGTGATGCGCACGTCGCGCGTCTGGCCGCGCTTGGCTTCTTCGGCAAAATCCTCGGGGAAGCGCACGATGGCGTCGACCGTCTCGCCCGGGAGCAGCGACATGATGCGCTCCTCCACCTCGGGGATCGCCCGGCCTTCGCCGAGCACCAGCTGGTAGGGCTGCGCGTCCTTGATCGCGGCGCCCTCGCGCTGCGCGAGCGTCACGTTCACCAGGTCCTTGGGGCGCGGCCGCTCGCCCTCCACCGGCACCCACGGCGCGCGCTCCCCGCGCACCTCGGCCAGCTGGGCCTCGACCTGCTCGGCAGTCACCGGCGTCACGGTGCGCGGCACCGTGAACCCGCCGAGCCGCTGCAGCGCGATCTCCGGCCGCAGCTCGACGTGGAACTCGAAGGTGACGGGCGCGCCCTCCTGCCACTTGAGGTTGTGGATGTGCGGGTCGGCGATCGGCTTGAGCTGCTCCTGCGCGAGCGCCGTGCGCCAGCTCTCGCGCACCAGCTCTTCGAACGCGGCCTGGCGGATGTCCTCGGCGAAACGCTTGCGCACCACCGCCACCGGCGCCTTGCCCTTGCGGAAGCCGGGCAGCCGCACCCGGGCCTGCCACGTCTTCGTGGCGCGCTCCTCCGCCTCGCGCACGCTGTCGGTGGGCACCGTGACGGCGAGGGACGCTTCCCCGGGCTGCTCGTGGGTCTTCGTGATCTGAATCGTCATGCCGCGGGAAATCTAACGCCGGGGGGGAGTGGGGAGTGGGGAGCGGGGGGTGGGGAGGCGCTCGCCGGAGTCGGGGTCGAAGGCGTGCAGCTGCTCCGGGTCGAACCCCAGCAGCACGTCCAAGCCGACTTCGGCGCGCACCCCCGGCGCGACGCGCGCGGTGAGCTCCTGCCCGCCGGCGCTCGCGTAGATGAGCAGCTCCTGGCCCAGCGGCTCGACGAGGTCGACGCGGGCGGCGATCGCCGCCCCGGGCGCCGGGTCCGGACGCACGTCTTCGGGACGCACGCCGAGGATGACGGGCCGCGGGCCGCCGAGCGCCGCCCGCCACGCGCCGGGGAGCGGCACGGCGAGCGCGCCGCCCTTCGCGACAAAGCGCAGGCCGCCGTCGTCGACGACCTGGCCCGCCAGCAGGTTCATCGGCGGGCTGCCGATGAACCCGGCGACGAACGTATTGCGGGGCACGCGGTAGACGGCGAGCGGCGCGTCGACCTGCTGCACGCGACCGTCCCGCATCACCACGACCCGGTCACCCAGCGTCATGGCTTCGGCCTGGTCGTGCGTCACGTACAACATGGTGGCGCCGAGCGCGTGGTGCAGCCGGGCGATCTCGCGCCGCATCTGCACGCGCAGCTTGGCATCGAGGTTGGAGAGCGGCTCGTCGAAGAGGAACACCGCCGGCTGGCGGACGATCGCCCGGCCGAGGGCGACGCGCTGCTGCTCGCCGCCCGAGAGCTGCCGCGGCCGATGCTCGAGCAGCGGCTCGATGCGCAGGATCCGGGCGGCTTCCCCGACGCGCGCGGCGATCTCGGGGCTGGGGACGCGCCGCAGCTTGAGACTGAACGCCATGTTCTCGAAGACGGTCATGTGCGGGTACAGCGCGTAGTTCTGGAACACCATGGCGACGTTGCGGTCGCGGGCGGGGACGTCGTTGACCACGCGGTCGCCGATGCGCAGCTCCCCGGCCGAGATCGCTTCGAGCCCCGCCACCATGCGCAGGGTCGTGCTCTTGCCGCAGCCGGAGGGCCCGACGAGAACGACGAACTCGCCGTCTTTCACCGCCAGGTCCAAATCCGCGACGGCGACGCGGGTGCGGCCCGCGTCCTGGTATATTTTGCGGATGCCGCTGAGTGTTACGCTCGCCATGAGGAACGATGAGTGAGGTGAATCGCTTCCCCGGAGACTTTCTCTGGGGCGCCGCCACGTCCGCCTACCAGATCGAAGGCTCGCCGCTCGCCGACGGCGCCGGGCCGAGCATCTGGCACCGCTTCGCGCATGCGCCGGGGGGCGGTCACATCGCCAACGGCGACACCGGCGACGTCGCGTGCGACCACTATCACCGCTTCCCCGAGGACGTGGCGCTGCTCGCCGACCTCGGGCTCAACGCCTACCGCTTCAGCATCTCGTGGAGCCGCATCCTCCCCGCGGGCCGCGGCGCGGTGAACCCGCGCGGCGTCGCGTTCTACGACCGCCTCGTCGACGCGCTGCTCGCCCGCGGCATCCAGCCCGCCGTCACCCTCTATCACTGGGACCTCCCCGCCGCCCTCGACGACGACGGCGGCTGGCTCAACCGTGACGTGGCCGACTGGTTCGCCGATTATGCCCGCGTGGTGTTCCGCGCGCTCGGAGACCGCGTGCCGCTGTGGGCGACGATCAACGAGCCGTGGGTCATCATGGACGGCGGCTACGTGCACGGCACCCTCGCGCCGGGACACCGCGACGTGGCCGCCGGGCCGCGCGTCGCGCACAACCTGCTCCGCGCCCACGGCGCGGCCGTCCAGGCCTACCGCGCCGAGGGTAAACGGCACATCGGCATCGTGCTGAACCTGGAGCCCAAGCATCCGGCGAGCGACACGCCCCAAGACGGCGATGCGGCGCGCCGCGCCGACGCGTACATGAACCGCCTGTTTCTCGAACCGGTGCTGGGCCGCCCCTACCCGGCGGAGCTGCCCGAGCTGTTCGGCGCAGCGTGGCCCGCTGTGTCCGACGCGGACCTGCGGCTCATCGCTCAGCCGATCGACTACCTGGGCGTCAACTACTACAAGCGCGGCGTCACGCGCCACGACGACGCGCCGCCGCTCAAGGCGACCGCCGTGCTGCCGCCGGGCGCGGTGTACACGGACACCGGCTGGGAAGTCTATCCGCCCGGACTCACCGAAACGCTGCTGTGGGTGCGCGAGCGCGCGGGCGAGCTGCCGCTGTACGTCACCGAGAACGGCGCGGCGTTCCCCGATCCGCCCACGGCGGCGAACGGGCGCATGGATGATCCGCTGCGCGTCGCCTACTACCGCGCCCACCTGCGCGCCGCGCTCGAGGCGCTGCGCCGCGGCGTGAACCTCCGGGGGTACTTCGCCTGGTCGCTGCTCGACAACCTCGAGTGGAGCCTGGGCTACGCCAAGCGTTTCGGCCTGGTGCACGTGGACTACGCGACCCAGCGCCGCACCCCCAAAGCGAGCGCGCACTTCTACGCCGACGTCGTCCGCACGCGCGGCGCGGCGCTGTTCGAGCCTCATCCTTTGGTGCTCCCCGCCATGATGCCCTGGATGTAGTAGCGCTGCAGAAAGAGGAAAGCGAGAAACACCGGCAGCACTGTCACCACCGCTCCGCTCATCATCAGCTCGGTGTCCTGGACATGCTCGCCGGCCAGATTCGCGAGGGCGACGGGGAGGGTGTAGCGCGCGTCGTCGCTCAGCACGATGAGGGGCCACATGAAGTCGTTCCAGGCGGAGAGGAACGTGAATACGCCGAGCGTGACCAGCACGGGGGCGATCGTGGGGAGCACGATCGACCGGAAGATGCGAAACTCGCTCGCGCCGTCGATGCGCGCCGCGTCCAGTAGATCGCCGGGGATCGACAGGGCGTACTGCCGCACCAGGAACACGCCGTAGATCGGGGCGAGTACGGGGATCATCGCGCCGAACAGCGTGTTGATGAGGCCCAGCTCCCGGAGCTCCAGGAACATCGGGAGCATCGCCACCTGCCCCGGGACCACCATCAGCAGGACCAGATTCCTGAACAGGGGATCGCGTCCGCGGAAACGCAGCTTGGCGAAGCCGTAGCCCGCCATGGCGGTGATCGCGACGCCGAGCAGGGTCCCGCCGCCCGCGATGACCAGGCTGTTCAGCAGGTAGCGGCCGAGGCTCTGGCTCGTGAACAGGGCGCGGTAGTGTTCGAGGGTCGCCGTGTGCGGCGCCGGCAAGAGCGGCGGGGGAGAGGACGTCGCCGCGCCGGCCCGCATGAAGGAGGCCGACACCATCCACAGCAGCGGGGCCGCGGTCAGCACCGCCGCCATGATGACGAGCGCGTGCAGCGCCACCGCCTCCAGCTTTCGTCTCACACCACGCGCTCCCCCCCCCGGCGCAGCCGCAGCTGCACCGCCGTGCCGGCGAGGGTCAGGAGGCCCAGCACCACGGCGACGGCGGCCGCAAAGCCGAGCCGCCACCAGCGAAAGCCCTGCTCGTACATGAACAGCACCAGCGTCAGCGTGCTCTTGAGCGGTCCGCCCTGCGTCATTACGTACGGCTCGCTGAAGATCTGGAAGGCGGCGATCATCGTCACGACGCCCACGAACACGAAAGTGGGCCCGAGCATCGGTACCGTCACCTGGCGGAAGCGCTGCCACTGCCCCGCGCCGTCGAGCTCGGCGGCCTCGTACAGCTGCGGCGGGATCGTCTGGAGCCCAGCGAGGAAGATCAGCATGTTGTAGCCGAAGTTCTTCCACACGGACATCAAGATGATCGCGGGCATGGCCCAGCGCGGGTTGCCGAGCCAATCGATCGGCCCCACCCCCACGAGTCCCAGGAACGCGTTGAGCAGGCCGTACTGCGGATGGTAGAGGTAGCGCCACACCAGCGCGACGGCGACGAGCGTCGTCACCCAGGGGGCGAAGAATGCGCTGCGGAACAACGGCTTCCAGCGGATGAGCCGGGCGTTGACGAGCAGCGCGGCCGCGAGCGACACGACCACCGACAGGGGGCCGCCCACCACCACGTAATACGCCGTGTTACGCAGCGCCTTCCAGAACAGCGGGTCCGCGAACAGCGAGCGGTAGTTGCCGAGGCCGATGAAGCGAGTGTCGGCGGGATTGCCGATCGAGTAGATGTCGAAATCGGTGAACGACAACACCAGCGCGCCCAGCACCGGGATCACGAAGAACACGCCGATCAAGACGAGCGCGGGCGTGATGAACATCCACCCCGCGCGCGACTCGGCGCGTTCGTGCTGGAGCATCACCGGGGCACGGACGGGCCGGGGGGGCCGGCGGCGCGACGGGCGAGGAGGTAGCGCCGCCGCTCGAGCAGGTGGTTCACGTCGCGGTCGAGGGCCTCGAGCGCCGTGGCCGGGGACGCCCCGCCGCGCACCGCGGCTTCCGTCTGGTCCATGATCCGGGTCGTCACCTCTTCCCACTCGGGGATCATCGGCGTGGGCACCGCCCGGTCGAGCTCGATCCGGAACGCCTGGGCTTCTCGATCGCCGGCCAACGTCGTATCCCTCCACGCCTCGCGCCGGGCGGGCAGATCCCCCGTCAACCGGTAGAACCGCACCTGCACGTCGGGACGCGACAGGAAGCGCATCAGTTCCCACGCCAGCGCCCGATGCCGCGAGTCGCGGAACACGACCAGGCTGCACCCGCCCGCTACTGACACACCGCTCGCCGGGCCCGTCGGGCCGGGGAGTGGGGCCGTGGTCCACGCTTGCTGCATCGCGGCGGGCAGCCGCCGGCGGAACTCACCGATGTTCCACGGGCCGGTGAT